>Ga0193711_1000001_pt1 | contig 82794 bp, 61 predicted proteins | sample H3m2metaG_FD_144922 | JGI IMG/M metagenome (GOLD analysis project Ga0193711, IMG submission 144922) | Soil microbial communities from a riparian zone of the East river system, Colorado, United States - H3m2 | ecosystem: Environmental > Terrestrial > Soil > Riparian zone | place: USA: East River...
GAGTGATCGGAGTAGCGCGCTTAAGGCGTTTGCGCGCTATGAAGCCCGGCTCGCCGACGAGCTCGGGGCAAAGCCGGGGCCCGAGTTGGTCCGCATGGCCGATCTGCTCCGTGACGGTCGCGGCGCGGCGAGTCGGCCCGCCACGGCCGGTTATCCCCCGGAGCGCGCCGATCGTCGGTTTGAGCCCGAGACGCTGATCGGACGCGAGCGCGAGTTCAGTGTGCTGTACGACGCGTGGCTCGAGGCGCGGCGCAAATCTCCGCGAATCGTCGTGGTCACGAGTGATCCCGGCGTCGGCAAGACGACGCTGGTCAATGCGCTCGCGTCGACCTGTCAGATGGAAGGCGCCGTGGTTGCGCGCGCGCAGGCGTACGATGCCGAGCGGGAGCTGCCTTTCGCCGTGCTGGGTGAGCTCGTGAAGCAGCTAGCGACCCAGCGGGCGATAGGCGGTGCGGATCCCGAGGCGTTGAGTGAGCTGACGCGGATCAGCTCGGAGATTCTGAAGGCTTTTCCGGGAGTGCCTAAGCCGGTGGAGTGGTCTCCGGAGCTGATGCCGCTAAGGATTGCGGATGCGCTTCTGAAGACTGTGACGGCAGCGGCTGCGGATAGTCCGGTGATGCTAGTCGTGGATGACATACATGCGGCAGATAATGCGAGCATTGCCATAATCCATACAGTGGCCCGCAAGCTAACGAACGTTCGCGTACTAATGGTTCTCGTTGGTCGCATCAGCGAACTCCGTCTCTCCAGCGCAGCCGATGCTCTAACATCCGACGAAACCCTATCTGGTCTAATTAGCTGCCCCCTTGATGTGTTGTCTAATGAAGCGTCAGGGATGCTCGTCAAAAAGCATGGCGTGGCATCCGAGCAAGCAGAGCTTCCAGTCGAACGGATCCTCAGGGCGGCGCGTGGCAACCCTCTCGCGATAGAGCTTCTTACTCGCGAGTGGGCCGCACATGGATCGACATCCCTACTAAAGGACCTCGAGGCGCTAGATACGCAGCCTGCCGCCACGGTAGGCATACCTCGGGCTATTGGGAAGGTTTTTGAACGTCAGTCACGTCGCTTAGATGCGATCACTCGAGGTGTACTAGACACAGCTGCGCTACTCGGCAGGCGTCTAAGTGCGTTACAACTATATGCCGCCAGCGATGTCACTCCCGGCCAAGCCGCGGAGGCTTTATCACGGCTGAAGGACGATGGCCTGCTCCGGGAAATACGCGGGGACCTTGAGTTTCGAAATGAGTTGATACGCGCTCAGGCCTATTACTCTATCGCTGGTCCCATTCGTCAAAATCTTCATGCAAGAGTTGGTCGCCTTTTGTCCCAACAGGAGCTGAAGGCAGACGCGCCTAGTCTGGAAATTGGTTGGCACTATTTGCGAGGTGGACTGCCGAATCTCGCAGCTCAGTTTGGCATCTCAGGAGCCGAAGATGCGCTCGCCGCCGGCGCACCTGCCGAAGCACAACAGATACTCGAAGCCCTCCTATCCTTCCAGCATGACGAGCATCTCGGCAGGCGAATGGAGTTGCTTCTTGCAAAAGCGCTTTTAGACCGATCCAATGCTTCCAAGGCACTGCCGTTACTCGAAACGCTGTTGCGATCTAGTTGTCTGAATCCACGCGACAGAGCGGAAGTCACCAGACTCGTGAGCAACGCAGAATTCCTCTTGGCGAAGTCGCCACGGAGCCTTAGAGTCGCCGCAGCGAAGAGGGCTTTGGACGCAGCAAGGGAAACGGGCGAGACGGACCTACTGCTTAAGGCGCTCCTAGAATATGCACGCACGTGCAAGGTTCTAGGGGACGAAGAGGGAATCCGTCAAACGCGCTCTGAAACCGCGAGACTAATTGATTCCGGTTCGCAACTTCCATCCGCTTACCTAACGATCGCGTACTGCGACTACTACACGTACGAGGTCCACTCTGCTTTACTTGGGTTGGAGAAAGCCGCCCAGGTAATCGACCGTGATCTAGCGCAGCTATCGTTTGTCCATAGCGGAATAGGAAGTTGCCATTCTAGTCTCTGCGCTTTTCCTGAAGCTTTACGACACCTTCGTAAGGGCTTGGAAATGGCCGAGCGGATTGGCGACGATTCGAGGACGTCCAGAATCTTGTCCAACCTGACACTTGTATACACCACACTAGGCCGGTACGAAGAGGCGATCCAACTTGGTTGCCGGAGCATTGAACTGGGAAAACGAAACGTCAACCAACCTGAGTTGGTAACCGCGTACGTGAATGTTGGTGACGCATACTTACTGACGGGAGACCGCGAACGAGCGTCAGACTGCTTGGAACGGGCGAAAGAATGGGTCGCGACCCACGATGACTGGTACATGACCGTCATATTCCTCTTCGAGAACGCAAGCAGGGCCTTGACGACTGGAAATGTTGCGCTTGCACTCAACATAAAGCGAGAAATCGACCAGATGACCGGGGGCTCGCAGCAGCTGCATGTTCAGGGTGGGCTGACCGTAAAACTCGATATTGTCAGAGCGCTGCACCAAGAGGGACCCGAATCCGCATGGCGATTGGCACTTGAACGTAAGCGCTTCTTCGCGAATCGCGTCCCCTACTACTATCTCGACGCATTGGCGACGTGCGCCTGGATGGAAAGGACTTGCAACGGCAGTTACTCAAGCCGGACAGAGGAGGACCTTAAAGTGTTCGAAAGCTGGGGCGCGATCGGGAAAAAGGCCCTACTGCAGGCGCAAGGCTTCCTCGATTGATGTACGTCTGCAACACATCTGATGGCACTGGGTCGGCAATTACGAAGAAACTCGTGCGCCCGGTCTAGCGGTCCTTGACGGCGCATTCATGCTAGCAATCTCGCGTACATCAGGGACCAACTGCGGCCCAAGGAGACGTCGTATACCGGGCGACTTGGATACTAACTTCACTAGCCTTGGGTCAAACTGCCGACCGGAATGTTTCGCCAGTTCGTCAAGCGCCCTCTGAAGACTAAGCGCCTTTCGGTATGGCCGATCGGTTGTCATCGCGTCAATCGTATCCGCAATCATGATTATCCGTGCGCCGATCGGAATAACCTCACCGGTCAGGCCATCCGGGTAGCCGGTGCCATCATAGTTCTCATGATGGTTACGAATGTCCGTCTGTACACGCCCTCGGAATTCTGCAATCGTTCCCGCAAGGTCAGCGCTCCGAACGGGATGAGCTTGCATCAACATGCGCTCTTCAGGTGTAAGCCTTCCTGCCTTACGAAGAAGGGGTGCAAAGTCCTCGTGTATCTTGCCAACATCATGCAGGAGCGCCGCTGTCCCTATCTGATCGACGTGTTTCGGATGCAGTCCAAGTTCGCGCGCGATTTGACGTGCATACTCGGCAACTCGGACCGAGTGGCCGGATGTGTAGGGATCACGAGCCTCAATGGCCTTGACCATCAGCTCAAGAAGCTCTCTGTTGACCCGCTCGACCTGAAGGTTCATCTGGTACATATGACGAACAAAGAACAGCGGCAGGATCAGGATTGCCAAGCCAACGAGCTGAAGCTTGATGTAGAGAAACGCCAACAGTACAGCCAACGAACTTGATATGAAATCGTAAAGGAGCGATCCGCCTGCGATTCGGGACCACGATTCCCAGACGGACATCTGGCCGATTGATGCCACGCCGAACGCTACGCTACCTTGATTAACCACGAAGAACGTAACAACCAACGCGACAAACGGAAGCAACTCAAACTGAAAATTCTGAAGGCCGCTCACACCACCGGCGGCTTGGTAGACCAGGCCTCCAACACCCACCGCTAGCATGTACTGAGCCACGTTGAACCAAACGCGAATCATTGGCTTGCGGCGGACGAATGCATCTACAACCAAGGCTGCCAGCCCGCTCATCAACATCGGCCACGGGTGCTCGAAAAGCACAACAGAAGCCAGTAAGGGAATAAATGCGACCGAACTTCGCACGTTTGCCGATGTTATTCGCGAGAGCGGCAGGAAGCTGGAGTCGCAAATGACGGCAAGTACGGAGAACGCTACCAGTCCATTCCAATACTGCGGAAGTGAAGTTGGAAAGGCCCAATCAGGAAAGAATAGAACAACGCAAGTGAGCACTGACAGAAACGCTGTCAGCAAGTAGAGGCGTAAAGAGTCTCGTGATTCAGAAACCCGCTCGCTCATGCCGCCTCAAGAAGTACGGGGGGGCCCAAGTGCTCCGCTAGAGTCCAACCATTCCATCTGCGAAAAACAACTTCGCCACTGCTGTGAACAGCACTGCGAGCAGTTGCAACATCGAGCGTCACCCCCTTAATGGGTCCAGCGAGTTTACAGCCTCGCCTAGGAGTGGCACGCCTCTCTATAGCGTGCCCGACGCTCCGCTCGTCTACTGTCCGCTCTGCTCCGCTCTAGCTAGCGGTGACCAGGGGCCCCCTGTTTTCGAAATGACGATTCATTGGTGCTACGCAACCTTCCGCGACGACTGCAACGCACGACGCATCGCCTCGATAACCACCCCCATACCATCCACCTTGTTGACGATCGCCCGCACGCCCAACTGCCGTAGTTCATTCTCGGCTGTCGCCGGCATTCCGCCCGTGACGATCATCACGGGTGCGGTGAGACGTTTGGACGTATCTACCAGCGACGTCGACATCCGGCGCCTCACGCTCGATCGTCCGCACCAGCGCCTTGAGATATCCCGGATCGTCCTCGACCACGACCACGACCGGCCGCTCGCGCGACGTCTGCAGCTCGTTCGGCACCGACATGCCATGCGCGCGCAGAAAATCCGCGAGATCCGCCGACGCCACACGCCGCCGCCCCGTCGGCGTCCGATGTCCCTTCAAGTGACCCTGGTCGATCCAGCTCGCCACCGTCGCCGGAGTCACCTGCAGCACACGCGCAACACGCTGCGTCCCCCAATACCGCTTGCTTCTAGTAGGAGCCACGAAATACCAAATACTGCTAAAACAAGAAGTCCGCTAGATGGGACTAGTCCCTAAGGCTTACTTACTAGGAGGGAGAACCGCGAATTCAGCAGTCGCTAAGGCCATAAGACGTTAAGTGGCTAACAGGCAATACGTTAGCGCCTGGCGTCCACCCAGCGATTGGTCGCATCGAGCACGGCGAGCACGGCGCTGCGCTCCGCCGACTCGCGAATCTCACACGTTCCGGTGAGCAATTGCGCTTCGCGACCTCCGAGGCCGTGGCACGCGACGAGCACGAATTTGCGATCGAACGCTTCGATGATCTGCGCGCCCTCGAGCGCGATCGAATTGTCCGGCAGCAAATCGTCGAGACACGCCGTCGCCGCACGCGCCGCTGCCTCCACCCGATTGCGCGACGTATCGGTCCCGACTTCCTCGGCGTGCGCCTCCTTCTCCCCGAACGCGAGCGTCACGCGCACCTGCACGCGTTGCGGCCGCTCGGACGGCCGGACCTCGAGGTTCTTGAACATCACCACGCGCCGCTTGGCGCGCTCGCTGATCGCTTCTTCCTGCAACGCCTCGATCGGCCGGACGTCCGCGGTCTGCGCGACGCTGATCTTGCGATGGTCGATCTTGAAGCCGAGCTGCGCCATCAGCGCCGACTCGATGTTGCGCACCACCTGCTTGGGCGCCATGTCGCTCTTGGTGAGGACATGCACTTCGCTCACTTCGCCCAGCGGTGTCGCCACCACGCGCGCCGACAGCACCCCCGTCAGCCCCGTGATCAGGTTCTCCAGCCGTTTCATTCCCCAGGGATCCGGCGCGCCGCTACTGCCGAGTGGCACGTTGGGCTCATCCGCTGGTGAGAGATTCGGTGTCACGTGGCCTGCTCCTCCGGCTCGCTACCTGTGGCGACCCCTACCCGATTGCGTCCCGCGGCCTTGGCACGATACAGCGCGCGATCCGCGGCGACCAACACGTCCTCGTCCTTCGTCTCCGAGCGGTACTCGGCGACACCAATGCTCGCCGTCACGACCCCCGCCGGATAGCCCATTTCCACACCCGCCTCTTCTACCGCGGCGCGCATCTTCTCCGCCACGCCGCGCGCGCCCTCTTCCCCCGTTCCTACCAATACCACAACGAACTCGTCGCCGCCATACCGGCCCGCCAGGTCGGTCCCCCGGATGTGCGCGTTGCACCGGCGCGCCGTCTCGCGCAGCACCGCATTCCCCGCCTCATGTCCGAACCGGTCATTCACCTGCTTGAAGTTGTCGAGATCGAGAAACAGGACCGCGAAGTGGTCGCTGCCGCGATGGCAGCGCGCCACTTCGTTCGCCAGCCTGTCTCGCAGCACCCGGAACGACGCCAGTCCGGTGAGCGCATCCACCGCCGCCTGCTGCTGCGCCAGCGTCGCCTGACGCTCCAGGTAGCGGGGGCACGACTTGAGCGTCGTCCGCCCCTGCGCCGCCGCCACCGCGAACTCCTTGCACGTCTTGTACCCGCACGCCCCCGAATCCCAGGTCCGGCCGTTGGGGGCCAGCCCGATCTGGTCGATGATCTCGTCCACCAGCTCCTGCGCCGGCTGCTTGCCGATCCGATGGATCGCGAAGGCGGCGCCGACCTCGATATCGATCCCCTCGGCCAGGACCGGCATCCGCGCGCGCGGCGGCTCCGTCGCCCCCACGATCGCCCGGCGCCGAAACAGCTCCTCCTTGGGGCCGAGCAGCGGGTGGTCGAGGCAACCCTCACACGGCAGGATGTCGACGAAACCCAGGTCGATACGGTCCACGCCGACCGCGCGGGCAATCCCTTCCAGGGCCCCTAGCCCGCGGACCTTGCGGAAGCGGCGGCTCGATTGGCGCTCTTCCTTTAATAACTCGAGCGGCAGGCCGCCCGCGGTGCTCCAGTAGCGGCGCCGCTCCTCGGGAATGCGGCTGAAAAAGAGCGGCTGGTCCTCCACCTTGATCCCGCGCTTCTTGAAGATCCCCGCGAGCTCCGCCAGCGTGATGGCGGCATCGACGTCGGCGCCGCCCTTCGTGAGGCAGACCCCCGTGTATACGATCGGCGTGTCTGCGCCGTACATCGCCTTGAGATAGCGAGCCTCGGCCTCGATCGGCGTAGCGACCGGGGCGAGATACGGTATCAGCTCGGGATATTGGTTCTTGATCGTCTCGACGATGACCGGGCAGGTGCTGCGGATGACCGTGCCACCCGTACCCCACTCCTCCTCGGTCCAGAGGTCGAGGTACTGCTTGGCCACCAGCTCATCGCCCAGCACGCCGCGGTGCACGGTGTTGAAACCGGCGGCGTAGCAGGCGTTTACGACCTGCTCGGGCGTTGCGGGATAGAACCACGCCGCCGACTCGACGGACAGGATGAGCACGGCCCGGTGGCTGAGCGCAAACTCCAGCGCTCGCGTCGCGTCACCGACGGCAATGATGGCTTCGTGGGGGCACGCAGGCAGGCAGAGGCCTACACGGGTGCAGGCCTCATCAACAATCCACACTTTTTCATCTTCGACCGCTACGGCATCGGAGGGGCACACGCGCACACACGCCAAGCACGCGACGCACAACTCCTGGTCGATTCGAAAATCCACTGGAGCTCCGGCCGGGCGGTAGAGAGACTCTTGGTTCGGGGTTTTTGGGGCGGAGCTAATCTATCGCGTATTCCTTGAGTTTGCGATAGAGGGTCCGCTCACCGATTCCGAGGGTCTCCGCGGCCTTGCGGCGATTGCCGTGGGTCTCGCGAAGCGCGGCGTCGATCGCCGCGCGCTCGACGTCAGACATCGACATGCCCGCTTTGTAGATGACACGATCGAGGAGCTCGGGGCTGGGGGTTAGGGGATCGGGACTGGCCTCGAGTACCCGAGTCCCGAGTCTCGAATCCCGAGGCCCTACTTCGATCACCTCGACCCGCTCCGAAGGCCGTTCTTCGAAGCGCCGCCGGAGCTCCTCGATCTGCAGCTTCAGCTCGACGAGGGTTCGGAAAATGAATTCCAGCTCCTTTCCGGCAACTGCCCTTCCAGTCTCGATTCGGACGGGTAACCCCCGCGATCCTTCCCGAATATCGGGCGGGATATCGCGCGAGCGGATTTCCCCCTCCGGCGCGAGCACCACCATCGACTCGATGAGATTCTTGAGCTGGCGGACGTTCCCCGGCCAATCCGCATCGACGATAAGCTGCAGCGCCTCGGGCGTGATCCCGCGGAAGTCGCGGTCGTGCTGCTTCGCGAACTGCGCGATGAACGTCCGGACCAGGAGCGGGATGTCGCTGCGCCGCTCGCGCAGCGGCGGGAGATACACCGAGAGCACATTGAGCCGGTAGAACAGGTCGTCCCGGAACGTCCCCAGTGCCACCGCTTCCTTGAGCGACTTGTTCGACGCGGCGATCACGCGGACGTCTACTTGTATCGGTTGGATTCCACCGACACGAAAGAAGCTGCGATCCTCGAGTACGCGGAGCAGCTTTACCTGCGTCGGGGGCGCCATCTCGCCCACTTCGTCGAGGAAGATCGTGCCGCCGTTCGCCAGCTCGAACCGTCCCAGGCGGCGCTCGGCGGCGCCCGTGAATGCGCCCTTCTCGTGGCCGAACAGCTCGCTCTCGAGCAGCGTCTCGGGCAGCGCGGCGCAGTTCACGGCGATGAACGCCTTGCCGCGCCGCGGCGAGAGGTCGTGGATGGCGCGGGCGACCAGCTCCTTCCCCGTGCCCGACTCCCCCTCGATCAGCACCGTCGACGTCACCGGCGCCATCTGCTCGATCTTCACCAGCACTTCCTGGATCGCCGCCGATTCGCCGAGGATGCCGGTGCGCTGCTGCAGGCGCCGCTGCTCGATGAGCCGCCGCACCGTCGCCGTGACTTCGGCCGGGTCGGCCGGCTTTACCAGCCAATCGGTGAGCCCCAGGTCGCGGCCGATCTGATCGGGATCCTCATCGGTCGCCTCGACCAGGCCGAGCGTCGAGACCGCATGCTCGCGCGCGGCGGCGCCTGGGCGCTGGGCGGTCGATTCGTGGAGTCCGCCGGTGAGAATGATTGCGTCGGGCTGGCGACCGCGAACCGACTGGCGGACGTCATCGAGCGACGACACCATCGCGGTGTCAAAGCCCGCCTGTTCCAGGCTCGCGTTGACCCGGACGGCTTGCTCCAGGTCGTCCGTGGTGATGAGGACGCGGTCAGCCATGTGCGTGCGTGGTGTTCGTGCCCGTCAACAAATCGACTGCATGGTCGAGAAACTGAGCCAACACTGCCAATCCTTCTTTCACGCCGTTCGTTGAACCCGGCAGGTTCACGATCAGCGTCTTGCCGCGCGTGCCCGCCCTGCCGCGCGAAAGCCATGCACGTGGGAACCCGGGGCCCGAAGCGGCGCGGATGGCCTCCGCGATCCCCTCGGCCTCGCGCTCGAGGATCGCGGCGGTGGCTTCGGGTGTCACGTCGCGTTCGGTCAGGCCCGTGCCCCCCGTCGTGAGCACGACGTCGACTTCGCCGGAGTCCGACCACCGCACGAGCTTACCCGCGATGCGGTCCGTTTCGTCAGATACCACGCTTCGCACCACGACCTCGTAGCCGTGTTCCGACGCCCAGTCGACGATCGCGTCGCCCGACGTGTCGGCGCGCTGGCCGACGGCACCAAGGTCAGAAATCGTGAGGATTCCGATTCTCATTTCTTGTATCTGTGCGGTACGAACGGCAGTTTGACGACCTCGGCTGCCACTCTCTTGCCCCGCACATCGATCTCGATCCTGGTCCCCGGTTTCGCGCGATCGGCAGGCAAGTAGGCCGTCCCGATCGCGGCGTTGACGGTTGGCGTGACCGTGCCGCTGCGCACGACGTCCACCTGTGTCCCGTCGAGAAACACCGCAAAGCCTGGCCGCGCGACTGTCTTCGGCTCGGTCACCTTGAATCCCACGAGCCGCCGCTTCACGCCCTCGAGCTTCTGCCGCTTCAGCGCCTCGAGGCCCGTGAAGGGCGAGCCTTTTTCGAGCTTCACGATGAAGGACAGGCCGGCTTCATACGGGGTGGTGGTGTCGTCGATGTCGTTGCCGTACAGCGGCAGCCCGGCCTCGAGGCGCAGGGTGTCGCGCGCGCCCAGCCCCACGGGCTCGGCGCGCCCCGCACCGACGAACGCGTGCCACAGCGTCTCGGCGTCGCCTGCGCGGCAGTACAGCTCGAATCCATCTTCGCCGGTGTAGCCGGTCCGCGACAAGAAGCACTGCACGCCCGCGACTTTGCCCTGTGCGAAGTGGTAATAGGGGATCATCGCAGCGCCGAGGCCCGTGAGCTGGCCGACCAACGCCTCTGCCTTGGGCCCCTGCACCGCCAGCAGTGCGGTCTCGTCCGAGATGTCGCGCAGCCGGACGTTGGCTCCGCCCTTCTGCGCGACTATTGTGTCCCAATCCTTTTGAATGTTGGACGCGTTCACGACCATCATCAGCTTGTCGTCGAAGCGGTACACCAGGCAGTCGTCGACGAACGTGCCGTCCTTGGTGAGAATGCCGGAGTACTGCGCCTGGCCCGGCGTCAGCGCGCCGACGTCGTTGCAGGTGACGCGCTGGACGAAGGCGTTGCGGTCCGAGCCACTGATTTCGAACTCGCCCATGTGCGACACGTCGAACACACCCACATTCTCCCGCACCGCTTTGTGCTCGGCGGAGATCCCGGCCGGATAGCTGACCGGCATCTCGAATCCCGCGAACGGCACCATCTTGGCGCCGAGCGCGATGTGCACTGCGTGTAGCGGTGTCTGCTTCATGAGCCCATCAGCGTCGCGAGAAGGGCTTTTTGCACGTGGAGCCGATTCTCGGCCTCGTCCCAAACGCGGGACTGCGGTCCATCGATGACGTCAGCTGTCACTTCCTCTCCTCGATGTGCAGGCAAGCAGTGCAGGAAAATCGCTTTTGGATCTGCGAGTCTCATCAAGTCTGAGTCGACCGTGTACCCCTTGAACGCGTTGCGCCGAGCTTCGGCTTCGCCTTCCTGGCCCATCGAGGCCCACACGTCGGTATTCACGACGTGCGCCCCTTCCACGGCCTCCTCGGGAACCTCGGTCACCATGACGCAGCCGCTTTTCTTAGCGGCCTCGAACTTCGCGTGGTTGGGCTCGAAGCCTTCGGGGCACGCGAGGCGCAGCTCGAAGCCGAGCACCGTGGCGGCCTCGAGCCAGGCGTTGGCCATGTTGTTGCCGTCGCCGACCCAGGCGATGCGCTTTCCGTCCCAGCCGCCGAGGTGCTCCTTGATCGTGAAAATGTCCGCCACCACCTGGCACGGGTGGGTGAGGTCGGTGAGGCCGTTGATCACCGGGATCGTGGCGAACCGCGCCAGCTCCTCGACCTCGGCATGGTCGAACGTCCGGATCATGATCCCGTCGACATAGCGGGAGAGCACCCGGGCGGTATCCGAGATCGGCTCACCGCGGCCGATCTGGATGTCCTTGCTGGAGAGAAACAGGGCCTGGCCGCCCAGCTGGTAGGCGCCGACCTCAAAGGAGACGCGGGTACGGGTGGAGGACTTGGCGAAGATCATCGCCAGCGTCTTGCCGGCGAGGGGGGTCTCCCGATAGCCCCGGGCCTTCATCCGCTTGGCGAGGTCGAAGAGCTGCTCGATCTCCTTGCGGCTGAAGTCGGTGATCTGCAGGAAATCGCGCTTAGACATCCTGACCCTGGGCCCTCTCCGGTTGTCCTCACCCCCTGGCCCCCTCTCCCTTCGGGAGAGGGGGAACGCGGGGAACTCGGTCAAAATGACAGGCTACGATGACAGGACGGATTTTACCCGGGGGCCGGGGGAAGGACAAGGCTGAAGCTATTGCTTCGTGAGGACGACTCTTACTCGGACACCGCCGAACGTCTCGTCGCCGGAGAGGCGATTCTCCCCGACCACCCAGTCCACGTCGCGAATGAACGTGTCGGCGCCCTGCGTGAAGCGGACGGTTTTCCCTGTCAACGACCACGTGCCATCCAGGAGCGCGACAAACGTCGTCGTATCCGACGGTACGCCCGGCATGACCAACTGACCTGTGACGACTCCGCCGGGTGTAAGAGCGAGGTCCAAGGTCGCGCCCGCCGTGATCCAGTTTTTCGTCGTCCCGGCGCTGTCGCTCGTAAAGGTCTGCGCCGAGTACATGCCGCTCACGTTGTCGATGGTTGGTTTGAATGCGTCGGAGCAGGCGACGATGGTAGCGACGGCCAGCAAGCTCGAGATCCGTTTCACGGGTCCTCCGAGGGTTTGAAGGGCCTCCCCTGTAGCGCAATTCGTACCCGCAAAGCAAAACGGCGTGCCCCAAAAAGGCACGCCGCGCGCTAAAAGTCATAATCCTGCCTACAGAATGTACTTCCTCAGATCCTCGTCCTCGACGATCCGGAGCAGCCGTTCCCGCACCGCCGGGCCGTCGAACACGATGTGCTTGGTGGGATAGTCGGGCAGCTCGAACAGCACGTCCTCGAGCAATGTCGTGAGCACGGTGTGCAAGCGCCGAGCGCCGATGTTCTCCATCCGCTCGTTCACCTTCGCCGCGATGCGCGCGATTTCCTTGACGCCGTCGGCCGTGAACTCGAGCGTCGCGCCATCCGACGCGCACAGCGCCGCGTACTGCTTCGTCAGCGCGTTCTCGGGCTCCGTCATAATGCGGACGAAGTCGGCTTCGTTGAGCGACGTCAGCTCGACCCGAATCGGGAAGCGGCCCTGCAGCTCGGGAATCAGGTCGCTCGGCTTGGCGATGTGAAAGGCGCCGGCCGCGATGAACAGGATGTGGTCGGTGCGCACGTAGCCGTAACGCGTCTGCACCGTCGAGCCTTCGACGATCGGCAACAGGTCGCGCTGTACGCCCTCGCGCGACACGTCGGGGCCCGTGCTCTGGCCGCGCTGCCCCGTGATCTTGTCGATCTCGTCGATGAAGATGACGCCGTGATTCTCGACGCGATCGAGCGCCTCATTCACGACGTCGTCCATGTCCACGAGCTTTTTCAGCTCTTCGTCGATCAGGATGCGGCGTGCCTCGTGCACATGCACGGTGCGGCGCTTTTTCTTCTTGGGAATCAGCTCCTGAATCATTTCCCCGAAGTTGATGTCCGGCCCTTCCATCCCCTGCGGCGGCTGCATCATCTCCAGCATGGGGAAGCTCTGTTGCTGCACCTCGATCTCGACGTCGCGCTCTTCGAGCGTCCCCTCTTTCAGCTGCGCGCGCAACTTCTCCCGCGTCCGCCGGCGCCGTTCGTTGGCTTCGGTCTCTGCCTCGGGAAGCTTGGACTCGACGTCGCCTTTGGAGGACACAACGAAGAGTGGCCGACTACCGCCCTGTTCAGAACCTCCAGAACCTTGAGAACCTCCACCAACAGGTTGCGCGGGCGCCTGAGGTAGAGGCGGGAGCAACAGATCCAGCAGGCGCTCCTCAGCTCGCTGTTCAGCCGTCGGGTAGACCTCATCTTCCCTTTCAGACCTCACCATGTTGATCGACATGTCCACCAGCTCGCGGATCATCGACTCGACGTCTCGGCCCACGTAACCCACTTCGGTGAACTTCGACGCCTCGACCTTGAGGAACGGCGCGCCCGCGAGCCGCGCCAGCCGGCGCGCGATCTCGGTTTTTCCCACGCCCGTCGGGCCGATCATGATGATGTTGTTCGGCATGATCTCGTCGCGGATCGCTTCGGGCGCCTGGGCGCGCCGCCAGCGGTTCCGTACCGCGATGGCGACGGCCTTCTTCGCCGCTTCCTGGCCGACGATGTAACGGTCCAGCTCCGCCACGATCTTCCGCGGCGCCATCTCCTCCAGCCACGGCATCGTCTCCGCTGCCTCCGGACCAGTTGGAGGTGTCGTGGAGGACGGTGGAGGTTCTGGTGGTCTCGATACCGGTGCTTTGGGAGGCATTTATAACTCGAGTACGGTGATGTTGGTGTTGGTGTAGACGCAGATCTCGGCGGCGATCTCGAGCGCGCGCTGGACGATCTCCGGCGGGCTCAGCTTGGTGGAGCTCAGCAGCGCCCGCGCTGCGGCGAGGGCGAACGCCCCCCCCGACCCGATCGCCAGGACACCGTCGTCCGGCTCGATCAGCTCGCCCGAGCCGCTGACGACGAAGCCATGCTCCTTGTCCGCCACGACGAGCAGTGCCTCGAGCCGGCGGAGCACGCGGTCGGAGCGCCAATCCTTGGCCAGCTCGACCGCGGCACGGGGCAGGTTCGACGGGTACCGCTCCAGCTTTTCCTCGAACTTTTCGAACAGGGTGAACGCGTCTGCCGCCGCGCCGGCGAAACCGGCGAGGATCTTGCCGCCCCGGAGGGTGCGCACCTTGTTGGCGTTGGCTTTCATCACGGTCTCGCCGACCGTGACCTGGCCATCGCCGCCGATGGCCACTTTGCCGTCGCGGCGAACGCAGAGAATCGTCGTGCTATGTATGACTGGCAGCATTCGTAACTATGCCCTTGGATGCGCTTGGTGATATACCTTTTTCAGCCGTTCTACCGACGTATGAGTATACACTTGCGTGGTCCCCAGCGACGCATGCCCGAGGAGCTCCTGTACCGCTCTGAGATCGGCGCCGGCATCGAGCAAGTGCGTCGCGAATGAATGACGTAACGCGTGCACGTGGAGTTCCGGTCCGCGGGACAGCCCGTCAAACAGCCGCTTCATCGCGAGTTGGACGCCGCGGGGCGAAATCCGTTTCCCACGCAGGTTCACAAACACGGGACGCGATCCGGGGCGCGTCGTCGCCAACAAGCCGTCCCGTTTCTGCAGGTACTTCCGGAACGCCGCCGTCGCGTGCGAGCCCACCGGTACGATGCGTTCCTTCTTGCCCTTGCCCCGCAGCTTGACCTGGTCGGAGACGAGATCGACGTCGGGATCGTTGAGTCCCGCGAGCTCCGAGAGCCGCATTCCGGTCGAATAAAACAGCTCGAGCATCGCGAGATCGCGCGCCTCGCGGAACCCACCTGCCGCCGCACGCGCCTCCGCGTCGGCGAACAACATTTCGACTTCGGCTCGATTCAAGTAGGTCGGTAACGTCTTCTCCAGCTTTGGAGTTCGGGCCGCCCGCGCGGGGTTGACCTCGAGGCCGCGCGTCGCGTTCAGGAAGCGGTAGAACGTGCGCAGCGCCGACAGCGCGCGCGCCACGGAGCGCTTGGCCAGGCCGCGCCGCTGCTCCGCTGCCAGAAACCCGCGCACGGCCAGGCGATCCACGCCGGCCCAGCTCCACGGCCCGCCATAGTAGTCCTGGCAAAAGGCGGCGAACGCGTCGAGATCGCGCTCGTACGCCTTCACCGTGTGGGGAGAATCGTTCCGCTCTTTGGAGAGGAAGGTGACGAACTCCGCGATCTCGTTCACGCGGGGATCCCGACGCCAATCATCCCGGCGAATTCCGTCATATGCGCAAGCGCACGCGCCGCGAGCGCCTCTTTCTTCTCGAACTTGTCCCGCGGCGGATTCGGCAGCGGCTCCATCAGCCCGAAGTTCGCGTTCATGGGCTGGAACCGCGCGGGCTCGGTCTCGCGCAGATATCGATACAGCGCGCCGAGCATCGTGGTGGGGGGAGGCAGCAGCGGCGCGTCGCCCGCGAGCACCCGCGCGAGGTTGATGCCGGCGAGCATTCCCGTCGCCGCCGACTCGGTGTACCCCTCGACGCCGGTGAGCTGTCCCGCGAACAACAGCTGCGGGTCGTCTTTCGCGGAGAGATGCGGCGTCAGTGCGGCCGGAGCGTTCAAATAGCTGTTGCGGTGAATCGAGCCAAACCGCAGGAACTCCGCCTGCGCCAGGCCGGGGATCGTGCGGAATATCCGCTGCTGTGCGCCCGTCTTCAGCCGGGTCTGGAAGCCCACGAGGTTCCACATCTGCGCGGCTCGATCTTCCTGCCGCAATTGGACCACGGCGTATGGCTGACCCCGGGCGCCAGCCCGGGGATCAACCAATCCAATTGGTTTCATCGGTCCGAACCGTAAGGTCTCCGGTCCCCGCTGCGCCATCTCTTCGACGGGCAGGCAGCCCTCGAAGTACGGGACCTTATCGAACTCGTGGCCGGGCACGTATTGCTCGCCGGCGATCAGCTCGGCGACGAACGCTTCGTACGCTGGTTGCGTGAACGGCGCGTTCCAGTAGTCGTCTCCCCCGCCCTTGCCGTAGCGCGAGGCCTTGAACAAGCGGCTGTAGTCGAGCGAGTCGGCGGAGACGATCGGCGCAATGGCGTCGTAGAACGCGAGCGATGCGACACCGAGCCGGGCTGCGATCGCGGCGGCAAGGGCATCCGAGGTGAGTGGACCCGTCGCAACGACGCCGGGACTGGGAAGCTCGATGACTTCACCCCGAACGAGGGTGATGTTCCCATGTCCCAAAACCCTAGCCTCCAATCCCTTGGAAAACGCCACACGATCGACCGCGAGAGCGCTACCACCCGGAATCCGCGCGTCGTCCGCGGCCTGCAGCACAATGCTGCCAAGCTGCCGCATCTCGGCTTTGAGCAGGCCGTGCGCGTGCGCAGGTTCGACCGATTTGAAGGTGTTGCTACAGACCAGCTCGGCGAGGCTCTCCGTCTGATGCGCCGGCGTCATCTTGATCGGGCGCATCTCGTGCAGCGTTACACGGACGCCACGCTCGGCGAGGGCCCAGGCGGCTTCACAGCCCGCGAGGCCGCCACCGATTACGGTTACGACGCCACTTCCTCGGCTTCGGGGGCCGATTCCTCCACCACCATCGTGTGTGCGCACTTCAGGCACTTGCGTGTCGTTTCTCCCGTCGTCTTGGACTTGATCTCCTCCATCCCCACGAACCCGCAGCTCGGACAGGGAACGGGGACCGGTTTATTCCAAGTCGAATAATCGCAATCCGGATACCGGAGGCAACCGTAGAACGTCCGGCCGCGCTTGGTGCGGCGTTCGGCGAGATCGCCTACGTCGCACTTCGGGCACTTGATACCGAGCGGCACCGGTTGCGTGTACTTGCATTTGGGATACGTCGTGCACGCCAGGAACTCGCCGAAGCGTCCCGTCTTGATCACCATCGGTGCGCCGCACTCTTTGCAGATCTCGTCCGACGGTCTGTCGGGGACCTTGTCCTTTTTGATCGACCGCGAGTAATCGCACTCCTTGGATGCGTAGCGCACGCAGGCGATATATGGCCCGAAGCGGCCGCTTTTGACTTCGAGCGGTGAGCCGCACTTGGGGCATTTCTCGGTGGCGAGCCCCGACAGATCGTGCACCTCGTGGATGATCTTGTTGATGTCGATCGCTTCGAGGGCACGGTTGAACGGCGCCCAGAACTCCCCGAGCACCGCCTGCCAGTCGAGGTCGCCCTCTTCGACTTTGTCGAGCTCGTTTTCCAGGTTCGCCGTGAACCCGACCTCGAAGACCTCGGGGAACGACCGCTTTAGCACCTTCCAGACGGTTTCCCCCTGAGGCGTGGGCTGAAAGCGGCGGTCTTTGGCAGTTGCATACCACCGCGTTCGCAGCGTGGAAATGATGGCGGCATAGGTGGATGGCCGTCCTATCCCCAGGCGCTCCAATTCCTTCACCAGACTCGCCTCGCTGTAGCGCGGTGGCGGCTCGGTGAAATGCTGGCTGGGCACCACTTGCTTCAGCGTCGTCCGGTCGCCCTCGGCGAGCTTCGGGATGGGCGCGAGGCTGTCGAGCGTCTTGGCGTCTTCGGCCTCGTGGGCTTCGCTGTAGAGCGCGTGGTAGCCGTCGAACAGGACGCGGGAGCCGGTCGCGCGGAACAGGAACCGCCCGTTGGCCAGGTCGAAGTCGACTTTCGTCGCTTCGTATACGGCCGGCGTCATCTGCGAGGCGAGGAAGCGCCGCCAAATCAGCTGGTAGAGCTTAAAGAGGTCGCGTTCGAGGTATTTCTTGAGATCGTCGGCCGTGAGACCGACTTCGGTGGGGCGAATCGCCTCGTGCGCATCCTGCACCTTCGAGCCGCGGCCGCCTTTGTGCACGTTCGGCTCATCCGGCAGATAGCGCTTGTCGAACTGGGCATTGATGTATTCGCGCGCCTGTTTGAGAGCCGCGTCCGATACGCGAACCGAGTCCGTGCGCATATAGGTGATAAGGCCGACCGAGCCCCGATCCCCCAACTCCACGCCCTCGTACAGTTTCTGGGCGGCGCGCATCGTACGGCCGGCCGAGAAGCCCAGCTGCTTGGCCGCTTCCTGCTGCATCGTGCTGGTCGTGAAGGGCGCCGGAGCTTTGCGGCGGCGCTCGCCGGTCGAGACCGACGTGACGACGAACGGCAGCTTTTCGACTTCCGCGACGATCGCGCGCGCGGTGGCTTCGTCTTTGATCTCCGGCTTGTGCCCCTCGAGCTTCTGCAGCCGGGCCTGGAACGCCTGGCCGTCCTTCTCCAGGTCGGCGGCCACGGTCCAGTATTCCTGCGGGACAAACTTCCGGATTTCCTCCTCGCGCTCGATGATCAGCCGCAGCGCGACGGTTTGCACCCGTCCTGCCGACAGGCCGGTCTTGATGCTCTTCCACAGCACCGGCGACGCCTTGTAGCCGACCAGGCGGTCCAGGACGCGCCGCGCCTGCTGCGCGTCGACCTTGCGCTGATCGATGTCGAGGGGGTTGGCCAGCGCTTCGGCGACCGCGTCCTTGGTGATCTCGTGGAACAGCACCCGCCGGATATTCCCATTTCCATTCAACTGGGAGGCCACATGCCAGGCTATCGCTTCACCTTCTCTATCAGGATCCGTCGCGAGTAGCACGCGATCAGCAGCCTTGGCCGCCTTCTTGATCTCGGCCAGCGTCTTCGCCTTTTCCTTAATAGTGACGTATTTCGGCGCGAAGTTGTTGTCGACGTCGACGCCCAGCTCGCGCTTGGGCAGGTCGCGCAGATGCCCGATGGTCGCTTTGACGGTATAGCCGCGCCCCAGATACTTGCCGATAGTTTTCGCTTTTGTCGGGGACTCCACAATGACGAGTACGCCGCCCTTTGCAGGAGCGGCGTCGGTTGTTTCAGTATCCGCCGTCGGGAGAGTCTCGTCCGCGGCTTTTTTCTTCCGCGGCGCTCTCTTCTTTTTAGGCTTCACTTCTTCTTCGTTATCAGGCACCTATCAACCTCGGTTCAACCTGTAGAGGGTTCGCATCTTTACCATCCGGCACGCGTCTGCGCAAGCTTTACGACCTCATCGGCGACTTTTTCCGCAGGTTTAGCTTCAGTCAACACCGTCGCATCCGCTTTGGCGTACAACGGATCGCGCGTCGTGAAGAGGTCGCGCATGCGCGCCAGAGGGTCATCACCCATTAAAACGGGCCGGGTTCCCGACGGCTCGGCGCGACCGACTGCAACTTCGGCGCGCGCCTTCAGATACACGAGGTACCCGCGGGGTTTTGCATCGTCGAGCGCACCGGGTTGCGCCGCCCATCCACCGCCCGGCGCGATCACCGCTGGTTCATTCGCGAGCGCCGCATCGACTTCCTTGCGTTCCATCTCCCGAAACACCGGCTCGCCCTTCTCCGCGAAAATCATCGCGATCGGCTTGCCTTCTTTGCGAATCAGAATCGTGTCGATGTCGACAAATCCTGCATGCAGCCGCTCCGCGACGAGGCGCCCGACCGTGCTCTTGCCGGCGCCCGGCAGTCCGATGAGCACGATGTGCCGTTTCACGACGCCGCGCCTTTGGGAGTGCGCACGCGCACCTGCGCGAGATAGCCGTCGACATTGCGCTTGAGCTCGCTCAACGCGTCCCCACCGAATTTCTCGAGCAGCGCCTCGGTCAGGACGATCGCCAACATTGCCTCGGCAATGACCCCCATCGCGGGTACGGCCGTCACATCCGACCGCTCGGACTGCGCCTGCGCCGGCCCGCCGGTCTTCAGGTCGACCGTCTTGAGCGGCGACATGAGCGTGGAGATCGGCTTCATCGCGACGCGGAGGACGAGCGGCTCGCCGGTCGTCATTCCACCTTCGGTGCCGCCCGCGCGGTTCGTGACGCGCGCGAACCCGGGCATGATTTCGTCGTGCACTTCCGAGCCTTTGCGGCGGGCCGCCTCGAAACCGAGCCCCAGCTCGACGCCTTTCACGGCGGGGATCGACATCAGCGCCTGCGCGAGCCGGCCGTCGAGCTTCCTGTCCCAGGAGACATGCGATCCGAGCCCCACCGGCACGCCCACCGCGATCACCTCGACGATGCCGCCGAGGGTGTCGCCGGCAGCCTTCGCGGCGTCTATCCGCCTGATGATCTCGGCTTCGGCGTCCTTATCGAGGCAGCGCACGGGGCTTTGGTCAGCAGCCTCGTTCAAGGGAGAAGGGAGATGGGAGATGTTCTTGGCGGTGACGCCTCCCAATTCTGCGACGTGTGAACCGATATCGATGCCGAACTCGCGTAGCAGCTTCTTGCAGATCGCACCGCATGCGACCCGCGCGACGGTCTCGCGGGCGCTGGCGCGCTCCAGGATATCACGGGCATCGGTGCGATCATACTTGAGTGAGCCGGCGAGATCGGCGTGACCCGGACGCGGCCTGGTCACCTGGCGCCGGCGGCCCTGGGGATCGGGCGTCGCGTCGGCCTCCGGGGCCATGACATCCTGCCAGTGTTCCCAGTCGCGGTTCCAGATGAGCATGGCGATGGGGGAGCCCAGCGTTTCGCCCGCGCGCACGCCCGCCAGCCACTCGATGCGGTCCGATTCGATCTTCATGCGGGCGCCGCGGCCGTAGCCGCCCATGCGCCGCTTCAGCTCCACGTCCACGTCGGCGGCGGACACGGGGAGGCCGGCGGGAATGCCCTCGAGAATTCCCACGAGGCCGCGGCCGTGCGATTCGCCCGCCGTCGTAAACCGGAAAGTCATGCTCCCCCTTGGTACGGGCGCAGCATGCTGCGCCCCTGCAATCTCCTATATAACAGCCGAGCCCGACCTCGGTCGGGCTCGGCTCGACATGTCCTGGACGCCCCTAGGCGTCAGCGCGGTGGCACCGGCAGCGGGTCCGTAATCGGCGGCAACTGCAAGACCAGGAGCCCGGTCGCCGTAACCCCAAACAGCAGCTGGTTCCCGCCTACGTCACGCGCGACCCGCAGCGGTCCGATGATCGGATCGCGGACGGGGATCGACCCGAGGAACGCGCCGAAGAACGTGTCGAACACGTCGATGTTGCCGTTCGGGTTCGCCGAGAACATCAGGCGCTGATTCTTATCGGTGCCGCCGCCGCAGAATGGGACGCCCGGCGGACACTGCCCACTCGGCGCGAAGTCGTGGAAATAGTTCATGTCCATGCCGGGCGTGAACGGGGACGTCCCCGGCGACGCGGCCGACGTCACCTTGCGCCGCAGATCCTGGTCCAGATAGTAGATCGAGTCGGCGCGGACGGCGTTCGTCAGCCCGTTGAAGTTCGTCGCGACACCGAAGACCGAGACGCCCGTGTTGCTGATGAAATCCGACACGTGGATGCCCGGGGACATGCCCAGGTCGACGTCGTTTTCCCCGGAGTCCCGCACCACTGCGCCGGTGGGGCAGCCTTGCGCCGTCGCCGGTCCGTGGTTCAACGGGAAGCGGGAGTCGTACGACATGACGCGCGCGAACGCCGCCGCGGTGTTGCCGCCTTCACCGAAGAAGGCATGGACGAAGTTTCCGGAGTTGCGCGCGAAGGTCTTATTGCCGAGGCCCATGGTCTGGATGTCGACCGTGACGCCGGCGCACGCCGACAAGACCACCTTGTTGAAGCCACGGCCGCGGTCGAGGACGATTCGCAGCGTGTCCACGCCCGTCCCGGGGGGGACGGTGGCGATCTCCCAGAAAAACTTGCCGTACATCAGATTGCGGTTGGTCGTGTTGATCAGCTTCTCCATCCGCAGCGTGCCGTGCCCGGCAAACGGTGGTGTGCTGCTCGCGGTCGGCGACGTCGAGTACAGCGCGAACACCGAGTCCGCATGGCAGGCCGACGTACCGCTCGCCACTCGGCACACCGTGGCCACATACTGCGGCAGGTCGGACAGGTCGAATGCCTTGATCAGGACTTGTTCCCCGCCCGCCGAGCGGACCACCTTGTACGTCTCGATCAGGAAGTTTGGCAGGTCCTGGCGCCAAATCACCTGACGCGGACCCCCCACCCCGACGTTGATGACGGCGAGCTGCGTCCCGCCGACGTCCGCGACGACGATCGTATCCCTGTACCCACCCAGCGTGTCGCGCGGCCACAGCGCTATGCCCCACGGCTGTCCACCTGCGGTCGTGATGCCGCCGGCCACGAAGGTCGTGTTGGCCACCTGGAACACGTCCACCCGGTTGAACGCGGGGTTGGTGAGGTACAGCTCGCGCCGGTTGGCGTTGTAGATCGCGTCGGCGATGCTGCCCGCTCCCTGCAGCGGAACCGTGATACCGTTGACGACGATCACCGTGTCGATCAAGGCGTTCGGCGACGGGCTCGGGCCGGAAGCCTTGCCGGCGCGAGCCCCGCTCAGCGGCGCACTCGGCAAGAGCGTGGTGTTGTTCGTGTACGAGCAATTGCGCGCCGCCGCCGCGTCGCAGGCGTAGCCGCGCACGACGATCGAGTGCGGCAACACTCCCGGCGGCAGCACGGAGCCGAGGTTCAGGCTCGCACGCCGCGTGACGTCGGTCAGGTTTCCGGCAGCCACGTTGAGGGTATCGAACTTCAACAGTATCCCCGCGGCGCCGGTATCGACCCGGAATCCGATCCAGGCAATCGCGCTCGCGTCGGTGGCGCGCACGATGATCGTATCATCGACCTCGACGCGCGGTCCGATTTTGTGGGACACTAGCGGCGCAGTGACGTCGTTGGCAGCAGACTGGATCGTCACCGTGACGACGTTGGTGAACAGGCGGCGGCCCGCCGAATCCTCGGCGAATCCGACGACATCGAAGGTCCCCGTTGCGGCGAGGACCGTCAGCGTATCGGTATAGTCGACGGTGTCCTGCAGGGTGCCGAGGAAGACGATCGAGTCGTTCGGCGGCACCGTGGGGTTGCTCACGGCCGACCGGGGATTCACGAGGAACCCGACCTTCGCGATACCCGAGTTCTGGATCGCGCGGACCTCGACTGGAATGGAGCGGTTCTGCGACGCGACGGCGCCGGCGGTGGGCGATACCAGTGTTACCTGGAGCGCCTGCACGTTCGACAGAAAGATCGTGATCGTGTCTGAGGCGGAATTGCCGTTGCCGTCCGTGGCCCGGCCGATGATCGTGATGTTACCACCGTTGCCGGAATTCGCGGGAAAGGTGAGCGCGTGGGCGACGGAGTAGTTCGTGACTTGACTGTGAAAAATCGTGTCGAGCACGCCGTTGAGCCCACCGGCGAATATCAGGTCGATGGTCTTCAAACCCAGGTTATCGTTGGCCTGGACGTTGAAGCGCAGCCCGCCGGCGATGTCCTGCGTATCCCCCGCGGTATTCGTGAGCACGAGGATGGGCGACTGCGTGTCGGGCTGGACGCCGCCAATACGGCGCGTCGTCTCGCACGCATAGACTGCAAGTGCGAGCGATCCGATGCTCAGGATTGCGGTACTGCCTCTGACCAGCCGCATATCTATCCTCTCCGCTATCGGCCCGGCGGCTTATTGCCCGCTGGGCGCGACCAGATCGTCGATGATGTGCGGCGTGATCAGAATCAGGAGATCACGCCGATTCTCTGTTTGGTTCGTAAACCCGAACAGCTTGCCCAGAATCGGCAGATCTACAAGAAACGGAATTCCGGACTTCGTCACCGTGACCTCGGTCACCGTAAGTCCGCCAATTACAGCCGTTTCGCCGTCACTGACCAGAATTTGATTGTCCGCCTGCTGCGTCTGGAACGTGAATCCGATGTCCACGGAAGCCGGCCGAACGTTCGAACGCTCGGCGTGCACTTCCATCAGGATTTGACGGTTTCCCGTCACGTGCGGCGTGACCCGGAGGTTGATACCGGTTTGCTGGAACTGCACCGTCGCGCGGGGAACCGCCTGGCCCGACCCGCCGCCAGTCGCTACGGCGCTCACGTCGATCACCCGGATCGGCACGCGGTCGCCGACGAGGATCTCGGCCTGGCGGTTGTCGAGCGTGGTGATCGTCGGCTCGGCCTGGATGTCGGCGAGCTCGACGCTCTGCAGCGCCTGGAGAAACGCGGTGAGATCGAAGTTGCCGATCGCGGTCGAGAAGATCAGGTCGAGCGCGGGGTTGACGACTTCCTGGCCTGCGTTGCCGAGTGCCGAGAGCGAGTTCCCCCCCAGCGAGACGATGTTCTCGTTGGATGCGAAGTTCTCGGTCGGGACGAGCGCGTCGGGCACGCCGTCGAGGTCGGTATCGACCGGTTGGGCGCTCCGCGGATCCGGCCGCTGAATCAGGCGGTTGAAGAACTGCGTCGTCGAGCCGAGGTCGTATTTGATGCCGAGCTGCTCGACGTCCTGGCGATCGACAAAGATAATCTTCGCCTGAATCGAGACCTGCGGCGTCCGCTGATCGAGCCCCTTCACGAACTCCACGACTTCGTCGATGCGCGACGTGACTTCGGTGATCACGAGCGAATTGCTCGTCGAGTCCGCCACCGCGTTGCCGCGCTTGGTCAGAATCGATGCCACGGACGGCACGAGCGACGTCGCCTTGGCGTAGTTGACACGCACCAGCCGTGGGAGCTCGCGGACCGTCGAATCCGCGCGCGCCAGCTCCATCTGGCTGACGACGTTGAGGATTCCGCCGGGGAGCGTCTTCACGGCGAGGCCCTGTGATTCGAGCACCGCGTTCATCGCGAGGTCCCACGGCTGGTTCTTGACCTCGGCAGTGACGTTGCCGGTGATGCCCTTGCCGAGGATGATCGTCCGGCCGCTGAACGCTGCGAAGCCTGCGATGACGTCCTCGATGCTCGCATTGTCCCACTGGACGGTGATGCGTGCCGCCTGCGACTGCAGCGCCTCCGAGCGGTGCGCGGCGAGATATTGGTCGATCGACATGGGCTGGGTCAGTGTCGGCGTCGTCACCCGTGCGGCCTGGTCCGGACCACCGGTCACCGCCGGTGCGGGCGACCGGCTCGCAACGACGACCGGCGACGCCGGCGTCACGGTGCTACTCGACCAAGCGGCGAACGCGGTGCGCTCACTCCCGATGCGCACGCGCACCTGCCCGGCCGTGCGCTCGACTTGATAGTCCTTGAGCGCATCGAGATCGATGACGATGCGAACGACATCGGGCTTGAACTGCGCGTAGCGGATGTTGCGCACGCCGCCGCGATTCCTGCCGTCATAGAGGGCGACGGGTGCGGTGAGGCGAGCGCCTTGAATGTCGATGACGAGCCGCGCGGGATTCGAGAGCGTGAAGTCCTGGACGACCGCGGCGCCCCGCAGGTCGATGACGACCTCGACCTTGCCGGTGGCCGGCAACACGCTCACACCCCGCACCTCTCCGTCCCGCCCGCCTATCGTTGTCCCCGCAAGGGCCCGGGGAGCAACGACGGCAAGCAAGAGCGCGAGGCGACATAGATCCTTCATGGCGTCTCCTCCTGCTTGGCGAGCGACAGCGTTTCCTGCCGCTCGAACCCGAATTCCTGCACGGTGAATACGACTTCGCGGGGCCGGATCTGCGTGACTTTCAAGCGCCCGATGATGTCGCCCGTTTTCACGCGGTAGATGCGGCGATTAGTGATGTCCCGCAGCACGGCGACGCTGCGCGAGGCGAACCGCCCGTCGTACACGACGGTGGTCAGCCTCAGGTCCGAGATCAGCGGCCGCACGTCACCCGATTTGAGCAGCGACATGAACGGATCGCGCCCGCCGCCTTCGTACGCGAACACCTCGCGGATCAGCGATGCCGCCGGCACGGCGGCGGAGTCGCGCTCCTGCGCGGCCGCGGGCCTGGCGAATACCACGGCGGCGAGTGCGAGTGCGAGCGCGACGCTAGCTACGCGCACGACGGGCTCCAGCGGGCTGGGGGACGGGCGGCGCGGACGACTTTACGAACGTCCGAATCGTGAACTCGGCCAGGAGCAACGCGCCCGCGGTGTCGCCGAGCAGCTTCTGCGCGGCGGGCGACGCGGCCGACAACATGACGTCCTGCGGCACGATGATACGCGGCAATGACGCGACGTCGGCGAGGTATTCGCCGATCTGGTCGTAATGGCCGTAGATCTCGAGCCGGTAGCGATACGTGTCGAACGGCGCACCGGGCTCGGGAGTCAGCGGCTGAATCTTGCCGAGGGTGATGCCGCGCACCTTCGCCTTCGTCGAGATGTCATCGATCAGGGTCGGCACTTCGTTGCGGTCCGGCACCAGCCGGCGCATCAGCTCGAGCGAGCCCTGATACTCCTCCACGCGGCGGCGCAGATCCTCGATGCTGCCGCTCGCGAGGTCGGCTTTGGCAGCCGCGACGATCTTCTCGAGGCTGTCGGATTCCTGATTCGCCGAAGTAATCGCGACGATGTCGGGCCTGTGCTTCTTGGTCCAGAAGAAGTACCCCCCGGCCAGCGCCGCGAGCACGAGCAGCGCCATCAGCTGGCCACGTTGGTCGGTCGGCAGACCGAGTGCCATAGGCCCCTACCTCACCGATTGCACGAGCGGGATGGTGCGGATGTAAACCGAATCCGCAATGCGGTAGTGCACCGTCACGGTAAACGACGTCACGGGACGATCCGCTTCGATCACGGTCTGTGAGCTGGCGGGCGTTACGTCGGTGAACCACGGCGACGCGGCAAGCTGTCGCAGGAACGTCGTATAGGCCTGGATATCTACCGTGCGTCCTTCGATCGCGATGGCCACCAACGGCGCGCCAACCGAGTCCCGATCGACCGTGACCGGTCCGTTGTTCACTTGCCCGGCGCCAGGCGCGACGATGGCCGACGCGGTCCGCATTTGCGTGATCCACGTGTACGGGGGCAGCGCCTTGGTCGCCTGGTCGAGGACGTGCGGCCAGATGTAGCGATCCGCGTCGATCTGCCGGATCACGGTGATCTCATAGAGCAGCGAATCGCGCACCTTCTCCGCCTGGCGCTTCTGCGCGATCACAATGTCGTAGCGCCGCTTCTCGACGCGCACGTTCTCGAGCCGCGTCTCGGCGGACGCGAGGCGCGCCCGGTCGGTGATGAACAGCAATGCGCCACCACCGCCGACGACCACCCATGCCGCGATCGCACTGAGCAACCAGGGATCCTTGACCTGGGCGATGATGCCCTTGAAGTCGGGCATCGAGAGCTTCATGCCGGCTCCCGGTGCCTTCTTCTTCTTTCCTGGGAGTAGGTTTATCTCAATCATGAGGCGCGCCTCAGCGCCAAACCGACCGCCAGCATGAGCAGCGGCGCGACTTCGTCGACCGGCACCGTCTCGAACACGTCATCCTTCACGCGCAAGCGTTGCACGGGATTCGCCAGCTCGATCGGTACCTTGAGCCGGGCGCCCAGCACGTCGTTCAGGCCCGGGATCCGCGCGCCGCCGCCGGTCGTGTAGACGCGAGACAAACCGCCGGCCGAGCGCGACGCCGTCGCGAGGAATGCCGCGGCGCGCTCGACGCCCGTCGCGATTTCCTCGCCGCGCTGGCTCACGTAGCCGGCAAGATCGGCGTGCTGCGACATGCCCTGGATGATCTTCTCGGCTTCCTCGGCCGCCACGCCTTTCTCACGCTGCAGATCTTCGCGGAAGCGCCGCGTGCCGACCGAGAGATCGCGGGTCAGGACGGGGATGCCGTCCTCGAGGATGTTCACGTTGGTCACTTCGTGACCGATGTTGACGAGTCCCACGACGCCCTGCATCGCGTCGGGATGGTTCAGCTCGAAGGCGTTGTGGATCGCGAAGGCGTCCACGTCGATGACGGAGGGGTCGAGTCCGGCCTCGCTCAACAGCCCGACCCTGCTCTCCACCAATTCACGCTTGGCGGCGACGAGCAGGACGTTCATTTGGAGGCCTTCGGCATCCGGATCGAGGATCTGGAAGTCCAGCTCCACGTTGGCCATATCGAACGGCACGTGCTGCTCGGCTTCCCAACGGATGACCTCGCGGGCATCCGCCTCTTTCATCCGGTCCATTTGGATCTTCTTGACGATCACATCGCGACCACCGACGGCCGTGACGACCGACTTCCGCTTCACTCCTGCGGCCTCGAACAAACCCCGAATAGCCTCCGAAACCAGGCCGGGGTCCATGACTTCGCCCTCGACGATGGCGTCGGCCGCGACTTCGGTTGTCGCGACTTTAGTCAGTTCGGCTTCGCTGCCCCCGTGATCGATGACCACGAGTTTGATAATCCCGGAGCCGATATCCAGGCCGACCGAGGTTTTTTTGCCGCCAAATAACCCAAAAAGGGCCATGTGCACCTTTTGGCGTAGAGACAAGAAGGGGCGAGGGCGAACTACAATAGGCCCCGCCCCTTATCCTGTCAAGTCTCGAATCGACTTGAGCCCGAAGCAACAACTGTTTTGGCTACTGCGACTTAGGCCACTTAATAGAGCTGTACCCAGCCCCTGGAACGCATCATCGAAATCGGGCTCGTGGCCTGTAACACCGCGTTAATACTGCAGCTAGAGTAGTTCAGCGTCGCCTTACCGCTCAAGTTCTGAATCGAGAGGTCGGCGTTCCTCGCCATCACGCCACCCCAGAAGTGGGCGTCGGTTGTACCACCACCGGACGTCTTCAGGTCACCCTGAATGACGACGATGCCGAAGAACTGGTACGAGCCCTGGACCTCTAAGTCACCGTCCACCAAGAGGATGCCTTGGCCCTGATCGCCGTTGAGCGTCGCGGTTCCCGTGATGTGGATGATCGGGAAGTAGTCGGCGCACCTACTGCCCGGATTCTGGCCATCACCCCAATTCGTCAGGACGGTCATATCGCAGCTACCGCCGCCGTCGAGGACCGGCGCCGTATGGTAGTTTCCGGATGGCAACACGACGGTCGCCCGCGCCGCGAGCTGCGCATACGTCGCCCCGCCGAATTGCGTGAAGTCGGTGTTGTCCAAGGTCGGGTCGTTCACAACAGGCGGATTGCCCACCACGTTTCCGTTACCACCGGTCGTGACGTTACCACCGTTGTCCCGGATGCCCGGCATCGCCGGACCGACGGGGTCGCAACTCGTCCACCCGGTCGGGATCTGATCCGCGCCGTTGACGTTCGCGTTACCCTGAAGGCTCACGCCGCCCTGCGTCGTCAGCGACGCCGCGATGCCGAACTGCACGGGCGCGATGCGGGTAATGAGCCCGATGCGTTGCCGCGCGCCGCCGCCGCCGGCGATAGCGCCAGCCGCGCTGGCTTTGTCGCGACCCGTCACATCGATGAGGAAGAGGTTCGGGCCAAGCTTATAGCTGTAGCCGCCGTAGCTCCCCGAGCCGCTCGGTGCGGGGGTATCCGCAATCTGCACCGAGTCACCACCCGCGCACGGACAGTACAGTGGCCGCTTGTTCATCGACCCCGGAACCCAGGTCAGCACGCGTTCCTGCGCACCTGCTTCGGCGACGCCGAAAGAGGTCTGGACGCGGCGCTGGTTTTCACCGACTCGCTGCTCCTGAGTCCCGGCGAAGAACGCTCCAGCGACCAGCGCGCCTACCACGACGAGCGCGAAGATCGCAACTGCGAGCGCCATACCGCGCTCGTCCCGCAAGATCCGTTTCATGCCTAGCTCCTTCATAAGGTTCCGGTCGGCCCTAGAACCGCCGGTTATTTCGCAATGCCACACTGGTAACGACGCTATCGACCATCGTCGCCGCTGCCGCCTGTCCCCCTGCGCGAACGGCCGCAGCGGTCCTGGCGCGGACCGTGACATCGATCCGGGCGACCTGGGTCTTGACGGCCGTCACGGCGCCGTTCACGTCGTAGTACTGGAACGTCAAACCATTCGTGAGCACGGGCCCGATGAGAGGCTGCGGTCCTGACGCGCCAGCCGGTTGAAAGCCGACGTACCAGGACGTGTCCCCCGCCGGCCGGTAGAGCTGATAGTTGACGAGCTCCCACCCACGGACGGGTGCACCCAAGGGGATCGCGCCGGCGACGTTGGGTCCGAGGCCCAGCAGGTTGAGATTCAAGATCAACCGCTGTCCATTCGTGCCATCATCGCAGTTCTGCCCGTTGGGCGACGCCTGGATCGCGCCTGTCGCCCAGAAATCATCGGTGCGCGAGTTCTTGTCGCCGTCGTAGTAGATCAGCACGCCGTCGCTGTTATTGATCGCGCGCGACCCGAAGAACAGTGGCTGACCCGGCACCCCGCCACGCACGATGACCGAGACCGGGTTCAGCGCGCCGCCTAATAGCGGCACATTGCAGGCAAACCCGAGCCAACGCATCGCGCGAATCGTGATGCTGGTTGACGTCATCGCGGTGATGTCGCCCTCAAAGGCATCGAGCTCGCGGAATTCCGCGGGCAGAATCGAGCCGGCGGCCCGGATGTTCTGGGACAGATCGATGCGCTGCGTCTGCGCCATGTAGAGGCGCTGGTTGTTGACCAGGACGCGGTACACGGCGGCGCTCACGATACCCAACAGCACGAGCGCGACGAGGAGCTCGATCATCGTGAAACCGCGGCGGCCGCGGCTCATAGGAACGGGTTGCATGAAATCGTGGTCTCCGTAGAGTCTCTGCGGGTTTTGTTCTGTTCTGTCTTGTAAGTGCTCACGATTTTGAGGCGATAGTTCTGATTACCAGCGTCCGTAAACGTCCAGTTGTTCAGCGCCACCCAGGTCGACCCGCGGTACAAGGTGTCGCTGCCATTGACGCGCTGCGGGTCAACGCATGCCGCGACGCGCATGCGCTCGAGCCGGCGGGCAGAAAACGCCGAGGCCTGGGCGGACCGCTGTCCACGGGCGATCATCCGGGTCACCAGTGCGGCCGTCGTCACCATGCCGAGCACACCGACCGTCAGCACGATGATCGCGATGATGATCTCGATGATGGTGAAACCCTTGTTGCTCTTGATGGTCGTCATTGTTTGCTCACCCTTCCCACCTCGTTGATCATCACCGAGTCGCGGTAATGCGGCCCGATGACGCGCACCGTAGTGGGCTGGAAAACGGTCGCAATGCCGCGCGGATCGAACACGACCGTCGCGGCGGTCGAATTCAACGTGACGCTGAACTCATCGCCTACAAGCTTCTTGGTTCCCACCTGGACTGACGCGGCCGGCGGGTTCACGCCGCAGGCCGACACCCAGATGCTGTCCACCGTGAGGTTCAGCGTCGCCGAGCAGCCGCGCTGAATCGCCGCGCCGCGCGCCGTCGCCACCAATGTCGCGATCAGCGCCTTGGCGCTGCGGACGTTCTGCTTCTCGAGGCCATCGCGCAGCCGCGGGAAACCGATCGACGCGATCAGCCCGACAAGGACGATCACGATGATCATTTCGATAGTGCTGAAGCCCTTACGACTCATGGAACCCCCTGTTCGATGGCTCCCTATTACAGGTTCTATGCCCAGACGTAACTACAAATGGGTCAAGGAGATACGTCTAGATACATCGTCGAGAAACACCGCAGAATACTGCACTTGTGCAAAGAACTGCACGCCTAGACGCCTAGCCGCCGATACGCCTAGGAAACCCCATACCGATCGATCTTGTAAAACAGCGTCCTCAGGCTCACGCCCAACCTCTGGGCTGCGGCGCGCCGGTTGCCATCCGTGGCTTTCAAGGCTGCGGAGATCGCCTCCCGCTCCGCCGCCTCGACAGCGGACCGCAGCGTACTTCTCTCATCTCCCTTCTCCTCAGAATCCTGGGAGATGGGAGAAGGGAGAGGTTCGCGACGGAAATCTGCTGGGTTCAGGATCTCCTGGTTAGAAAGCACCGCCGCGCGCTCGATCGCGTTCTCCAACTCTCGGACATTGCCCGGCCACTCCTGCTGCTCGAGCCACGCGATGGCGTCGTCACTGAGTGATAGCGGGCGCCTGAGTCGTTGCGCGAGCCGCGCGGCAAAATGCCGGGACAGCGGCGCGATGTCGTCTTCCCGATCGCGCAGCGGCGGCAGCTCGATGACCACGACGTGGATACGGTAGAACAGGTCCTCACGAAACCGCCCCGCGCGGACCTCGGCCTCGAGGTCGCGCGCCGTCGCGGCGAGGACGCGCGCGTCCACCCGACGCGTCTTCTGGTCGCCGACTCGCCGGATTTCACTCTCCTGCAGGACGCGCAGCAGTTTTGCTTGCAGACCGAGCGGCAACTCGCCGATTTCGTCGAGGAGGATCGTTCCGCCGTTGGCGGCCTCGAAGAGTCCAGTCTTGTCCACGCTCGCCCCGGTGAATGCGCCGCGCACGTGCCCGAATAGCTCGGACTCGAGCAACGCCTCCGGAATCGCGGCGCAGTTGATGCCGACGAAGGCCTTGGTCGCGCGCGGGCTCGCGCGGTGAATCGCGCGCGCAATGACTTCCTTCCCGGTGCCGCTCTCACCCGTGATCAGGACGGTGGTATTGTGCTCGGCGACGCGTGTGACGAGCTCGAGCGCCTGGCGCATCGCGGCGCTTTCGACGATGAGCCCGCGCTCTAACGGTCCGGTCGCGAGCTGTGCCTTGAGGCCGGCGACCTCCTGTCGCAGCCGTTCGCGCTCCTCTGCCTTCCGAAGGGTGAGGACGACTTCGTCCGGCCGGAACGGCTTGGGCAGATAGTCGTACGCGCCTTCCTTCATCGCGGCGATCGCCGCATCCTCGCCGCCGTACGCGCTCATGACGATGACGAGCGCACCGCCGCCGCGTTGGCGGTATTCGCGCAGGAACGTCAGGCCGTCCATTTCAGGCATGCGCACGTCGCAGAGCACGAGGTCGAATGCCTCGGCGATCGCGCGGTCGAGCGCGCGCCGGCCGTTTTGCTCGGCCGTCACCGCGTAGCCCGCATCCGTCAGAAGGAGACCGAGACTCTGCCGCAGGCCCGGTTCGTCATCGACGACGAGAACTTTCTTCATCGTGGGACGGCGATGGGGAAGAACATCTTGAACGCCGCGCCCCCTTCTCGGGCGCCGTCCACCCAGACCACGCCGCCCATTTCGTGCACGGATCGAGCAACGATGGCGAGGCCCAGACCGGTCCCGCGACCCGGTTCCTTCGTGGTATAGAACGGCTCGAAAATCTTCTCTCGGTCCTCGGGCGTGACGCCGGATCCCGAGTCGGCGACGAAGAGCAGCGCGCCCGGCTGTCCAGCGGCAAACTCCACGCGCGCCGGCCGCCGTTCGGACGTGCGCGGGAACCGCGCGTAACCTGGATCGCTGGCGCGCTTCGGAAGCGATTGTCCCGGCTCGTAGGCCCAGCGCCGGGCTCCGATGATGATCGATCCGCCGGCTGGCGTCGCGTCCACCGCGTTGAGCAGCAGGTTGACGAGTGTCTGCTCCAGAACGTGCGCGCGGCCCAGGATTTCGGGAACGTGAAGGCCGTCGTCGATCTCCGCGCGCACGCTGCGAAACGCGCCTTGTGCCCGGAGCAGCTCGTAGGCACCGCGAACGATCCGCGAGGGATCGACGGGAACGAGCGGATCCTCTTGGGGCCGGGCGTAGTCGAGCAGGCTGCGGACAATGCGGTCGAGCCGCTCGAGCTCCCGGGCTATCCCTGCGGTGATTTCTTGATCCGCACCGCGGCGCCTGAGGACCTCCAGGTACGTGCCGGCGGCGCCGAGCGGATTGCCGACCTCATGCGCCACGCCGGCGGCGAGTCGTCCGATGCTCGCCAGCTTTTCCGAGCGAACCAGCTGGCTCTGCGCGTCGAGCAACCGGTCCGTCATCCGGTTCAACCGCTCGGCGAGCGTCGCGAAATCACGGGTGTCGGCGTCGGGCGCGCGTGTGGCGAGGTCACCGTCGGCAACCGCATCAGCGGTGGCCACGACGCGGTCGAGCGGCCGAAGCACGAGCCGGCTGACGAGCGACCGGCCGTACAGGACGAAGATGCCGACCTCGACCGCAATGAGAACGACGATGATCGCCACGCCCCTCTCGGGCGCCATGGCGAGCGTCAGCAGCGAGGTGGCCACCCCCACGAGCAACGCGAAGGCGACGAGGAACGTGAGATAGAACAGGAGCTCCGCGCGGAGCGCGGGCTTGGGGCGGCTCATGGGACCCCAAGATAAGAAGATCGGGCCTAGAGAGGTCGTTGGGGGGCGGGCTGAACGTGTTCGAGCAGGAATCGCGCGGCTGCGGTGTCTCCGCGCAGCTGTGCCGCGCTCGCTTGGTTCCGATACGCCGTGGGGCAGCGCGGGCATACTGAGTCCGTGCGCGCGAGGAGAGAATCCGCGAGTGCGGTACGCCCAAGGGTATACGCCATGTGTGCCGCCGCCAGATGTATTCTCGCGTCACCCGGATATATCGACCCCGCACGGCGGAAGGACGCCAGCGCACGCTGGTCATGCCCGGTCCAGAGGTACTCCCATCCGAGATAATCCCAGGATCGGTAAGAAAGCGGCGCATCGGAGATCATGGCCAATGCCGCCGCTCTGTTGTCTCGCCAGACGGGAACCCGTACGGCACTCCGAACCGCCCCAGCCGCGACGATCACAAATAGCGCGATCGCCCAGGCCCGCCGTGGGAGCCGGTCGAGCGCCGCCGCGGCGGCAAGAGCCAGGCCCACGGACGGCAGGTAGAGAAGGCGCTCGGCGACGAGGACGCCGTGGGGGACGACGAGGTTCGAGACCGGCAGATACGCGATCCCAATCCAGCCGAGCCCGTACGCCTCGACACGCCGGCCGCGACGCCATGCGAGGATCGTCAGCGCGGCCCAGCCACACAGACAGAGCAGCCCCAGAAGGAATCCCGGCGCGAGCGGACTCGTGACCGCGATCCGCTCCTGCGGGGAGTAGTCGGCCTGGAGGTGCAACGGAACGAGCAGGAGACGGACGACGTCGGCGAAGGCGGCAACGGCCGTGAAGCGGATGGCGAGCGGCCCCTGGCCGGCAAATTGGGGTGCGAGGTTTGGGAAGCCCTCGTACGGATGCAGCACCGTCCAGCGGAGCAGAAGATACGGAAGTGCGATTGCCACCCAGCTCGCGACGAACCACACCATGCGCCGACGCGACGGACGCGCGAGGCCAAGCGCCCAGCCCAAGCCGATCAGTGCGGGCGTGGCCGCGGCGCTTTCTTTGCTGAGAATGCCCAGGACCAGAAAGGCTGCGCTCCAGCCGATGCTGTCGAGCATCAGCGCGGCGTACACCGCCAGGCAGGTTGCCAGCGTCGCCATCAGGTCGGCACGGCCGACGACGCTGGCGATCACCTCGACGTGCACGGGATGGATCGCGAAGATCAAGCCGGCCGCGAGTGCAGCCGTGTCGCTCGCCCAGCGACGCGCCAGTGCGGCGACGGCCACTGCGGCTCCGGCATGCCACAACAGGTTCACGGCGTGAAACCAGGCGGCGGAGTGGAGCTGCCAATCGAGGGCATACGAGGCGATTGGGAGGGGACGGTAAACCAGGCCGCCGAGATTGGCAGGCCAATACGGAGCGGCGAAAGCACCCCAGACTCCGCTGAGGGATTGGACCATCGGATTGAAGACCACGATGAGCCGGTCGTCCATCGCGAATTGATTCCAGAGCGCGCCGATGTGGACCACGACGGCGCACGCCGCCACTGCAAGGTAGAGGCGTTTGTCTTTCATCGCGCCACAATATAGGAGGCAAGAAAAGAAGAGCGGCGGGGTTCCTCCCCCGCCGCTCGTACTTCCTGGCATCACCGCGTTACGCGCACTTCGGCTCGCCTTCCTTGTTGGCAGGCGCCAGCGACGTCGACCCGACGTAAATCGAGCAGGTCTTCGTCGTCGTGGTGTGCGTCACGGTCGCGGTGAAACCGTCAGCCGTCACCGCGATTGTGGGGCCAACCACGCCGGTCGTCGTGGCGTACGCTGTACCGAGGTTGCTGGTGTACTTCACCGAGTCGGCGAAGTACGCCTCTTCGGCCGTGATCAGGTTACGCAGATCCGACTTCATCGAAGCCAGATATGCCTTCTCCTTCGTGTTCGCGAACTTCGGAATCGCGATCGCGGCGAGAATGCCGATGATCACGACCACGATCAGAAGCTCGATCAATGTGAAACCCTTGCGGCTCATCTTGGTGCACTCCTTCTTTTTTCCCAACTGGGACACGGTCAGGGGCGCGCCCTTGGACCCGCTCAGAGACCGTTCCGTCACACCCCAAAAAAAATGCGGCGGGGATCACTCCCCGCCGCATTTCGTGCTTCAGGCCAGTGGCCTTACACGCACTTCGGCTCGCCTTCCTTGTTGGCCGGGGCCAACGAGGTCGTACCGACGTACACAGCGCACGTCTTCGTAGTCGTGGTGTGCGACACGGTCGCGGTGAACCCGTTAGCCGTCACCGCGATGGTGGGGCCAACGACGCCGCTGGTCGTGTTGTACGCCGTGCCGAGGTTGCTGGTGTACTTCACCGAATCGGCGAAGTACGCCTCTTCAGCGGTAATCAGGTTGCGAAGATCGGACTTCATCGACGCGAGATACGCCTTCTCCTTCGTGTTCGCGAACTTCGGAATCGCGATCGCGGCCAAGATGCCGATGATCACGACGACGATCAGAAGCTCGATCAGAGTAAAACCCTTGCGATTCATCTGGACTACCTCCCGAGTGGAGCTGAATGCGGCTCCCCGAACCGTTTCGGGCGCCGCCTGTTGTTCCGGCGTCTCTGGAGGCACAAAATGTGCCTTTGATGAACGGGAAGAGTGTAACTCAAAGTTGGAACATCAATTACGGCACACATACTCGGCTGGCGTAGTCATCAAGGGGGGCCAAATATCAGGCTTTTTGCACGCTTTCACGGGTCCGCGCGGGACTAGGCCCTTACCCTGGTAACGGTAGGAAAACCCCTATACGAGCTCACTTCCTCCCTAAAAAAAAGAGCGGCGGGGTTTCCCCCGCCGCCCTGATGCGTCAGGCCAGAGGCCTTACACGCACTTCGGCTCGCCTTCCTTGTTGGCCGGGGCCAACGAGGTCGTACCGACGTACACTGCGCACGTCTTGGTCGTCGTGGTGTGGGACACCGTGGCGGTGAACCCGTTAGCCGTCACCGCGATGGTGGGGCCAACCACGCCGCTGGTCGTCGCATATGCGGTACCCAGGTTGCTCGTGTACTTCACCGAGTCGGCGAAATACGCCTCTTCGGCGGTGATCAGGTTCCGCAGATCCGACTTCATCGACGCCAGATACGCTTTTTCCTTCGTGTTCGCGAACTTCGGAATCGCGATCGCGGCCAAGATGCCGATGATCACGACAACGATCAGAAGCTCGATCAGTGTGAAGCCCTTGCGATTCATCTGAACTACCTCCCCTGAATGGAACAGCAGCATGAACGTCCGAGTATTCCGCGCACACAAGAGGCAGTAATCATACCTTAAATCGACGGCCATGACGAAGTCGAGACAAATCATTGACTTACGATCATATGGTTGAAGTTTGACGCGAGCGGAGAACTCTCATAACCGTGGCAATGTGCAATGCGCCGTGCTAGATGCCCCCAAAAAGAGAGCGGCGGGGTTTCCCCCGCCGCTCAGATGCGTCAGGCCAAAGGCCTTACACGCACTTCGGCTCGCCTTCCTTGTTGGCAGGCGCCAGCGACGTCGAACCCACATACACCGCGCAGGTCTTGGTCGTCGTGGTGTGTGACACGGTCGCCGTGAAACCGTCAGCCGTCACCGCGATGGTGGGGCCAACCACGCCGCTCGTCACGTTGTACTGCGTACCGAGGTTGCTGGTGTATTTCACCGAGTCGGCGAAATACGCCTCTTCAGCGGTAATCAGGTTCCGCAGATCGGACTTCATCGAGGCGAGATACGCCTTTTCCTTCGTGTTCGCGAACTTCGGAATCGCGATCGCGGCCAAAATGCCGATGATCACGACCACGATCAGAAGTTCAATCAAAGTGAAACCCTTGCGGTTCATCTGGACTAACCTCCCCTGTAAGGTCTAAGCACTGGCGACAATTTCCGCCCCGTGGACAAGCACAAATCATGCCTTAGATCGAGCCGCTGCGCGCAACCAAAACTGCACCAACAGGTTAACCGTTCGGAAGTGTGTTTCTCATCGCCTCAAAAAGGTGGGAGCACTCCGGCTTTTTGCATGGTGCCACGCCAGACGCAAGAGGCACTAAGTCATTGACGAAATTGGAGATACCAGCCTTGTTCACCAGCAAACCGGCGGCTCGCCGAGTCAGCGATTGCGGCTGCCTCGGTCCGGTGCCCGCGAGCCAACTCGAGCAGAAACTCTGCGCGCAACGTCATGCGCTCACCCGCGCGCGATCGCTTCCCTCGATCCACCAGGGGGACCGCCGCGGCGGTGTCACCGATCCCGATCAAAAAGATTGCGTTCGCGCCATTTAGGTAACGGTCTCCGGAAAACAACGAATCGGCTTGCTGATATTCGCGACGTGCTGCCGCCGTATCACCGGTGCCGGCAAAGACGGCGGCCGCCGACGCATGCGCGCGGTAAGACTCCGGATGCTCGGCGAGTAATGTGACCAGCTGCGAACGATTGTCGCGCCACGCCGGCAGACGGGCGAACGAGCGCCATCCGCAGGCGATCGCGACGATCGCCACCGCAACGGCGGTCGGCCGCAAACCGCGTCGCGCCGCGATCCAGGTCGCACCCCACCCGACCAACGCCGCCGGCAGGGCAACCGCGAGATAGAGGTTGCGCTCCGCCAGGACGACGCCCGCCGGGAAGAACAGGTTGGCCGTCGGCAGGCACGAGAGGGCCGCGACCCCGGCCCCAAAAGAGATCGCCGGCGCCCGGCGGCGACACCACAGGGCCAGGGCGGGAATGCCCACGACGACCCCGAGTCCCAGCACCGCGGCAATGGAAATCCCGTCGCGGGCCGGAAGCACTTGGGGGTTGTAATCGACAGACAGTGACGCCGGCCAGATCAGGACTAGCGCTGCTCGCAGCGCCGCGGGCAGCGCGATCGCCAATCGTCCCCACGTGCCTCGGTCATAGAACACTGCGGCCGCGTCATTCTCACCGGCCCAGCCGACGGCGAACCAGGCTGCCAGAAACCCCATCGTCACGACCCCCAGCGCGATCCAGAAGCCGACCGGATAGGGCCGATCGCTCGTCCCCCCTCTCCCGGAGGGAGAGGGGGACAGGGGGTGAGGCTCGAGACACTTATCCAGCAGTATGACGACACCGACAATGACACCGTGCTCCTTGCTGAACATGGCGAACGCGGCGCAGAGCACCGCAAGCGCCCACCGCCCCCGCCGCGCGGCAAGTACGGCGCCCAGAATGCCCGCCGCCGTCAGCAGCTCGGCACGACCCACCAGACTCGCGACGGCTTCGACGTGGACGGGGTGCCAGGCGAACACGAGACCTGCGGCGACGGCGCCCAGCGTCGGGAGCCAGCGCGCGAGCAGCATCACGAGGAGCACGGTCGCCAACCCATGCCACAACGCGTTCATCACATGCAGCCAACCGGGCCGGCCTCCCGAGATGGTCCAATCGACCGCGTAGCTCAAGATCGTCACAGGTCGGTAGAGTCCCGCCCCGGTCTCGCGCGGCCAGTACGGATCGTCGAACGCCCGCAGCGCGGCACCGATGGAATGCGCGGCGGGATTCGAAGCGATGATCGCCCGGTCGTCCTGCACGACGCCGTACCGGACCGTCGGGAGGTAGAGCGCGACAGCGGCGACGAACACGAGCAACAATTCGCGTTTCATCGCATCCTCGCGAGCAGCGAATCGGCAATGGCGGAATCGCCGCGCGAGCGTGCGGCGAGCGCCTGCGTGCGGTAGGAGCCCGAACATCTGTAGCAGAGCTGCTCGGCGCGCGCCAGCAACGAGTCGGCGAGACGTGACTGGCCCAAGGTGAGCGCCGCGTCCGCGCCGGCGATGAAAAGCGTGGGATCGCGGTCATAGATCCGGGTCGCGGTCCGGAGCGCCGCCAGCGCGCGCTCCGGTTGACGGTGGCTTTGGAAAATCGCTGCCGCCCGCGCCGGTCCGCGGTAGGACTCGGGCGAATCTTTGAGAATGCTCTGGGTTACGCTGAAATCGTCATGCCATACCGGTGTTCGCAGCGCCGAGCGAATGCCGCCTGCGAGGACGATCAGTGCGAGAGCGACGCGAAGCCGCTTCGCAGGCAGGCGCGCGAGCGCCGCACCAGCGGCGAGCGCCATGCCAACCGACGGCAGGTAGAGCGTGCGCTCGGCGAGCAGCACGCCGGTCGAGAACAGTAGGTTAGACACGGGCAGAAACGCGATCGCGATCCAGCCCAGGCCGAACGCTTCGAGGCGGCGCTGCCGGCGCCAGGCCATCACGAGCAGCGCGGCCCAGACCGCCAGGCAGGCGAGGCCAATCACGAACCGGCCGTCCAGCACGGACCGGACGATGGTGCGCTCGGCCGGCGAATAGTCCACGCGGAGGGTCAGCGGGAAAATCAGGAGGCGCAACACATCGCCAAGCGACGCAATCGCAGTCAGCCGGCCCGCGATCGCGCTCTCGCCCAGGAAGACAGGGGCAATGGCGTGCAGCCGGGCGTAGGGATGAAGGACGACACCGCGCACGGCGAGATAGGCTCCCGCGATGACCACCCAGCTCACCACGAATGCGAGTATGCGCCGCGTAGCCGGCCGAGATGGTAACGGCGCGGGCACTCCGACGACCCAGGCCCATACGATCAACGCGGGTGCAACGACTGCATTCTCCTTGCTGAGCAGGCCCAGCACGAGCGCCGCGCCGCTCAATAACACGTCCTGCCGAACGACCGCCGCGTACACGGCGAGACATACGCCGGCGGCCGCCATCAGCTCGCCGAGGCCGATGACGTTTGCTACCGCCTCGACATGCACGGGATGGACGGCGAAGACCAGTCCGGCGGCGAGCGCGGTCCTCACCCCTTGGTCCCCTCTCCCTTCGGGAGAGGGGAAAAGAAAAGCAAATTTTGTGACGATTAGCGCCACCCCCGCGTGCCAGAGCAGGTTCATCGCATGAAACCAGGCCGGGTGCCCGCGGGCGATGGCCCAGTCGACAGCGAAGGAGGCCAGGGGAAGGGGACGGTACATCTGGCCGCCCAGATCCGGCGGCCAGTACGGTCCAGCGAAAGCGCGCCAGGTGCCCTGCACCGAGTGCACGAGCGGGTTCCAGACGATGATGTAGAGGTCGTCCATCGCGAACCCGTTCCACAGCGCCGGAAGGTACGGAACGAGCGCGCAGGCGATAACGGCGAGGTAGAGGCGCCGGTCTCTACTGTCCACGGTTCACGGCAAAGAGCCAGCGACCATCGGGCCAGCGGTAGATGGCGGTAAACAGCGACGGATAAGCGCCGATCATGGCGCGCAACTCGATGGCCGACGGGGACGTCGCGCTCGCCAGCAGGACGTGCGTCACCTCCATCCGCTCGAGATAGGCACGATGCTCGGCCGGCGTCGGTCTGATCAACTCGCGGCCGCGGTAGCTCTCGAGATAGAGCGGAACAGACCGGCGACGGCTGTAGAGCCAGACGAGCGCCTCGTCGTCGGTCGCCACAACCGCGGAGTCGGGCAGGTTGTTTACGACCGGGAGGAGCTCAGCGAAGTTGGCCGAGATGGCGCGGGCCTGGGCACCCCACCACCGGCCCTTGAAGCCTTGAAACTCATAGTGGAGGTAACCGCCGGCGACCAGGGCGCAGAGTAACCCGACGGGAATCCGCGCGCGCGACCAGCGTCGCCAGAGCTCGACCGCGCCAACCGACCACGTCAACGCAAGCCAGGGCAGGACAACCCAAATAAAGCGGTCGGGTGGGTACGGCCAAACCGCCAGGATGATCGCGTAAAAGACGAGCGCGAACCCAATGGCGGAACGACGCGAGAGGAGCGCCAGACCGTACAGGCCGACGCCGAGCGCCGCGGTGGCGAGAACGATGTACAACCAGCGCAGGGGGATCCAACCGAATGCGAGGACCTCCATCGGTCGAGTGAGATCGCGGACATTGCCGACGACCGCCGAAAGGCCCGCCTGGCTGAGCGGTGCGCTGTACGTCCCATATACGAGGGCCAACGCGGGATCGATCCCGCGCGCGTGCGCCGCGACCCAGATGCTCCACCCGAGTGCGGCGACGAGCGGGGGGAGCAGCAGCGCGCGCCACACGGGGAACGGGGAACGTCGCAGGAGGAGAAAACAGCAGGCACCGGCGACGACCGCAACGGCGATCGAGCGTGTGAGCAAGGCCAGAGCAGCCGCGGTCCCTGCGATCCAGGCGGAGCGTTCCCCCTTCAACGAATCAGTCATGATGATCGTGACGGCCAGGAACACGCCGAACAGCGGCTCCGCAAAGAGCACGCCCTGTGTTGCCAGCGCGGGGATCGCGACGCCCGCGGCAAATACGACCGCTCCGGCGACCCAACGCGGAATCCTCGCGCCGAGTAGCTCAGTCTTGGCGGCATGCCAGGCGATCAGCCCGGCCGCGGCAGCACTCAGGAGGGCGTTGAGAACCTTGCCGGCGATGGCGGCGGACGGTACGGACAACGCGCCGAACAGCGGCGCCAGCACGATCGGGTAGAGCGGCGGGTAGTGCACTGCCGCGGGCAGGCCGGGGAGATTGGGATGAACGTAGCCGTGACCGCGCCCCAGCGCCGTCGCGAGTCCCGCGTACAAGCCGTCGTCGTAAAACACACCGACGAGGGCCTGGTTCAGGGTGAGGATGCCGACGGCCAACGTGGCGGCCGCGGTGACGAGACCGGTCTTTACTTCGCTGGTAAGCGCCACGCGCTGACGTTACGCGGGACGAACAGGTTGTACCGGAGAATGTGGAACAGCGCGGCGAACCCATCGCGCCACGTGATCTTCTTTCCCTCCGCATAGGTGCGGCCGCTGTAGGAGATCGGGATCTCCCAGATCCGCGCGCGGGCCTGCGCCAGGCGCGCGGTGATTTCGACTTCGAATCCGAACCGGTTGGACGAGAGCGGCAGCTGCTTAAGCAACTCCGTGCGAACGAGCTTGTAGCACGTCTCGAGGTCAGTGAGGTTCAGATTGGTGAACATGTTTGACAGCAGCGTCAGGAAGCGGTTGCCGACGTAGTGCCAGAAGTAGAGCACGCGACGCGGGCCGCCCTGAAACCGCGATCCATAAACCGCGTCGGCCTGACGGGATCGGATCGGCAGCAGCAGCGCCGGCAGGTCCGCCGGGTCATACTCGAGGTCCGCATCCTGTACCACCACGGCGTCGCCTGTCGCTACCGCGATGCCGGTCCGGATCGCCGCGCCCTTGCCCCGGTTTTTCTCGTGATGGAGCACCCGGTCCACCAACCCCGTTTCGGCCAGCCCGTCGAGGATTTCCCGCGTCCCGTCGGTCGACGCGTCATTCACGACGATGATTTCCAGCCGGAGGGCAACCGCGCGAATGCGGCGCAGGGCGCTCTCGACCGTCGCCACTTCGTTGTACGCCGGCACGATCACCGTGAGCAGCAGGTTGGGGGAGCGGCGTTCTTCCCGCATCAGGCCGCCTCGCCGATCGCGATGAGGGATTGCCCCACCCGCCAGGGTAGCAGCCGCTCGAGCCGGAACAGCGGCACCAGCGCGTCGTAGAGCTTGAGCGACCCGGCGGGAATCACCTGCCGGCGTAGCACACGTCCCGCGAACCACCAACCCGGGACCCCGGCGAGATTGAAGTATTCGACGTGCGCCACCCTGAACCCCGTCGCTTGCAGGAGTGAAGTCAGCGGCGCGCGCTGGTAACGCCGGTGATGACCCAGCGCTTTATCCATCGTCCCATACAGCGCCGGGAGCGCCGGCACGAGCAGGATCAGGCGGCCGCCGGGCGCCAGCATCCGACGCATCGCCTTGAGCGAGGAGACGTCGTCGTCCACGTGCTCGAGCACGTTGAGACAGATGATGGTGTCGAACTGCTGCCCGGCGAGCGCGCCGAGCTCGGTCGGTAAATAGAGGCGCGCGACCGCGACATTGGCGTGTTTCGCAAAGCGCGTGCGCAGCCGCTCCAAATACTCCTCCCGCGTGTCGGTGAGCACCAGCCGGTCGGAGTCGAGAAGGAACGCCGACAGGTTGCCGATTCCGGAGCCGATCTCCACCACTCGCCGCCCCACCCAGCGGCGCAGGCGATCGAACATCCAGCGGTTGTAGCGCCGGGCGCCGGACAACTGCTCCAGCGTCTCCGCGCCGACCGGATCACTTGGCGCACGGTCGATGGCTATGGGTTTCCGCTCGTCTCAGAGTCGGGCTTTTTGTCGCTGCCGTCGTAGCGACTGAGCTTGCGGTAGAGCGTGGACGGGTCGATGCCCAGCACCTCCGCGGCGCGGGTCTTGTTGCCGCCTTCGCTCTGCAGCACCCACGTGATGTACGCCTGCTCGATCACGTCGAGTGCCGGGTTCTTGTGCTGCCGCTCGGCCACCAACGGCTCCGACTTGCGCTCGCTGATTCGGTCGGGGATCGCGCTCCGCGGGATGAGGTCGCCCTTCGTGAGCGTGACGGCCCGCTCCAGCGCGTTCTCCAGCTCCCGCACGTTGCCGGGCCAGTCGTACGCCATGATGATCTCGAGGCCGTCGTCCGCGAGCGCCTTGGGCGGCTCGCTGCGTTCGCGGGCAATGCGCTCCAGGAACGCGCTCACAAAGATCGGGATATCCTCGCGGCGGTCGCGCAGCGGCGGCAGGGTGATGTTGATGACGTTCAGCCGGTAGTAGAGATCGCTGCGGAAGCGGCCGCGCTTGATATCGTCTTCCAGATTGCGGTTGGTGGCGGCGACGACCCGCACATCGACCGGAATCGCTTCGGTGCCGCCGACCGGTATCGCTTCGCGCTCCTGCAATACCCGCAGCAGCTTGACCTGCGTGGCCGGCGACATCTCGCCGATCTCATCGAGAAAGAACGTCCCGCCGCGCGCGGCCGCGAACAGGCCTTGCTTGTCGCGGACGGCGCCGGTGAACGATCCCTTCACGTGCCCGAACAGCTCCGACTCGAGCAGGCTCTCGGGCAGCGCGCCGCAGTTGAGCGACAGGAACTGCCCTTCGGCCCGCGCCGACAGCTCGTGGAGGTAGCGGGCGATGACTTCTTTCCCGGTTCCCGACTCGCCCTGGATGAGCACGGTGCTCTCCGTCGGCGCCACCTGCTCCGCCAATCGCAGCACATCGCTGAAGAGGCGCGACTTGCCGAGCGGTTTGACCCGGCCGGAGACCTCGCGGCGGCGGATTTCCTGCTTGAGCTGCTTGTTCTCCGCCCGCAGGCGCCGATGCTCGGCGGCACGGCGGCAGATCGCCACCATGTCGTCGTTCGAGAAGGGCTTTTGTATATAGTAGAAAGCGCCTTCATTCACGGCCTGAATCGCGGTCTGGAGCGACGCCTGCGCCGTCATCAGAATAACCGGGGTTTCCGGATCTTGTCCGCGTACCGCGGACAAGATCTCGATCCCGGTGACGCCGGGCATCTTGAGATCGGTCAGGACGATGTCGGGTGCCGAGCCCTTGAGCTGCTCGAGGCCCGCCTTGCCCCCCTGCGCGATCGTGATGTCGAAGCCCTCGTTCTTCAGCAGGATGCGGAGGGTTTCGAGAATTCCCTGTTCGTCGTCTATGACGAGGATAGATGGAGCGGTGGCCATTATGCGGCTTCCTCCTTACGGCGGGCAGCCGGGAAGTAGACAGTGAACGTCGTCCCTCCGCCCACCTTCGTGTCCACCAGCACAAGGCCGCGATGCGCTTCCACCGCCCGCTGCACGATGGCAAGTCCGAGCCCCGTACCACCGACGCGTCCGGTGGCGAAGGGCTCGAACAATCGCTCCTGAAGCTCGGCCGGGATGCCGGGGCCGTTGTCGGTGACGCGCAGCGCTACCGGGTTCTCGATGCCGGCCCCGCCCGGCAGCTCGTTCGCCGCGGCGAGTCCGGTGCGTACCTTCACGGCCGCCCGCGTGCCAGCGGCCTGCACGGCATTGAGGACGAGGTTCGAGACGACGCGGTGCAGCAGATCCTCGTCGCCTTCCATCGGGGTGGGGTCACCCTCGAGCGTGATCTTCACACCGGCGACGCAGTCGGGATGCTGGCGCACGAGCCGGATGGCCGCTTCGGCGACCGCGTGCAGGTCCATGGGCCGGCATTCCGTGACGCGCACGCGCGAGAAGTCGAGGAACTCCGAGAGCAGGCGCGACAGCCGGTCGCTTTCGCGCACGATCAGATTGGCCAGGAACTTCTCGTCCGGATTGGCCCGCGACGAGCGACCGAGCTGCTCCACCGAGCTGCGGATGGATGCCAGCGGATTCTTGATTTCGTGTGCCAGGCTCGACGACAGCTCGGCCACGGCCTCGAGCCGCTCGGCGCGCAGATGCAGCTCTTCCAAGCGCTTGGAGTCCGAGATGTCGGTGAAGATGGCGGAAACGCGGGGCCGTGCGCCGACGGGGCCATCCAGGGTCGTCGTGGTGACGCCGATCGGAAAGCTGTGATCGGGACGATGCACTGTCGCTTCGACCCGCATCAAGCGGACGCCGCGTCGCGCGGTTGACGTCACGGCAGCCCAGAATTCCGGCGCCAGCCGCGCAAATTCCGGCATCACCGTTTTGCCAAGCCACTCGCGAGCCTTGAATCCCAGGATCTCTTCCGACGCTGGGTTGGCATACAACAGGTGCCCGTCGGCGTCGACGGTGATGACGCCCGTGCGAATGTTGCGGAGCACATCGTCGGCCTCGAGCTGTACCTGGCGGACCTCTGCCGTGAGCGCCACCTCACGCCGGCCCAGTACGTTGACCCGGCTCGCGACATAGGCGATGACGACGGCCACGAGCACGAACACGCTGAGCTGGATCCAGATGGCCGGGGAAACGCCGCCGGAGTGGCCCCAGAAGACGTCCGCGAAATACACCAGGCCGGCGAAAACCGTGACGAGACCGGCGTTCGCCGGCGGCATCAGGAGGGCCGTCACCGCGACCAGGATGACGTACAGGCTGGCGAGGTCGCTATCGGCACCGCCGGTCATGTGCACCACGGCGGTGATGAGGAGGACGTCGAACAGCGCCTGGAGGTAGAGGAAGGTCGGCCCAGGCACTTTGCGGCGGAAATGGGTGTGCCAGTAGGAGGCAAGGGTGACGCCAGCGGCGGTCACGAGCATGAGCGAGGTGGCGAGGATGTCGAGCGGGGCGGCGACCCGGACCTTCAGGGCGGCGGTGACGTAGATGGCGATGGCCAAGCACATCCGCCCCAGGTAGATGAGGCGGAGGAGCTCGCGGCTGGTCGGAATGGCCGACCCTGTGGATTTGACGCCTAGCCAGCGCATGGGGGGGCATTATTGGCGGCGGTGCCGCAGAATGCAATAGTGTGGAGCACAAAAACCGTTGCAAACCATGGAATGATGGAATGTTGGAATGAAAAAGCGGCCCCCGTTTGGAGGCCGCCTCTCATTCCAACGTTCCCTCATTCCATCGTTCAGCTACTGCACCGCGTTCACCATGTCGAAGATCGGCAGGTACATGGCCACGACCATGCCGCCGACGATCACACCCAGCACCACGATCATGATGGGCTCGAGCAGGGACAGCAGCGCGCTCACGGCGGCGTCGACCTCGTCGTCGTAGAAGTCCGCGATCTTGGTGAGCATTTCGTCCAGGCCGCCGGTCTGCTCGCCCACCGCGATCATTGAAATCACCATGGGCGGGAAGACCTTCGATTTCTGGAGCGGCGCCGCGATCGTTTCACCACCGGCAATCGACGCGCGCGATTCCATCACGGCGTTGTGGATCACCATGTTGCCGGCGGTGCGCGCGGTGATCTCGAGGCCGTCGAGAATCGACACGCCCGAGGAAATCAGCGTGCCGAGCGTGCGGGTGAATCGGGAGACCGCCGATTTGCGCAGGAGGTCGCCGAGCACCGGCAGGCTGAGCATCAGTTTGTCGATCTGCAGCTTGCCGGGCGTCGTCTTGTAATAGCGGTTGGTGGCAACGAACGCGCCGATTCCGGCGGCGATCATCGCCCACCAGAAATTCTTGAGGAGGTTGCTCGCGCCGATCACGATGCGCGTGGGGAGCGGCAGCTGGAGATTCACCGACGCGAACATGCTTTGGAACGTCGGGATCACGAAAATCAGCAGCGTCGCGATCGCGATGCCGGCGACCGAGAAGATCACCGCAGGATAGATCATCGCGCCTTTCACCTTGCGCACGATGGAGTCGTTCTTTTCGAGGAAGACCGCGAGGCGCAGCAAAATCGTGTCGAGAATACCGCCCGCTTCGCCGGCGGCCACCATGTTCACGTACAGATCGGTGAAGGCCTTGGGGTGCTTGCGCAGCGCGTCGGCCAGCGTGTGGCCGCTTTCGACGTCGTACACCACCGCCCGGGTCACATCCGCCAGCACCTTGTTCTCGGTCTGCTGCGAGAGGATGTCGAGCGCCTGCACCAGCGGCAGCCCGGAGTTGATCATCGTGGCGAACTGCCGGGTGAAGATCACCACGTCGCGCGTCTTCACGCCGGCCTTGAAGAAGTCGGCGATCCCGCCGCCCTTCCCCTTCGCTTCGCGGACCTGCACCACGATCATGCGGTTCTTACGCAGGTGCGCAATGACGTCGTCACGCGTGCCGAGGTCGATCTTATCGCGAACGAGATCGCCCTTCATGTTGCGTGCGGTGTACTCGAAGACCGGCATACTTTATTCCTCCGCGCCGCGCCTCACGGACGCACGGCGACCTTTGGTGGGGCCCCCTTCGGCGTCGCGCCCGCGACCGGTGGACCGTCCTTCTCGTCCGGGGGCGTTTCGCCGATGGACCGCAGGAAATCGTTGGGCTTGGACGTGACGCGCAAGCACTCGTCTTTGGTGACCTCGCGTCCCATGTAGAGCTGATAGAGCGCGTCGTTCAGCGTCTGCATACCGTACTTCTTTCCTGCCTGCATCGACGACTCGATCTGGTGGACCTTGTCGTCGCGGATCAAGGCGCGAATCGCGGGCGTGCAGATCATGATTTCGGCGGCCATGACACGGCCGCGACCCTTGGCCCGCTGCAGCAGCGTCTGCGTCAGCACGCCCTCGAGCACGAACGCGAGCTGCGCGCGGACCTGCGATTGCTGGTGCGACGGGAAGACGTCGATGATACGGTTGATCGACTCGGCGGCGGAGTTGGTATGGAGCGTGGCGAATGCCAGGTGCCCCGTCTCCGCGATGGTGAGCGCCGCCTGAATCGTTTCGAGATCGCGCATTTCGCCGACGAGCACGACGTCGGGGTCCTGCCGCAGCGCGTACTTGAGCGCCGCCTGGAAGCTGTTGGTATCGGTCCCCACTTCGCGCTGGTTGACGATGCACGCCTGATGGCGGTGGATGAACTCGATCGGATCTTCCACCGTGATGATGTGACCCTTCAACTCCTTATTGATCTTGTCGATCATCGCGGCGAGTGTCGTGCTCTTGCCCGAGCCGGTCGGACCCGTGACCAGCACGAGCCCGCGGGGACGGTCGGCGAGCTGCGCCACCACGTTGGGCAGGCCGAGCTCGCCGAACGTCTTCACGTTGAACGGAATTTGCCGGATGACGACCGACACACAGCCGCGCTGCTTGAACACGTTGCCGCGGAAGCGCGCCAGGTTCTGGATGCCGAACGAGAAGTCGAGCTCGCTCTCGGTCTCGAAGCGTTTCTTCTGATTCTCCGTGAGGACCGAGTACGCGAGCGAGAGGGTGTCCTTGGGCGTCATGACCTCTTCGCTCTGCGCGTTCACGATGTCGCCGTCCACGCGGATCTTGGGCCGCTCGCCCGCCACGAGGTGGAGGTCGGAAGCGTCCTTTTCGATCATCTCCTCGAGCAATGCCCGGAGGTTGATTGGCATGCTTCCTCTCCTTATCCGGCCGCGGTTTCTTTTACGACTTCTTCGAGCGTGGTCACGCCCTTCTTGACCTTCAGCATGCCGTCCATGCGCAGCGTCAACATGCCTTCTTTCACCGCGAGGTCGCGCAACTCCTCGGTCGAGGCGCCTTTCAGGATCTCGCGGCGCAGCGGGCTCGTCAGCGCCATCACCTCGTAGAGTCCCTGGCGGCCCTTATAGCCTGTCCCGACGCAAGTATCGCAGCCGGCGCCCTTGAAGAATGGGCCTTCCTTCTTGTCGATGGCGAACGCGTGCATCTCCTCGGACGTGTACTCGTGCTGCTGCTTGCACTCTTTGCAGACGCGGCGTACCAACCGCTGCGCGACGATCAGGTTGACGGCGCTGGCGACGTTGAACGGCTCGATGCCCATGTCCACCATACGTGTGATGGTCGACGGGGCGTCGTTGGTGTGCAGCGTCGAGAGCACGAGATGGCCCGTGAGTGCGGCCTTGATCGCGATCGAGCCGGTCTCCAGATCGCGGATCTCTCCGACCATGATGATGTTCGGGTCCTGGCGCAGGAACGCCTTGAGCGCCGCCGCGAACGTCATGCCGACTTCGTTCCTGACCAGCACCTGATTGATACCGAGCAAATTGTATTCGACGGGATCTTCTGCCGTCATGATGTTCACATCGATCTGATTGATCCGCGACAGCGCCGAGTATAGCGTCGTCGTCTTCCCGGAGCCTGTGGGCCCCGTCACCAGCACCATGCCGTACGGATTGAGGATGGCCTTGAGGAGATTCTCCTCCGACTTGGGCTCGAAGCCGAACGTCTTCAGGTCGAGCGTCAGGTTGCCCTTGTCGAGAATACGCAGCACGATCTTCTCGCCGAACAGTACGGGCAGCGTCGAGACGCGGAAGTCGATCACGCGCGACCCCATCTTCAGCTTGATGCGCCCGTCCTGCGGCACCCGCCGCTCGGCGATGTTGAGCTGCGCCATGATCTTCACGCGCGAGGTGAGCGCGGCGCGCATTTTCACCGGCGGCTTCATCACTTCGTGCAGCGCGCCGTCGACGCGATAGCGCACGCGCATCTCGTGCTCGAACGGCTCGATGTGGATGTCCGAGGCGCCGCGCTTCACCGCGTCCGTGAGCAAGCCGTTGATCAGCTTGACGACGGGAGCGTCGTCGGCCAGGTCCTGCGCCTTGACGTCTTCGTCCTGCTCATCCTCGACGACCTCGAGATCCTCGGCCGCCTCCACCGACTTGAGGAGCGTCTGCAGCTGGGCATCGGACTGCTGGTAGTAGCGCTCGATGGCGTTGCGGAGCGTGTATTCCCCGGCGATGACCGGGAAGACGTCACAGCGGGTAATGAACTTGATGTCTTCGATCGCCGTGACGTTGTTGGGATCGGCAATGGCGACCGTGAGGGTTCTCCCCTCCCGTTTCAGGGGCAGAACCGTGTGCTTCGTGGCGATGTCGGGGGGGATCAGCTTGAGGATCTTGGCATCCACCTCAAAGCGCGACAGATCGACGGCCGGCATGCGGTACTGGCGGGCCAGCATCTTGCTGACCTCGGTTTCCTCTATAAAGCCAAGCTTGACCAGGGTATAGCCCAGGCGCATCCCGGAGTTCTTCTGCTCCAGAAGGGCCTTCCTGAGCTGTTCCTGGGTAATCAGGCCTTCGCGCAACAGGATTTCGCCGAGCTTATCCTGGGCTGCAGCTGCGGTAGCCGTATGCAACTCATTGAAATTGAGGGGACTAACATGTGTTTTGGGGCAAAGCGGGTCAAGGCTGGACGACGAAAGGCCGTATGGCGTCCAACAATTTGACACCCACACCTGGCACGCTGTCGAGCCGACTGAGTGTGCCAAATGGACCGTGTTCGGTACGCCATGCCACGATGCGCTGCGCCAGCGCCGGACCGACGCGAGGCAGTCGTGTGATTTCGCTCACGTCGGCGTGATCGAGATCGATCCGCTCCCCCGGCAAGAGGGGACGGGCAAGTTGCGCCGCGCGCCGCGCGGTTTCCCGCAACGCATTCTCACGCGGAGCCGCGGAGGATTGGAGCTGTACGTCGCCCGGCGGCGAGCTCGGGGACGGAGAGAGAAAGTGCCGAACGCCGGCACCCGCCAACGCCAGGCAGGCAAGCAACAGGGCGGCACGACGATCGTCCATGCCGCCCAAAATGTGAGACTGAATCAGTTACTGACGTACCAAAGCAACGGCGACATCACCAACAATCTGCAGACTCTCGGCGCTCACCTTGTCGATCGTATCCTCGGTCGTGTGATGATACGGAAACGTGAAGTCGATGACATCGATCGCGTGGATACCCGCCTGCTGCAGTGGCACATGATCGTCGGTGAGGGCCTCGCCGGCTCTTGGCGAGAACACCTGTCCGTAACCGAGCTGGTTGGCGACCTGCCATACTCGCTGCACCACCTCGGGTGCCTTCGACATCGAAAACCCTTCCTGAAGGAATTGCAGGTCCTTGTCTCCTACCATATCGAACAGCACCGCAAACAACGGTGTGTATCCGGTCGGCAGGTGAGCGGCAAAATAGCGGGCGCCGAGCAGCGTCTCGGTCGAGTCGTTGAAGTCGCCGTAGTCCTCGCCGTCCACAAAGAGGAGATCGACGCCGATCCCGGGCGCGCGCGCCTTGAGCGCATCGGCGACTCCCAGCAGCACCGCGACGCCGGATGCGCCGTCGTTGGCGCCCGGTACCGGGAGCTGCTGCTGGCCTAGATTGGCGCTCTTGTCGGCCTTGGGGCGCGTATCCCAGTGCGCCAGAAGCAGCACGCGCTCGGTGGCCTCCGGGCGGAAACGGGCGAAAAAATTCCGCAGCCGCAGCGTCACGCCCTTCGACGTCTTTTGCGTGAACATCTGGACGACCACCGTATCCGCTCGCTGGCGCAGCTGCGCGGCGAGCCAGTCGCCCATCTTGTCATGGCCCGGCGTATTGGGAACCCGCGGGCCAAAGGCCATCTGCTGCTCGATGTACGTGAACGCGGTCTGGCCGTTGAATTCCCGAATTCCTTTTGCGGCCCCCCCGCTTCCTCCTCCGGCACGCGCCTGACAGGCGGCGAGAAGCGGGATGAGGAGGTTCTGGAGGATCGTGAAGGTTGGTCGAGGTATCATCGCAGCTGTCCGACGCTGGTCGAGAGCTGGACGAATGCGGTAATCACAAACTGCGAGATCTTGCGGTTCGTTTGGCGCTCCTCGTTGAGAACATAGGCCATCTGCAGGCCGGCGCTCATGTTGGTTGGAAGATCGGTATCCATCGTAAGCTGGGCCTGCGTCTGCCTACTGTCTACGTAGGGCACGCAGGCGCCCTGCCCCGCACGACGCAAGCAGGTCGTATTGGCCGCCACGGAATACCCCGCCGTCGTACGAATGTTGGAATGCCAGCGGCCCTTGGTGGGAGGCCGGAACGAGAACGTCACCGAGGCGTTGTGCGCGGTGCGGACGGTACGAAACAAATTACCGGCGCTCACGCGGTCCGACGTCGTCCGCGACAGATCGAATGTCGTGAACACGCCGCCGACCCAGGTGACCGAAGCGGACGGAGTGAACGTCTTGTCGACCGTACTGTTCACCGCGACACTGCCCGGACTCCCTCCGCTCCCCACGAAGGTCGGCTGTTCGTTGATCGATTCGGCCCGGCGATAACCCACTCGGGCGTTGACGTTCGACAGCAGCCGGCTCACCAGGCGCCGCGGCGTAAACGACCAGCTGACCGACCCATTGGGCCACTCCTCGGTGCGGTTGCGAATCGGGATCTGTTCGCCGGTTCGGAGCGTCCAGATGATGCCGCGCGAGAGCCGGTAGGTCGCATTGGCTCGCAGTCCCAGCGGCAAGACGGCCACCCCGCCCGTGGACAAGGTCGTGTTCTGCGTCGCCGACGTCGCGAGCAGCCCGTCGACCTGCCGGAAGGCGTCGAATCCGCCCAGCGCCAGCTGGTAGCCGGCGGACGGCGTCTCCGTTGCCCGGCTGAACGACGACCCCTGTTGTGCGCTGTAGGTCACGTCGAGGCCTGTGATGTGGCCGAACCAGTCCGCCAGGCCCGACGAGTCGCCGAAAACCGTCTGCGCCAGCCGGCGTGTGTCCAACTGCGCGCCGGTCTCGACCCGGCGCGCGTTGCTGAACGCCGCGGGAACCCGGAACTCGCCGGCGGTGTCGCCTTCCGCGCGCGCCGGCTGGCCCGCATTGGGGTCGCGCGTGAACGCGAACGACGAGCCGACGGAAGCCCGGGGCCTGATCCACGTCCCGACGCGGGGCGTGAGGGAGAGCGACGTCGTAACCAGACGCTGCGTCTCGAGACCGACATCGTTGCCGAAAAGCGACGCGCCTTGCTGGCGGATCAGGCGGCCCATCGTGGTCGAGTCGCCGTAATCGCGGAGGTCGCGGGTGGAGACCGCATCGAGCCCGAGCTGCATTCCCGTCACCGGCGTGAGCTGCACACCGCCCGAGTTTTGCCAGGCCCGAGTCTGCGAAATGACGGCAGGCGCGGTGTCGCCCGCCTGCTGGATCGGCACGAGGAAGGTGAACCGTTTGGCATCCGTGCCCACGAGTCCCGAGCGGAAATGAATGCGGGAAGGATTGAGTCGCAGCGCCTTCCCCCCCACACGGATCGATGCCGGGTTCGGCGACATCGTGTAGTCCAGATTGAACGCATAGCTCGAGCCGTTCGCGCTCGACAGCGATGTGCGCGTGTCTCCGCTCGACCACGATCCGAAGAGCGACACCGGGTCCAACAGCCATCGCCCGAGCCCTTTGGTCGCCTGGCGGATGCGCCGAGCGGAAAATGCGTAGCTCGCGACGCTCGTGCGCGGCGTGCGCAGGCCCTGGAGCGCATCGGCGCGCAGATCCGTCCCGCTGAGATAGAAGGGATCGCTGCCGAGGATGTTTCGCTGGAACGTCACAGGCACGGAGAGTCCCCAGCGATCGGGCAGGAAGCGATCCACGCGGAGCGTGCCGCTGATGTTGGCGCTGTTGTCCGTCACGTACGACGGATCGTCGGTCAATTGGCGAAACTGTCCGTCGCGCCGCGACACACTGACCGCGAGATCGGCGACGTCGGCAGCCGCCAGGGCGATATCGATGGCGCCGGCCGCGCCGGTCTCGCGCACCACGTCGCCGAGCCGGATGTCGTCGACCCACAGCTCCGCCGGGTCCACGACCACGCTCGTCCCGATGCGCCACATCCCCGCGGCGATCTCCTGGACGCCCGACAGGTTCGGCGGCGCGGTGCCGGGATCGCGCACGTGCGCGAGGTACGGGCCGTCGCACATGACGAACGCGCCGTCGCTGGGCACGAGCGTGGAATCGGGACATCCGGGATACACGTGGGCGCTGTCACCCGACAGCCACGCCTGCTCGATGCGTGCGCGCAGAATCAGCCAGCGCTCGAACTGCACAACGACCTCGGGCTCCCAGGAGGTCGTACGCGCGGGCGTGTGATACATGTAGAAGTTGTCCTGATCCTTCCCGGCCTTGATGAAGAACTCGAGGTCTCCGTCTTCCCACCCCACGCCCCGGCCGCGCGCCCAGACGCGCAGCGAGCGGTACTTCAGGAAATTCTTGTCGCCTTCGGTTGTAAAGCGGAGGTACGCTTCGGCACGCTGGCCCAGGCCGAGGCCGCGCGCGAGCACGCGCATCGACCGCTCGTTGATTTCAGTGGCCCCGATTTGAAATCCGGCGTCACGGCGGCCCGCCTGGTCGATGACCCCCGGCGGCGATGTGTAGCCGAGGTCCTGGTTCTCCGTGCTCACGATCGACGCGATGACCTCTCCGACGCCCGTACCGCGGTCACCACCGATGCCGGCGATCGGTGTGTCGCTGCGCTTCACCCAGGAGCTGCCGACGAGGCGCACGCGGGACAGCGCGAACGGCAGCGCCTGCTCGGATCCGACCGGCGCCGCCGCGACAACCGTAATGCGCAGCGACTGCACCTGCCTCAGGCTGGGGGTCCCGACCTGGAGGGTGTCGGTGCGGAACGGGATCCGGTACAGGCGCCATCCGGCGCCCGCCTTCATGCCCCCATCGCGCACGAAGTAGCGCGTGTCCCCGATCGCGAAGACGTAGCGTACGAAGCTCTCCGCAGTCCGGACGCCTGCGGTCGAGTCGAGCACGAAGTCGCCGTCTTGATCTTCGGTATCGACCGCGTTGTTGTGCCGGCCGCAGCGCGACCGCATGTCGCCGAGGGCGTACGGCACCACTTGCCCGTTGTCGGTGGCGGAGCAGAGCGGCAGCGTGTCGATCACCACGCCGCGTGTAGAGTCGACGATGCCGTCGACGACGCGGTCGGAGAGAATGCCCTCGTCGTTGAGCGTGGCGCTCCAGGTGTGCGTGCGTGGATCGCGCTCGTCGTCGAGCCGCCCCGCGCCGGTGCGGCGCACGCCGGCGTACGTCGTGTCGCCGGCCGCACTCACGGTAAACGATGTGGGCGTGAAGGCGAGCGCGTCTTCGAAGATGCCTCCGAAGTCGAACAACACCGTCGTGCCGTTGACCTGCGCGACACGTGCGGCGTCTTCCCAGACCCAGAACTCCAGGAACTCCACGCGCGAGAGATCGACGCCGGTGGCCGACAGCGTTTGGGTGATCGAGCGCCAGCGCGGCGCGTTCTGCGGGGCCCGGAGCCAGTTTGGAATGCCGAAGGCCGGCGAGTCGCGGCGGGTGTTCGCGAGCCCGAGCACGCTGTCCGGCTGCAGCGTCAGCCACAACACGGGCTCGGCGGCCTGCCCCTGACCCGTGAAGCGCAGCGTGGGATCGATCTCCTGCGGAAGGAACTGCAGCGGCGCGAACTGCCCGCCGCTCACGCTGTACGGCAGGCTTTGCCAGGTCAGGAATGCGGCCTGATTGGGGTCGAAGCCGCCGGCGACGCCCAGCGGCTCGACGCCTCGCACCGACGTGGGGATGCTCCCCCAGTGCCACGTGTTGTCGGCCAGGATGATCGAGCGCGCCGACCCTCCCTCGAATTCCTCGATGTAGGCCTGGCCGAACCGGTTGGGCGACGGCTTGGAAAGCGCCAGCTCCCCGTTCACACTCAGGGCCGACGGCACGGTCGTGTGGACGCCCGGGAGCGCATTCATGAACCGGGTCATCCACTCGGGCTGGAAGCGCAGCTGCGTCGATATCCCGCCGATGAAGCCGGAGGATGGCTCGAATCCGAGCGGTGGGCGGGTGAACGTGCTCTGCTCACTCTGGAAGATCCCGAGGAGGTTCACCTGCCCCACCGCCCCCAGGTCGTACCGCGCCGAGAGGCCATAGGTCGTGGTCGGGGCAAGCGCAAACGCCGCCCGTTCCTCGAACTGCGCGCGTACCTGCGCGCCGCCACCCTGGAAGAGCGCGTCGGAGTTCTTGAACTGCACCTGCCCTGTCGTATAGTCGATCGTGTAATCGGTTTCGCGCGTGAGCAGACGGTTGCCGACGTAGATCCGCTCGCTCCCCTCACGGATCTGGAAGCTGTTCAGCGACAGCAGCGACCTGTCGGGCGAAGCGGTCGCCTCGGCGTGCAGTCGCAGCGCGAACACTGACGGCGGCCCCTGGGTGGTGAGATAGACGCGGGGTGTGCGGTACAACGAGTCGTTGCGCTCCGCGACGGCGAGCTTCGCCGCATCGGCGAACGGCGCGAGGTGCGGGAACACGATGAACAGATCGCGCACCGGATCCCCCTGGTTCGGATCGCGAGCGCGGGGGAACAGGCGGTTGTACTGATCGAACTGTGTCGCGTCGTTCGCCAGCGACATCCCCAGCCGCTGCAGGTAGGTGTCGCCGGCCGCGCTGCGTTCGCGCTGGTTCACGCTCAAGGTGAGATCGACGCTGGTGCGGTCGATCTCACGTCCGCCCACACGGTAGGCGCTACGAATCTCGAAGCGGAACGTGGGTGACGACGCGGTCACCGACGGTTTCGGGTCATACACGAGGCGCAGCGTGTCGACCTTTGCGCTGTCGGCGCTCGCGTCCACCGGAATTGTGCCGACGGAATCGGCACCGCTCGCCGTAACGTATGAGACGGCCAGGTAGTCGGTTTGGTCCAGGCGGTTGGCCAGCGCGAACCAGGTCCCCGTGGGATCGACGTAGTAGTCCTTTCCCTCCTGCAGGATCTCCCATTCGAACGGCCCTTCCCGCTGAGCGCCGCAGTCCACCGCTCTGACGCCGGGCCCGCACGCGACCGCGCGCACTCCCCCGACGTTCTGGTTGCCGTTCGACGTGGGCGCGACCGCTCGCCGGCGATAGACGCGCAGCGCACCGACGGTCAGCGAATCCGGCCGCGACAACTGATCCAGCTGCAGGATGTCGACGGCGGGATAGCCGGGGAGCGCCGCGGGGTCGATCACAAAGAAGAACCGGCCGGATTCGTAGTCGAGGTCGCGCGCCTCGCGGTCGAGCGGCTGGCTCGTGACGTCGCCGACGCTGTAGAACCGGTCCTTGACGACGTTGCCCTTCTGCTGCGCGAGGATGCCGCGGAGCTCCAACGGACCAGCCTGGGCGATGGCCTGCACGCCGAAGTTGTTGGCGGGAATGGCGGCGGTGATGAAACGCGACGCGGGCGCCTGAAAGGTGACGTTGCCCGCCTCCACGCGCCGCAGGAATTCGTCCTCCAACCCCTCGTACCAGACGTGCAGGTTGTTGTTGGCGTCGAACTCGCGCTGGCTGTCGAAGTCCACGTCCACGTGCAGCCGCTGCCCGACAATCCCGGCGGTGCGAATCGCGTATTGCGGGTTGGGCGTGATCGTCGGAAATCCGGCTCTGCACCCGGACAGCGTGAGCTGCTGCTCCTGAGACGTGCAACGCAGATTGCGGAACTGGTCCGCCTTCAACTCGAGCCGCAGGTTGAGCTGCATGCCCAGATCCGCGTAGGGAACTGCGGCGGCGATGGGCGGCGAAGGGGCGGCGGAGGGCGGCAACAACGCTGCGGATCCGGTTCCCGGCGCACCGAAAACTGGTGGCCGTCGCGCGAGGATCCCCTCCGCCCACCCGCGCGCGAGCACCGACGGAGGAACGCGCGCGCCGAGGCGGCCGCCTGGCACCAATGCCGGATTGCGCGGCGGGGCGAGTGGTGGCACGCCAAACGTGTACACAGGAGCCTGCGCATGAACCCGGGGTACGACGAGCGTGAGGGCGAGTCCAACTAGCTGGGCGAGACGCCGCATCCCTTGTAGAGACTTGGGGTTCCGAATATAATGGCGCGACCAACCGTGCGCATCCTTAGCCGTTACATCCTGCGGCAACACATTCCTCCGCTCCTCTACGCGCTCGCGGCGCTCACGTTCGCGATGCTCGTCAACCAGGTCGCGAAGCAGTTCGGCAACTTCGTCGGCAAGGGCCTGCCGTGGGGCGTCATCTTCGAAGTGTTCGCGCTGTCGATTCCGTTCATCGTCGCGATGACGCTGCCGATGGCCGTGCTCGTCGCCGTGCTGTACACATTCAGCCATCTCGCCGCCGACAACGAAGTGACCGCCATGAAGGCGAGTGGTGTCAGCGTCGGCAGGATCCTCACGCCGGTGCTCGGGGGCGCAACGCTGATCGGTGTGATCGCGCTGCTCTGGAACGACCAGGTCCTGCCGCGCTCCAATCACACGCTGCGGACGCTCCTCGTCGACATCCAACGCAAGAAACCGACGTTTCAGTTGAAAGAACAGGTGATCAACGAGGTCGTGGCCGGACAATTCTTCCTCCGCGCCACCCGCATCGACCCTGCCACGAACGCGCTGACTGATGTGACGATATACGATCTGGAGGATCCCGACCGGCGCCGGATCATCATGGCCGATTCCGGCCGGATGGCCTACACCCCCGGCGGCACCGATCTGTATCTGACGCTGCGCGACGGCGAGGTCCATGAGATCAAGCGCACCGAGCCGGAACACTTCAATCGCACGTTCTATTCGACCAATCGGATCAAGGTCGCGGGCGTTAGCAACACGTTCGAGCCGACGAAGAACGACGAGTATCGCGGCGACCGCGAAATGACGATCTGCGCGATGCAGGAGGTCGTCGCCCGGGCACGTCAGGATCTGGAGCGCGTCCGCACCGAAGCACTCGCGGCGACGGCGGCGGACCTGCGGCGTGTCGCCAAGCTCGTCCAGCTGCCGCCGACCGCCGTCGACACGGCGCCGGCGCGGCCGAGCCGATACTGCGCCGTCCTCGCGTCGCTCAAGCGGTTGGTCGCGCCGCGCACCGCGCAGGCCGCGCAGGCGACCCCCGGTCGGGGCCGACCCCCCCAAAGTGTCACCAACCTCTCGTATACCTCGCAGGTGCCGTCGGTCTACAGCCAGCGGCTCCGCGCCGCGCGCCAGCGGGCGGCGATCTACGACGTCGAGATCCAGAAGAAGCTGGCGATCTCGGCCGCCTGCGTGATCTTCGCGCTGCTCGGCATGCCGCTCGCGATTCGCTACCCGCGGGGCGGCGTGGGGCTCGTGATCGGCACGAGCCTGGCGGTCTTCTCGGTGTACTACGTCGGCCTCATCGGCGGCGAGGAGCTGGGCGACCGGCTCATCGTGCCGCCGTTCTTCGCGATGTGGACGCCGAATCTCATTTTTCTCGCCGTCGCGATCCCGCTCCTGCTCTCCGTGCGACGCGCCGGCAGCACCGCGCACGGCGGTGATTGGGACGAGCTGAAGGAAACGCTGTTCGGTTGGGTCGGAAAGGTTCGGAATCGACTGTGAAGATCACGTTGCGGACCCTCGACCGCTACTTGCTCCGCGAATGGTTGCGCGTCTTTCTCGTCACGCTGATCGGCTTTCCGATTCTCGTCATCGTCATCGATCTGACCGACAGGCTCGACACCTACATGGCGCGCGGGATCAAGCCGGGCGCGGTGGCGCTGTCATACATCTTCGACCTGCCCGAGAAAATGTTTCTCGTGCTGCCGGTCGCCGTGTTGTTCGCCACGGTCTTCACCGTGGGGTCGCTTGGCCGGCACTCCGAGCTGACGGCGGCAAAGGCGTCGGGCATCTCGTTTCACCGGCTGGTGCGGCCGCTGTTCGGCGCTGCGGGCGCCGCGTTCATCGCCGGCCTGCTGCTCGGGGAGATCGCTCCGGTCGCCACGTCGCGCCGCCTCGAGATGCTGGGCGAGAAGGCGATTCGATCCACGAGCTCGCGCTACAACTTCGTGTACCGCGCCGACCGCGGCTGGGTCTACGCGATTCGCGCCCTCGAGCTGCGGACGCGGGAGATGACGGATCTGATGCTGGAGCGCGAGGGGACGGGCGCGGCGTACCCGACGATCGTGTTGGCGGCGCAGCGGGCGGTCTACAGCGACAGCGGCAAGGTCCGCCCGCGCTGGACGATGGTTCACGGCACGCTCCGCTATCTCGCCGGCAACGAGCCCGGCGGCGAGGCCGCCTTCGAGTTCGATTCGATGCAGACGCGCACCATGACGGAGCGGCCGGTCGATCTGCTCGCCGAGCCCAAGGCGCCCGACGAAATGCGGTATGCCGAGCTGCGGCGCTACATCGATGCGCTGACGCGCAGCGGCTCGAACGCGAAGAAACTGCAGGTCGAGCTCGCGCTCAAGATCGCGATTCCGTTCATCTGTCTCTTGATCGCACTGTTCGGGGCGCCGCTCGCGATCTCGAGTCCCAAGAGCGGCGCGGCGTGGGGCGTCGCGGCGAGTCTCGCCACGACCTTCATCGTGCTGCTGATGTTTCAGCTGGCGAAAGCAGTCGGTGCTGGAGGCGTCTTACCTCCAATGCTGGCGGCATGGACTCCCAATCTTCTCGTTGCCGTCGCGGCTGTGTATCTGCTTCGTAAAGCACCCACCTAGCATCCTTGACGGGGTCCCACCAGCGGACCACTTTCTCCCGGTCTCGATGAGCACCTGCAACCTGCATCCGTTCCTTCGAAGGAGAGGTCCATCCATGCGCTGGATCGTTGGCTCTGGCCGCGCCCTTGTGGCGGCGGCGCTCTTTACCATGCTCTGCACGGGCGTTGCACGAGCCCAAGGCGTCACGACCGGCGCGATCACCGGGAGGGTCACAGATCCCCAGGGCCAGCCCGTTGCCGAGGCGGCGGTGCAAGTCACAAATCGCGGCACGGGGTTCACGACATCAGTCCGAACGCGGTCGAACGGCCAGTATCTGGTGCAGGGCCTCGAGGTGGGAGGTCCCTACACCGTCGCGGTGCGCGCCATCGGGTTCCAGCCGTTCAGCCGTGACCGGGTCGAAGTCAACCTCTCTGAAGCCACGCGCGTCGACGCGCAGCTGACCGCGCAGGCGGTCCAGCTCTCAGCCGTCGAGGTTCTGGGCGCCGTGACCCCTGACTTCGCCCCCACACGTCAGGGCATCTCGACGCAGATCTCCGATACGCTGGTCCAACGGATCCCCACATTCAGCCGTGATTTCATCGATCAGTTGAAGCTCGCACCGCAGGTCGTCTATCCGGCCAGTGGCGCTGCGAGCGGCGCAGGTGCGTACAACCGCTTCAACACGATCACGATCGACGGCGCGAATCAGAGTGAGCGCTTCAACCTCGGCGCCACCGGCGGCGTGCCGGGCGGCAGCGCCGGCGGCAAGATCATCTCACTCGACGCGGTCAAGGAATTCCGCGTCATGTTCACGCCCACCGACGTGCGCCAGGGCAGCTTCGCCGGCATGCTCGTCAACGCCGTCACGAAGAGCGGCACGAACCAGCTCCATGGCGGCGCGCTCTACACGTACCGCAACAGCGATCCGCTCGAGGGCGTCCAGCTCGTCGGCGCGCCGCTCCGCACGCCGGCGTTCAGCGTGAAGCAGTACGGCTTCAATCTTGGCGGGCCGATCATCAGGGACCGGCTGCAGTTCTTCATCGCGCCCGAGTGGCAGCAGCGTACGGACCCCGCCGCGGGGCCCTACTATCTCGCCGGTGCGCCATCCCCCGCGCCCGACGATCCGGTCATTCCGCTGGACTCGTTGACTCGCATCTCGACTGCGATGGGGACGTACGGCTTCAACCCTGGCTTGACCGGCCCCGTCGAGAAGGAAACGCCGCTGACGAATCTCTTTGGGCGTCTCGATTTCCAGATTTCGCCCGTACACCGCTTTGTGATCCGGCAGATCATCAACCACGACATCCAGGATGACTTCTCGCGCAACGTAAACAATTTCACCGCCGATCCGACGTCCCAGAACTCCGGCTTCCGCTACAGCACCAACGCGTTCAAGCGCGACGCGAAGAACAACTCCACGACGGCGCAGCTCTATTCCAATTTCTCGAGCGGCGTGTCGAACGAGCTGATCGTCGGCTACAACACGATCAAGGACGAGCGCATCGTGCCGGTGCAGGCTCCGGAAATCACCGTCGGCGTCCAGCTGGATACCGGAACTATCGCGCCCTGCCCGTGCACCGTCGGTCCCCGACGCTCAGTCACGTTCGGCACGGAGCAATTCTCCCCGGGCAACCTGCTCAAGCAGTCGATTTTCGAGATGGTCGACAACTTCACGATCCCACGCGGGGCGCACACGCTCACGTTCGGCGGGCGGCTCGATTTCACGCACATCTTCAACAACTTTGCGCAAGGCTCTTACGGCGTCTACAAGTTTTTCAATACCGACAGCCTGATCGCGAACCGGCCGGCCGGATACGCGGTAGGATACGCGAACAGCCAGAATGCAGTGGACATTCCCGCGGACTTCCACGTCAAAGTCTTCAGTTTCTACGGGCAGGATCAGTGGGCCGTCAACGATCACCTCACGATCACGGCGGGATTGCGTGCTGACATTCCCACGCTTCCCGACACGCCAGCCCAAAACGACACCTTGCGCGTGAAGCTCGACTCAGCGTCCGCGGGGGCGTTCACGGTCAATACGAGCACCAAGCCGGGAAGCTCGGTCCTGTTCTCGCCACGCATCGGGTTCAACTACAACCCGGGCGGGATGAGCCAGAACCAGATCCGGGGCGGCATCGGCATCTTCACGGGGCCTCCGCCCTACATCCTGTTGGGCAACGCGTACGCCAACACCGGTCTCGGCCTGGTGCGCTTGAATTGCAACAATTCTTCAGCGACCACTCAGGCGCCGCCAATGACGGTGGATGTCAGTGCGCTGCCCACGGCCTGCGCCGGCCAGCTCGCGCCGGGTGCGGGAGCGGCAGGCACCGTCGGCGTCAACATTACGGACCCGAATTTCAAATACCCGCAATATCTGGGACTCTCGGCGGGGTTCGACCGCCAGCTGCCGGGTGGTTTCGTACTGACGGTCGAGGGCATGTACCGGAAGGCGATCAACGGCGTGCTCGTGGTGGACGCGAACCTAAAGGGTCCCCGGCTGATGGCGGATAGCTCCACGGTGTACACCGACCGCGATGGCCGCGTGCTGTACGCCGATACGATCGCCGCGAACGGTGCGGTGACCAACAACCGGCAACGCTGGCTGACGTCATTGCGCGGCGCGCAGTTCACCGAAGGCATCATCGAGGTGACGAACCAGTCGAAAGATTACAACTACTCGATCTCGACGCAGCTGCACCGCCGGTTCTCGGATCGCTTCGAGGCCACGGCCGCGTATACGTATCTCAAATCGAACGACGTCCAGAGTCTCACGTCCGATCGCGCGATCTCGAATTTCCGCAACGGACGGCAGCTCTCGGTCGCCCACAGCGAGCTCGAGGCGACGACCTCCGTCTTCTCCCGTCCGCACCGGTTTATCGCCTATGGTACGTATACCTTCCCGTCGCGGACCGATGTCACACTGTATTACGAGGGCACCTCGGGCGTGCCGTTCGTGTATGTGGTTGGCGGGCTCCAGGGCGATCTGAACGGCGATCTCGTCACCGGCAACGACCCGATTTACGTGCCGCGGAACGCCACCGACCGCAACGAGATTCAGATCGGCACCGGCATTGGCAGTTCATTCGTGCAGAACGTGAACGCGGCAAGGGCCTTCGAGAACTTCATCAAGTCACAGCCCTGTCTCGACCGCCAGCGGGGACGGATCATGGGGCGGAATAGCTGCCGCTCGCCGTTCCAGAACCGTCTCGATCTGTCGATCCGTCAGGCCATGCCGTCGATCCGAGGCCAGTCGCTGTCGTTGCAGCTCGACGTCTTCAACTTCCTCAACCTGCTCGATTCGCACTGGGGACAGATCAAGCTGCCGACGCTCAGCCCCGTCTTCAACAACCAGTCGGCGCTGACTCAGACCGGCCGCAACCCGGGCCCCTTGTCGCAGTCGATTCCGACATTCACGTTCGATACTCGGCTGTACGACGCGGCGTCGCTGAATCCGAAAGCGTTCGCCGCGCGATCCACCCTGTCCAGCAGCTATCAGGTGCAGTTGACGCTGCGGTATTCCTTCTGACGGCCTGACGGCCTGACGGTCGGACGGCCGGGCGGTCAATGCGATAGAAAACAGTAGGGGCGCAGCATGCTGCGCCCCTACATTTTTTATGGACGTTGCGCACTACGGGATCATGTGCCGCCGGCGCCATGCGAGCCACAGATAGATCGGCACGCCACTCAGGATGATTCCGATATCGACCGCGAAGCTGACGGTCTCTCGGACGAGATAATTCCCGAGCAAAAAGAGCGCGGCCACGAGAAACACGAGCGGCACGACCGGATAGCCCCACGTGCGGTAGGGTCGCTCAAGCTCCGGCCGTGTGCGCCGCAGCACGAACACGCCGGCAACCGCCAACGCGTAGAACGGCCAGATGCCGATGATGAACTGATCGGCGAGCGCGGTGAACTTGCGGATCAGGATGAAGATCGTCCCCATCACGGTCATCAGCACGACGGCCGCCGTCGGCGAGTGATTCTTGGGATCCACCCGCGCAAGAAGCTTGGGGAACACGCCGTCTTCGGCCGCGGCGAAAAAGATGCGGGGCGCGGTCATCATCGAGCCGTTCAACGTCCCGAAGGTGCTCACCGCAATGGCGCCCGATACCACGACGACCCCCGCCGGGCCAATCACCAGGCGCGCCACGTCCGCCGCGACCAGCTCGGCGTGCTTCATCTGCTCGATGGGAATCAGATAGAGATACACGAGGTTGGCACCGAGGTAGAGCACCACGACGGTCGCGGTGCCGATCAGGAGCGCGCGCGGCAGAATTTTCTGCGGGTCCCGCACTTCGCCGCCCACGAACGCCAGATCGGCCCAGCCGTCGTAGGCCCAGAGGATCGCGACCATCGCGAGCAGAAATGGCGACAGCCCGACGGCGGCGCGCTGCGCGAAGATGCCACCCGTGGGGAGATCGGCCGACTGGCTGCCCAGTGCGAACCCGAGCACGATCAGCAGCGCCAGGGCCCCGACTTTGAACACGGTGCTCAGGTTCTGCAGCACGGCGCCGCGGTGGATGCCGAAATAGTTCACGGTGCCCACGAGGATGATGTAACCGGCGCCGAGCAGCTGCTCGGCGCGGATCTCGATCGCGCCGAGGCTTGCGACGATTGCGGCGGGATCTTGGCCGAGTGTGCGCAGGGTGTAAGCGGACGCGGTGATGCCGATGGCGCCGTAGGCGCCGGGCCGAATGACCCACAGCTCCGCCCACGCAAACAGGAATGCCGGCAGCCGGCCGAACGATTCGCGCACGAACACATACACGCCGCCCGAGCGCGGGAATGCCGCCGCCAGCTCCGAGTACGTGAGCGCACCGCACAGCACGACGACACCGCCGACGACCCAGGCCAGTAGAAAGAGCGGCACGTCGTCGATGCGCTGCGCGACGCTGGCCGGCGTCCGGAAGATGCCGCTGCCGATCGTCGAGCCCACCAGGACTGCGACGGCGCTCCACAGGCCGAGGCGGCGGACGAGCCGCTCGCCCCAGCGGTCGGCGGGCATCAATGGTGCGGACATACGGTTCGCAAATTATACCTTGACACGGCCTTTCCCGGGGGCATACTCACGAGAGAATTGAATCCTGCCTCATCCTGGAGGTACCGTCCATGCCTCAGCTCCGTGCGTTCCCGCCTCTCATCGCACTCTCAGTTCTGGCCCTGGGCTGCAAGACAGGAAAGGCCTTCGACCGCAGGACGGAGCCGGGCGGAAGGCCACTGTCTAGAACGACCACGGGCAGTCTGATCATCCGCGGGCGCGAACTCTCGGCGGATCCCGGCCAAACGGTCCTGGACGCGATCCGACACGGAATGCCACAGCTCCGCATCGCCGGGTACACACAATACACGCGCTGCCCACTGCTCGAAATGCGCGGCAAGGACAGCCTCGAAGGAACGAACAATCCCGACGTATATGTGGACGGAACCCGGACCACCGATACCTGTCCGCTCGTCACGATTCAGGCGGTGTCGACCGAGCGCATCGAGGTCTATCCCATGGGGATGACGTCGCGGCCAGGCTACCCGAGCAGCGGGCACGGCCTCATTCTCATCTTCCTCGCTCGCGCCGGCGGCGCCGACAGTATCTGAAACAGAAACCCCCGGGGATGGCTCCCCGGGGGCATCGTGACACAACCGATCGACTACTAATTCATCTGGATCCTGGTGGACAGTACGCCGGCGCTGGAGCCGTTGGGCTCGTCGTCCGTCCTGTGAACCACAGCGGCTTGGTGAGGTTATTGCCCGCGCCAAAACCTTGGGATGCGACAGCAGCATCCAAGTTCGACTTGTTCAGGACCGCCTCGTTATCGTCGTAGGGCAGACGCTCGGGAAGCTGGTCGAACACCGCGTGGCAGCCGGCAACGATCGTGGGCACGAGTGTGCGCCGCCACTCAGTCCATGCTTCCGGGCCCTGCATGAACATCGACAGCCATTTCTGGAACGCGATCTGTTGCAAGTGCCCGGCCAGCGTAGCGCCAGCGGCATCGTACCCGACCTTGGCCTGACCCAGGTACGTCGCGATGTCGGCCGGAGCGACACCGTACTGCTGCATCGTCGCGGTGATCCCGTTGGTGTAGAACGTCGCCGCAGCCGCAGTGCCACCCGCAATCCAGCCACGCTCGGCAGCTTCGGCCTGTAGGAACAGCACCTCCGAGTACGTCAGCAACTCGAGCGGCGCATCCGGCGTCTCACGCCAGAGTGCCCCGATGCGAGAGATGTACTTCAGCGCATCGAGGGTATCGATCTTCTCACCGTCCAGGAGGCCATTCGCCAAACCCCGATAGGCCGTACCGGCCGGAGGGACCTGCGCGTAGACCGGCAGACGCGGATCGGCCCAGCTGTTGAGCGTGTCTACAAACGACCTGCTCAGCCCGTAGTCGTCGCGGTTACCGACGTGGGCGTCCCCATAGATGGGGTTCTGATTAGGCGAGCCTGCGAGATACATGAGCTCCGCGTTGTCGGCGTTGCTCGTGAACACGCCACCGGTGGCCGCGACGGCAGCGGCGGCTTCACTCGCCGCCTTCGTGGGATCCGCCTTCTGAAGATGGATCGCCAGCCGGAGGCGCAGCGAGTTGGCGAACTTCTGCCACTTCGCCAGATTGCCGCCGTACATGAGATCGCCATCCCGGAAGCCGGTCGCAGATGGCGCGAAATCGAATTCGGAGTTCGCCAGCGCGAGGTTCGCAAACAGGCTGTCGTAGATGGCCTGCTGCGTATCGTAGACCGGGTGGAGCACCGTGTCGCCCTTCAGCGCCTGCGAGTAGGGCAGGTCGCCCATCGCCTCGGTCATGACACCGAAGGCGTACGACTTCAGAATCCGGCCCACGGCTGACCAGTTCGGGACATTCGACGCTTCACCCTTGACGATCATGCGCTGGGCGTCTTCCAGGACGCTGCTATACATGCCCCAGCCGCCACTCGTGCCGGACCGCACGACGAATTTGTCTTCGTCGCGGTACTGGATTTGCGAGTAGTACTGCACCCAGAGCCCACCGCCCCGGATATTGAGGCTCGTCACACCATCGACGTTGTTCGCCAACGCCTGAATGACACTGGGCAGGATCGACGGCGGCGGGACGTCCCCCGGGCCGTTCGGGTTTTGATTGATCGACGTCAGATCGCCGCACGCGGTGATCCCAATCAGCGCGGCGAAGACGCTCAGGATTTTGTATCGCATGGTTTCTGTCTCCTAGAGCGGCTACGGCCGCACGGACATGGTGAAGCCAATGCTGCGCGCGGTCGGCAGCTGGCCGTTCTCGACACCCTGGCGGTTGCTCGTGTCGAAGGCGGTTTCAGGATCGATGGTCGGCTGCTTGGCGAACAGGAGCAGGTTGCGTCCCACGACGGCGAAGGTCGCATCCGAGAAGCCCAGGAAGCGCGCGACCGACGGCGGGAGCGCGTACGACACGCGAGCCTCGCGGAGCTTGAAGTACGTCGCGTCGAAGATGCCCTCCTCCTGCGCGTTAAAGGTGTTGTGCCAGTAGTTCTGCGCGAACACGTGCGTCGTGTCGGGCTGACCGTTGGCATACACGGCGTTCGGGACCACGTAGCCCGGATTGTTCCAGTCGAACTCACGCCCGGCGAGCGTGTTCGCGAGCACACCGGAGTACTGGCCGAACCACTTCGTCACCGAGTACACCTTGCCGCCCATCTGCCCGTCGAACGAGAACGAGAAGCTCATGCGCTTGTAGCTGATCGTGTTGCTGATGCCGCCCACCCAGTCCGGGTTGTAATTGCCGAGCACTTGCTGGCTTGCATCCTGAAGCGGCAAGCCGTTCGCGCCGACGATGATGTGGCCCTGCGCGTCACGCTGCCACCTGTAACCGACCAGATTGCCGTACGGCTGGCCGGAGTCGGCCGTCACGTTCACGTTCCAATAACTCCCGACGACGATGCGCGACACGCCGCCGTAGAGCGAGAGCACCTTATTGCTGTTCTTCGACCAGTTTACCACGACGTTCCAGCGCAGGTCCGGCCGCTGAATCGGCGTCATGGTCGCCGCGAGCTCGATACCGCGGTTACGGACTTCGCCGGAGTTCACGACGTAGCTGCTGTAACCCGTCGACCCGGAGATCGACACGGGCAGAATCTGATCGGTCGTGTTCTTCTGGTAGACCGTCGCGTTGAGAATCAGCTTGTCGTGGAAGAAGCCGAGGTCCGCCCCGAGTTCCTGACCTGTCGTCTGCTCAGGCCGCAGCAGCCGGTTGGGCAGCCGGTTGGGCGCGGTGAAACTGGGCAATCCGGCCCACGCTGTGCCAGCGTCGTAAACGGCCGCGAGCTGGTAGGGATCGGTGTCGTTACCTACCCGCGTCCAACTGGCCCGCAGCTTGCCATAAGACAGCCAGCTGCTCTGCATGTTCAGGGCGTCGGTGAAGACGAACGCCGCGCCGATCGAGGGATAGAAGATCGAGTTGGCGTTCTTGGGCAGCGTCGACGACCAGTCGTTGCGGCCGGTGATGTCGACGTTGAGCCAGTCCTTGAAGTTGAAGTTGGCGGAGCCATACAGCGAATTCACCTTCTTGTGGCTCACGTACAGTTGCCCGAACGCTGCCCCGTCCGAGTTGGCCAGCGTATAGACGCCTGGGATCACCAACGCGCTTACCTGCGCGATGTTCGTGTTGAAGTCGTTGATCCGCTGGTTGCCGCCCGCGTTCACCGACAAGGTCAGGCTGGGCGTGAGCGTCCGGTTCGCCGTGATGAGGAAGTCGTTGTTCGTTTCACTTCGGGTCTCGCCCACGTCCAGCAACCCGCCCTGACTGAACGGCGAGATGTCGTTGACGGGGTAGTTGGCGCGGAACTGGTTTTGGTACCAGTCACGCCCCGTGCGGCCCGTCACGCTGATCCAGTCGTTCACCTTGTACGTGACGGACGCGTGGCCAAGCCCGCGGTTGCGCCCATAGTCGGTCGTCTTGACGTTCGTCATCCAATACGGGCTGGGGTGATAGCTGTAGTTCCAGCTGTAGGGGATTGGCGCGTCCCTACGTAGATTCGGATTGCCGACCAGGATCTGCTGCGTGAACAGATCGAGGGGATCGCGGAAGACGTTGTTCTTCAGCATGCTCACATCGACCTGACGCCCGAACCAGATGAAGCCCTGCATCGGATCGATCTCTTCGTATGCCTGGGCCGGCTGGTTCTGCATGCCGTCACGGATGTAGTTGACCGACGCCTCGGCGCTCCAGTGATCCGAAACCTGCGTTCCACCGGACAGCGCGATGTCGGTGCGGTGGTTGGTGTTGTTCGGATACATCCCGTTCTCGTTCGTGCGGCCGACCGACAAGCGCACGTTGCTGCGGTCGCTGCTGCGTGCCACCGCGACGTTCGCGTTGATGATGAGACCGGTGTTCCAGAAGTCGCGCACGTTGTTCGGATGCGCCTGCCATGGGCCGACGCCGAAGAACTGGTTGCACGACTTCGACAGGTCATAATTCTGTGGCTGTTGAATGCCCGGCCGGGGCCCGTTCCGGTCGCATCCGGTCGTACGACCATCGAGCTTCGGCCCCCAGCTTTCGTCGGCTTCGTCGTTCGTCCCGCCACCGTTGCCGTCGACGAAGTCAAACGCGCCGGAGAAACCCTGCCCATACTGGTTCTGGTAATTGGGGAGCCGCAGCGGCGTTTCCATACTCGCGCCGAACGTCGCGCTGACGCCGAACCCCTGGCTGGGCGCGCCCTTGCCGCTCTTCGTCGTGTACACGATCGCGCCGTTGGCGGCACGCGAGCCGTACAACGCTGCGGCGTTCGGACCCTTCAGCACGGTCACCGACGCGATGTTGTCGGCACTGATGTCCGCTGCGGCGTTCCCGACGTCGTAACCGCCCATCGACGACCCCGAGCCCGGACCGTAGCCGCTGTTCGACGCCGCCGAATTGTCGATCGGAATGCCGTCGACGATGATCAGCGGCTGGTTCTGCCCGAGGATCGAACTCGAGCCGCGGACGACGATGCGCGCCGAGCCGAACGGGTTCGAGGAGTTCGTGACTTGCACGCCGGCGACTTTGCCGCCGAGCGACGACACCACGTTCTGGGTCGGCACGTCGGACAACCGTTCACCGGAGAGGGTCTGCGCTGCGTACGAGAGGCTGCGCTGCTCGCGCTCGATGCCGAGCGGAGTGGTCACGATTTCCATCCCCTGCAGCTCGAGTGCTTGAGCCTGCATGGCGATGTCGACGGCGGGCCCGGCAGCGGCGACCACGCGCTTATAGCCGATGCGCGCGAACGCGATGCTGTCCCGGTCGGCCGGCACGTCGAGCGCGTAGCGGCCGCTTGCATCGGTCGACGTGGCGATCGTGGTGCCCACGACGGAGACGCGCACGCCGGACAATCCGGCCCGCGTACTGGAGTCCGTCACCTGGCCGGCGACGACCCGCGTGCCTTGGGCGACCGCGGTTCTCGCGACCGCGGGCGACAGCCCGAGCAGGACGAACCCAAAAGTGATAATGGAACGAACGAACCAACGCTTGTCGGTCATACACTTCCCCCTGCTACGGTTTTTCAGGACCACGACGGGGCTGCGCGATAGAGTTGACGGCGCGCGGCCGGCGGGACCAACGAGTGCTACCACACCAACGGGATTCTGCCGCCAGGCGGCGAGTCTCGCAAGGGGGCCGCGTGTCAACGCCGGTCGCCTTGAAACCCGAGTGTTTCCGGGCATATCGTAAGACCCATGCCCAAACGCTTCGTCACGCTCGCCTGGATTGCCGTCGCCTGTGTGTACCTCCTCATCGTCCTCGGCTTCGTGGTCCGCATTACCGGGTCTGGACTGGGGTGCGGCAACCACTGGCCGCTCTGCAACGGACGGCTCTTCCCCCCCTTGAGCGATCCGGGGGCCGTGATCGAATGGAGCCACCGGCTGGTGGCCGGCATCGTCTCAATCCTCATCGTCGCCTTAGCCGTGCTCGACTGGCGTCGATCCGTCACTCTGGTCGGCCTGCTGGTGATCCAGATTGCGCTTGGCGCGGTGACCGTGAAGACCGAGCTCCAACCGCTGATGGTGATCCTGCACCTGGCGACCGCGATGCTGCTCCTTGCCGCGCTGATTGTGTCAGCTCGCGGCGTTCCGAGTTCCCCGGGGTTGCGCCCGGGGTCAGCCGTTCTCCTTGCACTCACTTTCATTACCGTGCTATTCGGCGCGCTCACCGCGAACCTGGGAGCTACTGCCGCCTGCCACGGCTTCCCGTTATGCAACGGTCAGATAGTCCCGCAGGGCGGCTGGCTCCCGGCTATCCATTGGACGCACCGGCTGCTCGCCTACACCCTGACCGGCTACGTGATCTGGTGGGCGGCGCGCTCGCGCGATCGCGCCGCGTGGCGCGCCGTGGCGATTGTGATCGCGCAGATCGCAATCGCCGTCACGATGTTGAGCCTGGGATTTGCGAACGGGCTGCGGGTGGCGCACGCCGCGGTGGGCGCGGGCGTTTGGGTGGCGATCCTTTTCGTGTCGCTTAAACCAGCAACAGATCCTGCTGCGGTTGCTTCGGCGTCACCTGGGGGCCCGACTCTCGCAGATACACGTTGATCTCGCTGCGAATTCCGAAGCGTCCCGGCAGGTAGACGCCTGGCTCGACGGAGAATCCAACGCCGGGAATCAGGGCCCGCTCGTCCGCGGTCTCGAAGTTGTCGAGGTGCGGCCCCGATCCGTGCAGGTCGCGGTCGATCGAGTGTCCGGTGCGATGCACGAAATAGTCTCCGAACCCCGCCGCGCGAATCACGCCCCGCGTGGCGTCGTCGAGCGCCGCGCCCGTCACCGGCTCCTTGTTCGTCCAACGCTCTCGAAGCAAAGTCACCGCTGCATCCCGGGCATCACGCACGACGCTCCACACGCGTCGCACGTCCTCACTCGGCTCGCGACCCGCGAACGCCATCCAGGTCTGATCCGCGAACACAGTGCCAAGCGCCACACCCGCCCAGAGATCGAGGAGCATGACGTCGCCCGCGGCGAGACGCCGATCACTCCCGGCGCGCGGCTCGTAATGCGGATTGGCAGCGTTGGCCTGGAATCCGACGATCGGCCCATGGTCGGTGACGAGACCGGCGCGGCCGAACGCCTCCATCACACGGGCCTGCATCGCCGTTTCCCGAACCTCGGCGCCGCGCGCCAGCTCGCTGCCCCCCCAGCGCAATGTCGTTCGTGCGATCTCCGCGATCGCTTCGGCGGCGCGGGCGTGGCCTTCGAGCTCGCTCGGCGACCAGCGCGCGGCGAAGCGCGTGATCAGCGTCCCCGATGAGACGACCTTGGCGCCGAAGCTCTCGATCAGCTCGACGACGCCGTGCGGCACCCGATCGAGATAGGGGACTGCGTCGGCCGGCGAGATCTCCATGGCGACGGTCTTCCCACCGACGAGCGCGCGCAGCTGGTCGTGCAACTCGCGCCACGCCGCGTACGGCCGCACTTCGCCCGGAAATCCGTCGAAGGACGCCAGCTCGATGCGATGCGCGATCGCGACCGGCTTGCCATCGCGCGGCAGCAGCACGAAGAAGCGGCGCGTTCCCATCCCCCTGATGCCGAGGACGCGGGTCGCGGCGGGATTGATGCCGTGGAAGTCGTACAGCAGCCAGCCGTCGGCGCCAAGTTTGACGAGCAGCTCACGCAGGGCGGGAAAATCGAAGTTTTCGAGGAGGGCGGGGCTCATTGGTGCCGCGGATCCGGGCCGGCGGCGCGCCACTCGCATCCCGCCGCGCCGCGCGCGCGGCACGCGACATGGAGCATCGCACCCTCGTAGCCGACGAGCAGACGCAGCAGCTCGACGAATCCGGCGCCGTAGAAACCGCAGGCTGCGCCGTCCGGCGTCGCCTGAATCGCGATCGGATCGCTGACGCGCGCGACGGGCAGCCGCTGTTCCCATCCCAGCTCGGCGCCGAGGACCGCTCGCGCCGCGCGCCGCGCCGCGCCATGGCCGAACAGCCGCGACAGGGCGAACATCCGCTTCACGGCGCGGCGCGCTGCGCGCCGGCCCGCATCGGCGAACACGAGATCGGCGTCCGGCCGCCGGCCCACCAGCCGCAGCAGCGCTTCAACGTGCGACGACTCGACCCGCGCGTCTTTCCGCACGAGCTGCTCGAATTCGGCCAGCTGCATTTGCACGGTGTTGGAAAGACCCAGACGCTTGACGAGCAATTCGTCAGCGAACTCCGTGAGCCCGTCTTCCACGGGAGTATCGAGATTCTTGACCGCCTCGAGGACGGCGAGCGGGACGATGCTGTGCACCACGAAGCGCGAAACCTACTACCGGGCGGCCTATTGCGAAACTCGCAATGCCTCACGAGCCTTCAGTAGAAACGTATGACGAACACAACCCCTGACCTTAAGCGTGAGAGCTTCGAGCGGGAGGCGCTCGTGCACCTCGATGTGCTGTATCGGGTCGCCCTCCGCCTCAGCGGGAATCCATCCGACGCCGACGACCTGGTGCAGGAGACGATGCTCAAGGCGTTCCGCGCCTGGGACCAGTACGAGAAAGGAACCAATGCGAAGGCTTGGCTGCTTACAATTCTGCGGCACGCCTTCATCAATGAGTACCGCCGCCGCACCCGACATCCCGAAACCGTAGACCTGGACAAGATCGAGCCCTATGCCGTTTTCCCGGAGGTGCAGGATGAAGACCCGCAGGGTGCGTTCTTCGACCGCATCGTGGATGACCAAGTCCTCCGCGCCATCGATCAGCTTCCCGTCGTGTTCCGGGAGACGCTGGTCTTGAGCGACGTGGAAGGGATGACGTATCAGGAGATCGCCGGCATTCTCGAGATCCCTGTGGGCACGGTGAAATCACGGCTGTTCCGGGCGCGCCAGCTCTTGCAGGGCAAGCTCTACGATTACGCCGTCGAGATGGGATACATCAAAGGCAGTCCCGCATGAATTGTCGCGAGTGCGTCGAACATCTCTACGAATTCCTGGACCGCGAGCTCACGCCCGACCTGGAGCGGGAGATTCGGGAGCATTTGGAAGACTGCCCGCCCTGCGGCGAGCAGTACGATTTCGAGGAGCTGTTCTTGAAGTTTCTGCGGGCGCGGTGCCGGACCCAGGGAGCGCCGGCCGACTTGAAGAAGCGCGTGCTGCGTGAGTTGTTTGGAGAGTGAAGTGGCTGACCCGGCGGGGGGTGGCGGCGGCGGTCGGCGTTGGAGTCGCAACAGGGTACGGACTGGGTTGGCGAGGATTGCTGCTGATGCTCGCCTTTTTTATTTCATCAAGTTTGTTGTCGACCAAGAAGACTACTCGAAATCATAGGCAGGTACTGGCGAACGGCGGCGTCGCCGCACTCGCCGCTCTTGCGGGAAGCTGGATCGCGTTTGCAGGTGCGCTGGCGGCCGCGGCCGCCGATACCTGGGCCAGTGAGATCGGTCGGCATTCGCGCACGCCACCGCGACTGATCACGAACGGAACACCCGTCCCCGCCGGGACCGACGGGGGTATGACGCTCCTGGGGACCGGGGGCGGCATTGCGGGAGCAGTGTTCATGGCGGGGTTGGGCGTCGTGTTGCCCCGGGGCGTGGCCCCGGGGCACCCGCACCCTGGTTGGTTCGTGACGGCAGTGGCGATTGCGGGAATCGTTGGCATGCTGGTGGACTCGTTGCTCGGCGCGACCGTGCAAGGAAAGGCCCGGTGGATGGACAACGACGCCGTGAATCTGGCTGCCACGCTGACGGGCGCCGCGTGCGCCGCACTCGTCGCGTGACCATTCGCTCCCCTCGCTGGGATGTCACCGTCGTCGGCGCCGGCCCCGCGGGGTCGGCGACGGCGCTTTTGCTGGCGCGGGCGGGCGCGCGCGTGCTGCTGCTCGACCGCGCGCGGTTCCCGCGCGAGAAACCCTGTTCCGAATACCTCAGCCCTGAATCGACGCGCGTACTCGAGCGCCTGGGCAAGGACGTCCTTGCCGCCGTCGCCGCGGCATCACCGGCGCGGCTGACCGGAATGAAAGTGGTCGCACCGAGCGGCACGGGGGTCGTAGGTCGCTTCGAGACGTTCAGTTTCGCGCTGCCGCGAACCCGCTTCGACACGATTCTACGCGCCGCGGCTGAAGCCGCGGGCGCGGAGGTTCGCGAGGGTGTGAAGGTTGAAGAGCTGGTCTACGACGGCGGTGCGGTGGGTGGCGTGATCGCGCGGGACGCGGGACGGGGGACGAGGGACGCGTATCGTGCGCGGGTCGTCGTCGGCGCGGATGGATTGCGCTCCGTCGTGGCGCGGCGGCTCGGCATGGTGCGCACCGCCGGGCCGCGCCGCATCGCGTTTACGGCGCACGTCGCCGATGTCCCCCAAGTCCACGATCTCGGCGAAATGCACGTCGGGCGGCCCGGCTACGTCGGGCTCGGTCCCATCGGTGACGGTGTGACGACGGTCGCGCTGGTGGTGCCGCTCGCCGAAGCCCGGCGCGGCGAGCACTTCTTTGCGGAGCTGAACCGTTTCCCGGCGGTGGCCGGCCGCTTCGATCCCAGGCGCGTGGTGCGACGCGTATTGGCCACGGGACCGTTCGCGCGTTGGTCGCGCCGGCCGGTTGCCAGCGGCGGTGGTGCGTTGCTCGTCGGCGATGCGGCCGACTTCTTCGATCCGTTCACCGGTCAGGGGATCTACAGCGCGTTGCGCGGTGCGGAGCTCGCCACGTCCGCGATTCTCGACACGCTCGCGACCGGCGCAAGCCTGCGGCAGTACACGCGCGCCCGGCGGCGTGAGTTCGCGGGCAAATGGCTGCTCGAGCGGTTGATCGGCACTGCGGTCGGATGGCCCGCGCTGATCGAGCGCGTGGTCGGACGAATGATTCGCCGGCCGGAGCTCGCCGATCTACTCGTGCGCGCGACTGGGAACTGCATTCCCGCCCGCGCCGTCCTCACGCCTCGCGTCCTGGCCGGGCTGGTCCTGTGAAACCCCGCGGCGTCGAGCCGCCGCAGTTCCGTCAGCTCCTCGGCCGGTTCGCGACCGGCGTGACGGTAGTGACGAGTCGAGCAGCGAACGGCGAGCCGATCGGCATGACCGCCAATTCGCTCGCATCCGTTTCGCTCGATCCTCCGCTCGTCCTGGTTTCTGTCGAGCACCGCCACGACATGCATGCCGCGATGGAGAAGGGAACGCACTTCGTCTTCAACATTCTGTCGTCCGAGCAGGAGGCCCTGTCCCGGCGGTTTGCGGCTTCGGAGCCCGACCGATTTCGCGGCGTCAGCTATCGCGAGAACCAGCACGGGATCGCCGTGCTGGACGGCGTCGTGGCGCACATCGAGTGCGAGAAGCAAACGTCGGTCCCCGGTGGCGACCACACGATCTTCATCGGTCTGGTCGTCGGCGGCGATGCCACCGATCGGCGGCCGCTGCTCTATTATCGAGGGGGCTACGCCGGCCTGAGCCGCTGATGCGTACCGTCGATCGGATTCGCGTTCACGCCCCATTCGCCAGAGTGTTTGCGGCCGCCAGCAGCGTAACACGCTGGCCCGCGATCCTGCCGCACTACCGCTGGGTTCGCATGCTCGAAGGGGACCTGGTGGAGATGGCCGCGTGGCGCCCCTTCGGCCCCTTCATCAAATACCCGACCTGGTGGGTATCCGAAATGACGGTGGACCGGCCCGCGGGCGAAATCCGCTACCGGCACGTGCGGGGTATCACGCGGGAGATGCAGGTCGTGTGGAAGTTGGTGGAGGTTGGTGAAGGTTCTGAAGCAAGCATCGAGGTCGAAATCGTGCACACGTGGGATGGACCGGGCTGGCCGCTGGTGGGCCGCCTGGCCGCGAATCTCGTGATCGGACCCGTGTTCATCCATGGGATTGCCTCGCGAACCCTGGCGGGAATCAAGCGCGCCGCCGAAGGAGCGAAATGAAAAGTTTTCGTCGCGTCGTCATTACCGGTGTCGGAGCCGTCACGCCGATCGGTACCGCTGCCGACGGGCTATGGGCGGGACTCGAAGCACGCACGTCCGCGGTCCGCACGCTGACACGTTTCGACCCAACGCCATTCCGCAGCCACATGGCCGCGGAGATCCCCGATTTCCGGCCGCAGGACCACCTCGACGCCAAGCGCGCGAAGCGCCTGGATCGGTTTTCGCAGCTCGCCGTGACGAGCGCCCGCTTGGCGCTCGCCGATGCGGAGATCGTACCGAGTGCCGAGGACCCTGACCGCGCCGGCACCATGATGGGGTCGGCATTGGGCGGCGTCTCGTTCGCCGAGTCTCAGGTGCCGCGCTACCTCGCCGAGGGTCCCCGCGGGCTCGATCCGTCGCTCGCGCTCGCGGTGTTCTGCGGCGCGGCGAGCTGCAACATCGCCATCGAGTTCGGGTTCACCGGGCCCAACGCGACGAACGCGATGAGTTGTGCGTCGGGGACCATTGCGGTCGGCGAGGCATTCCACGTTGTGCGCGACGGGCGCGCGGATATCATGCTCGCCGGTGGCGCCGAGGCGCCGCTCGCACCGCTCACGTTCGCGGCGTTCAGCATCATCCGCGCCATGAGCACGCGCAATGACGATCCCGCCCGTGCGTCGCGCCCCTTCGACGCGAGCCGCGACGGCTTCGTCATGGGCGAGGGCGCCGCGGTCCTCGTCCTCGAAGAGCGCAGCCGCGCGATCGCGCGCGGCGCAAGGATCTATGCCGAGGTCGTCGGTCACGCGTACACCAACGATGCCTATCACATGACCGCACCGCGCCCGGACGGCCGTCAGGCCGCCCGCGCCATCCAGCTTGCACTCGCCGACGGCGATGTCGTCCCGACTGAAGTCGGGTACATCAACGCGCACGGCTCGTCCACGCCCCTCAACGATCCGACGGAGATGTCGGCGATCAAGCAGGTATTCGGCGATCACGCCTACCGGCTGACCGTCAGCGGGACGAAGGGTTATTACGGCCACGCGCTTGGCGCGAGCGGTGCTATCGAGGCGGCGATCTGTGCCCTCGCGCTCTCGCGCGGCTGGCTGCCGCCCACGATCAACCTTGAACACCCGGATCCGCGGTGCGACCTGGATTGCCTCCCTGGAGGCGGCCGGACGGCTTCTCCTGCGGCGGTCGTTTCAAATTCTTTCGGGTTTGGCGGAATCAACGCCGCGCTGGTGTTGCGGCCTGACAGCGGCAACCGGTAGATTGGCCCGGCTTTCAACCCGAGGTCACACGTGAATTACCGGACACTCCGGGCTCCCGCGGCGGAATTCATCGGAACCGCGCTCTTCGTCCTGGTCGGCGCAGGCAGTGTCATCGCGAACATGGGCGGTGCTGCCGGCCTCAGCATCGCGCTGGCCCATGGTGTCGGACTCGCCGTCATCGTCACGATCATGATGCCAATCTCGGGTGGCCACATCAACCCGGCGGTGAGCTTCGGATTGTGGCTCGGCAAGCAGATCGACGCCGTAACGCTGGGGAAGTACGTCCTCGCGCAGCTCCTCGGAGCGATCGTCGGCGCGCTGCTGATCAAGGCGGTCTTTCCCGCCTCGGCGGTGCGCATGACGTCGCTGGGAACTCCGCAGGTCTCAGGGTCCATGGGACTTGTCGGCGCGATCGCCCTGGAAGCGCTGTTCACATTCTTCCTCGTCAGCGCCGTCTACGGGACAGCCGTCTCGCCGCAGGCGCAGCGCGTCGCGGGATTCGCGATCGGTCTCGTGGTGCTGGTGTGCGCGCTGGGTGGCGGCGGAGCGCTCACGGGCGCCGTGATGAATCCCGCGCGCGCGTTTGGTCCCGCGCTCGTGTCGTGGGACTGGCACGCGCAGGCCGTCTACTGGATTGGTCCGCTGCTCGGTGCGGCGGCCGCCGCCGGAGTGTGGCGGTATTTGTTGCTACCGCCGGGTGCGACTGACCTGAGGTAATGGGGTCGGCTAACCCCGGGGCGCCGCCCCGGGGTCAGCCGAGCTGTTCCGCCAATACCGGCGCGAAATACGTCAGTATGATATCCGCGCCGGCCCGTCGAATCGCCGTGACGGACTCCCACATCGCGCGTGATTCATCGAGCATCCCGCGCTCCGCGGCCGCCTTGATCATCGCGTACTCGCCGCTCACCTGATACGCGCCGAGTGGCGAGCCGAAGCGGTCCTTGGCGCGCCGGATGAGGTCCAGACACGGCCCCGCCGGCTTCACCATCACGATGTCCGCCCCTTCGTCGAGATCGAGCTGGATCTCTTTCATGGCCTCGTCGCCGTTCGCCACCGCCATCTGATACGTCTGGCGGTCGCCGAATTGCGGCGTCGAGCCCGCGGCTTCGCGAAACGGTCCGTAAAACGCGGATGCGAATTTCGCTGCGTACGACATGATCGGAACGTGTGAGAATCCACCCGCGTCGAGCGCCTTCCGAATGCCGGCGACGCGGCCGTCCATCATGTCGCTCGGAGCCACGAGATCGGCTCCGGCGCGCGCCTGCATCACCGCGGTTTTACCCAGCAGGTACACGGATGAGTCGTTGTCCACGTCGCCGTCCCGGATCACGCCGCAGTGGCCGTGATCGGTGTACTCGCACAAACAGACGTCGCCGACGACTAGCAGATCCGGAACCGCGCGCTTCACGGCGCGGATCGCCTGCTGCACGATCCCCTGGTCGTCATGCGCTTCCGAACCGGTCGCGTCCTTGGTCGCCGGAATCCCGAACACGATGATGCCGCCCAATCCGAGCGATGCGGCCCGCTCGGCATCCTTCACGAGCTGATCGACGGACAGCTGCGCCACGCCGGGCAGGGTGGCGATGGGGCGGCGCACTCCCTCGCCATGCACGACGAACTGCGGCCACACCAGCTGCGAAGGGACGACATGTGTCTCCGCAACGAGACGGCGAAGGGCGGCGGTGCGACGCAGCCGCCGCATGCGGCGAATCGGGAATTGAGCCGAGCTCATCGGGCGAGTAAGGTGCCCGCGCCTTCGGCGTCGAGCAAGCGCGCGACCGTCTCGCCTGCCCGCTGCGGTGCGGCACGATCGATATCGGCCGACGCGGTGAGCTGCGCGGCTCCGTCTCGATCTGTGACGCGTCCATACAGACGGCCGCCCGCCACCAAGGCCGCTACCGGTGCCTGACAACCGCCGCCCAGGGCCGCGAGCAAGGCGCGCTCGGCGGCAACCGCATCGGCGCTGGCGGCGTCGTGCAACGGCACGAGCGACTTCCGTGTCGCGGCGTCGTTCGCGCGAATCTCGAGACCGAGGGCGCCCTGCCCCGGCGCGGGCATCACGTCGAGCGGGTCGATGATTGAGCCTTTGCCACCCAAACCCAGCCGCTCGAGGCCGGCAATCGCGAGCAGTGCGGCGTCCAGGCCGTCATGAGTTTCCACTTTGCGGACTCGCGTCGGCACGTTCCCGCGCAGGGGAACGACCTCCAGATCCGGCCGCAGATACCGGACCTGGGCGATGCGCCTGAGGCTCGAAGTGCCGACGCGCGTACCGGGCGGGAGATCGGCCAATGACCGGCCGTTGACGAGCGCTTCTCGAGGATCATGGCGCACAGGAATTGCACCCAGTGTCAGGCCAGGCGGCAGGCGCGTAGGCAGGTCCTTGAGCGAGTGCACCGCGACGTCGATGCGGCCGTCGAGCAGCGCATCCTCGATTTCCTTGGTGAAAAACCCCTTCCCCTCGAGCTCGTGGAGCGGCCGGTCCACTTCCGCGTCGCCGCGCGTCTTGATGACCACGATCTCCGCACGCACCCCCTGTGTGGCGAGGCGATCGCGCACCCACTCCGCTTGCCACAGCGCCAGCGCGCTGCCGCGCGTGCCGAGCTTCATGCGAACCGCCTCGCGAGAGACTCCACGAGACCTGGAACGGTGTGCGGCTCGGCTTCGATGATTTCGCGCAAACCCAGCTCGCGCGCCGTGTCGGCCGTGACCGGACCGATGGTCGCGGCGACGAAGCGGCCCGAGGTAGCGGCGGGACGCCCCACCAGATCGACGAAACTGCGGACCGTCGATGACGATGTGAATGTGACCGCATCGATGCGGCCGAGACTGATGTCTTTCGCCAACCCGCTGAGATCGGTCTGCAGAGGCACGGTCCGATACACGGCGATGTTTTCCACCTTCGCCCCATGCTGACGCAGGCCGGTCGAGAGCGCCTCGCGCGCGTCCTCGGCGCTGGGAATGAGCACGCTGGCGCCGCTGAGCGTCCCGCCGCTGCGCTGCACCAGTGCCTCCGCCAGCGCCTCCGCGACGAACTCCGCGGGAACGAGCGCCGGCACCACGCCGCGCACGGTGAGCGCGGTGGCGGTTGCGGCTCCGATGGCCGCGACGGAGGTCGACGAGAAGACACGCGGGGTCAGTCCCCACGCGACCAGGCGATCGAACACGATTTGCACGGCGTTCTGGCTGGTAAAGACGACCCAGCGGTAGGCGGAGAGACCGGTGAGCGCGGCGCGCAGGCCGCCGAGGTCGGCCAGCGGTTGAATGCGAATCACGGGGGCGATCACCGCTTCGGCGCCGTGGTCCTGCAGCGCCCGCACCAGGTCGCCCGCCTGTTCACGGGCTCGCGTGACCACAATGCGGCGCCCCTTGAGTGATCCAACAGCTGTCAATTCGCCTCCGCCCCCCGCCCCCGCCGCCCCCGCCGCCCCCGCCGCCCCCGCCGCCCCACCGGCGTTGCAATCTCACCGTGGCACAACCCATTATCAAGCAATGTTCCGCTCATTTCGCGCCGCGCTCGGGCGCTTCTGTGCGCGCCGTGCTGCGGCTGCGCAACGCGACGCCCCGCACCGCGCGCTCGCCTGGCTGCGGCTCGGCAGCAAGGTCGCGCCCGGGTTCGGCGATACGT
>Ga0193711_1000002_pt1 | contig 80951 bp, 63 predicted proteins | sample H3m2metaG_FD_144922 | JGI IMG/M metagenome (GOLD analysis project Ga0193711, IMG submission 144922) | Soil microbial communities from a riparian zone of the East river system, Colorado, United States - H3m2 | ecosystem: Environmental > Terrestrial > Soil > Riparian zone | place: USA: East River...
TAGGCCGGGCCGTCGGCTGACACCTGCGAAACGACCAAGCCACCGCCGGAACGCATCACTTGCCGCAGGCTGGGGTCCCGCGCGTTCTCCAGCGTCAGCGGCTCCACCGAGATGCCCAGGGTATTGTCCATCGGGGCGGATTCACGGCTGCTGTCGCTGCCGTCGTTGCTCGACACTTCCTCCGGCGCGGTCGCAGGCGCGGCCGTCAGCCTCACCGGCAGCGTCTTCCGAACGCCACCCTTCCTGACGACCGTCACTTGCACGACGTCGCCGGACTTCTTGAAGCCGACGCGCTGCTGGAGCTGCGCGACCGACTCGATGCTCTGGCCGTCCACGGAAACGATGATGTCGCCTTCCTGAATGCCGGCGCGCTTCGCGGGCGAGTCCTCAGGAGGATTGAACTCGTTCACGACCACGCCCCGAATCTCGGTGAGCCTCGCATCTTCGGCGTCTTCCGGCGTGATCGGCCGGATTGACACGCCCATGACCGCCCGCTCCACGTGACCGATCGAAATCAGCTGCGTCATGACGGTGCGGGCGAGGTTGATCGGGATTGCAAACCCGTAGCCGGCATAGTATCCGGTCTCACTGGCGATGGCCGAATTGATGCCGATGACCTCGCCGCGTGTGTTGACCAGCGGCCCGCCCGAGTTCCCGGGGTTGATGGCCGCGTCGGTCTGAATGAAGTCCTGAATGGCGTACCGGCTCGAATTCAAGCCGGCGAGCAGCCGTCCCTTGGCGCTCACGATTCCGGCCGTCACCGTGAAGGTGAACGCTTCGCCCAGCGGGTTGCCGATCGCCAGCACCCAGTTGCCGATCTTCGTCGAATCGGCGTCCCCCAGGTGCACCGTCGGCAGGCCTCCCGTCTGGATCTTGATCACCGCGACGTCCGTGGTCGGATCGGTGCCGACGGTCTTGGCCGTGAATTCACGGTTGTCGTACAACCGTACGGTCACCCGGTCGGCGCCCTGGACGACGTGGTTGTTCGTGAGGATGTAGCCGTCCTGCGAAACGATGAAGCCGGAGCCCGAACCCTGCTCGATCTGGGGACGGCGCGGACTCCCGAAGAAGTCGTCGAAACCCGGCGGCAAGCGGCGGGTGGAGACCCGCTCGCGACGTTCCGATCTGATGAACACCACGGCCGGCTTCACATGCTCGGCGACCGAGGCGAACGCGTCGCCGAGATCGACGGCCGCCTTCGCCTGCGGCAGCGGCCGGCTGGTGTCCTGAAGCACGGACCGTACCGCCGCCTCACCGCGCGTCGGCAGCCGGAATGCCGAGGCGAATGCCAGGCCGAGCGCAAACGCCATTGCGACCAAGGTCCCGAATTTCAACCAATCCCTCGTCTTCACCGACATCCGTTCCCCCTTTTAAGACTTTTTCGATTTATCGTCGTCCATGATTTCGTAATCGGCATCGACGACCTTCTCGTCCTTCTTCGCTTCGGCGCCGGGTTGACCATCGCCTCCCGCCGCCCCTGCGCCGCCCGGAGCGCCGGCATCCGCGGTGCCTCGGGCTGCGTAGAGCGAGGCACCTGCCGCTGAATATGCCTGTTGCAGCTCGTCCAGGGCTTTGCTGATACCGTCGGCGTCGCCGCTGCGCAGCGCGTTCTGTGCCGCTTGAATCGCGGCGTCGAGCCTGGACTTGAGACCCGGCTCCAGCTTATCGACCCAGTCCTTCGACTCTTTGGTCACCTGGTACACCATGTTATCGAGCCGGTTACGCTGCTCGATGACATCGCGCCGTTTCTTGTCCTCCGCCGCGTGCGCTTCGGCGTCCTTCACCATCTTGTCGATATCCTTGTCGCCGAGGCCAGAGGACGCCTCGATCTTGATCTTCTGTTCCTTGCCTGTCGCCTTGTCCTTCGCCGCCACGTGCAGGATGCCGTTTGCGTCGATGTCGAACCCAACCTCGACCTGCGGGATGCCGCGGGGAGCCGGTGGAATCCCGGTGAGCTGGAACTTGCCGATGGTGCGGTTGTCCTGCGCCATCTGGCGCTCGCCTTGCAGCACGTGAATCTCCACCGTCGTCTGATTGTCTTCGGCCGTCGAAAACACCTCCGACTTCTTGGTCGGGATCGTGGTGTTCCGCGGGATCAGGACTGTCGTGACGCCGCCCAGCGTTTCAATGCCGAGCGAGAGGGGCGTGACGTCGAGCAGCAGAACGTCCTTCACCTCACCGGCGAGCACGCCACCCTGAATCGCCGCCCCGATCGCGACCACCTCGTCGGGGTTCACTCCCTTATGCGGCTCCTTGCCGAAGAAGTTCTTGACGATCTCCTGGACCTTGGGCATGCGCGTCTGACCACCGACCAGGATGACTTCGTCGATGTCGCCCGGCTTGAGTCCGGCGTCCGTCAGCGCCTGCTGCATCGGGGGCATCGTGCGCTTCACGAGATCGTCCACCAGTTGTTCCAGTTTCGCACGCGTGAGCGACAGATTCAGGTGCTTGGGGCCGGATTGATCCGCCGTGATGAACGGCAGGTTGATCTCCGTCTGCATCACGGTCGACAGCTCCATCTTCGCCTTCTCGGCCGCTTCCTTCAGCCGCTGCAGGGCCATCGGATCCTTGGAGAGGTCGATGCCCTGGTCGCGCTTGAATTCGCCGACCAGCCATTCCATGACGCGCGCGTCGAAGTCGTCGCCACCGAGGTGGGTGTCGCCGTTCGTGCTCTTCACCTCGAACACGCCTTCGGCGAGCTCGAGAATCGAGATGTCGTAGGTGCCGCCGCCCAGGTCGTAGACCGCGACCTTCTCTTCCTTCTTCTTATCGAGTCCGTACGCGAGCGCGGACGCGGTCGGCTCGTTGATGATCCGGACCACGTCGAGCCCGGCGATCTTGCCGGCGTCCTTTGTTGCCTGGCGCTGCGAGTCGTTGAAGTACGCGGGGACGGTGATGACCGCCTTTTCGACCTTGTGGCCGAGGTAGTCTTCCGCCGTCTGCCGCATCTTCTGGAGGATCATCGCGGAGATCTCGGGCGGCGTGTATTGCTTGCCGCTGACCTCGACGGAGGCGAGACCGTTCTGGCCGCGGACGATCTTGTAGGGGACGCGCTTGGTCTCTTCCGTGACCTCTTCCAGACGCCGGCCCATGAACCGCTTGATGGAGAAGATCGTGTTCTGCGGGTTGGTCACTGCCTGCCGCTTGGCGACTTGCCCAACGAGCCGTTCACCGTCTTTCGTGAACGCGACCACCGACGGGGTGGTGCGCCCGCCCTCCGCGTTGGGGATGACGACGGGATCGCCACCTTCCATTACCGCGACAACGGAGTTGGTCGTCCCGAGGTCAATACCGATGATCTTCTCAGCCATACTTTCAGCTCCTGATAGGGATTTGATGCCGGCCGGATGCTACGCGTCGCAGAAGGCAAGCATCGTGCCCGTCTTCGCTGCCAAAAAGGCAGCGTAAGCAGCCTCGGCGCCAGACGAATAGATTCTGCCGAATGTTTCCGTACAAGGACGAGAACCCCACCGAACGGCCGGCTGTCATCACCGTCGCCATCATCATCGCAAACGTGCTCGCCTTCATTCTTGTGCAGGGGGCAGGGGCGCAGGGGCCGCTGGCACGCTCGGTCTGCGAGCTGGGCCTAATTCCCGGCGAGATCCTGCGGACCGTCCCTCCGGGGAGTGGTGTGCCGCTTGCGCCGGATATGGTCTGCATGGTCGACGCGGTGCCGAAGTACTGGACCGTCATCACGTCGATGTTCATGCACGGCGGCTGGTTCCACCTGATCGGCAACATGCTGTTCTTGTGGGTCTTTGGAAACAACATCGAAGATGCGACAGGGCATGGGAAGTTCCTGATCTTCTATCTGCTCTGCGGGACCGCGGCCGCCGCTACCCAGACGTTCATCAGTCCCCATTCGATCGTGCCCATGGTGGGCGCGTCGGGCGCCATCAGCGGGGTCCTGGGTGCGTACCTGTTGCTGTATCCCCGGGTGCGCGTGCACACGCTGATCATTCTGCCGATCTACATCACGACCGTCGCCCTCCCTGCTTGGGTGATGCTCGGCTATTGGGGCCTAATACAGCTGCTCAGCGGGCTCGGCAGTCTCCGCGAGATCGATAAGGGCGGCGTCGCGTTCTTTGCGCACGTGGGCGGCTTCATCGCGGGGCTGGTGCTGGTGCGGGTGTTTGCCTCCGACGAGGTATTGCGCCGCCGCCCGACGCAGCCCGAATCGTACTACCGCTATCGTAGCTCCTGATCCCGCGTCGGCGCTACGTGCCGATGTCTTCCGCGTGGTGCTTGATGGACTTGCCCTCCACCAGGAACACGACGTCCTCCGCAATATTCGTGGCCAGGTCCGCCACGCGCTCGAGGTTCCGGCTCACCAGGAATAGCTCCATCGCCGTGCCGATGATGTGCGGATCCTCCATCATGTGTGTGAGCAGAATCCGGAACATCGACGCGTGCAAGGCGTCTACGCTGTCATCGCGGCGACAGATCGCGCGGCCGGCCTGCGCGTCGCCGCGCACGAACGCGTCGAGCGCGTCGGCGAGCATCGTGCGTGCCTGGCGCGCCATCTCGAGGAGCTCGGGCTCCGGGACGATGGGTCGGGATGCGAGGAGACGCTCCGCCGATTGCGCGATGTTGACGGCGTGATCGCCCACGCGCTCCAGATCGTTGGAGATTTTCATCGCCGCGGTGAGGAAGCGAAGGTCGCGGGCCATCGGCTGCTGTGTGGCCAGCAGCCGGATCACCGTCTCCTCGACTTCCAGCTCGAGATGGTCGATCTCTCGATCGCCGGCGATAACGTCGCGCGCCTTGTCCCCGTCCCGCTGCAGCACGGCGTCGACCGCCGAGGCGAGTGCCGCCTGCGCCTCGGCGGACATGTTGAGCAGCGCGACCTTGAGCGCCGACAGCTCGTCGTGAAAATGTCGATGACTCGTGGCTTGTGCGTTCATCCGAACCTTCCTGTGATATACGCTTCGGTCCGTTCATCGACGGGCCGGGTGAAGACCTGCTGCGTCGCGCCGAACTCCACGAGGCGGCCCACGTAGAAGAAGCCCGTGTAATCTGCAACCCGTGCTGCCTGCTGCATGTTGTGCGTCACGATCACGATCGTGTAGGTCTGCTTCAGCTCGACCAGCAACTCTTCGATGCGCTGCGTCGCAATCGGATCGAGTGCCGAGCAGGGCTCGTCCATCAATAGGACCTCCGGCTCGTTCGCCAGCGCGCGCGCGATGCACAGCCGCTGCTGCTGTCCCCCCGAGAGCGCGGTCCCCGGCTCACGAAGCCGGTCCGACACCTCGTCCCACAATGCCGCTTGCCGCAGGGCGCGCTCGACGCGGTCGGGAAGCTCGCGTGCCGGCGCCAGGCCATTGAGTCGCGGACCGTAGGCCACGTTGTCGTAGACCGGCTTGGGAAACGGGTTGGGTCGCTGGAACACCATGCCGATGCGGCGCCGCAACCCGACGACATCGGTGCCGGGCGCGAAAATCGAGCCGCCGTCCAGCAGGATATCGCCGGTGTGCCGGGCGCCAGGTGTCAGGTCATGCAACCGGTTGATCGAGCGAAGAAACGTCGTCTTGCCGCATCCCGACGGCCCGATGAGGGCGGTGATGGCGTTGCGCGGAATGGCGCACGTGACCTCGTGCAGTGCCTGGGTCGGGCCGTACCAAAAACTGTAAGCGCGGGACTCGAGAACGGGCGGATGGGCGGATGGGCTGACGGGCCGTTCTTCCCGTCCAGCGCCGCCCATCGGCCCATCAGACCGCCGGCCCATCGCGGTCGTCATCCAAACCTTCCGGTGATATACGCCTCAGTCTGCTCGACCTTGGGCTTCGTGAAGATTTCATCCGTGCGGCCCACTTCGATGAGACTGCCCAGATACATGAACGCCGTATAGTCAGACACGCGTGCCGCCTGTTGCATGTTGTGCGTCACGATCACGATCGTATAGAGCCGCTTCAGCGCGTGGCACAGCTCCTCGATGCGCTGCGTTCCAGCGGGATCGAGTGAGGCGGTCGGTTCATCGAGCAGCAGAATTTCCGGTTGAGGCGCGACCGCGCGGGCGATGCAGAGCCGCTGCTGCTGCCCGCCGGAGAGATCGAGCGCGCTCGTGTGCAGGCGATCCTTCACTTCATCCCACAGCGCCGCCTGTTGCAGCGCGCGCGAGACAGCGTCGTCCACTTCCGGCCTCGGCCGGCGTCCGTTGACCTTCAATCCAGCGGCGACGTTCTCGTAGATCGACATCGTGGGGAATGGCGTGGGGCGCTGGAACACCATGCCGATGCGGCGCCGCAGCTCGACCGGGTTCACATCCGGGGCATAGATGTTGACGTTGTCGAGCAGTACCTCGCCCTCGACATTCGCGCCCGCTGTCAGCTCGTGCATGCGGTTCAGGCAGCGGAGCAGGGTGCTCTTGCCGCACCCCGACGGGCCGATGATCGCGGTGACGGTGTGCGCGGGAAACAGCAGCGTCACGTCGCGCACGGCGCGATGCTGTCCGAACAGCGCCGTGAGGCGCGACGTCTCGAGCCGGAGGCGGGTGTTAGCGGATGCTACCATAGCGTTGCCGCGTGACCCAGCGGGCGGCGAGAGAAATGATCAGCACGAGTCCCATCAGCACGAGCGCCGATGCCCACGCCAGCCGGTGCCATTCGTCGAACGGCCCCGTGGCGTACACGTAGATCTGGAGCGACAGGGTCTGCATAGGCTGGTTGACGTTCAGCGTGAAGTTCAGGTTCCCCAATGCCGTGAAGAGCAGGGGTGCCGTCTCGCCGGCGATGCGGGCGATTCCCACGAGGCAGCCGGTGACGATGCCGCCCATCGCGGTGCGCGCCACGATCTTCAGCGACGTCCGCCAGCGCGGGTATCCCAGGGCCAGGGCCGCTTCGCGGAGCGAGTTCGGCACGAGGCGCACCATCTCTTCGGTCGTGCGCGCCAGCATCGGGATCATCAGGATCGCGAGGGCCACGCTCCCCGCCAGCGCCGAGAAGTGCCTGGTCGGCTTGACGATGAACGTCCAACCCACGATGCCGACGACGATCGACGGGGTCCCATTCAGGACGTCGGCGATGAACCGCACCAGAAAGCCCAGCCGTCCCGCCCCGTATTCCGCCAGGTACATGCCCGCGCCGACGCCGATCGGCACGCCGATCAATGCGGCGAGACCGACGACCACGGCCGTGCCCACGATCGCGTTCGCCACGCCGCCCCCGGACTGGCCCGCAGGGACGGGACTCTTGGTGAAGAACGCCCAGTCGATGGACGACGCGCCCTTGGCGACGAGGTTGCCGAGGATGAGCACGAGGGCGAGCACCGCGGTGAATGACAACACGACGACGAGCGCCGTCATCACCCGACTGGTGAGGTGGCGGCGGAACGCGCTCGCGCTCACAGCGCGCTGCTTCCCACCGCGGCGCCGCGGGCGACACGCCAGATCAGAATGCGTGCGATCGCATTCACCGTGACGGTCAGGACGAATAGCACGAGCCCCACCTCCATCAGCGCCGACTGATATGTCGCCGTCGTCGCTTCGCTGAACTCATTCGCGATCGCCGCCGCCATCGTATAGGCCGGCTGCAGCATCGACAGGCTGATGTCGTGGCGGTTTCCGATGACCATGGTGACGGCCATCGTCTCACCGAGCGCGCGGCCGAGCCCGAGGATGACCGCGCCGATCAAGCCGGCGCGGCCATACGGCAGCACGGCGGAGCGCACCGCTTCCCAGCGGGTCGCGCCCATGGCGAGCGCGGCTTCGCGCTGGCTCGTCGGCACGGCCAGCAGCACCTCGCGCGACACCGCGGCGATGTACGGCACGACCATGATCGCGAGAATCACGCCACCCGCGAGCAGGGAATTGCCGTAGAACACGCCCTGAAGAAAAGGCGTCCAGCCGAACAGCGCCTTGAGCGGCGGAACGATGTAGCTGCGCAGGAACGGGATCAGGACGAAGATCCCCCACATGCCGTACACGACGCTGGGAATTGCGGCGAGCAGCTCGACGAGAAAGGCGACCGGTCGCCGCAGCCACCGCGGCGAGAACTCGGTCAGGAAAATCGCGACGCTGAGTGCGAGCGGAACCGCGATCAGCAGCGCCAACAGCGACGAAGCGAGCGTTCCGAAGATCATGGGCGCCGCGCCGTACACCTCGGCGACGGGGTCCCAGGTGGACGTCCACAGGAACGAAGGACCGAATCGCTTGAGGGCGGGCAGCGCGTTGAAGAAGAGTACGCCGAGGATGATCAGAATCAGGGCCGGCAGGATGAGCGCAAATCCCGTCAGCACGCGCCGGTAAATGCGATCGCTGCGATCTCTGCCGAGGAGGCTGGTCATCGCGCCGGAAACCTACCGGCGGCTTACGGACTGTCCGTCACGACGGTGTAACGGAATTGTCACTACGAATGGGCGTGCCTCCCGATGCCCCTGAAAGCGCACCGGGAGGCCGCCCTATGTCCTGCCGTCAGCTCGTCACTCTGCCGTCTTCCAGACCGGCCGGCCGGCCGCCGTAACAGTCTTCAAGCGGGCCTGAATCCAGGGCCGCAGCTCCTGCGGCAACGGCGCATAACCGAGCTCGTGCGTTTTGGCCTGGCCTTCAGTCTCTGCCCACCAGATGAACTGGACCAGCGCCCGCGCCTTGGCGGTGTCGCTGTAGGTCTTGTGGACCAGCAACCAGGTGAAGCTCGCCGCGGGGTAGGCCTGCGCCCCGGGCGCGTTGGTGATGGACACCCGGAAGTCGGTGTTCGGGCCCATTTCCTTCATGCCGCCCGCGGCAGCGGCGGTCACCGACTCGAGCGAGGCGGTGATCCAGTTGCCGGCCTGATTCCGCAGCACCGCGACCGGCATCTTGTTGATCAGGGCATAGCCAAGCTCGATGTAGCCGATCGCGCCCGGGGTTTGCCGGACGGTCGCGGCGACACCCTCGTTGCCCCGTCCACCGAGACCCACGGGCCAGTTCACAGAGGGGCCCTTACCAACCTTCTGCGCCCACTCCGGACTGACTTTGGAGAGGTAGTCGGTCCAGACGAACGACGTGCCCGAGCCGTCGGAGCGGTGGACGACGATGATGTCCTGGTTCGGCAGGGTGACACCGGGATTGATGCTCGCCAGGCGGGCGTCATTCCACTTCGTGACCTTGCCGAGGAAGATGTCGGCCAGCACGTCCGGCGTGATCCGAACCGGTTGCGAGACATCCGGCAGCGTGTACGCGGCGACGACGGCGCCGAGCACTGTGGGGATGTGGAGCACGTTGCCATTGATCGCCGTGATGGCCGAATCATTCATCGGCGCGTCGGTCGCGCCGAAATCGACGGTGCCGTCCGAAAACTGGCGAATGCCGCCGCCTGACCCGATCGACTGATAATTCAGTTTCACTTCGGGATGGCCCTGATTGTAGGTCAGCATCCAGTTCTGATAGATGATGTTTGGGAACGTCGCCCCGGCGCCGTTCAGCGTGACCTGCGCGGCCGCTGGTGCGGCGGCGCCGAGCAGCGCGGCGAGAGCGAGATAGCGTCTGGTTTTCACAGCGGTTGTCCTCGCGTCAGGGTCAGGTTCAGAACACGAACTGCGCTTGAAGCAGCACTTGATTGGTGGCTGTCGCGCCGCTCTCGAACGACAGCCGGTCGAGATCGGCGAGCAGCCGGACGTTGGGCGACAGCTGGTACGAGACGCCGCCGATGATGCGGGTGTTTTTGTTGTTCGCGACGTTCTTATCGGGATCGACGAGGTCGACGCGCCCGATCACCGCGACTTTGCCGCTCGTCAGGTGATAGACGCCGAATGCGCTGATGATGCTTCCGGTCTGCGTCGAGTCCTTCCGGGAGACGAATTCCCCCGCGAGCGTAAACTGCTGGGACCGATACGACACCAGGCCGAGGAATCGGTTGCGGTCATTGCCGGCGAACGCGGGCCCGTACTTGCCGACCCCCGCGTATCCCGTGAGCCGCAGGCCCCCGACACGGCTCGCGTCGTTGCTGGGCTTGAGGCGGACCGAGATACGCGTCTCGAGGTCCTTGTGGGAGTCGCCGGTGCCGCCCGAGTATCCCTCGCCGTTCACGACGGCGATTTGGCCGTTCACCTGATCGTTATTCCACTTGCCGTCCACTCCGAAGCCGATGTCCGACGACGTCATGGCGCCGTTGCGATCGACGGCGATGGTGCCCTGCATGCGGTAGTCCCACAGCGTTTCTTCGTAATCCACGAAGGGCGTCTGCATCATGCCCAGCTTGTAAGTGAGGCTGCTGCCGGTCGGGGTCCACGCCGCGAAGGCGTATTTGAGCCGGAGCTGCTGGTTCGTGACGGCGCTCGGGATGATGTCGGCAGTGACACGAGTGGTGATCCCGCCCGAGAAGCGGCCAAGCACGTTCACGTACGCACGCGTGACGTCGAACGTGTTGTTGTGAACGGCGGCGTCTGTGTATTGGTACTGCGTGTAGACCACGCCGCCGACGGTGATCTGCGGCGCCTGCGTGGCGGGCGCCTGAGCGATCGCGGGGAGCGCGGCCATGCTCAACACGCACAGCGTGGCCAAGAGTCTTGCGTGCACGGGTACTCCTCAAGACTTGGGTGAATTGGTGGACTGCTCCAACGGCTGCAAACTGAACGGTGGGCATCACTACGATGAGTCGGCAATGTCACGATTTCGTAACGAGGGGGACTAAGACGCAGGTAGCGGAGCCATACCGGCCTCCGCTACCTGGTACCCGGACAGTCGGCCGTGCAATTCCGCTGCCGGGTACAGCGGACGGTCACCGCAGGATGAGGGCGGCCGCGCCGACCGCGCCCGCCAGGCCGAGCACCATTCCCGCGATGACGTCACTTACGTGATGTACCCGGAGCCGGACGCGCGATACGGCGATGAGCGCTGCCAGGGGCAAGAGCACGGGGGCGAGCAGCGGATGGGCGATGGCAATCGTTCCGCCGACCGCGCTCGCCGCCGCGGCGTGACCGGAAGGGAAGGAGTACGGATCCGGGAGATCGATCAGCGCCAACAAGCGGCCGTTCGCGTCGCATGGCCGCGGCCGCGCCACGGCGCGCTTCAACACCTGTACCGCCAGGTGTGAGGTCGTCAGCGCAAACAGCGCGGCAAGACCGAGCAGCTGCTCGCCGGCCGCGACGAGCAACAAGCCGATACCGATCGTCACCCGCGCGCCGCCGAGGTGTGTGAGCCACATCAGACGGTCGACAGAAACTACGCGGCGAATGGGGCAGCTCTCGTGTCTGCGAGACCGGCTGCGCTCGCGTACTGCTTGAGCAGCTCGAGGTTCTCGGGGGCGACATCGCGCGCGACTGCCCCCGCCCGCGCGCCCGTGGCGATTTCGGCTCGCCGCTGTGGCGCGATCACCAGCGAGAGAATCTCGGACGCGAATCCGACGGCGTCGTCCGGCGCCACGAGCAGACCGCTGCGCCGGTGTGTGATGCTCTCGCGAAATCCGCCCGCGTCGGCGGCAACAACGGCCAGACCCGAAGCCATCGCTTCGAGCGCAACAAGGCCGCACGTCTCGGTCCGGGACGGAAGGACGCAGATGTCCGCGCTCGCGTACACGTCCGCGAGCTTGTCGCGATCGAGGAAGCCGAGCTGACGAACCCAGGGCAGTTGGGTGAGCAGGCGGCGCCGCTCTGGCCCCTCACCGGCAATGACGAACGTCGCGCGCTGTCCAACCCGCTCGCGCGCGGCGATCCACGCCTCGGCGAGTACGTCGATGTTTTTTTCGGGCGCGAGCCGGCCTACGTGCAGCACGATGGCGGTGTCGTCACCGCCGGCGAGCCACCGGCGCCAGCCCACACTGCGCCGCCCGGGGTTGAAATGCGTCGTGTCGACGCCGCGACCCCAGACGACCGGCCGCCCGATGCCGCGGCGTTCCAGCTCGCTCGCTACCGCTTCGCCGGGTGTTTGCGTCAGCACGGCGGGCCGATGAAACCAGCGCAGCCATTTCCAGACGAGCGGCTCGATGATGCCCGCGCCGTAGTGCCGCGCGTACTGCGGGAAGTTCGTGTGATACGAAGTGACCAGGGGAACGCGGCGCCGCACCGCGTAGCGCCGGCCCGTGAGACCCAACGGACCCTCCGTTGCCACGTGCACGACGTCGGGCTCGAACGGATCGAGGAAACGCGCGACGGCTCGGAACTTCGGCATCGATAGCCGGATGGCCGGATATGGCGGAAAGGACACCGACGGAATCCGCAGCTCGTGCGAATCCACGGGCGGGTGGCCGGGATACCGCGGTGCGACGACGACAACTTCGTGGCCGAATTCCCGGAGCACGTTCGCGATCCGGACGACCACGGTCGTGACGCCGTTGACCTGCGGCGTGTACGTGTCTGTGACGAGCGCAATTCGCACGCGCCAATGTTGCACGTGGGCGGTCAACGGTCGGTGACGCCGGCGTTACGGCTGTGTAACGAGGGCTAAGTCGCGAAATACAAAAGGATTGTGGTGCCTCGCCCGAGCTCGCTCTCAGCCTCAACGCGGCCACCGTGTGCCTCGACGAGATGCTTGACGATTGCGAGCCCGAGGCCTGTTCCGCCCTCCTTGCGTGAGCGGCTCGGATCGACGCGATAAAACCGCTCGAAAATGCGCGGGAGGTGATCGGCGGGGATGCCCGTCCCCGTATCGGTGACGCGCACGACGGTGTCAGCGCCACCCCGCTGCGCCGTGACTCGGATCCGGCCGCCAGACGGCGTGTGCCGCAGGGCGTTGTCGAACAGGTTGGTGAAGACCTGCTGTAGTGCTTCCGGGTCGCTGTGGATGGACGACGAATTCGTATCCGTTTCAAAAGTGATCTTCCGGCTCGCCGCGCGCTCGGCGAACTGAGCCCACGCGTCGCGTGCGGCGGTCTCGACGTCGACGGTTTGTGGTTCCGGTTCCCACGCTCCCGATTCGATGCGCGACAGGTCCAGCAGGTCGTCGACCAGCCGCTGCATGCGGTGGGCATTCTCGACGATCGTCTGTGCGAAGCCCGCTGCCTGAGACTCCGACGATTCCGCCGCCAGCGTTTCGGCGTACCCGGCGATTGCGGTCAGCGGAGTCTTCAGCTCGTGCGACACGTTGGCCACGAAGTCACGCCGGATAGTTTCGAGGCGTCGCAGGTCCGTGACGTCGCTCAGCACGAGCAGCGTCCCGCCTTCCGCGAGCGGCCGCGCCGAAACGACGACCGTACGGTCACCGAGATCCAGCTCGCGGCGTTCGACGACTTCTCCTGCGAGCACCTCGCGCATCAGCGTGCGGTGGGGACGATCGTGAAAGAGCTCGGCCAACGGCGGCAGCGCCTGGGTACTCCCGTAGGCTAGCAGGCGGCGCGCGGCGGCATTGGCCGAAACGATGGCTCCACGTTCGTCGGCCGCGACGACGCCGTCCGACAGCGCCTCGAGCAGCGTACGCGATTCCTCGCGCTCGCGGCGCAAGTCATCGAAGCGCCGCTCGAGCTCATGATGCATGGCGCGGAGTGAGTCCACGTGATGCGCCAGCTCCGGCACATGGACGTCGGGGAATTCCGCGGCGCGGCCGGCCGCGATGTCCCGGGCGGCATCGGCGATGAGCACCAGCGGCCGGGCGAGGACGCGGGCGAGAAGCCAGGCGACGAATCCCGCCGCGACCAGCATGAGCAACCCGGCGGCCGCCACGGCGCGCTGGACTGCGTGGACCTGGGCGTCCACCACGGCCAGTGTCGTCGACACGCGCGTGATCGTAATCCCGGGTGGTCCGTCGCGGACCGCCACGTAGAGCTGGCGTTCATTCGTGGACGCACTCAACCGCTGGTTCATTCCGACGCCGCGCGCGGAGTCGAACGCCGCGCGGACCTCAGGGCGGTTCGAGTGATTCTCCAGGCGCGGGAGCGCGTCCCGGCCGAACTCCGTGTCCCCGCGAACGCGGCCATCGGGATCGATCAGTGTCACGCGGCGTGACAGGCGCGCGCCGGCGAGCGCGGCGTAGTCGGGCCAGCGGGTCGAATCCGACGGAGCGAGCGCGGCCACAAGCCGGGCTTCGCGCTCCAGCTCGCTCGCGATCTCCTGCTCGAGGTGCCGCCGCAGGAGCAGGTCGCTCGCGAGGATGGAACCGACAACCGCGGCAGCCACGAGCAACCCGATGCTCGCGAACAGCCGCGTGGCGAGTCTCATGTGCGACGGCGCCGCGGCGCGGGCGCGGGCCGCTTCGGCGGGACGACCGGTTCGCGGAACCGATAACCCACGGCCCGTACGGTTTCGATCCAGCCGCCGGCCGCGCCGAGTTTAGTGCGCAACCGTTGGACGTGCATGTCGACGGTTCGCGTCTGGATGTCGGGCTGCGCCTGCCACACCGATTCGAGCAGCTGGGAACGGGACTGGACGCGGTCGCCCCGCTCGATCAGGCGCTCGAGCAGCTTGAATTCTGTGGCGGTGAGCTCGACTTCCTTGCCGTCCGCCGTCACGCGATGGGTCGTGCGGTCCAGGACGATCGGCCCCCCGACGAGGCGGCCGCCGGCCGCCACGGGCGGCGCCGACAGGCGCCGCAGGATCGCGCCCACGCGCAGGACCAGCTCCTTGGGGGAGAACGGCTTTGCGAGGTAATCATCGGCGCCGAGGGACAGCCCCTTGATGCGATCGGGCTCGTCCTTGCGGGCCGTCAGCAGCAGCACGCCCACGTCGCGCGTTTCGTCCCGGCGCCGCAGCTCGGCGAGGACTTCGAACCCGGAGTGCCCCGGCAGCATCAGATCGAGGACGACCAGATCGGGGCGCTCTTCGCGGGCCGAGCGCAGCGCGTCCGCACCGGTGCCGGCGGTCGTGACGCGATAGCCTTCCTTGGCCAGGTGATACGCAACGAGAGCCGTGATATCGGGCTCGTCGTCCACGACGAGGATGCGATGTGGGGCGGCTGCTGCCGTCTCATTCGCCATGAGCAGGCGGGAAGGTAGCGCGGACGACGCTCATTCCGCAATTTTGAGCGCACTATGCATCTCTTCTCAGCACTGCTGATCGCGCTTCAGGCCGTCTCTGCCCCAGATACCGCCCACATCGTCATCGTCGCCACGACCGACGTACATGGCCGGGTGTTCGGATGGGACTACGTTCGTGACGCCGCGGCCCCGGGCGGGCTCTCGCGCGCCGCCACCGCGCTAGAAACACTGCGCAGCCGCTATCCCGGCCAACTCGTGCTGGTCGATGCCGGCGATCTGCTGCAGGGCAACCCGTTCGCGACGTTCTTCGGCCGCTACGACAAACGGCAGCCGCAGCCGATCGTCGACGCGCTGAACGCCCTCCAGTACGACGTCGTCACACCGGGCAACCACGACTTTGATTTCGGTGTCGACTTCCTGCGCCGGGCCGCTACCCAGGCCACCTATCGCTACGTCTCGGCGAACGTCGAAGACTCGGCTGGTGTGCCGCTGTTCCCCAAGACGGTGATCCTGCCGCGCGGCGCCGTGAAGGTCGGCATCACGGGATTCACGACGCCGGGCACGATGCTGTGGGATCGCGCCCAGCTCGCCGCCGGGCACGTGCGCCTGCGACGTATCGCCGGCGCCACAACTGCGGCGCTCGCGCGCCTGGAGGGCGAAGGGGCCGACGTGAAGGTCGTGCTGATCCACAGCGGCTTCGGCGAATCGAGCTACGACACGACGGGTGTGGGAGCGGAGAACGACGCCGCGGCGCTCGCGACGGTGAATCCGAAGCCGGACATCGTGATCGTCGGACATACGCACCGCGAAATGCGCGACACCGTGATCAACGGCGTGCATTTCGTGCAGCCGAAGAACTGGGTGCAAAGCCTGTCGGTGATACACGTGTCGTTGAGCCGTGAGGAGGGCCGCTGGCACGTGACGAAGGTCCATGCCGACCTGATCCCGCTCACGAACGTGCCCGAGCTGCCGCGGTTCACGCAGCGGTTCCGCGCCGCGCAGGAAGCGGCGCGGCAGTGGGCAGGTACTCCACTCGGCACCGCCACACCCGGGTTCGATGCGCGCTACGCACGGGTACAGGACACGCCACTGCTCGACTTCATCAACGAGGTCCAACGCCGCCGGGCGGGGGCGCAGCTATCAGCGGCTGCGGCGTTCGACATCCAGCCGGGGCTGCCTGAAGGCGAGGTGCATCAGCGCGACGTCTCGGGGATCTACCCCTACGAGAACACGCTCCGCGCGGTCAAGATCTCGGGACAGCAGCTGCGCGAGTACCTCGAGCACTCCGCCCGTTACTTCCGCACCTACGAGCCCGGCCAGCCGACCATCAATGACAGCGTCGCTGGCTACAACTACGACGTCGTAAGCGGCGTGGTCTACAACGTCGATCTCTCCCGGCCGGCGGGTCAGCGGATCCGGGGCCTCGCGTATAACGGCAAGATCGTGCAGCCCACCGACACGTTCACGATGGCGCTGAACAGTTACCGGCAGGCCGGGGGCGGTGGCTATTCGATGCTCGCGGGCGCACCAGTCATCTACGACAAGGGCGAAGACATTCGCGAGATGCTGGTGGACGAAATCCGCCGCGCCCGCACGATCCAAGCGGCCACCTATCTGCGGCCGAGCTGGGCGATCATCCCCGATCCCGCACGCGCAGCCGCGCGCGCAGCGTTCGCGCCGGCGGCGGCGCCGGTCAGCACCAGGGACAGTACGCTGCTGCGCGTGCTCACGATGAGCGACCTCCACGGTCAGCTCGAGCCGCGCGTGTGGGATTGGTCGCAGGGACGGCCGGTCGGCGGCGTGGCGGCGCTGAAGCCGTGGCTCGACAGCTTGGCCCGGGTGTGCGGCTGCACATCGGTGCGGCTCGACGCCGGCGACGAGATGCAGGGCACGCTGCTGTCGAATGCCACGTTCGGGCGCGGGACGATCGACGCCATGAACACGCTCGGCATCGATGCCGCGGCCATCGGCAATCACGAGTTCGACTGGTCGGTGGACACGCTGCGTGCCCGAATGAGCGAAGCAAAATACCCGTTCCTCTCGGCCAACATCACGAACGCCGCAGGTACCGCGCGGCCGGAGTGGGCGACGCCGTGGAAGCTCGTGACGAAGAGCGGCGTGAAAATCGCCGTGATCGGCCTCACGACGACGGAGACGCCGATGAGTACCGCGTCGCGCAACATCCAGGGTCTCGCGTTCGGGGACGGCGCGCAGGCGATCAAGCGCTATCTGCCGGAGGCGCGGGCCGCCGCCGACTACGTCATCGTCGTCGCGCACGTCGGGGCGGTTTGCGACTCGAGCACCGGCGGGGGAAACACCGCGTCCTGTCACGGCGAGATTCTCGACGTCGCACGCCAACTCGATTCCGGATCCGTCGATTTGATCGTTGCCGGCCACACCCATCTGCGGGTCAACACGACGGTGCATGGCATCCCGATTGTGGAAGCGCAATCGAGTGGTCGCTCGATCGGCGTGGTGGACTTTGTGCGTGTCGGTGGGCGGCGCGAGGTGCGCGTCCAACTTGTCACGCCGTACGCCGACCAAGTCACCCCCAATGTCGCCATGGCCGACGCGCTGGGCCGCCAGCAACAGGCGGTGCGCAACATCTCGGAGCGCGTCGTCGCGCGACTCAAGTTCCCGCTGAAGCGGGCAGGTGACGAGTATGGCCTGGGACGCCTCATCGCCGACGCACAGCGCGCCGCGGGCCGCGCCGACGTAGCGATCATGAACAACGGCGGCATCCGCGCGGACCTCCCGGAGGGCGTGGTGACGTGGGGCCAAGCGTATCAGGTGCAGCCGTTCCAAAACCGGTTGCTGCGGCTCACGATCAAAGGCTCGGTACTGCAGGACGCGCTGGAGCAGTGCGTGGCTGGCCAGGATCATCTCCCCGACTGCCACATCGCAGGCGCGGAGGTGTGGTACGACCCGCGCAAGGCACCGGGGAAGCGTATCAGCCGGGTGCGCGTGGGCGGCAAGGACATCGATAACAGTCACCCCTACACCGTGGTCGCCAGCGACTTCATGGCGGCGGGTGGCTCGGGATTCCGTATGCTGGTCGGCTCGCCGAGGGAAGACATCGACGTCGTCGATATCGATGCGGTGACCCGCTATCTGGGTGTGCTGCGGTCGCCCGTGGAAGCGCCCGACGACGTGCGCTTCCATCGGACCGACCGCTGATGCGGGTTTTCGTCAACGACAAAGCGGTCGATGTACCACGGGGCGCGCGAGTGCGCGACGCGGTCGCGCAGGCGGACGACGGCCTGGCGCGCCTCTTGGACGGCGCCGCATATGTGACGGATGCCGCCGGTCGTCCGATCGATGCGGGTGACGCGGTCGGCGAAGCGGGCTCCGTCTATCGCGTCATCGTCTCCGCCCGGCGCGAGGGCAAGCCCAAGCTCACCAAGGACGCGCTGCGGCGCTGGCCCAAGGCCGAGCTGCACGTACATCTCGACGGCGCATTGCGGCCGGCGACCATGCTCGAGCTCGCGCGCGCGCAGGGCATCCGGCTGCCGGCCGACACGCCCGACGCGCTCGCCAAGGCGATGCTCGTGCGCGATGCGAAGAGCCTCGAGGAATACCTCCAGAAATACGAGATCACCCTCTCGGTCCTGCAGACGGCCGCGGCACTGGAGCGCGTCGCGTACGAATTCGTGCTCGACAAGGCGGCAGAGAACGTCCGCTACGTGGAGGTGCGCTACTCGCCGCTGCTGCATCGGCCGGCGCTGACCCTGTCGCAAGCGATCGAGGCGCCCCTTGCCGGGATCCGCCGCGCTGTCGCCGAGACGGGCACGCGCGTGGGGCTGATCGTCTGCGCGATGCGCACGCGGCCCCCGGCGGAGTCGCTCGAGCTGGCCCGGGCGGCGGCGGAGTATCGCGCCGCGGGAGTGACGGCGTTCGATCTCGCCGGAGCGGAGCGCGGCCATCCCGCGCGCGATCACCGCGCGGCATTCGAGTACGCCGCCGCGCACGGGATGGCCTGCACCTGTCACGCGGGGGAAGGCGACGGGCCGCAGTCGATTCATCAGGCGTTGCACGAAATCGGCGCGCAGCGGATCGGGCACGGTACGCGCCTGGCCGAGGATCCGGCGTTGCTCGATGAAGTGGTGGCCCGGAAGATCCCGCTCGAGATGTGCCTGACCAGCAACGTCCACACGCACGTCGTCGCGTCGGTGGCGGAGCATCCCTTTAAGCGCTATTTCCAGCAGGGCGTCGTCGTCACGTTGAACACTGATGGCCCGTTGACCGACGGCATCACGCTGACGGACGAATACTTTCTCGCGCACGCCGTGCTGGGCCTTTCGCCCGACGACATGGCGCGTGTGGTCCTGAACGCTTGCGAAAGCGCATTTCTCCCGGAGTACGAAAAGGTGGCGCTCGTGTCCCGCGTCCAAAGTGAATTGGGGGCTCTCTGATGTCCGCGAGGCGGGTTCTCTTTGCGTTCACGGTTACGTTCGCCTGCGCGCTCGTCGTGTTTACACTGCCGCGCTTCGTGTTCAACACGCTCAGCGGCGCGACGCTCCAGACGGCCGCACAGGATACCGCCAAGGCTCAGGTGGTCGCCCCCGTGGAGACCGCGACAGCCGCTCCGCGCTCGCTCGGCTCCCGGCTCACGGGAATCTTCGGTCTCATTCTGATCCTCGGGATTGGCGTAGCGTTCTCGCGCAACCGCAAGGCGATCAGTCGGCGCGTGGTCGCCTGGGGGGTTGGTCTGCAGCTCGTGTTCGCCGTATTCGTGCTCCGTGTTTCGTGGGGCCGGGACATCTTCGGCTGGCTGGGCGCGACGGTGACGAAGATCCTCAGCTTCTCTTACGCCGGCTCGGAATTCGTATTCGGCGAGATCGGGAAGCAGCACTCGAGCCTCGGCGTGATTTTCGCGTTCCAGATCATGCCGGCGATCATCTTCGTGTCCGCGCTATTCGCGATCATGTACTACCTCGGCGTCATGCAGGTCGTCGTGAAGGCGTTCGCGTGGCTGATGAACAAGATCATGGGCGCGAGCGGAGCGGAAAGTCTCAACGTCGCGGCGTCGATTTTCATGGGACAGACCGAGGCCCCGCTGACCATCCGGCCGTTCCTGCCGCGCATGACCCGCTCCGAGCTGATGACCGTCATGACGGCGGGGATGGCGCACGTGTCCGGTTCGATCATGGCCGCCTACATCGCGTTCGGGATTGAAGCGCGACACCTGCTCACAGCGGTCATCATGACCGCGCCCGGCACGATCATGATGGCGAAGATCATCGAGCCCGAGACCGAAGTCCCGGAAACGCTGGGCGGGGTCAAGGTGGCGATCCCGCGCACCGACGTGAACGTCCTCGACGCGGCGGCCCGCGGCACGAGCGAAGGGCTGCACCTCATGCTCAACGTCATCGCGATGCTCGTCTCCTTCATCGCGCTCATCGCACTGGTGAATGGCCTGTTCGGCGCGATTCATGGCGTGCTGCCTTGGTTCCCGGAAACGCTGCAGACGGTGCTCGGGTGGATTTTCCGCCCCATCGCGTGGGTAATGGGGGTCCCGTGGCACGACAGCGGGACGGTGGGCTCGCTGCTGGGCGAGCGCATGGTGCTCAACGAGTTCATCGCCTACGCGCATCTCGGCCCGATGAAGGGCAGTCTCGATCCCGTTTCCTTCACGATCGCGACGTTCGCGCTCTGCGGCTTTGCGAATCTCAGCTCGGTGGGAATTCAAATCGGCGGCATCGGCGCCCTGGCGCCCGAGCGCAAGCACGATCTCGCGCGACTCGGATTCCGGGCGATGATTGCCGGTACGCTCGCGAACTTTCTCTCGGCCACCCTCGCAGGCATTCTCTTATGATGAAGGCCACCGAGGCGGTCGCCAAACGCCTCGGCAAGCTGAAACCCCGAGTCGCGATCGTCCTCGGCTCAGGGCTGGGTTTTCTCGCCGATGAAGTCGCCGATCCGATCCGTATTCCATACCGCTCCATCCCCGGCTTCCCGGAGCCGGGGGTCGCAGGCCACAAAGGCGAGCTGGTCGCCGGGACGCTCGAAGGGGTGCCGGTCGTCGTGCAGGCCGGCCGCTTTCATTTGTACGAAGGGCATCCAGCCGCAGTCGCGGGTTTACCGGCTCGCGTCTTTGCGGAGCTCGGCGTCGAGGTCCTGATCGTCACGAATGCGGCCGGCGGCGTGCGCCGGACCTTTCCGGGCGGGACCCTGATGCTCATCGCCGACCACATCAATCTCATGTGGCGCAACCCGTTGATCGGACAACCAGAGCCCGGTGAGGAGCGCTTTCCGATCATGCATGCGCCTTACGACCAGGAACTACGCACTCTGGCACGCCAGGTTGCCCGCGACTCCCGCATTCCCATGGAGGAGGGCGTGTACGTCGCCCTGCTTGGTCCCTCCTACGAGACACCCTCCGAGGTCCGCATGCTCGAACGGCTCGGCGCCGATGCGGTCGGGATGTCGACGGTTCCGGAGGTGCTGGTCGCCCGGTCGCGCGGCCTGCGCTGTCTGGGCTTTTCCATTATTACGAACCCCGGGGCCGGTATTACGGGCGAGGCGCTCTCGCACGAGGAGGTGCTGGCTGTGAGCGAGCAGGTGGCCCGGAAGGTCGCGGTGGTCGTGAAGGGAGTGCTCCAGCGGATCAAATAGCCGCGCTCCTACCCGCCCTGATGCAATCCTGACGTTCGATTTGCAACCCTTTTGGAACAGCGTCTGTCATATCAACCAATAACCGCCGCGCGCTCGCCGTCAGCGTTCGCGACCGGGGTTCACCTTCACCCTCAGCTCCCGGACGCCTATGCCGACGATGCTCCAGCTGCTCCTGGCCCTGGCGGGAAGTCATCCGCCGCTCGTTGTCGTCGATTCTCCGCCTCCAGCACCTCCCGCGCCGCAACAGGTCCGCGCCATTCGCCTGGGCGGCGGTCAGGCGGTCGCGATCGACGGTCTGCTGCGCGAGCCGCTCTGGCAGACGGCCGAGCGGCTCACCGGATTCACGCAGCGTGATCCCACCCAGGGGGCGGTGCCGACAGAGAGTACCGTCGTTTACGTCGCGTATGACGATGCGGCGCTCTACATCGGCGCCCGGCTCTACGACTCGCATCCCGACTCGATCGTCGCGCGTCTCGCCCGCCGCGATCAGGGCACCAGCTCCGACCGCTTCCAGGTCTACATCGACCCCTATCACGACAAGCGGAGCGGCTTCTACTTCGGGATCAGTGCGGCCGGCACTCTGTACGACGGCACCCTCTTCAACGACGACTGGGACGACGACACCTGGGACGGCGTATGGGAAGGGAAGGTCACGCGGGACTCGCAGGGATGGACCGCGGAGATCCGCATTCCCTACTCGCAGCTGCGCTTCGTCAAGCAAAGCCAGTACGTCTGGGGCATCAATTTCCGGCGCGACATCGCACGCAAGAACGAGTTCGACTACATCGCCTACACGCCGCGGGACGGCCGGGGCTTCGTATCGCGCTTTCCCGATCTCGTGGGAATCGAGCGCATCGAGCCGCCGCGGCGGCTGGAAATCATGCCCTACGCGACCACGCGCGCCGCGTTCACGCCGCATACCTTCGGTGATCCTTTCAACGACGGATCGAAGTTCGACCCCGGGTTCGGCGTCGACGCGAAGATCGGCCTCGGCTCGAATCTGACCTTGAACGCCACCGTCAACCCTGATTTCGGCCAGGTCGAAGTCGACCCCGCCATCGTGAACCTGAGCGACCGCGAGACATTCTTCAATGAGCGCCGGCCCTTCTTTGTCGAAGGCTCGTCCATTTTCGAGTTCGGGCAGAGCGGACAGAGCAACTTCTGGGGATTCAATTGGTCTGGACCGAGCTTCTTCTATAGCCGGCGTATCGGGCGTTCGCTTGGATTACCCGGCGCGCCGGATAAGGGGTATGTGGGCGGACCCGACGGAGCGCATATCCTTGGCGCGCTCAAGCTCACCGGCAAAGTCGCCGGCACCTGGAACGTCGGTGGCCTGACTGCCATCACGGCCCGCGAGCGCGCCACACTGCAGGACAGCCTCGGCGCGCGCTGGGGTCAGGAAATCGAGCCGCTCGCCACGTACGGCGCGTACCGCGCGCAGAAAGAGTTCGACAAAGGCCGGCAGGGGCTCGGATTCATGACCACGTTCGCGGGCCGCGCGTTTGATGATGCCGCGTTGCGTGATTTCCGCAACAACAACTCCACGACGCTGGGAGCCGACGGCTGGATCTTCCTGGACACCGCGAAGACATGGGTAACCACCGCGTGGGTCGCCGGTTCACGCATCGCCGGCACACCGGCGCGTATGAGTTCCGTGCAGCGCAATTCGGTCCATTACTTCCAACGGCCGGATGCACTCAGCGCGGGTGTCGATACCACCGCCACCTCGCTCAACGGCATGGCTGCACGCTTCACGCTCGCGAAACAGCGCGGCAACGTTTTCGTGAACTCTGCCTTTGGCGTGATCTCCCCGGGCTTCGACGTCAACGATGTCGGCTTCCTGTCGCGCACGGGCGTCGTCAACATGCACCTCGGCGGCGGCCGTACCTGGAGCAAGCCCGGCAAGCTGTTCCGCTATGCCGAGACCGGTGGCGCGCTGTTCCGGAACTACGACTGGGACGGCAATATCAACTGGTCGGGCGGGTTCAACTTCGGGTACGTGCAGTTCCACAATTACTACTGGATCAACTGGAACGTCGCGTACAATCCGTGGACGGTCGACAATCGCCGCACGCGCGGCGGACCGTTGCTGCTGCTGCCGCCGGGATATCAGTTCGGACTCGACCTGGGTTCGGACAGCCGCAAATCGCTCACCCTGAACGGGGGCGCGTTCACGTACTTCCGCTCGTCACAGGACGTAGAGTGGGCCACCTACCTCAACATGCAATACCGGCCCGCTCCCAACGTCTCGGTCAGCGTGGGACCAAACCTGTACAAACAGACCCAGCCCTATCAGTACATCACCGCGATTCCCGACTCGACCGGTGGGGCGCCCAACACCTTCGACACGCACTACGTCTTCGGTGGGCTCAGTCAGACGGAATTGTCGGCGGCCATTCGTCTCAACTGGACGTACAGCCCGACGCTTTCGCTGCAGCTCTACGCGCAGCCGCTGATTTCAGCGGGGCGTTACGACTACTACCGCGAGCTCGCCCGGCCGCGCAGCGCGTCGTTCATCCGCTACGGCCGCGACAACGGCTCGACGATCGCGTACGTCGATTCGACGAACTCGTACACCGTAGATCCCGACGGCCCGGGCGGCCCGGCGCAGCCGATGTCGTTCGGCAACCAGAGTTTCAACTTCAAATCACTGCGCGGCAACGCCGTGCTTCGCTGGGAATACATGCCGGGTTCGACGCTGTACTTCGTCTGGACGCAGAGCCGCTCGGCTGCCGACGACAACGGGGACTTCAGGCTCGGCCCGTCGATGCGCGGCATGCTGCGCGCGCCGGCCGAGAACATCTTCATGATCAAGGCGACGTACTGGTGGAATCCGTAAGCTAGAGACCTTCGGTCGGTGGTCTGGGGGGCGCGGGCACGAAGTGGTTCAGTGGCCCGTGCCCCTTGCTGTTTCCGAGTCCCGGTGCCGCAGCGATCGCGCGATGGACAAAGTCGAGCGCGTCGGTCACCGCTTGCTCGAGCGGGCGACCGAGCGCGAGCCCGGCGGTGACCGCCGCCGAGAGGGTGCAGCCGGTTCCGTGGGTCGATGTCGTGTCGATGCGCTCGTGCGTGAAGCGCCGGGTCGGGCCGTTGCTGTGTACCAACACATCGACGACGGTATGGGCGTCGGCCAGATGTCCGCCTTTGACCAGCGCGGCGTGGGCGCCCATGGTCACGAGCATGCGGCCCGCTGCCTCCATCTGCTCCGGCGTCCGCACTTCGGCTCCGACGAGGATTTCCGCTTCGTTCAGATTCGGAGTGACGAGACGCGCAACTGGCACCAGCCAGCGCGTGATCAGTGCTTCCGCATTGCGATCGAGCAGCCGGTCGCCCGATGTCGCAACCATCACAGGATCCAGCACGTAGTTCCGGAGCTGCCGTTTGTCGATGCAATCCGCTACGATCTCTACGATCTCCGCGGAGCCGAGCATCCCGCTCTTCACGGCGGCGGGAAACAGGTCGTCCGCAACTGCATCGATCTGCTTCGCCACGAGCGCGGCGGGCAGCGCCTGCCATGCAGACACCCCGAGCGTGTTCTGCGCGGTGACCGCGGTGATCGCGCTGGTTCCGTAGACGCCGAACTGATGGAACGTCTTGAGATCGGCCTGTATGCCGGCCGCGCCCCCGGAATCCGATCCCGCAATGGTGAGCGCGATTCTCATGAATCCCCGGGGCGTGCCTTGGCGAAAGCAAGCGCGCGCGCAATCTTAGGGGCACCTGTGACCAGCACGAGGACACACATTCGCAGTAATCTGCAGTCGACCGTGCGCGATCTCCAACGCCGCAAGGCGCGCGGGCGCCGCGGGCTGGCCGTCCTAGAGGGCGTGCGGCTGGTCGAGGAAGCACTGGCAGCCGGCCTCGAGTTCAAAGGCGCGCTCGTGTCTCCCGAGCTCGCTCGCACGACGCGAGGCCAGGCGCTGACGGCCGAGCTCGCCAGTCACGCGGTCGCGGTGGAAGAAATCGGCGCACGCGCGTTCGGCGCTCTCGCGGGCACCGACACGCCGCAGGGGATCCTTGCGATCGTGCAGCCCCGCACGTGGGCGTTGACGGATATCGCCGCGGGGCCCTTGCTCGTGGTGGACGGCGTGCAGGATCCCGGCAACGTCGGCACGTTGATCCGGACGGCGCACGCACTCGGTGCATCGGCGAGTCTCTTGCTGCGCGGCAGCGCCGACCCGATGAACCCGAAAGCATTGCGCGCGGCGATGGGGGCGACGTTCCGGCACCCCGTCGTGCAGCTCGACGATGGGCCGTTCATCACGTGGGCGCGCGACCGCCGCATCACATTGTGGGCGGCCGCAGCGGACGGCGTGCCGCTCTCCCGCGCGCTCGATTCCAGGACGTCTCCTGAGGAGCTCATTGCGGTGATCGTCGGCAACGAAGGAGCGGGAATCCGCCCGCAGCTCAACGCCATCGCGGCGCAGCGCGTCGCGATCCCACTGGCGCGCGGCGCCGAGTCGCTCAACGTCGCCGTGGCGGCGGGGATCCTGCTCTACGAGGTCCTGCGTGGGCACTGATATCGTCATCGTCGTCGGCGTGGTACTGCTCGGCCTTTGCGTCGGCAGCTTCCTCAACGTCTGCATCCTGCGGCTGCCGCGCGACCAATCGCTCATGCGGCCGCGCTCGACGTGTCCGAACTGCAAACAGCCCATCGCCTGGCGCGACAATATCCCCGTCTTTTCCTGGCTGTGGCTCCGTGGCAAATGCCGCTGGTGCCACAAGCCGATCTCCAGGCAGTATCCCCTCATCGAGGCACTGGTCGGCGTGCTGTTCGGCGTGTCGCTGTTGGCGTATGGCATGACGTTGCACGCCGTCGCGGCCGCCCTGTTCGGCACGCTGCTGCTCGGCATCGCGATCACGGACGCGCGCCACTACATCATCCCGGACGAGTTCACGTGGGGCGGGCTCGTGATCGGCCTGTTGCTCGCCCTCGGCGGCGGGGTCGACGGCTTCCTGCAAGCATTGCTCGGTGCCGCGGTTGGTTTTGTCTTGCTCTGGCTGGTCGGGACGGCGGGGACGTGGGTGTTCAAAGAAGAAGCGATGGGCGGCGGTGACGTAAAAATGATGGCGATGGTCGGCAGCTTCGTCGGATGGCGCGGCGTGCTGCTCACCGTATTCGCCGGCGCGGCGCTCGGCTCGCTCATTTTTATCCCGCTGTCGATCAAGAAGAAGCGACTGGTGCCGTTCGGGGTATTTCTCGCTGTCGGTGCGGTCGTGGCGTTCGTGTTCGGTGATGCGATCATTGCCTGGTACGGGCATTTTCTCAAAGGCGACTGATAGATGGGGAACCCCTTCGAAGGATTCTTCGATTCCGGCGACGTGCTGGAGCGCGTGGGCATCGATATCACGGCGCAGGCGCGCCGCGGCGACCTCGAGCCGGTGCGGTGCCGCGACGCCGAGATCTCCCGCGTCGTGGATATCCTGCTGCGGCAAGGGAAGAACAATGCGGCGCTCGTCGGGAAGGCAGGCGTCGGCAAGACCGCGATCGTGGAAGGTCTGGCGCAACGCATTGCGTCCGGCGAGGTGCCGCCCGCCCTCAAGGATGCCCGCCTCCTGGGCCTGGACCACGTCTCGATGCTCGCGGGCACATCGTTCCGGGGGCAGTACGAAGACCGGATCCGCCGTCTCGTGCAGGCGCTGCAAGCCGACCGCAATCTCATCCTCTTCGTCGACGAGCTGCACAACCTGATTGGACAAGGCACGGCGATGGGGGCGGCAATGGACGCCGCCAACATGCTGAAGCCCGCGCTCGTCCGCGGCGACATTCGCGTCATCGGTGCGACGACGGGCGAGGAATACAACAAGTGGATCAAGACCGATCCCGCGCTCGAGCGCCGCTTTCAGCCGGTCACCATCGAGGAGCTGGATGCGATCCAGACGTGGGAGGTTCTGGTGGCCCGCCGGCCGCGGCTCGAACGCCATCACGCCGTCGCGATTTCGGATGACGCGCTCAAGGCGGCGATCGTCCTGACCGACCGCTTCGTGCCCGATCGCGCACGCCCCGACAAGGCGATCGACGTGCTCGACGAGGCCTGCGCGCACGCGCAGGCGATGGCCCGCGTGTCTCCGGAGCTCGACAAGCTGATCCGCGACCGCAAGAAGGTCGAAGCGATGATTCGCCGTGGCCTGACGGAGGAAGAAGGCACGACCCCCGAAGAGCCGATGCCGGATCTGGCGACCGTGTTGCAACGATTTGGGGAAGAGATCGAGGAAATGCTCGGAGGCGGCGAAGGGCGGCGAAAGGCGGCGAAAGAGGCGGCGGCAGAAACATCGCCGCCCCCTGCCGCCGCTTCACCTCGCCCCCCGTCGTTGGAAGACCAGCGCGTAGATCTCGACCGGCGCCTGCGTGCCGAGCTCGAGCGCCAGGGACTCGTCGTCACGGGCAAGGAAGTCGCGCGTGTCGTCGGCCAAGCGGTCGGGAAAGGGATCGAGTGGACCGGCTGACGCGGCTCGCCGGCGCCATAGTCATCCTCCTGACCCTGGGCTGCCGCGAGCGTGCGCAGGCGGTGCAGGGCGAAGCCGAGCTGAAGGACATGGTGCACCGGATGATGCCCGTGGTCGCGCAAGCCGCCGGACTCCCGTTCAAGCGCGAGCCGCTGGTGCTCCGCCGCAGCCGGGCGCAGGTTCGCGACTACGTCATCCACAAGTTCGACGAGGACCTGCCGCCTGCCGACCTCGCCGGCCTGCAATCGGCGCTCCGGCTGTTTGCCTTGATTCCTGATTCGCTCGAGCTCCGGCCTACGATGATCGACTTGCTCACCGAGCAAATCGCGGGCTACTACGACCCCGATTCGAATGCGTTGTACATCCCCGCCGATATCGAGCCGTTTCAACTGCGCATCGTCGTGTCCCACGAGCTGGTCCATGCCTTGCAGGATCAGTACGTCCGTCTCGATTCGATCATCACGCAACGGCACGCCAACGACCGGCGCTCCGCGGCGCAGGCGATCCTCGAGGGTCAGGCGACGGTCGCACAGATTCCCGTCCTGATGCCGGAGCAGAAACCGGACACGTTCCCGTTGGGCTGGTTCTGGAAGCAGCGCGCGGCGATGGCCGCGCAGCAGGCGCAAATGAAGGAGTTCGCGCGAGCGCCGCTATGGCTGCGGGAAGGGCTCGTGTTTCCGTACCTCGGCGGCGCCGACTTCATCGTCTGGTTCCGGCGCAAGTACTTCGGCCGTTCGGTGCTCGACTCGATGCCGCGATCGACCGAACAGATCCTGCACCCCGAACGCTACGCCGCACACGACGAGCCGACCGACATGACCTTTGCGTCGGGCGAGCCGGATACCGTACAGTGGGAAGACAACCTGGGCGAGTTCGAAACGCGGCTCCTGTTCCAGCAGCTATTGGGAAACGAGACCGAAGCGGCGACCCTCGCGACGGGGTGGGATGGCGACCGCTATCAGGTACTCGGGCCCAAGAGCGACGTCCTCGTGTGGTACAGCGTGTGGGACGACGCTGCGGCTGCGGCGCGGTTCGCGGGCGGGCTGCAACGCGCGTGGGCAACACGACGGCCGGATGGCCGGATGGCCCGACGGTCGGAAATAAGACAACTCATCGTCGATGGACGTCCCATGGTGCGACTCGTGGATGCACCGACGGACTGGAAAGGCTGGCGCTCGCTCCCCGTCGTTCGACTCAGCGCACGAGGCGGGTGATCGAGTAGATCAGCAGGCCGACGAGCCCGCCGACCAGCGTGCCGTTGATGCGGACGAACTGCAGGTCTCTTCCCACCGCCAGCTCGAAGCGCTGCGATGTCGCGCCCGGATCCCAACTCGCCACCGTCTTGGCAATCAAGTCGCCGATCTCGTGCCGGTACTTTTCCACCACGTTCGCCGTCACATCGATCAGCAGATCGTCGATGTCGGCGAGCAGGGTGGGATTCGATAACAGGGCAGTCCCGAACTCGCTCAAGCCGCTGTCGAGCGGGCTTGGACCAGTCCCCCCGTCAGTACCGGTCGCGTGCTTGCTTACGGCCTGCCGGATTCCCTCCCACAGCTTGCGCGCCAGCTCGTCTGTCTGCGCGCCCATGAGCCACTCTTCTTTCAACGCCTCTGCGCGCGCGATCACCTCCGGTGAATGCTGCAGGCGTTCGATGAAGTCCCGAATCGCGTCATCGAACGCGGTGCGCAGCGGATGGTCGGGATCCATCACCATGTCCTGCAACAACCGTTCGACCGCCGCGATGATTTTCTGATAGATCTTGTCGTCGACCACCGGAGGCACCCACCACGGCGTCTCGGCGCGGACGCGCTCGCGGATCAGGTCGCGGTTATTCCTGACCGCCTCCGCCGCGAGTTTCACCGTGGCGTTGAGCAGCTCCTCCTGCCGGTTGTCGCCCAGCGCGAGCGCCAGCGTTTTGCCGAGTGCGGGGGCGACGCGGAATGACCGCACGCGATTGCGGACTACTTGACTGACGAGATCCTGGAGCTCGTTGGGAGGAAGTCCGTCCAGCGTTTTCACCAGGCCACTGGCAAACTGCCGGGAGACCTGCCGCGCGTGCTCGCGGTCCGCGAGCCATTGGGCGCCGCGCTCGGCTGGATGGACCCGGCGCAGGTTCGCCGCGATCACCTCGCGCGACAAAAAGTGGTTTTGCACGAAGTTGCCGAGGATCTGACCGATCCGCTCTTTGCGCGTGGCCACGATCGCGGTGTGGGGGATCGGCAGGCCGAGCGGATGCCGGAACAGCGCCGTTACCGCGAACCAGTCCGCCAAGCCACCCACGAGTGACGCTTCAGCGGTGGCTCGCACGTAGCCGAGCCAGGGGTACAGCGGCTCGTAAATGCTTGCCACCACGAATACCAGCAGCGCCACCCCCAAAAGCGCTGTGGCGCGCCGCTTCATGGCGTCCAGACGGGCCTGCCGCTCGGCATCGTCCGGCCGGGACCATTGCGGTGTGATCGGTGGTGTCACAGCTGCCAAGATAAGAGGCCCACTTGGTTTAAGGGTACTCGCCATTTAGCTTGCTACGCTTATGTTTACGGCCCTTTCCGAGCAGCTGACCGGCGTATTGAACCGGCTCAGGGGTCGCGGGGTGCTCTCGGAAAGCGACGTCACCGACGCGCTGCGCGAAATTCGCCGCCACCTGCTCGAGGCGGACGTGAGCTTCGAGGTCACGCGCGGGTTCGTCGAGCGGGTGCGCGAGCGGGCCGTCGGCGCGCTCCAGGTCAACGCAGTCAGTCCCGGCCAGCAAGTCGTCAAGCTGGTGCATGACGAAATTGCGACGCTGCTTGGCGGCACGAAGGCCGGCCTCGAATTCGCCTCCGTAGGTCCGACGGTCATTCTCCTCGTCGGGTTACAGGGATCGGGGAAAACCACCACCGCGGCCAAGCTTGCTCGGCGGCTGAAGCTCGAGCAGAAGGCTCCGGCACTGGTGGCGGCCGACATTTACCGGCCAGCGGCGGCTGAGCAGCTGCGGCAGCTGGGCGAGCAGGTTGGAGTGCCGGTGTTTGGGGCCGGGGTAGGGGCGCAGCATGCTGCGCCCGTACAAACGCTGGTGAAGAATGCCCTGCGCGAAGCGGAATCGGCACGCGCACGGACGGTGATCGTCGATACCGCCGGCCGGTTGCAGATCGACGCCGAGATGATGGACGAGCTGAAGGCGCTGAAGGCGGCGGTAGCGCCGAAGGAAGTGTTGCTGGTCGCCGACGGCATGACGGGGCAGGACGCGGTGAAAATCGCGCGCGGGTTCCACGAGAGCGTCGGACTCACGGGCGTGATTCTGACGAAGCTCGATGGCGATGCGCGCGGCGGCGCGGCGCTCTCGATTCACGGCGTGACCGGCGTGCCGATCAAATACGTCGGCGTGGGTGAGAAGACCGACGCGCTGGAGCCGTTCGATCCGGTCCGCATGGCCGGGCGGATCCTGGGACAGGGCGACGTGGTCGCGCTGGTCGAGAAGGCCGCGGCGAACGTCGATGCCGAAGCCGCCAAGCGCCTCGAACAAAAGGTGCTTTCCAAGAAGGGCATGGACCTGCAGGATTTTCTGGTGGCGTTGAAGCAGATGCAGAGCATGGGTCCGCTGAAGCAGGTGCTCGGATTGTTGCCGGGGATCAACGCGAAGGCGCTGCAGGGTGTGTCGATGGACGATAAGCGCCTGAAGCACGTCGAGGCCATCGTGCTGTCGATGACGCCGCGTGAGCGCGCCGATCCGAGCGTGTTGAATGGGCAGCGCAAGCAGCGGATTGCGAAGGGGGCTGGACGGCCGGTGCAGGAAGTGAATCGCCTGTTGGAACAATTCCAGCAGATGCGCAAGATGGGCAAGTTCTTAAAAAGGATGTAGGGAACGCTATGGCAACTCGAATTCGGCTGCGCCGCGTGGGACGCAAGGGACAGGCGTATTTCCGCATCGTCGTCGCGGACTCGAAATCGCCCCGCGACGGGCGCTTTGTGGCGGCGATCGGGAATTACAACCCGAAGGCCAATCCCGCGGTGATCGAGGTGAACGCCGAGCAGGCGCGGGCCTGGCTCGAGAAGGGCGCGATGCCGACCGATACGGTGCGCTCGCTTCTCAAGAAGGCCGGCGTACTGGGCAAATCAGCACCCCCCCCGGCCGCGAAGCCCGCCGCGTAGTCGGGCGGCTGCGCAAGCCGCACGGCCAGCACGGGGAGGTCGCGGTATTCCCCCTCGTGGAGAAACCGGGGACGGTGTTCGTGCCAAAAGCACGACTCTACGTTCTGGACGAAGATCGCAAGGTAGTGGCGGGTCCGTTGGTGATTGCCCGGCGCCGCTCATACCATCGCGAATGGCTGCTCGGTTTCGAGGGTGTAACGTCGCGGGAAGCGGTCGAAGCATGGCGCGACCAGCTCGTGGCGGTGGACGAGTAGCGATGCTGCGGATCAACGTGGTGACGCTGTTCCCGGACTGGTTCATCGCGCCGCTCGCGTCGAGCATTTTAGGGCGCGCTGCCGCAGCGGGACTGGTGAAATATCGTGTCGTGCAGCTGCGCGATTACACGCACGACAAGCATCATACGGTGGATGACGCGCCGTACGGTGGCGGCGCAGGGATGGTGCTGAAGGTAGAGCCGATGGTGGAGGCCGTGGAGGATCTGAAGGTTCTGAACGGGTCTCCCATCGTCCTGCTGTCGGCTCGTGGCAAGGTGTTCGCGCACGACACGGCGGTCAGGTATTCGCTGGGGAAAGAGCTGACGCTGTTGTGTGGGCATTACAAGGACGTCGATCAGCGTGTCGCCGAGCATTTGCACGCGGAAGAGATTTCGATCGGCGATTTCGTGTTATCGGGCGGAGAGCCGGCGGCATTGAGTGTCGTGGACGCGGTCGTCCGGCTGCTGCCCGGCGCGCTCGGGGATCACGAATCGGCGTCGAGCGATTCGCACTATGAAGGATTATTGGCGCCACCCAGCTACACGCGGCCGCCCAGCTATCGCGGGCTCGACGTCCCGGACGTATTGTTGAGTGGCGATCACGACAAGATCGCGGCATGGCGGGCGGCGCAAGCCGAGCGTCTGACACGCGAGCGGAGACCGGATTTATGGGCAAAGAGCGACGACTAGAACAAGTGGCTATGGAGAATCTGAGAGACAACATCCCAGCCTTCGCTCCCGGCGACACGGTGCGCGTCATGGTGCGCGTGCGCGAGGGTGAGAAGGAGCGTCTCCAGGCGTTCGAGGGCATCTGCATCGCCCGGCGCGGCGGCGGCATCAACGAGACCTTTACCGTTCGCAAGATTTCGGCGGGCGTTGGCGTCGAGCGGATCTTCCCGCTGCACGCGCCCCTGATCGCCGAAATAGGCTTGCTGCGGAAAGGCCGGGTGCGGCGCGCCAAGCTGTACTTCCTGCGCCGGCTCGCCGGCAAGGCAGCGCGCATTCGCGAGAAGCGGGGGATCACGGTCCCGACCGCTGGCGCAGTCGAACAGGAGCCGACGCAGACGTGAGACACCGCCGCCCATCGCTGAAACGCGAGGCGGCGTTGTGGTGCGAAGGTCGGAGCATCGTCGCCGGAATCGATGAAGTCGGCCGCGGTCCACTGGCTGGTCCAGTGGTCGCCGCGGCCGTCGTGTTTCCGATGGGTACGAAGCCGATCCGCGGGCTCGACGACTCGAAGGTGCTCTCGGCGCTGCAGCGCCAGAAGTTCGTCCCGAAGATCCGCGAGCGTGCGATGGTGGTCGCGGTCGGCGCGGCGAGCGTCCGCGAAATCGACCGGCTCAATATCCGCCGCGCCTCGATCCTCGCGATGGAGCGCGCACTCCACCGGCTCGGCCTCGTCCCGGCCCATATCCTCGTCGACGGCCTGCCATGCCCGGAGCTCGGCTGCGAGCACGAGGCGATCATAGACGGCGATGCGCGCTGCCAGTCGATCGCAGCGGCCTCGATCATCGCCAAGGTATTGCGCGACTACCTGATGGATCGCCTCGCCGCCCGGCATCCCGGCTATTGCTGGGAAACGAACAAGGGCTACGCGACGCCCGAGCACCTCGAGGCCATTCAGCGCCTCGGTGTTACGCGGCACCACCGCTACAGCTTCGAGCCCGTTGCCCAGATCGAGCTGTTAACGATTTCGGCTGCGACGTAGTCCCTTCAGAAATTCCGGCAGCGGCTGCGTATTGACGATGTCGGCCGCTGTCAGTCCTGCCCGCCGCGCCACTGCCACCGCAAACTTCATGAACCCCAGCTCGCGCGTGTTGTGCGCGTCCGTGGAAAGCACGAACCGCACGCCATGCCCTTTGGCTGCCGCCGCCAGCGTATCCGGCAGATCCATCCGTTCGCTGCCGTTGATCTCGAGTAGGCACTTCGCGCTGGCCGCCGCCTTCGCCACGACGTCGAAATCGAGCTGGTAGGAGGGACGCACCGGCACGATCCGGCCGGTCGGGTGGCCGATCGCGTCAACCCAGCGGTTTTGGATCGCCGCGAGCAGCCGGTCGGTCAGTTGCCGCTCGCTCTGTTTCAGGCCGTAGTGGATCGTGGCAACGACGTAGTCAGCTTCCGCGAGCAGGTCGTCCGGCAGGTCGAGCTTCCCATTCTCGAGGATGTCCATCTCGACGCTCTTGAGCACGCGGAAGCCCCGCATTCCCTGGTTGAGCCGATCGATCGCCTTCCACTGCGCGCGGATCTCCGCGGGCGTCTGTCCCGCCATCGATGTGCGCGGCGAGTGATCCGTGATCGCGATGTATGCGTGGCCGAGCTTGCGCGCGGCTTCGATCATCTCGGCCAGCGTCGCCTTGCCGTCGCTGGCGTCGGTATGCATCTGCAGGTCGCCACGGATCTCCTGGAGCGTCACGAGCTGCGGCAGCTCGTGCGCTTTCGCGAGCGCGATTTCACCGCGATTTTCGCGCATCTCGGGTGGAATCCAGTCGAGGCCGAGTGCGGCGTAGACATCGTGCTCCGTCCGGCCTGCAATGCATTTCGATCCGCGGAACACGCCGTACTCGTTCAGCTTGAGTTTCTTGGCCTGCGCGATCTTGCGCAGCTCGATGTTGTGCGCCTGCGATCCGGTGAAGTACTGCATCGCGGCGCCGAAACAGGACGGTTCGACGACGCGCAGATCGACCTGCAGTCCGCTGGAGAGTCGTACGGTTGCACGCGTGTCGCCTTGCGCGGCGACCTGCGTGACCTCGCTGAACTTCCCAAAGCGCTGAATGATGCCGGCGGCCCTGGCGGCGGCACAGGTGACCACGATGTCGAGGTCGCCGATCGTTTCCTTGCGCCGCCGGAAGCTGCCGGCCACGTCAATCTCATCGATCCCACCGCCGGCATTCAAGTATTCCACGATCGCTCGCGCGTATTGCTCGGCTTCGTGCAACACCATGCGCTGTTGCGCCGTCGTCGCGGTGTCGGACACGCCCTCGCGGATCTTCTCGATCAGCTTGGGACCGATGCCGGGCAGCTTCGTGAGCTGCCCTTTTTCCACTGCGTTCTTGAGATCTGCTGCGCTGTTGACCTTCAACTGCTCGTGGAAGAGCTTGACCCGTTTGGGGCCGAGACCGGGAATGCGCAGCAGCTCGAGGAGTCCCGGAGGCACCATCGCCACGAGTTGCTGGCGCTGGGGCAGGGTGCCCGTTGCGACCAGAGCGGTGATCTCTTTCGCGATCCCACCCCCGATCCCCGGCAGCTCGGTGATGTCGAACTCACCGCCCGACACGAGCTCGGCAATGGGATCGGGGTGATCCGCCACCGTACGCGCGGCGTTGCGGTACGCGCGCACCTTGAACGGATTGCCCGCAGAGATCTCGAGTAGATCGGCGACGTCAGTGAGGAGGCGGGCGATTTCGGCGTTTTGCATCGCTTGAAAACTAAGCCTTGCGGACGACGTTCATGGGTGATACGCTAGCCGTCCCGAAACATCCTTCCCATCCCGTCGGAGGCTGAAGTCATGGTGCGTAAGCTCCTCGGGCCGGTGGTATTGGCTCTCGCATTCCCCGTCCTGCTGGCTGCACAGTCGCAAGCGACCACTGGCGTCATCCGCGGTACGGTCACCGATCCTTCGGGGACGACGGTCGCGGGAGCCGCAGTCGTCCTGCGGGAGTCACAAACGGGTTTCCAGCGCCAGGTCGCGACCAATGAGCGCGGCATTTTCGTGGCGCCCCTCATGCCGCTCGGGACGTACGATGTCACCGCGCGCGCCGTAGGGTTCAGCGAGACGCGGCGGACCGGCGTCCGCGTGGGCGTCGGCGAAACGGTGAACCTGAACCTGGCGCTCGCGGCCGTGCAGCTCCAGGCCGTCGTCGTCGAGGCGACCCAGCCGGTCGTCGAGGCGACCAAAATCGAGAGCTCCACCCGTCTGCCCGATGCGGCGGTATCGCGCCTCCCCAACAACGGCCGTAACTACCTGAACCTGACACTGCTCACGCCGAACGTGGCGATCGTGCAGGGCCCGGATGGCGACGAGCTGTCGATCGGTGGGCAGAAGGGCATCCACAACAACGTTTCGGTGGACGGCGCTGACTTCAACAACCCGTTCTTCGGCGAGCAGCGTGGCGGCCAGCGACCGCCCTTCACGTTCAACCTGGACGCCGTGCAGGAGATCGTCGTCATCGCCGCGGGCGCCAACGCCGAGTTCGGGCGCTCTTCCGGCGGATTCGTGAACGTGGTGACCAAGTCAGGGACGAATCAGCTGCACGGCTCGGTGCACTACTATGGAAAGGACGGCGCGCTGTCGGGACAGCCGCACCATGCCGGTGTGACGCTCGCGGCGCCGGACTTTACGCAGCACCAGTTCGGCTTCACCCTCGGTGGGCCGATCAAGCGCGATCGGGCGTTCTTTTTCGTCGCGTATGACCAGCAGATCTACGACGAGACGAAACAGACCAACGCGAACCGCATGGATCCCGCGCTGCGCGCGTGGATGGACAATCCGGCGACCTTCGGGGGTGCACTCGCCGGGGACTACGGGTCGATCGCCCGCACCAACAATGCGCGCGCGCTACTGGCGAAGTTGGACTTCCGGCTCTCCGACAAGCACAACGCGTCGCTCAAGTACAACTACACCTGGTCGGAGCAGGCAAACGGGACGTTCGACGTGGACAGCTGGGCCCGCAGCGCCAACGGGTTGGAGGCAGATCACTCGAACGCGATCAACGGCAGCCTGGTCTCGTACCTCACCTCCAACCTCGCGAACGAGTTCCGCTTCCAATACTCGCGAGAAGACCGGCCCCGGCCGTACGACGGCCCGCGCACGGGCGCCCTGGGGCCGAATCGCGTCGATGATTCGCCACTGCGGCCATTCCCCGACATCGCCATGGGCCCGAACTACCGGCTCGGGATGCCGTTTTTCCTGCCGGTCGACTACTACGACACGCGCGTGCAACTGTTGGACAACGTTTCTATGGCCCGCGGCGATCACTTCTTCAAGCTCGGCTTCGAGTATAACAAGGTGCATTCGGTCCAGACGTTCGTCGGATTCGGGAACTCGCGATACATCTTCAACTCGGTACCCGGGTTCCTGAGCTTCGCCGCGAACCCCAGTTACGTGGAATGCGTCGACACGCTCACCAACGTCAACTCCAGCAACACGACCGGTGGCTGTCCAGCCAACAACGTGCAGACCGGTCCCGTCCTGCTCTATCTCCAGCAGGCAGGCGTGGGTCGCTCCCTGCGGGAGGCCGGAACCCAGGACATTCCGCAAACCGAGTACGCGCTCTACCTCCAGGACAGTTGGAAGCCAAGCGCCAAGCTGACATTCAACTTTGGGATCCGGTGGGAGGCGCAGATCCAGGCGGATCCGATCACTCCGCCATCGCAGGTGTTCTATGCGCCATTCATTGGGCAGACGGTCACGAATACGACGGGCACGTACACGTTCCCGTCCGATGGGACGATTCCATCGGATAAGAAGATGTTCCAGCCCCGCTTCGGGTTTGCGTATGACCCGCGTGGCGACGGGCGGCGCGTCTTGCGCGGCAGCGCGGGCCTGTACTATGCGCGAATTCCCGGTCTCAACCTGGCATCGAGCCGCAGCACCAATGGTTCCATCGGGATGACATACTTCCGCGGCGTCCCATTCCCGCGAGCCTATTTCGGACCCGTTCCTGGGTTCGACGCCCAACTTCCGGACAACGTTGCGCAGAGCGCGGTATTCTTTCCGGACGTCTTCGTCTTCGACAAGAATTTCCAGAATCCGCGGACGCTCAGCGCGAACTTGGCGTATGAGTGGCAGATTGGCGCCGACCTCGGCGCCTCGATCAGCTACGCGCATTCCCGGTCCGACCAGCTGACACGGTTCATCAACCGCAACGACGGCCGCTTCGGCAGCCCGTGGGGCAGCGGGCTCCCGGGGGGGAACGGCATCTTCACGCTGACGACCGTGGAGTCGAGTGCAAAGTCGAACTACAACGGCATCACGATCGGGCTCAAGCGCGTGCTCGATCCGAACTTCCAGTTCCAGGTCAACTACACCCTGTCCTACGACAAGTCGGATGACGACAACGAGCGTGATCCGTTCACCTTCCGGTACGCGCAGGCCGATTCGCTGCAGGCGGAGTACAACTGGAGCGACCGCGATCAGCGTCACCGGTTCAACGGCTGGATGGTGGCGCACATCGGCGGCGGCCTTTTCCTCAACAGCCGCCTGAGTGTCTATTCGGCACAGCCGACGTCTGAGAGTTGCGGTCGCGTAGGCACCCCAGCGCGGGGCGCACGCGCCACCACCCCCTCCGACCGCATATGTGCGAATGGCAGCATCTTGAAGCGCAACACGCTGCGGAAAGACAACAGCTACTTCTCGTGGGACCTGGGATTGACCTGGCCGTTCAACGTCGCCAAGGGTCGCGTCGAGCTGGTCGCGCAGATGTTCAACGTCCTCGGCTCAGAAAACTTCCGCGATCCATCGCAAAATTTACTTTTCAACTTCGACGGCACGCTGCGCAGTGGCTTTGGCGATCCGCAGCAGACGCAGATCGGACTTCACTGGGTTTTCTAAGAATCGACGGTAAAGGACGGTAGAGGACGGTAAGGGACGGTAAGGGCCAGACTCCTACCGTCCCTTACCGTCTTTTACCGTCCTTTACCGTCGTTTATGTTTGACGAGCTTTCAGTTGTCAGGAGGCGGTAGCTCAGTTGGTAGAGCAACGGACTTTTAATCCGTAGGTCCTGGGTTCGATCCCCAGCCGCCTCATGTAGGATCACGCGGTCAATCCTCACAGAGATTTCATCGACGGCCGTCTAGGGTCCCGAAGCTATGACGACGTCCGACAACGCGGTGGTGGTGGTTCGCCTCACCGACTCCTTCAGCGACTTCTGGCCGCTCCTCGCCGATGAGCTGAAGGTCCCCCTGCTGGAATGGCGCCCGGCGGACGGCGAACCGCCGCCGCCGGGTGCCGCCCTGGTCGTGGTCGCCGCCGGCGGCGCCGAGCCGGATCTTCCCGGGTTCATTCCCACGCTCGTCGTCCCCTCGGACGTGCCGATCCTCGCGGTCGGTGCGGCGACGGCCCACCGCCTGGCGGCGCAGGCCGTCGCGGCCGGCGCAGCCGACTACTTCGCGCTCCCCAACGACCGCGACGCGCTCCGGGAAGTCGTCACGGCGGCCGTCGCGCGCCGCCGGGCCACGCTGGCACGCGGCGACCTCGCCCGTCTGGAAGCGCAGGCGCACGCGTTTCGCGACATGGTGGGCGAGAGTCCGGCGCTGCGTGCGACCCTCGAGCGCGCCGCGCGCGTGCTGCCGCACGCCGACGCGACGGTTCTCATCACCGGAGAAACCGGAACGGGGAAGGAGTTGCTCGCCCGCGCCGTGCATTACGGCGGCCCGCGTGCGGCCGCGCCGTTCGTCGCGCTGAATTGTGCCGCGATCCCCGCGCAACTCCTCGAGAGCGAGCTCTTCGGTCACGAGCGGGGCGCGTTCACCGATGCCAAGACCGCCAAGCCGGGGCTGTTCGAGGCGGCCGACGGCGGGACCTTGCTGCTGGATGAGATCAACCGGTTGGCGCCCGAGCTGCAATCCAAGCTGCTGCGCGCGCTGGAGGAAAAGACGACGCGACGCCTGGGAGCAACGCAGAGCCGCCACGTAGATGTGCGCATCATCGCCGCCACCAATGGCGACCTGATGAGCGAGGTGCGCGACGGGCGATTTCGCGAAGACCTGTACTACCGTCTCAACGTCATCAGCCTGCACCTGCCGGCGCTGCGCGAGCGAGGGGAAGACGTTCTGCTGCTCGCCGAAGCATTCCTGACGCGGTTCAGCAGGCAATACGGATTGCCGGAACCGCCGCTGACTCCCGACGTACGCCGGGCGCTGCTCGCCCAAGCTTGGCCTGGCAATGTCCGCGAGCTGCGCAATGCCATGGAGCGGGCGCTCTTACTGTCCCCGCCGGGCACGTTGGAGCTCGGCGAGCTCACTGCGCCACGCTCCCTCCCGGCGGTGGTCGGCGGGCTGCCGTTTCCCGCGCCCCTGGACGACATCGTGCGGGCCGCGGCTCGTGCGATGCTCGACGCGACGGGCGGCAATCGCTCCGAGGCTGCGCGACGGCTTGGCATTTCCCGTTCGCGACTGCAGCGCCTGCTCGAGGGTGCATCAGAGTGAGACAACTGGCCCGAGACGGTTCAAGCCGCCTCGGGAAAAGCTAGGCGTGACAACGCATTCTGCTGGTCTGCGCCATGCACGACAGGCGACTGAACCTCTATCTCGGGGATTTTCGTGATGCGTCGACTTTTGTTGATCTGCAGCGCCGCTGTGGTCCTGAGCTGCAGTGACAGCTCCGGGCCGGACGGCGTTCCGAACGCGCAGCTCCATATCGTCCAGCAGGACACGCTCGCGCCGCCGCTCGATTCAACCGTCGCGCGCTTCTGGGCGAAAGTGGGGGAGGGACGAGAGGTGCGCCTCGACTACCAGCCTCCAGCCAGTGCCGAGGATTTCCTGCGGTTCGAGGTACCGGCCGACGGTCTCCTGCGCAAACCCGATGGGACCGCCTTCCAGGCTGGAGATTCGATCCAGATCACGATCACCGTGATCGATCCCGCGCGTTTCGCGTTCCGATTCGAGCCGGCAGGACTGCAATTCAATCCCGATCAGCCCGCTCGGCTCAAGCTCTACTACTACAATGCGAACCACGATTTTGACAGCGACGGTGACGTCGATGCCGCTGATACCGCGATCGAACACACACTTGATCTGTGGCGCCGGGAAACCGCCACAGCACCGTGGTTCCGAGTCGGATCGGTCAAGTTCGAAGAGCTCGACGAGATCGATGCCAACATCCTGTCCTTCACCGAGTACGCCATCGCCTGGTGATGTCCTGGACTGACGAATGGGCCTTCTTCCGGCAGCTGGAAGGTTGGTCCGCCGCCGGGCGTCACCGCGACGTGCTGGAGGCGTTGGCGGGGCTCCCGGCGCTTGTGCGTGAAGGCCGAACCCGAAGCGCGTTGCTCGCCGCGGAGGCGCACGGACGCCTCGGGGACTATGCGGCCGCCGCGGAATGGGCTGATCGCGCCTGGACGCTCGCGCACACGGGCGGCGACCGGCTCGCGGAGCTGCGCGCCCGCAACTATCGCGGTGCAATCGCGCTCCGTCACGGAGACGTCGCGGAGGCGGAGGCACATTTCACCGCCGGACTCGAGGTCGCGCGCGCGCTGCGTGATTTCGCCGCGGAAGCCCGCGGCCTCAACAACCTCGGCATTCTCGTGAACATCCGCGGGGATCATGAGGTCGCCCTCGCCAACTACCGGCTTGCGCTCGTTGCGTATCAGCAGGTCGGATATGTGCGGGGCATCGCGGAGACGCACCACAACATCGGCATCACCCTGCGCGACCAGGGAAATGCGCGCGCGGCGCTCGGCGCGGCGGAAGAAGCAGTCCGGCTCGCCACACAGGTGGGCGATGAACAGCTCGTCGCGCTCGCCTCGACGGGCCGGGCCGAGCTGCACGTCGCGCTCGGTGATCCGGCATTCGCCGCGGCCGAGCTGAAGCGCGCCGAAGCGCGCTACGTGCAGATCGCGTTCCGTGCCGGCCTCCCTGAGGTGTGGCGCGTCCAAGCCGCCGTCGCGCGCGCCACGCGGGACGTTCCGGCCGCAATCGCGCTGCTCGTGAAAGCCGCGGAGCTTGCCAAAGAGTTCGGGAGCACCGATACGCTCGCCGACATCGAACGGGATCTCGGCGAATCGCTGGCCGCGAACGGGGACGTCGACGGCGCCCGCGCAGCTCGGGACCGAGCGGTGGCCCTGTACCAAAAGCTGGGTGCCGCCCGCGCCGCCGCGAGACTCCTGTCGAGGCAGTAAACGTCGCAGGCACCCCAGCCCCCCTGTTGTCAGGCGAGGGCATCGGAGGCAGATTCCCTCCGATGCCCTCCATCGTGTGGATCGATGGGACGTGGTACGACCGCGGCAGCGCGGTCGTTTCTGTATTCGACCACGGCCTCCTGTATGGCGACGGCGTATTCGAGGGCATCCGTGCCTACGGCGGCCGCGTCTTCCGGTTAGATGCCCACCTCGACCGCCTCTACGCCTCCGCCAAAGCGATCTGGCTCGAAATCCCCATGGCGAAGGACGCGATGGGGCGGATGGTCGAGGAGGGCGTCGCAAAGAGCGGGATCAAGGACAACTACATTCGGCTGGTCATCACACGTGGCGTTGGCGATCTGGGACTGGACCCCCGGAAATGTCCGAAGCCGACCGTCTTTTGCATCTTCGACACGATCAAGCTGTGGCCGCAGGACCGGTACGAGAAGGGACTGACCGCGCTGACCGCCGCCACACCGATCCACCACCGCGAAGCCCTCTCCCCGCGCGTCAAATCGCTGAACTACCTCTCCCACATCCTCGCCAAGGTCGAAGGCATCGCGGCGAACGTGGACGAGGTGATCATGCTCGATGCAGCGGGCTACGTCGCTGAAGCGAGCGGCATGAATCTGTTCGCCGTGTCCAACAGCACACTGAAGACGCCCCCGCCGTACACAGGCATCCTCCGCGGCGTCACGCGGGACACAGTGATCGAGCTCGGCCGCGAGGCGGGATACGCCATCGAAGAGCTGCCGATGAACCGCTACGACCTGTACACCGCGGATGAGGTGTTCCTGACCGGAACCGCGGCCGAGGTCGTGGGGATTTCAAAGCTCGACGGCCGGGCGATCGGGAAGGGGGTATCCGGACCCGTCACGCGGGACCTGGCAACTCGATTCCGCGCCTACGTTACCAGGGACGACTGATTACCCACCGCAGCACCGCTGGAAGGCGCTAAACCATTGACCGGTCACAAGCTAACCCTCATATTGGGGGCCCTTTGCGCTAGGGTCCGCCCTCGAGGTGAGCCATGTCATGGCGAGTGATTGCGCACGGGGACCAGGTTTGGCATGTGGACGCGGTCGCCGAGCGGCACGCGAATACGTCCGCTTGGCAGTTGGTCTTGTCGTTTCGCGCCGCGTCTGAGTCTCTCCCGGGTCGGCGCCGGTCGTTCTGGACGCCGTATCCGCTGGAGGCCACCTCGAAGTCGTCACTGTTCATCCAGGCTGAGCGGATCCCGGACGCCGCGCTGTCGCAGCTGCTCGCGGAGCGTCTTTCTTGAGCACCGCGAACCTGCAGGATCTCCGGCGCGTCGTCGGAGCCGTGACGCGGCTACGCGGTGAGACGGTCAAGCATGTCACGGTGCGGTCCGACGTGCGGCACGTGAAAGTGGAGTTTGACAGCGGCTTGATTCTCGTCATCTCGGCCGAGCAAGACGCGCAGGGACGTCCCCGTCTCGAGGTCGATGTGGTCGAAGCGAGTCAGGACCAGAGCGTCAAGCAGCAGATCGAAGTTCGGTTCGAGTGAGGGTGGTCCGTGCCCGAGGAGCGCCTGCGATTTCAGGAATTCGGGTTTCAGCGGCTGGCGAACGGCCGCTGCCGGGCCAAGGTCGTGCTGACCTGGTCTGATGGCCGGCGTTTCGAAGGGTCATCGGATGGCGTTTCGTCACAAACCGGCGAGCTGCGCTGTTGCGCGGTTGCCGCAGTGAACGCACTGGAACAGGCAGTCCAGCCACAACTCACGTTCGAATTGCTGGGCGTGAAAGCGGTGCGCGCGTTCGATGCGACGGTGGTGATCGTTTCGCTGGTGGCGCGCGGGAAGGAAGCGACGCGACTCGTGGGGTCCTGTTTGACCGAAGTCGATCCGCCCCGCGGCGCGGCACTTGCTGTGTTGAATGCGACGAACCGTCTACTTGGGAACTATCTGGCGACACGATGACACGACTGACGGCAGTGTGGCTTTCGATGTTGAGTGCAGCGGCGTTCGCCGCCTGCGCTGGCGCACATATCCCCCCGGCTCCCGTGACGGCGCTGCCGGCTTCCGACGTGACTGCGCGTGACAGCTCGGCCGTGCAGCTCGGAACCGCGCTCGCAACGGTCGAGCAGGACTCCGCCGCCGATCAGTCCGCGCTCGATAGCTTGCACGAGCGGTCCCCCGATTCGCTTGCTCCGCGTCGTACCAACGTGGCGGTGCGCGGTGAGGACGTGCGTCAGGAGGCCGAGGATCTGTTCGGCAACGACGCCAACACGACGTTCGACATCGATGTCTCGACCTTCGCGGGCAATCGCCGGGTGCTCGAGTACCTCGAATTCTTCCAGCTCGATTCCCGCGACCGGTTCACGATCTGGCTGTCACGCTTGGGCCGTTATGAAGGCATGATCCGCGAGCGCTTGCGTGCCCGCGGGCTCCCCGAGGATCTCGTCTATCTCACGCTGATCGAAAGCGGGTTGTCGAATACGGCGGTGAGCCGCGCCCGAGCCGTTGGAATGTGGCAGTTCATGTCGGCGACGGGCCGGGGATACGGTCTGCAGATCGACGCCTGGGTGGACGAGCGGCGCGATCCCTTCAAGGCGACGGACGCCGCGGTCAATCATCTCCAGGACCTGGTACAGCGCCTGGGGAGCGTCTATCTGGCGGCCGCGGCCTACAACGCCGGTGCCGGCCGGATCGAGCGGGAAATCCGCCGCCTGCCGGGTGAGCCCGACACTGTCGACGATCAGACCTTCTTCCAGATCGCCGACCGGCGCAACCTGCGCCGGGAAACGCGTGACTATGTGCCGAAGCTGATCGCGGCGGCACTCATCGCCAAGCAGCCCAGCCGGTACGGGTTCACCGACATCGAACGTCTCCCGCCGCTGGTCTTCGATGAGGTCTCGGTTCCCGACGCGACCGGCCTCGATGTGCTGGCACGCCTGGCCGACACGTCGGTTGCGGCGCTCTTGGAGCTGAATCCGCAGTACGTGCGCGGCATTACACCGCCGCAGCGCGCCGTCGTCGTGCGGGTCCCGCGGGGCAGGGGCGCGAGTGTGGCCGAGCGGTACGCCGATCTGCCGGTCAACGAGCGTGTGACGTTCGTGGACCACTACGTCACCACGGGTCAGACGCTCTCCGGGATCGCGCAGCGCTACAAGGTCACCGTCACCATGCTGCAAGCGGCGAATCCCCATCTGCGCGCACATGCGCTGCGTGTCGGCCAGCGGATCATCGTGCCGATGAGCGGGCGTGTCGTGCCGCGGGGCGCCTGGAGCACCCCGCCGGAGCCCCGGGTCCGCCGCCTGTCCACGCGCTATCGTACGGTCAGCGGTGGCGGCGGCACGCGCCACCGCGTGACGCGCGGCGAGACCGCCAGCGCGATCGCCCGCCAGCACGGGATCGGGCTGATGGCGTTACTGGAAGCGAATGACATGACGATGCGAAGCGTGATCCGGCCCGGTGACGTCCTGCTGATTCCGGGCCGGTGATTCGGCCGGCACCCGAGGTTTAGTGGTGCCGGAATCCCTTCATAACTTCCGCTTCATAGCCGTTCGGGGATCGCGTCCGGCGCCCAGCAACTGCTCGACCTTGGCCGGGCCACGGTTGTAAGCGAGTAGCGCCAACGACATGTTGGTCGGATAGCGGTCCAGCAGGTCCCGCAAGTACCGGAACCCAATCCGCAGGTTCGTGTCACGGTCATACAGCTGTTGCGTGGTCAGCCCCGGCTCGTACAACCGCGCCGTGCTGGGCAGCACCTGAGTGAGCCCGACCGCGCCGACGTGGCTCGTGGCGCGCGGGTTGAACCCCGACTCGACCTTCACCAGACGGAACGCCAGGCCGGGGTCGATCCCCTCGCTCAGCGCGACGTCGTAGACCGCCGTCGCCATATCGGCGGGCAGCCGGTAATGCGTCGAGTACTGCATGATGGCATCGACGCGGTCGAGCTGCAGCCGGGCGACTTCGAGCTCGCCCTGCTTGGCATCGAGTTGCTGGCGCAGCGACCGCAGTTCACCGAGCAGCTCCGTGCCCGACGCGGGCGCGCGCTCAGTGTCGGTCGTCGTGCCACCGGCCCACCCGCCCACGGTACTGACGAGCAAAGCAGCCAGCACGATAATTCCGCCGCGCAATATCAAACGTTGTGTTTTCGTCTGCATAGTCCTCCCTGTTCGTCGACTTCCTGCAAGTCAAGCATGCATCACCTGCGTCAAGCACCTGTCAATCATCCCGCGGAGCCTTTTGCTTCTCCACGAGCTTGATATCGCCGATCACCATCTCGCTATCGACGGCCTTCACCATGTCGTACACAGTCAGCAAAGCCACGCCGACCGCCGTCAGTGCTTCCATTTCCACGCCCGTCCGACCAACTGTCCGCACCCTGGCCCAGATTCGCACGCCCGGTAGCGATTCAGCCAGACTCGCCTCGACCTCGACATGATCGAGGCCGAGGGGGTGGCAGAGCGGGATCAGCTCCGCCGTCCGTTTCGCCGCCAGCGTTCCCGCGACTTCGCTCACCGCCAGCACGTCGCCTTTTGCGATGACCTGATCGGCCACCTGCCGGTAAGCGTCCGGCGACATCCGAATCGATCCCGTCGCGACCGCCGATCGATCCATCATCGGTTTGTCGCCGACGTCGACCATCCGGGCGCGGCCGGCCTGGTCCAGATGCGACAGCTTCATGACCGCCTCGTCACCTGCAGGTCCTCGGCCAATACGGCGGCGAGGAGCTGCGGGTTCACGTTGCCCTGCGCGAGATCGCGTGCATCCAGGACCAAGGCGATGGCTTCGACCAGCTTGTCGGTATCGCCACCACGCTTGACTTCGCTGCGCAATCTGCCGGCCAACGCGTCGAGCATATCGGTAAAGCCCCCGCGCGCCTGAAACGGCACCTGCCCAAGCGCGAACAGCCATGGAGCTTCGAGAAACCGTGCTGCCTGAGCATCTGCCGGTTGCCCGGAACGGCCGGTTACTGCCGCAAAGAGCTTGCCAACGCACCCCTCTGCAGCCGTAACCCGTTGTGCCAGTTCAGCTTTGTCGTCAATTCCGAGCGTTTGCTGCGCGAAAGCTGTCACGTCACTGTCGGCGATTCGTGCAACACGTACGAGCACAACACGCGACATAATCGTCGGAAGCAGCGCATTGGGGTCCGCGGCCGTGATGATGATCACCGAGTTGGCCGGCGGTTCCTCGAGCGCCTTCAGCAGCGCGTTCGCTGCCACTTCCGTTCCCAGCTGCGGGATCAGGCGTTCCGCATCGCCCACGATGAAGACTTTCTTCGTCCCCATCGCCGGCGTCAGCGCGAGCCGCCTGAGTAATAGACGCACGGACGCAACTGGATGACTTGCGAGCCCCGCCGGCGGCCCATACAGCGGTTGCTCGCGACGCGCCGCCATTTCCTCGGCCAAGGCATCGGCAACGAGGTCGATCTGCTTGTCGGCGTCTCCTGTGCCAGTCCCGCCCCGTTTGCTCAGCTCCACCGGTACAAACCAGTGCACGTCGGGGTGTTGCAGCGATGCCACAAGCCGGCACGGGCGGCATTGGCCGCACGGTTCCTGGCCTGGGGCTTCGCAATGGATCAGTTGGGCAAGCCATAAGGCGAGACGCTGCTTCCCGACACCACGAGGTCCGGCAAGCAATAGCGCTTGCGGCAGCTTTCCGGAGGCCTGGGCGCCCGCCAGTTTGGTCTTAACCCTTTCGTGCCCGATGAGGGGCGGTAAAGCCATGGCGGGAATCTAGCTGGGGCGTCGGTGCGCCGCGCCACTTCTGCGGCGTAAGTCATTATATGCCAAGCTAGTACAATTGTACTCTCGGCCTTGCGCGGACTTAATCGCTTTGTTGTGAAAGGCTTCAGCCATTAAGTGAGCACGCACTCGCCAGATTGTGGCGATATTATCGATTTTTTTCGGGTTTTCTTTGGGTCTCGTGACCCTGGTTTTCCAGGACGCCACGAACCTTCCGCAGCAGCGTGGTCGGACGAAACGGCTTTTCGAGGTAGGCGAGCCCTGGTTCGAGCATCCCGTGCCGGACCACGGCGTCATCCGTGTATCCCGACATGAAGAGCACTCGCAGGTTCGGACGGCGGACTCTGAGCTGATCGGCGAGCTCGCGTCCGCTCATGCCGGGCATGATCACGTCGGTCAACAGGAGATCGATGTGTTGGCCGGCGGCCTCGCCGTCCACTAACGCCAACGCGGCCGGTCCATCCGCCGCTTCCATGACAGTATAGCCGTTCCGTTGGAGCAGCTGGCGCGTGACCGCGCGGACTGGCGCCTCGTCCTCGACGATCAGGATCGTCTCGGTGCCACCTACGGCGAGTGCGGCGTCGCCGGGGTGCTCGATGGGGTCGGTCGGGTCATCGACCCGCGGCAGGTACACTCGCATCGTGGTGCCGCGGCCCGGTTCGGAGTAGGGCCAGATGTGGCCGCCCGTTTGCTGTACGATGCCGTACACCGTGGCCAGCCCCAGCCCGGTGCCTTTGCCGCGAACTTTTGTCGTGAAGAAAGGCTCGAAGATCCGTGCTTTCGTTTCCTCGTCCATGCCCACCCCGGTATCGGTGACGGCGAGCATGACATAGCGACCAGGTTTGACACTGGGGTGGTCGGTGGCGTAGACCTCGTCGAGCTCGACGTTCCGCGTTTCGATAGTGAGGCGGCCGCCGTTGGGCATCGCGTCGCGGGCGTTCACAGCGAGATTGACGATCACCTGTTCCAGCTGGCCGGGGTCGGCGCGCACGTTGCCGAGGCGCCGATCCAGGACCGTCGCGAGGAGAATGTCCTCGCCGATGAGCCGCCGCAGCATTTTCTCGATGTCGGGCACCAGGGCGTTGAAGCTGATGACCTTCGGCTGGAGGACCTGCCGCCGGCTGAACGCCAGCAATTGGTGCGTCAACCCAGCGGCGCGTTGTGCGGCCTGAGAAATCTCTTCGACATCGTGGCGGCGGTGATCGCCGGCGGGAAGATCGGCCAGCAGGAGATCGGTGTATCCGCCGATCGCGGTGAGAATGTTGTTGAAATCGTGCGCGACGCCGCCCGCCAGCCGGCCGATCGCTTCCATCTTCTGCGACAAAATGACTTGTTCTTCCAGGATGCGGCGATCCGTGACGTCCCGATAGTTGTTCACGATCGCCCCGACGCTCGGATCGTCGAGCAAGTTGGTGAACACGCCTTCGAGGTAACGCCACGTGCCGTTCTTGTGCTGCACGCGCGCCGCCACGTGGACCCGGGTCCGTGGCGCGGCCATGACCTCCTGGAGGCGCACGAGTACGCCTGCACGATCGTCGGGGTGGATCAGCTCCATCGCATTCCGGCCCACGAACTCGGTCAGCTCGTAGCCGAGGAGCCGGGTGGTGGCAGGACTGCCGTAGAGGATCGTGCCGTCCCCGGCGAACAGGGCGATGGCGTCCCAACTCTCTTCCACGAGGGCGCGAAACCGGCGTTCGCTGATCCGGAGCGCCGATTCGGCGAGAAGCTTGTCGGCCTGGCTCTGGGAGAAGGCCATCGCGCCGCTGATGGCCGGCTCGAGCCGGAGCAGATTCGTCTTGAGCACGTAGTCGGCGGCGCCCGCCTTGATGCACTCCGCCGCCGTTTCCTCGTCCAGACTTCCCGTGACGACGATCAGGGGAATGGTGGGTGCGTCGGTCTTGAGAATCTCGAGCGCGGCCATCCCGCCAAACCCCGGCACCGTAATAGTCCGCGAGCACGATGTCCGGCCGAAACTCGAACAGCGCCCGGCGAAACGCGTCTGCCTGGTCGACCCGTTCCGTCTGGCAGTCGAGCTCCGCGCGGCGAAGCTCGCGGATCGCCAGCTCCGCGTCCTCCGCGCGGTCTTCGACCATCAGCACGCGCAGGGGCCGGGGGGGGGCCACCGGTTACTGCGGTGGGTGGTTGAGCAAGAGCCAGTAGAGCCCGACGTCGGAGACGGCGCGGGCGAAGGCCTCGAAGTCGACCGGTTTGACGATGTAGCTGTTGGCGCCCAGGGCGTACGCCCGCTCGATGTCGGGCTCCTCGCGCGATGACGTCAGCACCACGACCGGAATCGTCTTCGTGCGGCTGTCTTGCTTGAGGCGGCGCAACACCTCGAGGCCGTCCACCTTGGGCAATTTGAGGTCGAGCAGCACGACCTTGGGGACCGGACCCTCGCCATTCGCAAAGAAGTCCAACGCCTCCGCGCCATCGTGACAGACGAACACCTGGTTGGCGAGGTTGCGCTGCTTCAGCGCCCGCAGGGTCAGCTCCGCATCGTTGGCGTTGTCTTCGACGAGCAGAATCTCGACGCCGTGGGATTGCATCAGCGCTCCTCGCCTGGCAGGGTGAAGAAGAATGTGGCGCCCTGGTTCAGGGCGCCTTCTGCCCAGACGCGGCCGCCGTGCCGTTGCACGATGCGTTTGACGATCGCAAGGCCGACGCCCGTGCCGTCGAACTGTTCGGTGCTGTGCAGCCGCTGGAAGACCCCGAAGAGCTTGTCCGTGTACCGCGCGTCAAACCCCGCGCCGTTGTCCTTCACGAAGTACACGGTCTGCCCGCTATCCTCTCGCGAGCCGACCTCGATCTGCGCGCTGGGGCGGTCGCGCGTGAACTTCGCGGCGTTCTGAAGCAGGTTGGTCATCACCTGGCGCAGCAGGCCGCGGTCGCCCCGCGCGGGCGGCAATGCATCGATCCGGATCTCCAGCGATCCCTGCCGTCCGTTGTCGGTGCGCTGGATTTCGTCGGCGACCGTCTTGGCCAGCTCCTTCATGTCGACGGGTCCTGTCGACAGGTCGGTCCGACCAAGACGAGAGAACGCGAGCAGATCGTCGATCAGCTGGCCCATGCGCCGGGTATTCTGATCGATCACCCCCAACAGGCGTTGGGCCTCCGGATCGAGCTTGGCGTTGTGATCCTCGAGCAGGATCCGTGAGAAGCCGTGAATGGCGCGCAGCGGCGCCCGCAGATCGTGTGACACCGAATACGAGAATGACTCCAGCTCCGCGTTCGTCCCCTCCAGCGCCTTGGTGCGCTGTGCGACCTGGGCCTCGAGGTGCTGATGCGAGCGCGATACCTGCTCGGCCATCGCGTTAAAGGAGTGCGCCAGGCGGCCCAGCTCGTCGTCGCGTCCCTTGGGCACGCGGTGCGTGAGATCGCCCGACGCAATCGCTTCCGCTGCTTGGGTGACGCCAACCAGTGGGGCAGTCAATCGGCGACTCCCCCACCACGCGGCGAGAGTACCGATGATGACGATCAGCGCGGCAAAGGGCGCCATGTTCAGCAGGTAGGCCCGCGCCGGGGCGATGATCAAACGACTGGGCAGCTCGGTCGCGACCATCCAGGGCGTCCCGGGTACGGCCTTCGCAATCGCCCGTTTCGTCTCGCCGCGCTCGTATCGTGTGGGCGTGGGGCTATTCCGCACATTCGCGGGGGGGGCGCTCACGATCGACCCGAAGTCGGTCCATGGATCGCCCGCGGCATTGCCGAACAGGAAGGCCATGTCGCCCCCGGACAGACCGGTCAAGGTCCGTCGCGTCCGCTCATTGAGCTGGAGGCGGGCGACCTGCTGCACGATTCCGCCCGACCGCTCCGTTCCGTTCCCCGCCGCCTGCTCCGTGCCGCCTGTCGCCGCTGCGACGCCGAAGAACAGCACCGTATCGCGCCGCTGCAACGGGCCGAACCGCGCCGAGTCTGTGCCCGGCGAAACGAGGACGCTGTCGCCCAAGGCAAAACGCCCGGTGCTCAGGAGTAGCCGGCCACTGAAGTCCCGCAGCTCGAGCCGGACGTTACTGGCGGTATCCAGGGTGTTGCGACGCAGCGCGTCTAACGCCTGCGCGCGGCCACGCTGTCCGCCCGAGCGCAGGAACGCCACGACGGCGCTGTCCTTCGCGAGTGCCGTAATGCGGGCGCGTTGTGGGCCCGATTGGAACAGGTCGACCAGCACACTATCGACAAACCGTAGCCGCGTGTCGGCGACCGACCGGCTGGCCCGCCGGACCGCCCCGTATCCAATAGTGAGCTGCACGATGGCCACCGCCAGTAACAGGGCGGTCACGAACAGCGGGAACGTACGTTGGATCGACCGCATCATCGCGCCTCCAGGACCTCGCGCACCCTGCGGGTGATGGCTTCGGTGGTGAAGGGTTTGGCGAGATACGCGACGCCCGGCTCCAGCATGCCGTGGCTGGCGATCGCGCCGTCGGGATAACCGGACATGTAGAGCACCCGCATTCCGGGCCGCGCTGCCTGGATCGTCTCCGCGAGCTTGCGGCCGTTCGTGTCGGGCATGATGACGTCGGTCAGCAACAGGTCGATCTCGCCTTTGTGACGCCGCGCGATGTCCAGCGCCGTGGCGCCGCGGTCGGCGACCAGCACCGTGTAGCCCTGGGCATCGAGCGCGCGATGCGTCAACCGACGCAGCTGCTCGTCGTCCTCGACCACCAGCACCGTCCCGGCACCGCGCCGCGAGGCTTCGGCGGGTGCGACCTTGCCGATGTCTTCGGGCAGCGCCGCGATCGCCGGGAGGTAAATCTTGAACGTCGTCCCTTTCCCGGGCTCGCTGTAGAGCCAGATGTTGCCGCCCGTCTGCTTCACGATGCCATACACGGTCGAGAGACCGAGACCGGTACCCCGCCCGGCCGGCTTGGTCGTGAAAAAGGGCTCGAAGATCCGCGACTGCGTCTTTGCATCCATCCCGCAGCCCGTATCGCTCACCGCGAGCATGACGTATTCGCCCGGGATCACGGACACGTGCTGCGCGGCGTACGCGTCGTCGAGTGTCACGTTGCGAGTTTCGATCGTCACGGTGCCGCCGTCGGGCATCGCGTCCCGCGCGTTGATCGCAAGATTCATGATGACCTGTTCGATCTGATTCGGATCGGCGCGCGCGGCCCCGAGGTTGTCGGCCAGGTCCGTCTTGAGCTCGATGTTCTCAGAGATCAGCGACCGCAGCATCTTGTCGAGGTTCAGCACCACGGAATTCACGTCGATGATACGGGGCTCGAGGACCTGTTTGCGCGAGAAAGCGAGCAGCTGCCGCGTGAGCGCGGCGGCGCGCCGTGCGGCCTTGCGAATCTCTTCGAGGTCCTCGAGCTGTCGCACGTTGCTCGCCAGCTCCGCCGCCAGGAGGTCCGTGTATCCGACGATGGCGGTCAGGATATTGTTGAAGTCGTGGGCGACGCCGCCCGCGAGCTGGCCGACCGCTTCCATCTTCTGCGACTGCAGCAGCTGCTCTTCCAGGCGTTTGCGTTCGGTAATCTCCGTCGCGACGCCCAGAAGTGTCGCGGTACCCTCGGCGGGTGACCGCAATGGCACCTTGATCGTTTGAAACCAGCGGGTATCCCCGGTCGTGGGGTTCGTCACCGGTTCTTCGGCAATGATTTTGGGCTGGCCCGACGACATGACGTCGCGGTCGTGACGCAGGAAGTGCGCGATTTCCTCGACGTTGGGATTGAAGTCGGCGTCGGTCTTGCCGACCAGCGATTCCACGGTTGTCCCGTAGACCTGCGCCGTGGCCTGATTGACGAGCACGAACCGGCCGTTCCAGTCCTTTACGAAGATCAAGCTGGGATTCGCGTCGATGATCTGCCGTAACAGGCGCTCCTGCGTTCGCAACGCTTCCCGCTGTCGGGCGCGCTCCAGTGCCTCGAGCAGTGCGGGGCCGAGCCGGACGAGCCGGTCCTTGAGGATGTAATCGGACGCGCCGTTCTTGAGATACCGCACTGCGGTTTCCTCATCGAGCGAGCCGGTGACGAGAATGAACGGCACATCCGGCTGCGCGTGCTGCGCGAGCTCGAGCGCTTCCCAGCCGCTGAATCCGGGAATGTTGTGATCGCTCAGGATCGCGTGCGGTGCAAAGCCTTCCAGCGCCGCGGCGAAGGCAGGTCTCGTTCGGACGTGCTGGACCACAGGTGCAGGAGTGAGGCGCCCGAGTTCACGGTTGATCAGTACGGCGTCATTGTCGTCGTCCTCGACCATGAGCACGCGAACTTGTTCCATGTCATAGTCTTGGTGTTGCCTGGAATTGTGTCTGTCGGCGGTAGGGAACTCGGCTGGTAGGGTTTTACCTACGGAGGATTTACGGCGTCGAGCGCAACGCCGCCGGGCTGACGAGACCGTGTTGTGTCGCGTAAAACGTGAGCTCGGCATTGGATCGCATCCGCAGTTTGTGCAGCAAACGCGCCCGATACGTCGTGACCGTCTTGGGCGAAAGCCCGAGCTGCCGGCTGATCGCGGTGATGGGGCGACCGGCGGCGAGGAGACGCAGCACTTCGAGCTCGCGGTCCGAGAGCTGCTCGTGTGGCGCGGGCGGTGGTCCACCGAGCCCGTCCGCGACGGCCTGCGCCATCGCCGGGCTCAGGTACTTGTGACCGGTCATCACACGCTCCAGCGCGCGCAGCAACTCTTCGGGCGCCGATTCCTTCGTCAGGTATCCAGCCGCGCCCATCTCCAGCATACGAAGCGCCAGCTGATCCTCCGGAAACATCGTGAGCACCAAGATCGGGAGCTGAGGCCGGGCCGCATGCACCTCCCGGAGCACCTCGAGTCCGTGCCGATCGGGCAAGCCGAGATCGAGCAACACCACATCCCAGCGCTCACCGAAGGCAAGCGTGATCGCCTCGGCGGCGGTGCCCGCCTCCCCGAACTGGACACCATCCGGAAGCCCCTGGAGCAGCTCGATCAGCCCACGGCGAACGAGCGCATGATCGTCGACGACGAGGATGCGAATCACTGTGCGCCCCCGCTCGGTGTCGCCGGGAGTGGTGGGAACCACGCCGTGACGCGCGTGCCGCCGTCGCCGCGCGGAGCGACTTCCAGGACGCCGCCAAGTGCGGCGGCCCGCTCGCGCATCCCGAGAATACCCAGGGACCCCGGGCCGGTCGTGGCGGCTTCCGTGATCCCGCGGCCGTCATCGCTGATCTCCAACGTCACGCAGTGGCTCTTGACCCCCAGCGCGATCTGCACCAGAGACGCGTCGGCGTGCCGGGAGATGTTGGTGAGGCCTTCCTGCACGATCCGGAATAACGCAGTGCCGAGCTCGTGCGAAATGACGTCGTCGGTGGGCATGATCGTCGGTTCGCAGCGGATGCCGGTGCGACGGGTGAAGTCGTGCGCCAGCCACTCGAGCGCGGCGGGCAAACCAAGCTGATCGAGGATCGGCGGACGCAGCTCGGTGGCGATGCGACGGACGCTTTTTACGAGGTCGTCCACCATGAGCGCCGTCTCCGCCAGGCGATGGCCAAGCGCGGGAGATTCGCGTGAGGCGGCGTCCTGGGCGGCCGCGAGCTGCAGCTTCAGAGCGGTCAACGCCTGTCCCAGCGAATCGTGAATCTCGCGCGCGATCCGGGTCCGCTCGTCCTCGCGGATGGCCTGCTGACGTGTGGCCAGGCTGCGGAGTGCCGTCCGCGACGCGCGCAGCTGCTCTTCGGCGCGCCGGGTCTCGGTCACATCACGCGTGATCCCGAGGAGTGCCTGTACGGCGCCGGATCCGTCTCGGAGCGGCACAGCGTGCGTCGACAGCCAGCGCCGCCGTCCCTTCAGTCCGATGACTTCGAATTCGAGCGCTCCCGACTCGCCCTCAAAGACGCGGCGATGCAGGTCCATGAACGCGGCGCGATGTTCGGGAGCGGTCACCTCGATGATCTGGAGGCCCCGGACCGTCTCAATGCTGTCCGCTTCGATCATCGCGAGGCCGGCGGGATTCATTTCGACGAGCCGCCCCTGCCGGTCAACCAGTTTGACGCACTCCGGCTCGATCTCGATGATGGTCCGCAGCCGCGCCTCGCTTTCGCGCAGCGCGGTTTCGGTCCGTCGCCAGTCCGTGATGTCGAACGCGAATCCCACCACCCCGGCGATCTCGCCGCTGCTCCCCACGAGCGGCTCGACACGGGCGCTGAACGAACGGCCGCGGAACCGCGTCTCGTATGTGGTGGCCTGCCCCCGCAGGGCGGCGCGATGCGCGGCGACGACCGTCTCGAGGTCCGCCGGATCGACGAATTCGCCGATCGACGGGCCGTCGACGGCACCCGGCTCTTGCCCAAACACCGCCAGCACCCCGCCGTAGCGGGACGTCAGCTGCAGGTCGGTGTCGGTGGACCACATCAGGGCGGGCAACTGACTCAGTAACCGCGTCAGGTGTTCCGTCCCGATGTGCGTCGCAGTGTGCCACATGGTGACTACGGTACTCCCTTCGTTCTCACGCGTCCAGCACGTCGCGCACTTTGCGCGCGAGTCCATCGGGCGAAAACGGCTTCTGCAGGAACGCGCTGCCTAGCGGGAGCGTCCCATGCTGCACGACTGCGTCCCCCGGGTACCCCGACATGTACAGGACGCGGATGCCGGGCCGCTGCGCCGAAAGGCGGTTGGCGAGCTCGTGCCCGGACAGCCCCGGCATCACGACGTCGGTCAGGAGCAGATGGATCATCCCGCCATGCCGCTCGACGACCCGGAGCGCGGCGTCGGCATCGGAGGCGGCCAGTACGACGTACCCCTGCGCTTCGAGGGCGCGGCGGCTGAGCGTCAGGACAGCGGGTTCGTCTTCGACGACCAGCACCGTTTCGCTGCCGGGAGCCGGTCCGCCTTTTGGTGCACCAGCCGGTGGCTCCGCGGGCGTCGCGATCCGCGGCAGGTAGATCTTGAAGCTCGAGCCATGCCCGGGCTCGGAATACACGGAGATGTAGCCGCCGCTCTGTTTCACGATGCCGTACACGGTGGCGAGCCCGAGTCCCGTGCCCTTGCCGACTTCCTTGGTCGTGAAGAACGGCTCGAACAGGTGGGCGCGGACGGCGGCATCCATCCCCATGCCGGTATCCGTCACGGCGAGCATGGCATAGGATCCGGGGACCGAGCCGAGGTGCGCCTGCGCGAACGACTCGTCCAGGTCCACGTTGGCGGTCCCGATGGTCAGCTTCCCGCCGTCAGGCATCGCGTCGCGCGCGTTCACGGCCAGGTTCACGATCACCTGCTCGATCTGATTCGGATCGGCACGGACCCGCCCCAGATCGGGAGCGAACACCGCCACGAGGTCGATGTGCTCGCCGATGAGGCGGCGGAGCATCTTGTCCATCTCCGCCATCACGACATTGAGGTCGAGCACTTCCGGCTGCAGCATCTGCCGCCGGCTGTATGCGAGCAGCTGACGGGTGAGCGACGCCGCCCGCTCGGATGCTTTGCGGATCTCCTCCACGTCGCCGCGCATGGAGTCGCCGGGAGGTAGCTCGCGCAGCAGCAGCTGCGTGTTTCCCAGAATCGCGGTCAGGAGATTGTTGAAGTCGTGCGCGATACCGCCGGCGAGTTGCCCAACCGCTTCCATTTTTTGCGACTGGCGGAACTGCTCTTCGAGATGGCGTTGCTCGGTGACATCCCGCTGCGTTCCCCACACCCGCACCAGCTGCCCGTTCTCGACGAAGCCGACGACGTTATTAAGGAAGACGCGGGGGCGTCCTTCGCGGTCGTGCTCTCGCGTTTCAGAGTCTGAAACGCGGTAGCCGGCCCGAATGAAGGCCCGAATCTGCTCGCGGTTGGTGGGATCGGCCACGTTGTGGAGATCGGAGAGCCGCGTTCCGAGGAGCTCGCTCGCCTCGTTGAATCCATACATGCGCGCCATCGCGTCGTTGCATTCGGCGATCCGCGCTCCGGCGTACAGGCGATCGATCTGCTCTTCTTCCGGCAGGTTGATCGGAACCGGAGGATCGATCTCCAGTCGCGAGACGCCCTCCGAGCTTTGGGCGATGAACGAGCGGTACCGCTCCTCGGCGCGCTTGCGGTCGGTCACGTCCATGCCGATCGCCAGCCAGCCGCCGCCCGTCAGCGGCGCATTCGCCCAGATCGTGTCGAGGGTGGCGCCGTGACGGGTGCGGGTGCGGAAGTCGGTCCACTGGCCCACCGGCGCGCCGATGGAATCGCGCACGCGCTGCCGCTCGCGGGGATCGGGATAGAGCTCGGCAAAGATGTCGCGCGCGCTCGCGTCCGCGACCTCATACCCCAGGGTGCGCGTCCACTCGCGGTTTCCCCAGTTGAGGCGGCCCTGCTCGTCCAGGAACACGAGCATCACGGGAATGTTGTCCACGATCCGCTGCAGCAGCTCGCTCTGTTCACGCCAGGCATCCTCGACGCGTTTGCGTTCGATCGCCATCGCCATCTGCGACGACACGAACGTGAGGATGTCGCGCTCGCTTTCGCCGTAGCGCACGCCCTGGGAATACGTTTGCGTCACGACGACGCCGATAGCGCGATCCTTGACCTTGAGCGGCACGCCGAGCCAGTCGATCGACGGAGCGCCGATCAGCTCCGCTTCTCCGGCGGCGACGAGGCGCTCGTAGACCTCGGGAGTCGCAAGCAACGGCTGGCCCGTCCGCAGGACGTACTCGGTGAGGCCCTTGCGGAGTTTGCGCGGCTTCACGTCGCACGTCAGGTCGATCTCGTCGACGAAATACGGGAACTCGAGCCGGTCCTTCTCCGCATCGTACAGCGACACGTAGAAGTTCTTCGCCGGCATCAGCTCGCCGACGATCTCGTGGATCGCCCGCAACAGCTCTTGCAGATTCTCTGCCGTGTGAGCCGTATGCGAGATGCGATACACCGCGTCCTGAACGCATTCTGCCCGGCGGCGCGCCGTGACGTCACGGAAGCTCCACACGCGACCCACCGAGCGGCCCTCGAGGCGGAGTGGAATCGAGTAGCGCTCCAGCACCCGCCCATCCTTGAACACGAGGACGTCGAAGCTGTCGGCCTGGGGCTCGGCGTATCGGTCCTGGATTCCATCCACGAACAGCTGCGGATTGACGAGCTGGTCGCGCACATGGTCGATCAGGCGCCGCCGGCCGGCAGCGTTATTGTTCGCGGCGATCAGCGCAGCCGGCAGGCGCCACATTTCCTCGAAGTGCCGGTTGTGCGACACGATGTTCCCGTCGAGGTCGACCACGAGGATTCCGTCCGCGGTCGATTCGAGGGTTGCCTGGAGCACCGAGACCGTCAGGGAGTCGACTACCCTACGGGGTTTCTTCGCCCTAGGCCCTGACTTGGCCTTCTTGGGAGTCGTCGGTCGGCGTGTCGCCATTGGCCCGCAATCTATGGGAGCGGGGTCCGGTGACCAGCCTCACGGGGCTGGCTACGTCTCGCACCTAGCTTTCGATCCCTTTCAAGGCACGGGGCAGGAGTGCGACCGAAGCGGTTCCGCTGGCTGGGCGTCGAGGAAACGAGCCGCGCCGAGCTGCAGCTGCGCGCGTCGGCGCGCCAGCAGGAGGCGGTCGCGCACCTCGGCCAGCAGGCCCTCGCCGGCGTCGCGCGGGCCGACCTGTTCGACACTGCTGCCAAGCTCGTCTCCCGCGGTCTGGACGTCGAGTTCAGTGAAATCCTCGAGCTGAGGCCGGAGCACCGCAGCCTAGTGATGCGGGCGGGCATCGGATGGCACGAGGGCTGTGTCGGCAGGACGCTGGTCACAACGGACGCGGGAGCGCTCGCCGGGTATGCTCTCAAGGCCGCCGGTCCTCTCGTCATCGCCGATCTCTCCAGCGAAATCCGATTCAGCGCGCCGCCCCATCTCGAAGAGCACGTCATCGTCAGCGGCGTCTGCGTGGTCGTGCAGGGCCGCGAGCGTCCCTGGGGCGTGCTGGGAGCGTACAGCGCGCAGCCGCGGGAGTTCAGCGGTCCGGACGTCCTCTTCGTCCAGGCACTCGCCCACGTCCTCGCTACCGCGCTCGAGCGCGCACGGGTGGAAGAGGCGCTGCGCAAAAGCGAAGAGCACTTCCGCTCACTGACAGAAAACGCCTCCGACATCGTCACGATTCTGGGAGATGACGGCATCCTTCGGTATGTGAGCCCGTCGGTGCAGCGGTTGCTGGGCTATGGCGCCAACGAGCTCCTGGGACGCAACGCCTTCGAGTTCATGCATCCCGACGATCTCTCGCCCGTCATGGAAGCGCTGGCGGACGCGATTCAGCAGCCCGGGTCGCCGCGGACCGCGACATTCCGGTTCAAGCACGCCGACGGCTCGTGGCGCGTGCTCGAGTCGATCGGTCAGGCGAGGCTCGATCAGCCGAACGCGTACAGCGTGATCGTCAACTCCCGCGATGTCACCGAGCGTATCAGACAGGAAGAGATCCTCCAAACCAGCAAGCAGCGGCTCCGCACGGTGGTCGCGGGCTCACCGGTCATTCTGTTCTCGCTCGATCCGAAGGGTGTCTTCACGCTCGCCGAAGGAAAGGGATTGCACTCGCTCGGCGTGCGGCCAGGGATGTTGATGGGCAAATCGTTCTTCGAGCTGCTCGGCGACGTGCCGCAGGCGGTCGCCGACGTCCGCCGTGCGCTCGCCGGTGAGTCGGTGACTGCGCGCGTCGAGTTGTTCGGGTTCGAGTTCGAGGCGCAATACTCGCCGGTTCGCGAGCGGGACGGCTCCATCTCGGGCGTCGTCGGTGTGGCGACCGATATCACGGAACGGCGCCGGGCCGAGCAGGCGCTGCGGCGCGCCGACGCCGCCAGCCGCACGCTGGTGCAACAGGCCCCGTTCGGCATTTTCCGCGCGACCCCAGAAGGCGCGTTTCTCTCCGTGAACCCGGCACTCGTCGAAATGCTGGCGTACGAAACGGAGACGGAGCTCCTGAGCCGCCATCTCGACCGCGACGTGTTCAAGGAGCCGGCGGCGCGGGCCCGCTACCTCACGCAGATGAACGAGACGGTGGGCGCCATTGAAAGCCAGGCGGTCTGGCGGCGGAAGGACGGCGAGGCGATCACGGTGCGTCTGTACGGCCGCGCGGTCCGCTACGAGGACGGCCGGGTCGAGTGTCACGAGGTGTTCGCCGAAGACGTCAGTGAGCGGCGCGGCCTGGAAGAACAGCTCCGGCAGGCGCAGAAGATGGAAGCGATCGGCCAGCTCACCGGCGGGATCGCGCACGACTTCAACAATCTGCTGACGATCATCCTCGCCAACGCCGAGCTGTTGTCCCGCGGACCCGATGAGGCGAGCCTGCGCGACATCATTTCGGCAGCGGTCAGCGGCCGCCTGATGGTGAATCAGCTGTTGGGGTTTGCTCGCCGCTCGACGCTGACGCTCGAGCCGATTCATCTGGGCCACCTGCTGAACGATCTGGCGGCGGTGTTGCGGCGCGTGTTGCCGGCGGATATCGAGCTGCTCGTCTTTGCGGACGAGGACCTGCCCGAGGTCGGGGCGGACGGCCACGCCGTCGAGCAGATCCTGCTGAATCTCGTGAACAACGCCCGGGATGCGATGCCCGACGGTGGTGTGCTGCGGCTGGAGACGAGCTGCACCTGGATCAGCGACGCCCAGCGCGATGTGCTGGGCCCCGGAGCGGCGTCGGAATATGTGTGCCTCGCGGTGGACGACACCGGCGCGGGAATGGACGAGGCCACGCGGCAGCGCGCCTTCGAGCCGTTTTTCACGACAAAGCCCGTCGGCAAAGGCACCGGGCTGGGGCTGGCGACGGTCTACGGCCTGGTGAAACAGCACGGCGGGTTCGTCCAGATCGACAGCGCGCCGGAGGCGGGCACGCGGCTGCGCATCTACTTCCCGGTGGCTGAGGAGGCGGCGCGGCGGCGAGCGTCGGGGTCGCACGAGCAAGTGACCCAGGCGACCGATGGAGGGCAGGAGACGATACTCGTGGTGGAGGACCAGGCCCAGCTGCGGCGCGCGACGGTACACACGCTGGAGCATGCCGGGTACACGGTGCTCTCGGCGGCGGACGGGATGGAGGCGCTGCACCTGCTGCGGCACCACCCCGCACCGATCCATCTGGTCTTCAGCGACCTCGTGATGGGTCGGCTGGGCGGACGCGGGCTATATCAAATTGACCGGCGGGACGGACGCCAGACGGCCTTCCTCTTTACAAGTGGCTATGCCGGAGCGGGGCGGGGCGAGGAGCCGCTCGATCCCGCGTTGCCGTTCCTGTCGAAGCCGTGGACGAGCGCCGACCTGCTGGCGTGCGTGCGGCAAGTGCTCGACGGGGTGAAACGGCCCTAGAGAGCGAGTCCCGTGTGGCGAGCGGATTGGACGAGGCGGTCGACGAGAGCAGAAACGGGAGGTAGCCAGACGAGCGCGAGCCAGCAGGGGATTGGTGGCTCACGGAACGGTCGATAGACGATGCCGTTTGCCTTTTTGCGATACGGCGCGGCGACGGTCTCGCTGGTCAAGGCCCAGGTATCGCCGGCGGCGATGTGGACGTTCATGGCGGGCGCGTCTCTCGGCCGCTCGACCTGTCGCTCGGGCACGAGGCCGCGCTCGCGCAGCGCCGTTTCGAGGATCGGAAAGAAGCCGGGCCAGCGGCGCGGCGCCGAGTTGAGCCAAGTGAGTTCGCTCAGCTCGGCCAACTGGATAGTCGGTTGCGCGGCGATGGGGTGACTGCCCGGGAGCAGCACACCGGTGATGGACGCGTCGATCAGCCGATGCGCCCCGAATCCCTGGACGGGCCACTCCGCCACGAAGATCGATCCCACGTCGACGCTGCGTTCGCGGAGCGCGTGACAGATCTCGCCATCGTGGTTACTGAAGATCTCCACCTGGGCATCGGGATTGGTGTCGTGAAACCGCGCCAGCAGGTTCTCCAGGTCGGTGCCGTAGGCGCTCAACTCCCCATGTGCGAAGCGGAGCGGGGCACCGCGTCCCTGGGCGGCGCCCCGCGCCGACGCGACGGCATGGGACGCAACATCGAGAGTGCGGCGCGCTTCAACCAGAAACGCGCGGCCCGCCGCTGTCAGATGCACGCCGCGCGGCCCTCGCTCGAGCAGGACTGTGCCGAGCTCGCTCTCGAGATCGCGAATCTGTTTGGAGAGGGATGGCTGCGCGACGCGGAGCCGGGTCCCAGCCCGACTGAAGCTGCGCTCCTCAGCGACGGCAATGAAGTACCGCAGGTGGCGTAATTCCATATTCTTTGTTAGTCTTTGATATACAGTGATAGGCACAGGCATGCAAGACGGGACTGCGGAACTGCTCGACATCGGCGAGGCTGCCGAGTTCCTCCGGGTGAGCGAAACGTCATTGCGGCGCTGGACCAATGCGGGGCGGCTGCCGTGCCTGCGCATCGGCGGCCGGCGCGAGCGGCGGTTCCGGCGCGCCGACCTGTTGGCGTTCATCGGCGGCGCTCTTCCGCGCAATCACTTTTGCGGACTGTACACCAGCGACCTCGATCGAGTGCGGGGAGCCGCGGCATTCCTGAGCGCCGGTCTGCAGGCAGATGCGCGCTGCCTGCTCGCCGCTGAAAAGCCGCTGCAGCGCGAGATCGTCGCGCAGCTCGAGCACGATCGTTCCGCGATCCGGAGTGACCTGAAAGCCGGGCGGCTGGTCGTCGCGGAGTATCGGGCTTCGGCGGCGGCGCAGATCGAGTATTGGCACGCACAGGTGAGCGCCGCACGCGAGAGCGGTTTTTCGAGTGTGTACGTGGTCGGCGATCTGTCGGCCGGGGCTTTCGGCCGGAAGCCCTTTGCCGAGAGTCTGGCGTACGAGGCCGAATATGACCGATCCATTGCGCGGGCGTTTTCAGTGACGACACTCTGTCTGTACGACGCGCGCAAGATTTCCGGACTCGACGCCGCCGCTGTCCTCCAATGCCACGACGGACCGCTCCATTGAGGCCTATCGCTCGCAGCGCTAGCTCGATGAACAACAAAGTCTTTGACCGGGGTATCCGCCGCGTGTAGGGTGTTGCCGACTACCTCGAATGCCGTGCGGGAAGGAAGTTGAGCCATGGCGCGCATCCTCGTGATCGATGACCAGGAGCCGATTCGTCGCGTCGTGCGGCGGGCGCTCGAGCAGGACGGACACGAGGTGTTCGACGCGAGTGACGGCGAAGTCGGGATGGAAATCCTCGAGAGTCACTCGTTCGACATCGTGATCACCGACATTTTCATGCCGGGTCAGGACGGCATCGTCACGCTCCGTCAAATCCGGAAACGGTTTCCCGCGGTGAAGGTCATCGTGATCTCGGGCGGGGACTCGACCGGCATGATGGACTTGCGGGAGGATGCCGAGATGCTCGGCGCGGTGAAGAGCCTGCAGAAGCCCTTTAACGCGCGCGAGATCATGGACCTGGTTCGCAGCGTCCTCGACTCGTAGGGCCGGCCTAGCTCCCGAGGCAGGACTCGAACCTGCGACCCGCCGGTTAACAGCCGGCTGCTCTACCAACTGAGCTACTCGGGAATGAGGCGCGAAATATAGAGACTCTTACAGTCCAGGCACAGTATCGGTTCGCGCTTCACCGATCACCGCCAATACCATCCCTCCAAGAATGAGGAGCGCTCCCAGGCCCTGCGATCGGGACAGCTCTTCGCCCCAAAAGAACCATGAGGTCATTGCCGCGAACACGGGCTCGAGGCAGAAGATCAGCGACGCGCGCGCCGAAGACATGTGAGCCTGCGCTCGCATTTGCCACAGCAACGCGATTGCCGTGGCCATCAGGCCGGTAAACACAATTGCGCCAATGAGCGCGGGCGACCAGAACAGGCGAATCGACTCGAAGAATGCCGCGAACAGTCCCACGCCAACCGCCGTGCCCGCGATTTGCAGCCAGACCAGCCGCAGTGGATCGTAGCGTCGTGACAGCTCGGCCACAGCCACGATGTGCCCGCCGAATACGACCGCCGTAATCATCGTCCAGAGGTCGCCGCGATTGAGGCCGCCGGCACCGGGCGCGGTGAGGAAATAGATCCCGGCCCCCGCGATGGCGAGCGCCAGCACCACCATCCATCCCGCGCGATGGCGCAACAACAGCAGCCCAAACACCGGCGCGAGCACCGACGAGAGCGCGACAATGAACGCTGACCGGGCGGGGGTCGTGTACTGGAGCCCGACGACCTGGCACGCAAAGCCGCTGGCGAGCAGCACGGCCAGCAGCGCTCCCGCGCGAAGCTCCGCGCCCGACCAGCCGCCACGCAGCCTGACGAACGGTGACAACGCGAGGGTCGCGAGCGCAAAGCGGATGCTGAGAAACGCGAGCGGCGAGCTGTCGGCGAGCGCGCGTTTGACGATCACGAAGCTCACGCCCCACGTGAACGTGGCGGCGAGCAACAGCGCGTCCGCCCGCTGTTTCTGCTTCAGGAGAGATCTCGCAAGTACCTTCCCGTCACCGAGTCGGCGATCTGCACGACATCCTCGGGCGTACCCGCGGCAACAATTTGGCCCCCCTGATCCCCAGCCCCCGGGCCCAAATCGATCACCCAATCTGCGCGCTTGATGACGTCGAGATTGTGCTCGATCACAAGCACGGTGTGTCCGGCGTCCACCAGCCGGTCCAGCACTTTGCACAGCACGCGCACGTCGTCCATGTGCAGGCCCGTGGTGGGCTCGTCGAGGATGTAAAGCCTCCGCGCGCCTTTCGTGCGCGCCAGCTCGCGGGCGATCTTCAGGCGTTGCGCCTCACCGCCCGACAGCGTCGTGCCCGGCTGCCCGAGCCGCAGGTAGCCGAGCCCAACTTGCTGCAGGTACCAGAGACAGCGCGCCAGGCGGGGATGGCGGTGCAACCGCTGGATCGCCTGATCCACGGTCCATTGCAGCGCCTGCGCGATGTTCGCGCCCTTCAGCTTGACGTCGAGGACCTCGCGTTTGAAGCGCGAGCCGCCGCAGGCCTCGCACGGGACGAACACGTTGGCGAGGAACACCATCTCGATCAGCACGTGGCCGGCGCCTTCGCAGGCTTCGCACCGCCCTCCAGCAACGTTGAAGGAAAACGTGCTGGGCTCGTAGCCGCGCGCGCGCGCGAGCGGTTCATTCGCGAACAGCGCACGGAGGTCGTCGAAGGCCTTCACGTACGTCACCGGATTGGACCGCGGCGTGCGTCCGATCGGAGCTTGATCGATGAGAACGACATCCTCGAGGTACTCCCATCCCTTCAGCGCGGAGACGTCCCCGACGGGCTCGCCGAGGTGCTGCTTGGCGGTGTGCTCGCCGCGCAGCCGCCCCTCGAGCTGCCGGTACAACACGTCGTGCACGAGCGTCGATTTCCCGGAGCCGGACACTCCGGTGACCGCCGTGAGTGTGCCGAGCGGGATTCGGAAATCGATGCCCCGGATGTTGTGGAGCCGCGCGCCCTTCACGTCGAGCCAGCGCACGGCAGGCCGGCGTGCCGACGGCACACCGATGCGCTTTTCGCCCGACAGATACTGGCCGGTGAGCGTGCCGGCCTCGCGCACCGCGGCGGCCGGTCCCTGGTAGACGACCTGCCCGCCGGCCTCGCCGCTCCCGGGACCGAGCTCGACCATCCAGCTGGCGGCGCGCATGGCCGCGGGATCGTGCTCGACCACCACAACGGTATTGCCGGCGTCGGCCAGCCGCCGCAGCAACACCAGAAGCCGGTCCACATCCGCCGCATGGAGGCCGATGGACGGTTCATCCAGCACGTACAGTGTGTCCACCAGGTGCGAACCCAGCGCGTTCGAGAGCGCGATACGCTGTGCCTCACCGCCGGACAGGGTGCGCGTCTGGCGGTCGAGCGTGAGATAGCCGAGGCCGACGTCGTTTACGAAGCTGACGCGCGCGCGCAGCTCACCCAGAATGTGGTTCGCCACGTGTTGTTGGAACGCCGGAAGCTCCAGATGCTCCAACCAGACCGCGAGATCGGCGGCCGTCAGCGCCGCCGCCTCGGCGATCGTCTTGCCCGCCACGCGCACAGCGAGCGATTCGGGCTTGAGCCGGGCGCCGCGGCATCCCGGGCAGGTCTTGGCGAGCTGGTACTGCCGGAGGAACACGCGGATGTATTGCTTGTAGCGCTTTTCTTCGAGCCGCTCGAGAAAGGGAAAGATCCCCAGGTAGCGGCCACTCGTGTTGCGGAGCAGGAAGTGTCGTTCGCGCGCCGGGATGTCCTGCCACGAGGCATCGAGGTCGATGCTGCGGGCACGCGCGGTCTCGCGCAACAGCCGCCGGCGTCCTTCGTAGCGGGGCTTGGTCCAGGGATCGAGCGCGCCATCGGCGAGCGACACCTGGGCGTCCGGGACGATCAGCGATTCGTCGTACTCCAGCACGGCACCGAAGCCGTTGCACGTGGGACACGCGCCGCGCGGGTTATTAAAGGAAAAGAGCGTCGGCGTGAGCAGGGGCGCGGCGCAGCCGCAGGCCGAACACGCGGGGTGCTCGGAAAAGCGCCGCCGGTCGCCGTTGTTGAGCGCGAGGGCCACGCCCTCACCTTCGCTGAACGCAGTGGCGATGGCATCGGCCAGGCGGCCGCGGTTCTCAGTGGTGGCGGCGATTCGATCTACTAGGACCAGCACGTCGGTTCCGGCGCGTACCCGCTCTTCCGCGCCCTCCTCATCGAGTCGGACCACCTGGCCATCTACCTGTGCGCGCACAAACCCGGCCGCCTGCAACTGTGCGGCGATTGCGACATCCGGACGATGTGCAGAGGAGGGCAGGGGGAATGCCACGACGACGTTTTCCGTGTCCCGGGTCCCGTTTCCAGTCAGTACGTAGTCAACAACCTCCTGCACGGTGTCCCGTTTCACATCCTGCCCGCATTGCAGACACGCCTGCGTGCCGGCGCGAGCCCACAACAACCGGAGGAAATCGTTGATTTCGGTGGCGGTCCCGACCGTCGAACGGCTCGATGTCGTGGGGTTCTTCTGTTCGATCGCGACGGCGGGGGACAGTCCCTCCATCGAATCCACCAGCGGCTTCGGCATCCGCTCGAGGAACTGTTTGGCATACGTCGACAGCGATTCGATGTAGCGCCGCTGCCCCTCGGCGTAGAGCGTGTCGAACGCGAGCGAGCTTTTCCCCGAGCCCGAGGGGCCGGTGACGACTGAGAGCGCCCGGCGCGGGAACTCGACGGTGATGCCCTTCAGATTATGCTGGCGTACGTTGCGGAGAACGACGCGCTCGGGGGGATGGCGCATAACCCCCAAAAATAACAGCTTTGGCCGTCAGATGGCTCTCGCCCTGACCCCGCGGCTGCTTCGTCGTGGCCTCGAGTTGTTCGCCGCCATCTCCCTCGGTGGAGTCGCCCTGCTCGTTGCGTACTACCTGATTCGCTTCGGCGATCGGGTGGACGTCTTCCTTACGCCGTTCCTGCGACTGCACTGGGGATGGATCGCTGTCGGCCTCGTCCTGGCCTCGATGGACTGGTTCGGTGGTGGGCTACGACTCTGGGTCTGCACCCGTCACGTATATCCGCGTGTCAGGCTGCGGGACATGGTTCTCGCCGGCGGGTTCGGCGCCTGGGGCGCCTACCTCACGCCTTTCCAGTCCGGCTCGGCGCCCATGTCGGTGTGGGTGATGAAGCGCGCGGGGGTGCCAGTGCCCGTGGCCATCAGCTCGATTTTCGTCACCTTCATCGCCACGGTCGGCTTCTTTGCGATCGCGGGGCCCCTTGCTGTGTGGCTCGGCGCGGGGAAATCACTCGCGCAACACGGTCTCGTGCTCGGCATCACCCTCTACGACCTCTTCAAGACCAGCCTCACGATTTTCGGGCTGCTCGGCCTGCTGATGCTGACCGCCATGATCTTCCCCGGCGTCATGAAGCGGCTCATTCAGCGACTGGCGGCACGAATCGCCCGCCGCAGCCCGAGCGCCGCGGCGCGCATGGAGAAGCTGCTGGGCGGCGTCGATCGCGCCCACGACTGCATGGTCGCGTTCGGGTCGCCGAAGGGTCTGTTCACCCTGCTCCTGGCCATCGTGATCTCCGCGCCGTCGCACGCCAACAAGCTGCTGGCTGGATATGTCACGATGCGGGTGCTGGGCATCCCGGCTGACTTCAGCGACATTCTCCTCCTCCAAACCCTGATTTCTTTCCTTCTATACTTCGCGCCCACACCAGGGGGGTCGGGTCTCGCGGAGCTGACCTCTGCGGCCGTGATGTCGCTCTACGTTCCGCGCGAGTTGACGCCGAGCTACACTTTGATTTGGCGCTTCATCAACAGCTACGCGACGGTGATCGTCGGCGCGCTGATCTTCTGGTATTGGCTCAGGCGCGGACTCGTCGGACGCGAGGAATCCGTGGGGCTCACCTAACTGCAGCTTCCTTGCCCGGTTACACCGCCGGGCGTAACTTCACGGCCTGGCCTCAGATACGGGAGTGGGCGTGCATGGCGTTGCTTGAATTGGGCGGGCGGAGATTCACGCTCCCGCAAGGGGAAGTGCTACTCGGCGCAGATCCCACCTGCGCCATCCCGCTCGCCGTTCCGGGTGTTCTCCCCAAGCACGCGAAGCTGAAATCCCTGCCAGACGGGCAAGTCGTCATCACAAAGGCAGTTCCAGAGGCGGACGTTCTGATCAACGGCGTGCGCCTGGGTGCAGAACCGACCCCCCTCCTCCACGGCGACAAGGTCGAGGTGGGAGGGCAAGAGCTCACATTCGTCGACGAGCGGCGCAGCGGTAGCACGCAATACGTACAGGCCATGAGCGTTCCACAGGCGATGGAGCGGGCGAAGGCTGAGGCCAAGGGCGGGAAGGTCACAGTGAACACCGGCGGGCGAGTCGTCTCGCTCACGGATGGGCGGGAGTACGCCGTCGCCGGTACGTCGCTGGTTTTTGGCCGTGACGCCTCGTGCGATGTGGTCGTCGCCGGCAAGGACGTCTCACGCCGCCATGCCGAGATCATGCAGACGCCCAAGGGCTACCTGATCGTCGACTCCAGCACGAATGGCACGTCGGTAAACGACACCCGCATCGAGGGGCAGCGGCTGCTCGCTCGGGCGGACGTGATCACGATCGGCGAAGAGAAGTTTCGGTTCTATGCGGATACCGCGGCTGCGCCTCCTAACCCTTCCCCCCCTCCCCCCCCTCTCCCGGGGCCGGCCGCTAGCGCGCCCTCGGCCGCAACCCCCGCGAAGGGCGAGAGGCTCAGGGAGACAGTTCATGGCGTCCCGTCCGCTCCGCGGCCAACCGGAGCCCCGTTGGCGAGCTTCATCGTACGCGGGGGTGCGCTGAAGGGACAGCGGTTCAGCGTCAAAACTCCCGTCGTCAACATCGGCCGGGCCGATTACAACGATTTGGTGCTGCCCGATGAATCGGTGTCCACGAGCCATGCGAAGCTGCAACGTCGCGAAGGCGTATGGATACTGGTGGACCTCGATTCCACGAACGGGACGTTCGTCGACGGCGATCAGATCAAGGGGGAGGCTCCGCTTGCACCAGGGGCTACGGTTCGGTTCGGGGATGTCTCACTGGTCTTCGAGCCGACGGATGACGGGGCGGAGGTGGCCAGAGGCGGTGGGACTCGCGTAATGGAACAGATGGTCATGAGTCCGCCTCCTCGGCCGGCGCCGCCGACGAAACCCAACCCCGCGGTCCCTGCATCGGCTCCCGCGAAGCCCCCAGCGGCCAAACCTGCAGCGGCGAAACCCGCCGCTGCCAAGCCGGTGCCGGCAAAACCAAAGCCAGGAGCGAAACCACCTCCCCCGGTGGCACAGCAGAAGAAGGGTAAAGGCTGTGGCGGCAGCGCCGCAGTGCTCCTGCTCGGGATCGTCGGACTGGTGTATTGGATGTTTATCTAGGGATCACGTGCATATCACTTCCGCTGGTCGCACCGACGTCGGCGTCATTCGGTCGGGGAACGAGGACAGTTTTCGCATGATTCCCGACCGGGGGATTTTTGTCGTCGCCGACGGCATGGGAGGTCACGCCGCGGGGGAAGTCGCCAGCGAGATGGCGGTGCGGATTGTCGCGGACGAGATCCATTCAGTCCGCGGTCTGACCGACGACCAGGTCGCCGAGCGCATGCGTGCGGCGGTTCGCACAGCGAACGGTGCCATCTTTCAGCGCACGCTGACCGAGCACGACAAGCGGGGCATGGGGACGACGGTCACCGCGCTGACGCTGTTCGAAACGCGGTTCTTGATCGGGCAGGTGGGCGACAGTCGCGCCTACCTGCTGCGTGACGGCCGGTTGAGCCAGCTGACGAAAGACCATTCGTACGTTCAGGAGCAGGTGGATGCCGGCTATCTGACGCCGGAGCAGGCCCGCACCCATCCCTACAGCAACGTGATCACCCGCTGCGTCGGCGCCAACAGCGACGTCATGCCCGACATCTACGCGGGGACGGTGAAGCCGAAGGATCTCTTCCTACTGGCGTCGGATGGGCTGACGGGTATGCTGGAGGACTATCAGCTCTCGGAGCTGCTGTCGCCCGACCGGATGCCGCAGGACGAAGTGGATGCGCTCATCGCGGAAGCCAATCGCCACGGCGGTCTCGACAACATCACCGCGATCATCGTGCGCATCGATTCGGTCGAAGCACCCACCCAGGACAACGTCACGACGCAGCAGTCCCCCGCCCGGCCGCGCTGAGCAGGCTGCGCTGGCCTGCGAGCCGCGCTGCCACTTCTTCGCGCGGCAGCGTCACCAGGTCGACGATCGGACGCGCCGGAATCTCCGCCGGCTCGAGGACGAAGACGCGCAGGCGCTGCGCGGAGCGGTGCAGCTCGGCGGCGACGCGCGGCAGCCCGAGGCTCCCCAGTCCCGGCAGCGAGACGTCGAACATGTCGGGCTTCGCAGGAAAGTCGAGAAAGACGTGGTCGGGGCGCAGTCTCAGCTCGTGCGCCAACCGCTCCTCCACCCGTTCGAGCAGATCGGGGTCGCGGGACGGCCAGTCGAACGTTTCGGCCGGCAATTCGGTCGCCGGGATGTCGAGTGCGCGCTTGGCGAGCCGCCGTTCGCGCAGCGCGCGTGCCAGGCCCGTCTGATCGCTCTGTTGCAGCTCGTGGCTCAGCCCGTCGTCCGTCGCGACCGCGATGTCGTCAGGGGACATGCGCCGAGCGGCGATGGTGCGGCGCACCAGACGCTTGAACATCGCCGTCGCGCTGCGCACCGCGTGATGCCAGTACACGTTGCGGTACATCTGGTACTTCGCGAACAGCAGCGACTCGAGGGCCGCCATCCCTTTGGAATGCAGCACCACGCCATCAGCCGATACGGTGAGCGATGTAAGCAGCCGATCGACGTCGATGACGCCGTAGGGCACGCCGCACATCTTCGCGTCGCGTGACAGGTAGTCGAGCTTGTCGACGTCGATGGACCCGGAGACCAGGCTGGCGAGCGGAGACGAGCTCGTCCCCTGAATCAGGTGCAGCAAGCGCTCTGCCGAAACACCGAGACGCTCGAGCGCCGTCGCCAACGCGCCGGAACGCAGATGGCGGGCGGCGAGGCTCTCGTGGGGAGGGAGGCCCGCCTCTTCGAGTGCGTGCGAGAACGGGTAATGCCCGATGTCGTGCAACAGCGCGGCGAGCTGTACCTCCAGCTCTTTGGTTACGCGGCAGGCAAGATGGTACGCACCCAGTGCGTGCTCAAACCGGGTGTGCGTGGCACCGGGGTAAACGAGAAACGCATGGCCGAGCTGCCGAACGTACCGCAGACGCTGGAACGCCGGCGTGTCGATGATCGCGAGCGCCTCGGGCTCGAGGCGGATGTTGTTCCACAGCGGGTCGCGAACGACCTCGAATTGACTCAAGTCTTCGGTCCGGCCTCCCGGACACTCACCGGAACGAGCTCGGCGAACTGCTCGAAGTTCTTGCAGAAGAGGGCGGACAGCTTGTTTGCCTGGACGTCGTACGCCGCGGGATCCTTCCACGTGGTGCGAGGATCGAGCAGCGAGTCGGAGACGCCGGGCACTTGTTTCGGCACTTGCAGGCCGAACACCGGCTCGCGGCGCGTCGGCACCTTGTCGAGCGCTCCCGCCAGCGACGCGCGAATCATCGCTCGCGTGCTCTTCAGGTCCATGCGCCGGCCCACGCCGTAGGGTCCACCGGTCCACCCGGTGTTCACGAGCCAGCACTGGACGTCGTGCCGCGCGATGCGCTCGCCAAGCATCTTGGCGTAGACGCTTGGGTGCAGCGGCAGGAACGGCGCACCGAAGCACGCGGAGAAGGTCTCCTTCGGTTCGGTGACGCCGCGCTCGGTGCCCGCGACCTTCGCGGTGTAGCCGGACAGGAAGTGATACATCGTCTGCTCCGGCGTCAACTTGGCGATCGGCGGCATCACGCCGAACGCGTCGCAGGTCAGGAAGACGACGTGAGCGGGATGGCCCGCCATGCCTTCGGGGACGTGATTCGGGATGTAGTGAATCGGATACGAGGCGCGCGTGTTTTCGGTGATCCGCTGCGAGTCCAGATCCACGGCGCGGGTGGCAGGATCGACGTCCACGTTCTCGAGCACGGTGCCGAACATTTCCGTGGTGGCAAAGATCTCGGGCTCGCCCTCACGCGACAACCGGATCACTTTCGCGTAGCAGCCGCCCTCGAAGTTGAAAATGCCCTCGTCGGACCACCCGTGCTCGTCATCGCCGATCAAGCGCCGCTCGGGGTCGGCGGAGAGCGTCGTCTTTCCTGTGCCGGAGAGACCGAAGAACAGCGCACAGTCGCCCTGCTTGCCGACGTTGGCGGAGCAGTGCATCGAGAGCACGCCCTGCAGTGGCAGCAGGTAGTTCAGCACGCTGAAGATCGATTTCTTGAGCTCGCCCGCGTAGCGCGTGCCGCCGATCAGAATCGTGCGCTGCGCAAAGCTCACGATGATGAACGTGCCCGACTTGGTTCCATGGATGGCCGGGTCCGCGTGGAATTCAGGCGCGTGCAACACCTCGAATTCCGGTTCGAAGCTCGACAGCTCGCCGTCGGTGGGGCGCAGGAACATGTTGTAGACGAAGAGCGCGTGCCACGCGTTCGGCGTCATGAAGCGAATCGGGAGACGGAACGCCGGATCGGCCCCGGCATAGACGTCGCGCACAAACAGCTCCTGGCTACTCAAGTGCGCTTCCACGTCCGCCTTCAGACGCGCGAACTGCTCAGGCGAGATCGGCTGATTCACCTTCCCCCACCAGATCTGATCGGTGGAGTCGGGTTCCTGCACCAGGAACTTGTCGTTCGGACTACGGCCGGTATGAGGCGACGTCACCGCGGAGAACGGTCCCGCTGACGTCACCACCCCTTCGCCACGGCGCAGGGCGTGCTCGTACAGTTGAGACGGCGTCTGATTCCGGAACACACGCTGCTCAGTGGATATGCCCATTGCCCTTATTGGGTTGGCCGCACCTGGCGGCGATACTCCAGTGCATCGATGGCGCCAATCACCGCCATATTCACGATGTCGGGGACTTCTGACAACCTTTGCAAGACATGGACCGGACGGGCCATCCCCACAAGGATGGGTCCAATCGCCTGGGCGTCCCCGAGGCGGGCGAGCAGCTTGTAGGCGATGTTGGCGGCATTTAAGTCTGGGAATATCAATACGTTAGCCGGGCCCCGCAGCTTGGCGAAGGGGTACACCCGCGTCAGGATCCGCTCCACGACCGCCGTATCGGCCTGCATCTCGCCGTCGACCTGTAGTTCGGGGTCCCGCGCGTGCAACAATGTGACAGCCTGCTGCACCTTGGCCGCGGCAGGATGCTTCACGGAGCCGAAGTTTGAGAACGAGAGCATGGCCACGCGCGGCTCGATGCCGAGCCGGGTTACGAACTTGGCGGTGGCGGTCGCGATCTCCGCGAGGGTCTCGGCGTCGGGCTCGATGTTCACCGTCGTGTCGGCGAAGAAGAACGTCTGCTGGCGAAAGATCATCATGTAAATGCCGCTGACGTGTTTACGTCCCGGCTCGGCGCCGATCACCTCGAGTGCCGGTCGCAACGCGTCCGGATAGTCGATCTCCTCACCGGCGACGAGTACGTCGGTGCGTCCGGCCCGCAGCATCAACAGGCCGTAGTACATCGGATCGAGCACCCGGTCTTTCGCTTCCCGCAGCGTCATCCCGCGCCGCCGGCGGAGCTGCCACAAGTCCTGCGCGAGCTGATCGCGATCGGTGGCGGTCCGTGGGTTGACCAGCTCGATGTCCTCGAGCGTCAGCGAAGCGTCGTCGGCCTGGCGGCGGATCGCGTCGAGATCGCCGAGCAGAATGGGTCGAGCAATACCCTCGTCCGAGAGAATGCGGGAAGCGCGCAGGATGCGGGGATCGTCGCCCTCCGGGAACACGATGCTCGGCGGATCCTGCTGTGCGCGGGAGATGAGCCCGCGCATCACCTGGCGCTCGGGTCCGAGTCGCGCTTCCAGCTCGGCGCGGTATTCTTCCACGTCGATGATCCGGCCGGCGATCCCCGACGCGACCGCGGCCCATGCGACGGCCGGCGCGACCCAGAGCAGCACGCGCGGATCGAATGGTTTGGGAATCAGGTAGTCGGGCCCGAACTTCAGCTTCTCGCCCCCGTAAGCGCGCGTCACCGACTCGGGCACTTCCGCCTTGGCCAGCTCGGCGAGCGCGCGCGTGGCGGCCATCTCCATGTCTTCGTTGATCTTTTTGGCGCGCACGTCGAGCGCGCCGCGGAAGATGAACGGGAAGCCGAGGACGTTGTTCACCTGGTTCGGGAAATCTGACCGGCCCGTCGCCACGATCGCGTCGGAGCGCGCCTTCTTCGCCTCGTCCGGCATGATCTCAGGCGTCGGATTGGCGAGCGCAAAAATCACGGGCTTCTTCGCCATTCCCTGCAGCATGTCGCCGGTCACAATGCCGGCTACGGAGAGTCCCACGAACACATCGGCGCCCTGCAACGCCTCGGCGAGCGTGCGCGCTTTGGTCTCGATGGCAAAGCGCTGCTTGAACTCGTCCAATCCCTCGCGGCCCTTGTAGATCACGCCTTTGTGGTCGCACATGACGATGTGCTCGCGCTGCACGCCGAGACGCACGTAGTGCTCGGCGGTCGCGATCGCCGCCGCGCCGGCGCCCGCGAAGACGACTGTGACTTGGGAGATTTCTTTCTTGACGAGGAGCAGCGCGTTGAGGAGCGCCGCGCCGGAGATGATCGCCGTGCCGTGCTGGTCGTCGTGAAAGACCGGGATGGAGAGCGTCTCGCGCAGCTTCTGTTCGATGTAAAAACAGTCCGGTGAACGGATGTCTTCGAGATTGATCCCGCCGACGGTGGGTTCGAGGAGCTGACAAAAGCGGATGACGTCCTCGGGATTCTCGGAGCCGACCTCGAGATCGAACACGTCAATATCCGCGAACGCCTTGAAGAGAATACCTTTGCCTTCCATTACAGGCTTGCCCGCCAGCGCACCAATGTTGCCAAGGCCCAGAACGGCCGTGCCGTTCGTCACGACGGCGACGAGGTTGCCCTTCGTCGTATAGACGTAGGCGTCGTCCGGGCGTTTAGCGATTTCGAGGCACGGCTCCGCCACGCCTGGCGTGTACGCGAGGGAGAGATCCCGCTGATCCTTGAACGGTTTTGTCGGTGTGACCTGGATCTTCCCAGGGAGGCCCTGCGAGTGATAGTCGAGGGCCTCCTGGCGGCGGCTGGGGGGAGCCAAGGACAGAAGTCCTTTATAGAGAAGGGGTTATGCTAAGGGGGCGTGACGGAGGCTGTCAAGAGCGGATCGTATCTAGTAATATGCCGCCGATGCGGAAACGCTCGTGGTGGGTGCGCACGCCGCTTTTCTTCCTCGCGCTGCTGCAATTCAGCGTGCCGGCCGCTGCCGCATGGGCCGACGCTCGGCTCGGCGAACCGTCCGGACCGGCGCACATCGAGTCGCACTCCACGGCCGGCTGCGCACGAATTCACCCAGCCGACTGCGCGTTCCACCGCTTTCTCTCGGCGCCGCTCGCGCGCAATCCCTCGACCGTCATTCGAATTCGCGAAGGGCTTGGGATTCGGTGGGCGCTCGCTGTGGTACAGCGCTCGGCAACGGCCGCTGATCTCACTCTACCCGACTCCCGCGCTCCCCCAACGCTCTCCTGAGTAGCGGCGCCGCGCTTCCGCGGCGGCCGTAAATCCAAACAAGCCTGACGTGCCCGACTCCTCTGTGGGAGGAGTGCGTGTGCGCTGGACTTTACCAGGAGAGCATCATGCACGTCCTCACAATGCTCATGACCCTGCTGTCCGCGACAGGCGGCACGGTGTCCGGGCGCGTCACCACGTCCTCGGGCGCACCCGTTGCCGATGTCCAGGTGTCGCTCACAGATCTCCACCGTTCGACAACCACGGACAGTACTGGGCGCTACGCTATCACCGACGTACCTGCCGGCTCGTTTACACTCACGTTCCAGCGTATTGGTTTCGCTCCAGCAGTGCGCAGGATCGCGTCGACCGGCGCTGACGTCACCACCACAGACGTCACGCTGCGGGAATCGGTCCTCGAGCTAACCGGAATACAAGTCACCGCCAGTGCGAACGCCACTGACGCCCTGAATTCTCCCCAACCAACCAGCGTGCGTGCAGGCGAAGAGCTGCGGCAGTCGCAGTCGCCGACACTGGGAGAGACACTCGAAGGCATCGCCGGAGTGCATAGCTGGAGCACGGGCGTCGGCATCGGCAAGCCGGTCATTCGGGGTCTCACGTCCAATCGGGTACTCGTGCTGGACGACGGGCAGCGGCTCGAGACGGCGCAATGGGGAGACGAGCATAGTCCCAATGTCGAAACCGCGAACGCCGAGCGGATCGAGGTGATTCGCGGCCCGGCCAGCGTCCTGTATGGATCCGATGCACTGGGCGGTGTGGTGAACGTGGTGCAAAAGGATCTGCCGGATGCCGCCGGTGGCCGTGGCTTCGTGCATAGCAACCTGAGCGCCGCCTACGCCAGCAACAACGGCATGAAGGACGGGTCTTTTGGGCTTGAAGGTGCAAGCGGCGGCGTCGCGTTTCGCGGTGCGTTCAGTGGACGCAGCAGTAACAACGCGCACACGCCGGACTATGCCCTGTGGAACAGCGGTGACCAGGCTGTCGCCGGCAGTGGGACGCTGGGGACGCGCGGCGCATGGGGATCGGCGACAGCCTCCTTCTCTCAGCGCAATGAACGGATCGAGCTGACGGACGAGGATCCGGCGGCGACCCCGTTGCAACGCATCGGGACGAGCCATGGCCGCTTCGACCTGACCCTCCCTGTGGGTGGTGCCCGGTTGGAGCTGTCGACCGGGTACGAGCGCAACCGGCGCCGCGAGTTCGAGGACAAGAACGATCCCACCGTCGCGCTGGGGTTGCTCACGCAGACTTACCTCGCAGACGTGCACTACCACCACGTGCCGCTCGGGCCCTTCTCGGGATTGATCGGCTTCTCGGGAGTTCGGAACACGTTCGACAAGTTCGGGGAAGAGACGCTCATTCCGCCGAGCGCGGCGAACAATGCGGCCGTGTACGCCTTCGAGCAGACCGAGGGCTTGCGTGTCAACGTCTCGCTCGGCGCGCGCTACGACTACCGCAAGCTTTCGGTCGCCGCGGATACGGTCCTCGGCGTGGCCACCCAGGGCCATGCCTGGAGCTCCGTCACCGGAAACCTGGGGTTACTGATCCATCTCAGTGAACCGACGGCGCTGGTGCTGAACATCGGCCGTGGGTTTCGGGCGCCCTCGTCCTTCGATCTCTACTCGAACGGCGTGCACGAGGGCACAACGGCATTCGAGCGCGGCAATCCCGATCTCAAGACGGAGAAATCCGTGAACACCGATCTGGCGTTGCGTGCGCAGTCGAACCGGCTGTCGCTCGAGGTGGGCACGTTTCTCAATCTGATCCAGGACTACATCTACACCGTGCCGACGGGCACGGTGGACAGCGCGTCCGGCTTTCAGATTTTCGATGTCACACAGGGAAACGCGAGTCTCACCGGGTTCGAGGCGGCAGCGCAGTGGCACCCCACCCCTCATCTGCATCTCCAGGGGACGGCCGACTACGTGCGAGGCCAGAATACGTCCACCCATAGCCCGTTGCCGACCATGCCTCCGTTGCGGGCTACTTGGTTGGTGCGGCTCGAAGGCGGGGAGCGTCCAGGCGGTGAGGTTCAGCACCCGTATCTCTCGATTGGAGGAGAGTTGAACGCCCGGCAGAGCCGCATGGACCCGGCGGAGCAGCAGTTCTATGCGGACGCATTTGGAGGCACGGGGTTTCAATCGCGTCCCTACACACTCGTGAATCTCGCGGCTGGTGCCAGCTGGGTCGTCGGTTCCCGCACGTTCGCGGTGGATCTGTCGCTACGCAACGCGTTCAACAAGCGCTATGCGGACTACTTGAGCCGAATCAAGACCAACGCAGCGGATCCCGGCATGGGCCGTTCACTCATCGCGCGGATAACGACGGAGTTCTAACGTGACTCGGAAGACCCAGCTTTTCGCGTGTGTAGTCATCGGGGGCTTGGCGCTGACGATCGCATGCAGTAGCGATTCGGCGGGGCCAAGCCCCCTGCCGTCCTGCGGGGCGCACGGCTCGCAGCTTTCCCTTGCCGTGGGCGCATATACCTCCATCGACCCGGCGAGTGATTCCGGTTGTGTGACGTTCGCCGCGAATGCCGGAGCCGACACGGCCGAGTACCTGGTGCTGCCGTGGTCGGCCGGCGGCGCGTTTGCCTCTGCGCCGTTCAGACTCCAGTCCGCGGCGCCGCTCGCGTCGATCGCGATGTCCCGCGCTCCGGGGCCGCCGGCCGCGCGCAGTCGCCGCGCGACGCCGGTGGCTTTTGATCATTTCCTGCGTGAGCTCGCGCGCAATCGCCGCTACGCACAAACCGACCGATCGGCGCCCGCGGTCGGCTCAGCGGTGACGCCGCCGTCCGCGGCTGCCGGCCCACCCACCGTGGGCACCCTCCGCACGTTCAGGGTGTGTGCGAACACGAGCTGCTCGACACTGAACAACGTGGGGGCGGTTGCTCGAAAAGTGGGTACGCACATCGCCATCTACATCGATACCCTGGCGCCGTCTCCCGGAATCAGCTCCAGCGAGCTCGACTCACTTCAGACTGTTTTCGACACGCGGCTCTACGCGCTCGACACCGTGACATTCGGCCACGTGTCCGACATCGACTCCAATAGCGTGGTCATCGTCCTGATGTCCAACCAGGTAAACAAGCTTGTCACCGCGGCGAAGTGCCACAGCGACGGCTACATCGCTGGGTTTTTCTTTCCCGGGGACCTCGCTCCGGGGTTCTCCACGACGTACAACAATGGAGAAGTCTTCTACTCAGTCGTCGCGGACTCGACCGGATCGCTGAGTTGTCCCCACACGAACGCAGAGATCAATAGTGTTACGCCGGTGACGTTCACCCATGAATTCCAGCACATGATCAACTTTGTCGAGCACGTGCTGGTGCGGGGTGCCGATTCCGAAGACGGATGGCTGGATGAAGGGCTGTCGAAGTACGCCGAAGAGATCGCGGGGCGCAGCTTCGGCGACAATGCGCACTTCAGCCAGTACGCATTTGGCGATGCCTATGACAGCTATCAGTATCTGCTCGCGACCGGTGACACCCCATTGCTGATTCCGGCCGACCAGGGCACGCTGGCGATGGTCGGCGCCAGCTGGCTCTTCACGCGGTATATCGTGGATCAGTTCGGGGATTCGTTGCCGGGCAAACTTGTCCAGACGGCGTTGACCGGGACCGGGAACGTGGCGGCACAGACCGGCCAGCCCTTCGACCAGACGGTCAGCCGCTGGGCGCTCGCCAACTGGGTGTCAGATTTGCCGGGGTTCACCGCACCGAGTGAGCTGCAGTACAGTTCGTGGCACTTCCGCAACACGTTTGCTTCGCTCCACAGCCAGGATACCACGGACTTCGCGATCCCGTATCCGTTGGTCCCGACGCTCTCGGCGGGGAGTGCCGTCAACATCAGCGGCAGGCTCCAGTCGGGCTCAGGCGAATATGTGCGCGCGGTGCAGCGAGCAGGAGGGGCGGCGTTCACGCTGCATTTCAGCGCGAACGGAACGGCCGCAGTTTCCCCCGCGGTCATCCCGCGCCTGGTTGTGCTGCGAATTCGGTAGGGCTGACTACGGGGTCGCCGCGGGGTTGCCGTTGCCGACGCCAAGTTTGCGAAGCACCACCGCGCCGACGAGCAGGAGCCCGTACATGCAGACGACCAATGGGCCTGTGGGCAAATCCTTGGTGTAGGAGAGCCACAGGCCAAGGATCGACGCAAGAGCGCCCGAGCTCCAGGCGATGATCGTGAGCTGGCGCTTGTCAGCTGTGAACAGGTTCGCGATCACCGCGGGGACGACGAGGAAACTGAAGACCATCAGGACGCCGGCGATGGGAACAGCCAGCGTGATG
>Ga0193711_1000003_pt1 | contig 75501 bp, 71 predicted proteins | sample H3m2metaG_FD_144922 | JGI IMG/M metagenome (GOLD analysis project Ga0193711, IMG submission 144922) | Soil microbial communities from a riparian zone of the East river system, Colorado, United States - H3m2 | ecosystem: Environmental > Terrestrial > Soil > Riparian zone | place: USA: East River...
CAGAAAATCGAGACGCTTCGTTTCTTCGGCGTGCTCTTCGACGGCGAGTGCGTTCACCGGTCCAACGGCGTCGATGGCGCCACGCAGCCGGTCGTTTTCCTCTCGCAGCCACGCGAGGTCGCCTTCCACCTCCGGTGAATCGGCCAGCAACTTGTCGAGCGGCTTGCGCCACTCGGTCTCGACGCGCTCGACCAGCCCGCGTTTGCGGCCTTCGATCTCCGTGCGCTCGAGCTGCAACCGGTGCTCTTCTTCGCCCAGGGCGGCCAGCGCCTTGCGCGCTTGATCGAGCGCGCCTTCCGCCTGGCCGACGTCGGCGTCGACCATACCAACTTGCGCTTCGGCGTCCTTCGCGGCGGCGTCGAGCTTCGTCACTGCCAGGCGGCGCTCCTGCAACGTGTCCTCCCACTGCGCGCGCTGCGTCGTGAGTGACGCCGTCTCGTGCTCGATGCGTGCGATTTCCTCGGCGCGCGCCCCGGCCTGGTCTCTCGACGCTTTCGTGTCGTCCGAGGCGCGGCCGGCGCGCTCTGACGCCGCGGCGAGCCGCGCCTCTACCTGAGCGGCTTCCACCTGCCAGCGCACGCGCTGCTCGCGCGCGGCTTCCTGCTGTGCCTCGAGGTCGGCCAGCACGGCGCGCTCGGCACTGAGCTCTTCGGTGGAGCGCAAGCGCTCGACGTCCTGCTCCTGCAGCTCGACGTGCAGCGCGCCGAGGCGCGCTTCGACTTCCGCCAGCCGCTTGGTCAGTCGCTCGACCTGCGCGGCGGCTCCCTCCGCCTGGCGGCGGGCGTGAATCAGACCGCGATCCGCTTCGCCCTTTTCGGCACCGGCCTCGAGCTCGACGCGGCGCGCCTGCTCGGCGCCATGACCGGCTACAGTCAGCGCCGCTTCAGCGGCCGCGAGCTCCTTGACGGTGGACTCTTCAGTCGTGCGCGCACGATCGAGATTCGTCGTCGCCTCACGTACGTCTTTCTCCAGCGCCTCGAGCTCGGCGCGGCGCTGCAATGGTCCGGCGGCCGGCGTACCGCTGTCGAGGAAGACCGCGCCATTCGCGCGACGCAGCGCGCCCGCGCCGATCACTTCGTGGCCGGCGAGCAGCGCGCGAACCCAGGCTGCCGCGGGACCGTCCACGCGGAGCTCGTCCTTGAGCGGGTGGCCGTCGGCCCCGAGTCGAGGCCCCGGGACGCAGGGCAGGAGCACCAGCGGGCCCGGTTGCGTCGCTGCGTGCCAGGCGCTGATCGCCTCGATGACGGTCGCATCCTGGACGAGGACCGCATGCAGCCATTCGCCGAGCAGACGCTCGGCCAGCTCGGCGTCTCGCCGGCTGGTGCGGACGAAATCAGCGAGCGGCCCCAGAACACCCGGAAGCCGGGCTTTCAGCAGTGCCTGTGCGGCGGGCGCCAGGCCGACGTGCTCGCGGTCGAGCTCGGTGAGCGCGTCCCGCCGTGCCTCGAGTTGCGCCAACGCCGCTTCCGTCTGGCGCCGGGCCGATCGGGCGCCCATCTCCTGTTCATGCAGCGTGCCGACGTGCCGACGCGCATGTTGCAATGCTTCCACCGCCCGAACTGCTGCTTGCGCGTCGCGATTGACGCGCTGCACGGCCGCCGCCGCGTCGCCGGCGGCGGCCTCGGCTGCGGCGTCGCGCGCCCGGCGTTCTTCAGCCGCGAGCGCGAGCTGCTCGCGCAGCTCGCTCCGCTCGCGATCCAACGCGCCGCCCTCGATTTCCAGCGCCCGCGCGGACTCGGCTCGGCGCTGCAGCGCCTCCTCGAGCTCGCGCACCGCGAGCCGCTCCGCGGTGAGCCGGCCGCGGACGTTGTCCTCTTCGCCAGTCCGCGCGCCCAGCGCCAAATGCACAGCGGTGAGATCACGCTCGGCGGCAGCGCGCTCCGCGGCCGCGGCCTGGTGCTCACGCTCGGTCTGCGCCGCCCGCCGCTCGGCCTGGATGCGCTCCTCGGCGGCGGTCTGGCGCCGCTGGCTCGCGTTGCTCAGCCGTTCGGCCGCGAGAGCGATGTCGCTCTCGAGCCGTCCCACTTCGAGCTTGACGTCACCGAACCGGCGCTCGACTTCGGTGCGCCGCGCTTCGGTCGTGTGCCGGGCCTGGACTCGCGCTTCGCGTTGATGCTCGGCATCCTCGAGTCGCGTGCGGGCCGCGGGAAGCTGCTCGGCCAGCTCGCGCGCACGGACTCCCAGCGCGCCGAGTGACAGATCGAAGTCCTCGATCTCCCGGCGCACGAGCGTCATGGCGATCCCAAAACGCTCTTCAATCATCTTGCCGTAGCGCTCGGCGCGGCCGCGCTGGCGCGCGAGGCTGCGGACCTGGGTCTGCACCTCGGCGATCAGGTCCTCGAGCCGGGCGAGATCGACCGCCGTCTCCTCGAGTCGCCGCTCCGTGCTCTTCTTGCGGTCGCGATACAGCCCGATTCCCGCCGCTTCCTCAAACAGCGCCCGCCGCTCTTCGGCTTTTTCGGACAACAGCGCCTCGATCATCTTCGCTTCCATGACGACCGCGGCGTCCGCACCGAGGCCGGTGCCGCGCAGCATGTCCTGGATGTCGCGCAGCCGTACCGGCGCGCGATTCAGCAGGTAATCGCTCTGCCCGGAACGCGACAGGCGACGCGTGACGACGACTTCCTGATAGGCGATCGGGAGGCTGCCGTCGGAGTTGTCGAAGACCAGGGAGACTTCCGCCACGTTCACGGGCCGGCGGCCGGTCGAGCCCTGGAAGATCACGTCCTCCATTTTTCCGCCGCGCAGCAGGCGGGGCGACTGCTCGCCGAGCACCCAGCGCACCGCGTCGGAGATGTTGGACTTGCCGCAGCCGTTGGGTCCGACGATCGCGGTCACGCCTTGATCGAAGGGCAGCTCCACCGAGCCCGCGAAAGACTTGAATCCGGAGAGCTCGAGCCTGCTCAGTCTCATGGTTTCCCCATGCGAGGGAGTAGGTTCGCGCGCACGCCGGCGCGCTTGAGGGCGGTTTGGGTATACGCTGCCTGTTCCGGTGCTACGAACGCGCCAAGCAGGATCACGCCGTTGGACCAGCGTACGGCGGGAAGCCCGCGGCGCCGCAACGTGTCGAGCGACGCGCCCGGCGGGGCGTGATACGAATACGGCGCGAGCAGCAAATCACCGACGCCTTCCGATGCGATCCCGCGATGCCACAGATCCGCCCGCGCACTGCCGGCCGCGCTGCGTGTCGCGTACGAGCCCGCGAGGACCCGATACCAGACGGGTCCGCTGCCGCTCTGCAGGACCGGCGTCACGAGCGCCGGTACACCGGCATCCGCCGCGAGCCGATCGGCATGCGCCAGCGCCTTGTCGAGTGACGCGTACGCCGCGAGCTGGATGGTCCAGCCGAGGGTATCGCGTGGGACGGCGACCGGCTTCGGCGGCGCGTTCGCGGAGGGTGTGGAGGTTGTCGAGGTTGTGGAGGAAGTCGGCGGGACAGGCTGGGGGGGCTGGGCGGACGGGGCGGGAGGCGCGACGAGCGACTCGCGCGCTCGCGCGAGCAGGGCCCATCCTCCGACCGCCAGGGCCGCCACCACCAGCGCGGTAAGCGCCAGTCGCAGACCGGGGCGCGGTTCGTCCGCAACCGGCACCGTCATCGCCGGCGCTGACACCCGCGGACCTGATGGCAGCCACCGATCGCGGACCACCCCCAGCAAAGGCACGTCTTGCGGCAACCCGAACTCGGGACCGACGCCATCGGGCGCGAGCACCAGCGCGCCGTCAGGCGCCGCCGAGAACTGTGCGAGTCCGCTGAGCGGCAACAGCGCGAGGAGCAACGCCCCCTCGGAACGGAACCCCGCCTGCAACTTGGGCCACCGGGGGTGCGCATAGACCTCTGCCGGATGTGCGGTCTCGGAGCCGGCGGGGATGATGAACACGCCCGTCACTTCATGCGCCGCCTTGTTGAGCGAGACACCGTATTCGAACGCGTCGACGATTCCTTCCGTTGCGTGCAGCCCGACCATCTCGTGCAGCGCGGGATGCTCGAGGCATAGATCCACCAGTGCGACGCGCCGGCCGTCGCGCGCGGCGATGCGAGCGATGTCCCACGCGGCCTTCGCCGCCCAGGGAGGATCGTTCGTGACGGCAACGAGCGCGACCAATGCCGCGTTATCGACGAGCGGCGGAACCAGATGACCGAGCCGCGAGAGCGGCAACTGCCGGGCGCTGGTCACTGTCCGGGCTGATAGATCCAGAAGGGTCGGCCCAGACGTCGTCCCGTGGCTTCTGCCTGCGCCCGCGTCGGGTAGGGGCCGAGCACGACGCGATAGCCGTCGTCGGGGTGCTGCGGCGGCAGGACGCGCGCGGCCAGGCCGGCGCGCGTGAGATCGTCGGCGAGATGCCCCGACCACTCCGGGTTCTGCGACGTCGACACTTGCACGTACAGCGGGCCTTCCGCGCCCACGCCCGCGCTGTCGGATGCCGCGGAGCTCACGGTACTCGACGGCACGCCGCGAGGCAGCCACGTGGTGAGCACCCAGGTATCGGCCGCGCCGCCCGTCACTTTACCGATGTCGGTCAGAGAATCGGGTCGTTCGGACACCACATCCTTGCCGCGCCGGTAGATCAGCATCCCGTCCGGGGAGATCGCCGGCAAGTCGGACTTCCATGCCGTGGGTACGATGCCGGTGTGCCGTTTAATGGGCAGATCCACGATCCACGCGGAATCACCGACGGCAGGGCGTGCCAGCAGCCAGCGGCCAAGCGGATCAAGCCGGAGCGCGGCGCAGGGACCGGGCAGTGCCACGCCGTCGAGCTCTTTTTTCTCGTAGCGATCGACGACGGCGAGTCCGGGGACGTTGCGGCGCGCGACATAGATCCGGTGGCCGGATGGTGAGAACGCGAGCGCGCGCGGCACGTCGGTAAGCCGCACGAACGCTGGATCGCGCCGTCCGAGCGGATCATAGAACGTCACGCCCGAGTCGCTCGCGACGGCGACCAGGTCGCCCCAGCGGGTCGCGGCGACGTCACCACCGGCGGCGATGGGCCGCACCGTGGCCGGTTGGTCGGCCGCGGCGACGAGCAGTCGATCTTGCGGAATCACGCCGACCAAATGTTGATCGGCCGCGCCGAACAGATCGTGCGGCAGCGCCGTGAGCAGCTGCGGCCAGGCAAATCGCGTTCTGCGCGAAAGCGAGATCACACGCCGCGTCGTGTCGACGGCGTAGAGCGTCCCGTCCGGGCCGAGCGCGGCCTGACTGATGTTTGTCCCCACGGTGTCGACGCGACCGCTGCCAAGATCGAGGGCCAGCAGCTCGTGTTTGGCGGTCGTTACAAACAGGAACTCGGACTCGGGATCGAGACCGATCACCCGCTCGATGGGCGGCAGTTTGCCTTTCAGCACTCCCTCGACCGCAATGAGCCGGGGCAAGCGATAGAGCTGCGGGGTGCCGCCTTTGGCGGGCAGTCGAATAGCGACGCCAGGCGAGCGCGCCAGGATCTGGAGCCGGCTAACTCGTTGCGGCGATTGCTGTTGAGACGATCCAGCTGCCGACGCTCGTGGTCCACAGCCCCAGAGCGTGAGCGATGCGAATAGAAGGAAGCGTGAGATAGGCAAATGGCCTCGCCGGACAAAATAGACAACCGGCGAGGCCATTGCAACTGTTTTATTGAAGCGGAGTTAGAACGTCGGACCTAAACTGATGGTCCAATACGAGTGCTTGAGCTGGCGGTTCATCGGTTTGGTGTAGTCGAAACGCATGATCAGCAACCCGAAAACGTTGGCGCGGATCGAGGCGCCCCAGCTTCGCAACGGCGTCCGAACCAGCACCGGGTCCTCAGTCGATTCGCGGTTCCACTTCACCGTACTCGAGTCATCCCACGCGATCCCGATGTCGTAGAACAGCGCGCCTTCAATCGGTGGAAAGCCTACCGGCAGGAAGCCGAGCACCAGACTGCGCGTGAGCGGGAAGCGCAACTCCACGTTGCCGACCGCGATCTTCGATCCGATCAACTGATCGAGCTGGGAGCATCCGGTTTGGGAATTCGACTGCAGGTTGGCGACGCACTCGTGATTGCGGAACGAACCGGACGTATACCCCCGGATCAACTCGGTGCTGCCGAGGAATACCGGGAAGCGGTCGGCATCACGCCCGAAGCGTCCGAACATCAAGCCGCGAACGGCGATCGTAAACGGCCGGAAGAAGATGTACCGCCGGTAATCGACCTGCCCCGCGGTGAACCGCCAGCTCCCGAATGCCGGCGAGATCGAGAATCGCGAGCGAGCCCCGGCGAACGGGCCGACGTAGCCGAACAGCGTGTTGTCGTGTACGTGCGCAATCGAGGGTTGCACGAACGTCGCGGACGGACCGCCACCCTGCACGAGCCGCTGATCGAACGGGCCGTTCGCGTCGTAGAGCGTCTGCAGATCCAGACTGGCCTCGGCGATGTTGACCGCGTGCACACCCAGCTCGATGCGGTTGAAGCGGCTGAACGGGTACGACGATTCGGCAAACAGATCGCGCACGACGAAGCGTCGAATTCTGCTCGAGAACACGTCGACGCTGTCGCCGGGGCTGCGCGGATCTTCAGTGCGCGTCCAGTCGCTGCCGCCGTAGAAGTAGAGCGGATCCTGTGAGAACCCGCTCGCCCAATTCAGGCGATGCGATTGGTTGACGTAGAGGCCGAGGAACTGCGCTTCGGCGATGCGACCGTTGATCGACCCGGCGAGCACCACCGTGTGGTTTCCCAGGATGTCCGAGAGCGCGACTGCCGTACCGCCGAACACCCCGCGGCCGAAGTTGTCTCGCTGGTACCCCACGGTCGGACGCGCGATGTAGTCGGCCGTAAACCGCACCTTGTAGGGCCGGAACGTAAATTCGTTCGTATCGGGCAGCGCGAGCGTCACGGAGTCGAGCAACGCACGAACGGTCACGGGCGCAGGCGCCGCCGACGATTCCGCGGGCTGGGGCAGGGCCGATGGCCGGAATCCGGCCGCCGACCGATAGATCGACGCCGGCGCCGGCGTCGCGGGCAGCCTCGACGCTGCCCCCGTGCCGCCCAGCGCGGTGGTCGTGGCGGCCGTGTTCACGAGCGGTGCCTGGAAGAGTGTGTCGCGGGCTTCCGCCTGCAACAATGTCACGACCGGCTGCGCGCTGGGGCCGCGATAGGGCAAGCGGCGCAGCGACCGCGGATTCTCCAGCGAGTACACGCTGTACTGGCCGTCCTCGTAGTAGACGAACGCCATGCGGTCGGCCTGCGGCGCCCACGTCAGCACGGGCGACAGCGGCGTGATGCCCTGGACCCCCGTGAACATGTTCGTGAGCTGATAGATCTGACCGTCGATCATGTCGTACAGGAAGACATTGTTGATCCCGGTGCGGTCGGAAACGAACGCCAGCGAACGGCCGTCGGGGGCCCACTGGGGATTGATGTTCTTCCCGATATCCATGTTCCCGAGCAGGTCGATGGCGCCGGTCTCGACGTGGAGCAGCGCGATCCGGAGATTCCCGAAGCGCAGCAGCTCGAAATCCGTCTCACCGCCCCGGTCTGTCACGAACGCGATGGTCTTGCCGTCGGGCGACCACGCCGGATGGAGATCGGCAAACTTGTCGTTGGTGAGCCGCCGCAGCCCGGTCCCGTCACGATTGATCGTGTAGAGATCGGTGAACCCGTTGCTGAATCCGGTGAAGACGAGCTGCTGCCCGTCGGGCGACCACTGCGGCGTCTGCAGCCCATTCAGGCCGACCTGGATGCGACGCTCTTCCTGGCCGCGCTTCACGTCGAGAATCACGAGGTCGTCGCGGTCTTTGCGCTTGGCGGCGATCGCGAAGTAGCGGCCGTCGGGAGAAAACGCGCCCGCCGAATTGATGAAGCGCAGGCTTTCGTAGTTGTTGTTTTGCGTCGATTTCACGAGCCGGCGTTTCACGCGCCCCGTCTCGCCATCCGCCAGCCAGAGATCGACGAAGAAACCGCCCTGGTCTCCGAAGAACGCGATGTCTTTGCCGTCCGGCGTCAGGGCCGGGGCGAGGAAGATGCGCCCGCGCGAGCGCCGCCGCGTCAACGTCGGCTGCGCGATGCGGCGCGCGCGATAGTGATCGCCCAGCTGCGGCAGGAACGTCGTCTGGATCGCGTCGCGCCAGTCGTTCGAGAGATCCTCGAGCGAGCGTCCCAGCGCCCGCTTGAAGGCGGCCTCGAGTCCGGACGTCGCCGAGCTCTGGAGGATCTCCCCGATCACCTCATCGCCCCACTTTTCGCCGATATACGCCCACAGCGCGTGTCCGTACCGGTAGGGGAAGATGTACGGATCGTTCGTCATCTCCTCGATCGAGGGGAGATGGCCCTCGAGCGCCGCGTCGCGTACCCACATCGCCGTTTCCGGGTCGATCGGTCCGCGTGACAGATACTCGGCCATTCCTTCCATGAACCAGAGCGGTGGATTGACTGCCACCAGCGTCTGCACGCCGGCGCCGGGACGGCCGCGGCTGTACACGTCGTACTGGAACTGGTGCACCATCTCGTGCTGCAGCACGTGCTCGAACTCCGCGTACGAGCCGGTGAAGGGCAGCACGGCGCGGTGCTTGAAGAACTCCGTGACGCCGCCGAGTCCTTCGCCTGTGGCATCGACGACGTTCGTCTGCTGGAAATCGGACTGCGAGGCGTACAGGATGATCGGCTTACGGCTTTGGAACTGATGATGGAGGATGCGCGACAGGCGGGCGTACGCCCGCTCGGCCATGCGCGCGGCATCCAGCGCACCACCGCGCTCATCGGGATAGTAGTAGATGTCGAAGTGTTCGGTCTGAATCGATTGGAAGTTGAAGCTGCGGTACTGCACTTTGTTCTGACCGAAGTACTGGGCGGCCGCGGGCGTCGCGAGGATACTGAGTCCCAGCCCGACCATCAGACGAGTCACGGTACGCCGCATACCTGCCTAGCCTTTCGCGCTCCCCGATGAATCGCCTGCAGCTACCACGGGAGCATCTCCCCACAGCCGTTCGAGCTGGTAAAAGTCACGCAGCTCGGGATGAAATACATGCACCACGAAGTCCACATAGTCGAGCAATACCCAGCGCCCCTGCGCCAGTCCTTCCACATGATGGGGCTCGACCCCCGCCGGCGCGAGTGCCGTAACGAGATGCTCCGCCATTCCCCGTACGTGCGCGTTCGACGTTCCAGAAACGATCACGAAGTAATCGGTGGCGCCGCACAGACCACGCAGGTCCAATACCACGGGATCGATCGCTTTGCGGTCCAGCAACGCGTCAACGACCTGTGAGAGAACCCCGGAACCTCCAGTGTTAGCCAACGCGGCGATCACCGGCGTGATGGGCGTCACCAGACATTGTTACTCTTTCACCACCGTGACGCGCACCTCGGGCCGCACTTCGGGATGGATCTTGATCCCGACGGTGTATTCTCCCAGCTCGCGGATCGGCTCCGCGAGATCGATCTTCCGTTTGTCGACTTGGATGCCCAGCTCCGCGAGCTTGCGCTGGATGTCGCTCGAGGTGACGGAGCCGTACAGCTTTTCCTCTTCACCGACCTTCACCTCAAAGGTGAGGTGGACGTCGGCGAGCCGGGTGGCCTCCGTCTCCGCGGCCGATTTCTCGGCGGCCTGTTGCTTCACCAGGCGTTCGCCCTCGTAGGTGATCTTCTTCTTGTTCGCCTCGGTCGCCGGATAGGCGAGCCCTTGGGGCAGGAGGTAGTTGCGGGCGTAGCCGTCCTTCACCTTCACGACCTCGCCGATCTTGCCCAGATGCTGTACGTCCGCCCGGAGAATGATTTCCATCGCTTGAGCCCTCAAGTTGTATTGGACCGCTGCCGCTCGCGTGCTTCCGCCAGGCGGCGCCGGTATTGGTACCACGTATCGGTGACGCCGAGCGTACACAGGCCGGGGAGCACGAACACCAATGGCACGGCGAGCGCCGCCGCCACGGCGGCGACGATCACCAGCGTCAGCGCGGAGATGCCGAACGCCTCGGCAAATGTCACGACGATCGCGGCGCCGCGCAGCACGTACAGCGTACTCGCCACGAGTCCCAGGTTCGTACCCGCTACCTGCACGAAGCTCGACACCGGCAGAATCAAGACACCCAGCCACGCGACGATACCCCACACCCACCCATCGCCCATGTAAAAATCCCTGAAGCGTGCCGGGGGGGGGGACGCGCTCTCCGTCGATGCAGGCGCGGCGACGCGGCGGTACAGCTGCCACGCCAGCGCCAACCCCGCGAGTGTTTGCAGCGCGAGCATGCCGGGCCAGGTGAGACTGACGAAGCGCACCATCGGCTCGTAAATCGGGAACGCATCGGGGGCGACCTCCACGATCGTCCGCATCGTGATGCTCGCCAGCCGGGTCGCTTCCCATCCGAGCGCACCCCACGCCTCGGATCCCCAGATCGCCTGAATCAGCACCGCCGACGCGAGTCCGGCCGTCACGATCGCCCGGAAGGCCTGGCGCAGGATCGGAGCGGGCTCGAGCAACACGAAGGACACGAACGCCGCGGTCGCCAGCACGATGTACGCGCTCTGCGCGGCGGCAAGGCGGCTGCCGCTCCCGCCGCTGACGACGAGCAGCGCCAGACTCACCGCCCCGATCATCGCCGCGATCGGCTGCCGCCAGGTGGATCCCCGATCGTGGGTTCCGTCTTCGCTGCCGCCGGGCGCGAGGATCAGCAGCACAGCGCACGGCAACCCCACCAGGCTGGGGTGCGCCCACAGCATGAACGCTGTGAGCGCGAGCAGCAGGCGCCACCACGACTGTTTCGTAGTTATGCGGTGTGACCCTTGATATAAGGAATCAGCGCCAGCTGCCGCGCGCGCTTGATCGCGGTGGCGAGCTGTCGCTGGTGGCGCGCGCACATCCCCGACAGGCGGCTCGGCAAAATCTTGCCGCGTTCCGTGAGAAAGCGGCTCAACGTGCGGTCATCCTTGTAGTCGAGCACGCGCGCGCCGGATTCGCAAACCGGACAGGTCTTGGCGGGACGTCTCACGCTTCCTCCTCTTCCAGCTCTTCTTCTTCGGGAGCGACGGGGGCAGCCACCACCGGCTTCGGCTGTTCCTTCGCGGCCTCGACGCACATGTACCGCAGCACGCCTTCATCGAGCTTCACGGCGCGCTCGTACTCGGGCAGTAGATCACCCGCCGCCGAGAACTCGGCCACGACGTAGTAGCCGGTGTCTTTCTTCTTGACCTTGTACGCCATCGTCCGCTTGCCCCAATGGGACACGTTCGACAGCGTGCCCTTTCCATCCTTGGTGAGCAGGGCATGAAAACGATTGAGTTTTTCGGTGATTGCGGGCTCGTCCAGCGTGCTATCAAAAATGTAGACCGTCTCGTACCGACGACTCATGCCACCTCCCTTTGGTCATAGGTGACCCGATGCGGTGGAAGGCACCGAGTAGGGGATTATGTGAGCGATAAAGCTAAACGGCGCGGGACGGCGTGGAAAGGCGTGCGCAGGCGTGGTATTGTAGACCATGCCGAGGCTGATACAGCTCGTTCTTGCCCTTCTCACACAGACACCATCTGCCAACCCGTGGGCGCGTTTGGCAGCCATCCCGGACAGCCTCACCGTACCGCCCGCGCCTCGTCCACAGCCCCGCGCGGCAGGCGTCAACCGCACATGGCTGGACTCCAGCCGTGGCACCGGGTATCTGACCGTTCAGAGTGCCGACGCATTTACCTGGCTCAAGGATGTGATTCTGCCGCTCTATCGCGCCCCCGGCGGTGCACCGTTCGCGTGGTTAGCGCGTGGTTGGATCTATCGCGCAGCCGAGGGTTGGACGTCGTACACGATCGGGGGGTGGATCGGAGTCGTGTATGACGGTCCTATCGCGCTCGTCGTGTACGAATCACGAGCCGACGGCTGGTTCCGATTCCGTTATTCTGCCCCGGCGATAAAGGACGACGGCATCGCGTGGGCCCATGCATCGCAGCTTAGTCTTGGCGTGACCGCCTTGCGAGTCGTCAGCTGGGAGTCGCACTATCTCAATGCACGCATGGCGACCTTCTTCGTCGACAGCGCTCGCCACGCGCTGTACGCCGCGCCCGATACTTCGAGCGACGTTGTCGCCTGGCTGTCGCTAAAACCGAATGGCGAGCATGGCGCATACGCGCTCTCGGCACTCGAGGTTCGGGGGGAGTGGATGCGAGTTCGCGTCCAGTGGCCCTACCCGGTGTGCGGGCAGGCGGTCGAGCGTACCGCGGAGGGTTGGATCCGCTGGCGGACGCCCACGCGCGGTTCGCGCCTGGGCGGGTACATGATTTGCTAATGGAACCGAAGACGAGCCGGGAGACTCGAGCATGATCGCCATACCAGTCGTTACTGCGGCAATTCTCGCCTCGTCACTGCAGGTGCCGGCACTTTCCGACACCACCGCCCGCGTTCTCGGCGCGGCCATCTCCTCATACAACGGACGCCCGCTTGCGGGCGTGATGATTTCGGCGCCCGAAGTCCACAAGTTCGTCGTCACGGACGCAGACGGGCGGTTTGCCCTCGGCGGATTGCCCGCCGGAAAGCGCGCTATCCGGGTCTCCTACGAAGGGCGCCAGACCGAGGACTACGTGTTCAGCCTGCAGGGGCAGGGGACGATGCGAATCTCCGTGCTGCTCGACGTCGATGCCGTCGATCTCGATCCCGTCGTCGTGGAAGCGCGGCAGCCGAACCTGTGGCGCGACCTGGCGGGATTCTATGAGCGGCGCCGGGCGTATCACGGGTTCGGTCACTTTTTTACGCGTGAAGAGATCGCGCAGATGAAGCCTACGCGGCTCAGCGGCCTGCTCACGCTCGAGGGCATCGTCACGCGGTGCTATCAGGACTGTCGCCCGACGCGAGTCACCCACGGCGTGATTTGCCCGGTTCCTGTCAGCGTCGACGGCGTGACGTTCCGCGAAGTGGACTACGATCAGATTCAGGTCTCCGACGTCGCCGGTATCGAGGTCTACCGCGGGGTGCCGCCGGCCGATTTGAGTCATTCGCTGCTGCCGACTGTCGGCCCGTCGATGTGGATGGGTACGGGGCTCTCGGCCGCGGGGCAGTGCGGCCTCGTGGAAATCTGGACCCGATAGGGGTATCACGGGAGAACCGCTAGACTGAGGTGTCCGATGTCGCTCCGCCCGCAGTGGTACGTTGCCGCTCTCCTGGTGGTCGCGGGGAATGCTCCGGCGTCACTCGCTTCGCAGGTGGATACCACCGCGACCATCCGCGGCACCGCGGGATCCAGCCTCAATGGTCATCCGCTCGTCGGCGTGATGATCTCCGTGCCCGTGGTGCAACGGTTTGTGGTTTCCGACTCGACGGGTCGCTTCGAGTTACGAGGTCTTCCAGCCGGCCGGCAACGCATTCGCGTCAGCTACCAGGACCGGAACACCGACGAATACGAGTTCGAGCTGCAGCGGGGCAAGGTCAAGAAGATCGTCGTGTTGCTCGATGTCGCCGCGGTCGATCTCGACCCCGTCGTGGTCGAGGCGCAGGCCCGTGATTTCTCACGCAACCTGGCGGGCTTCTACGACCGGAAGAAATGGTACTCCGGGTTCGCGCGATTCTACACGAGAGAGGACATCGAACACTCGCACGTCGTCCGGCTGAGCTCCCTTTTGGCTCGCGAGGGGATCACGATGCGGGAAGGGCCACAGGGCTATGTCCCGGCGATGTGGAATCGTGGGAACCTGTGCGCGGTCGCCGTGGCCATCGACGGGATGCCGTTCCGGGAGCAGGACTACGATGACGTCCAGATCGACGAGGTGCAGGCCGTCGAAGTGTATCGCAGCACCTCCTTCATGGCCGTGGGCTTGATGCCGCAAATCGCGACGTTTACGCCGGGCGGCTTCGTCGGAGCGAGGTCGTGTGCGTCGGTCCTGATCTGGACGCGCTAGACGTTGAAGCGGAATAGCAGAATGTCGCCGTCCTTCACGACGTAATCGCGGCCTTCACTGCGCACCAGGCCTTGTTCGCGGGCAGCTTTGTAGCTGCCCGCTGTCACAAACTCCCCAAACCCGACCGTCTCGGCGCGGATGAATCCGCGCTGAAAGTCGGAGTGGATCTCGCCCGCCGCGTCGTACGCCGTGTCGCCGCGATGCATGGTCCAGGCGCGCACCTCGTTCTCGCCCACCGTGAAAAATGTCTGCAGGCCGAGGAGCCGGTGGCCGGCGTGGATCAGGCGGTCGAGTCCCGGCTCTGAGACGCCCGCGCTCGCGAGATATTCCTTCCGCTCATCGCCCGACAGCTCGCCGAGCTCGGCTTCGAATTTAGCGGAGAACGGCACGATCTCCGCGTCTTCGTGGTGGCTCTGCACCGCGGCCCGGAGCTTGTCGATCCATTTCCCGCCACCGGACGCGAGGTCGTCTTCGTTGACGTTGGCAGCGTAGAGGATCGGCTTGGCGGTGAGCAGTCCGAGCGTGCGCAGGAACTTGATCGCGTCGGCGTGTACGCCCGCTTCGCGCGCGCCGCGCCCCGCGTTCAGCTCCTGCACGACGCGCTCGAGCAGCACGAGCTCGAGCTGGGCTTCCTTATCGCCGGCGCGCGCCGACTTCCGCGTCTTGTCGAGCCGGCGCTCGACGACGGCGAGATCCGCCAGCGCGAGCTCGCTCGTGATGACGTCGTGATCGCGCACCGGATCGACCGGGCCCATCACGTGCACGACGTCGGGGTCTTCAAAGGCGCGAATCACGTGCACGACGGCGTCCACCTCGCGGATGTGCGAGAGAAACTGATTGCCGAGGCCTTCGCCTTGCGACGCGCCCTTCACGAGGCCCGCGATATCCACGAACTCCACGACCGCCGGGATTTTCTTCTTGGGCTTGACGACCTGGTTGAGGGTCTCGAGGCGCGGGTCGGGCACCTCGACGACGCCGACGTTCGGCTCGACGGTGCAGAAGGGATAGTTCTCCGCAGCCGCGGCTTTCGAGGAGGTCAGCGCGTTGAAGAGGGTCGATTTCCCGACGTTTGGAAGGCCGACAATGCCGAGACGCAGCATCAGGTCTTAAGCCACTTCTCGACCGTTTCGATCATCTGGGGCGCGAGGGACTCGATCTGCTCGCGTTCTTCGGGTTCGAAAGGCTGGAGCACGTAGTCGGCCCAGTCGCCGATGCCTTCGGGGAGCGGTCCGACGCCCACGCGCAGGCGCGCGTATTGCTGCGATTGCAGGGCGCCTTCGATGCTCTTCAGGCCGTTGTGCCCGCCCGTCGAGCCGTCCGGGCGTATCCGGAAGGTGCCAAGCGGGATCTGGAAATCGTCGACGAGGATGAGCAGGTCCCGTGATGCCGCGAATGCCGGGTCGGCGCGCAGCAACGCCAACGCGGCGCCGCTGCGATTCATGAACGTCGTGGGCTTGAGAATGCGCACGGGAACGCCGGCCACCGTGCCTTCCGTCGCGCGGGCGCGCTCGGCGCGACGGAAGGGGGGAAGCTGCCAATGCTCGGCGACGGCGTCGGCGAGGAGAAAGCCGGCATTGTGGCGCGTCGCCGCGTATTCCGGTCCCGGGTTGCCCAGGCCGACGACGGCGCGCAACGACTACTCTTCCTTTTTGCCCTTCGGCTTTTCCTCTGCTTTGGGCGCTGCCTTGCCTTCGGGCGCGGGGGCCGCTTCGCCTTCGGCGCCCTCTTCGTCCTCGCGAACCTTGCGGATGAGCTCGGGCTCGGCAACCTCGGTCGCGGCCTCGGGCGTCGGCGCGGCGACCTCTTCGGCGCGCGGCGGCACCACCGTCGCGATCGTCAGATCGGCGCCCGTCAGGATCACGGCGTTGGGGATCGTGAGATCCCGCACGTGGAGCGAGTCGCCGATCTTGAGCGCGCTCGCATCGAGCTCGACGCGATCCGGAATGTTTTCGGGCAACACTTCGATTTCGACTTCTTTCGTGACCTGATCGAGCACGCCGCCCTCGTTGCGCACGCCGTCGGGCGTACCCACAAGGTGCACGGGGACCTTGAGCGTGATCTTCTCGTCCGCCTTGATCTCGTAAAAGTCGACGTGGATGATGTCGGGGCGGATGGGGTGGCGCTGGATCTCGCGGATCAAGGTGCGGGCCGTCTTCCCGTCCACGGTGAGCTCGATGAGCGTGCTCTCGGGCTCGATCCCCGTGAGCGCTTTCTCGAGCGCGCGCGCGTCCACCATCAGCGTCTGAGTGGTGCGGCCATGACCGTAGATCACGGCCGGGATCTGCTTTTGAAAGCGCGCCTGCCGTGCCGGGCCCTTACCCGTTTTCTCCCGCGCCGTCGCGGAGAGACTCACCGTCTGTGCCATACGCTCCTTAACTCAATCGAACAGAGAACTGACCGACTGATTCGAATGTTCATAGCCGATGGCTTTGGCCATCAGGCTCGCGATGGACAACACTTTCAGCTTCTCAAACTGCTTCTCGTCCGGAATCCGAATCGTGTTCGTCACCGTCACTTCTTCGATCGGGGCCGCGCGCAGCCGTTCGACGGCGGGGCCCGACAGCAGCGCATGCGTCGCGAACGCGAAGATGCGCCGGGCCCCCAGCCGCTTCAACGCCGCCGCGGCTTCCGCGATCGTCCCCGCGGTGTCGATCATGTCGTCGGGGATCAGGACGTCCTTCCCCTCGACTTCACCGACGACGTTCACGACTTCGGCGATGTTCGCCGACGGGCGCCGCTTATCGATGATCGCGAGCGAGGCGTCCAGCCGCTTCGCAAAGCCCCGCGCCATCTTTGCCGATCCGACGTCCGGCGCGACGACCACCGGATCGTGCAGCCGCTTGGTGCGGTAGTGGCTCACGAACGCCGGCGCCGCGTACAGGTGGTCGACCGGGATATCGAAGAATCCCTGGACCTGGTGGGAATGAAAATCCATTCCCAGGACGCGGTCCGCTCCGGCGTGGGTGATCAAGTTCGCCACCAGCTTGGCGCTGATCGCCACGCGCGGTTGATCTTTCCGGTCCTGTCGCGCGTAGCCGAAGTACGGAAGCACTGCGGTGATGCGTGCGGCGCTCGCCCGGCGCGCCGCGTCGATCAGGAGCAACAGCTCCATGTAGTTTTCCGCCGGCGGGTTCGTGGGCTGGATGATGAAGACATCCCGCCCGCGCACATTCTCGTCGATCTTGACGAAGAGTTCGCCGTCGGCAAACCGCCGCAACGTCACCGCGCACAGCGGCTGTCCCAAATGCTGGGCCATCTCCTCGGCGAGTGGCCGGTTGGCCGTGCCGGCGAGGAGCAGCAACTGGCTGCGTGACAACGACAAGTCCCGCATCGGGCACAGGAAAGTAGTCGGCAAGCCGCGTGTCGCCAAGGCCTTACCGCCCACCTCCCGGCGCCGTATCCTAGTGCCTGTGGACGAGCTTCGCCCGCGGCTCGCTGCGGCGCTTGCGGGCCGCTATACGGTTGAGCGCGAGATCGGCCGCGGTGGGATGTCCGTCGTCTTTCTCGCCTACGACCTGCGCCTAGAGCGCCGGGTCGCGATCAAGGTTCTGCGGCCGGAGCTCAGCGCCGCGCTTGGCCCCGACCGCTTTCTGCGCGAGATCAAGGTCGCCGCCAGCCTGAAGCATCCCTACATCCTCAAGCTCCACGACTACGGCGAGGCCGCCGGCCTGCTGTTCTACGTCATGCCGTTCGTCGAGGATAATTCGCTCCGGCAGCGCCTCGCTCGGGAGCACACGCTTCCGGTGGCCGATGCCGTGCAGATCGCGCAGGAGGTGGCCGAGGCGCTCGATCATGCGCATCGCCACAACCTCATCCACCGCGACATCAAGCCCGAAAACATCCTGTTTGAGGAAGGGCACGCCCTGGTGGCTGACTTCGGGATCGCCCGGGCGATCAGTGAAGCAGGAGCGCGAGAAACGTCGCCTGGTGTCGTGCTCGGCACAGTCGACTATATGAGCCCGGAGCAGGAGCAGGGCCGCCCCGACCTCGACGGGCGCACCGACGTCTACAGCCTGGGACTCGTACTGTACGAGATGCTGATCGGTGAGCCCCCGGGGCCCGATCACGGCGTCGATTCTCTAACGGGGCGGCGGCGAGATGTCCCCGTAGGCGTCGTGCGAGTGCTCCGCGGTGCGCTTGCCCGCGACCCCAAAGACCGTTTCGCGACGGGCGGCGCGTTCGCCGAGGCACTGGCCGGATTGCTCCGGCGATCTGGGCCGATCGATCCCGACAGACGGCGGCGACGGTGGATCGTGGGAGCGGCTGGAGTTGCGGCCGTGGCGGCGATCCTGTGGGGCGTCGGCAGGCCGCAGAAGCCCCCGCCGCTCGATCCGACACACATCGCCGTGTTGTATTTCGATGACCTGAGTCCCGGGGGCCATCTTGCACACGTCGCCAACGGCATCACGTACGACCTCATCGAAGCGCTGGCTCGCGTGCCGACACTGCGGGTCATCTCGCCCGATGGAGTGAAGCCGTTCCGTGGCCACGCGGTCGCCCTGGATTCCATCGCGCGCTCGCTCAACGTCGGGACGATCGTCTCGGGTAGCATCGCATCGTCGCAGGATCGGTTGCGCGTGGGCTTTCGTCTAATTGATCCCACCACCGGTGCGCTGCTGGCGAGTGAGACATTCGAACGTCCGGAAGGAGAGCTATTTGCGTTGCAGGATACGCTCACGGCGGAAGTATCGGATGCACTGCGCCAGCATCTCGGTGCAGAGATCCAGGCACGAAGGAGTCGTGCCGCAACCCAAAGCGCGCGAGCGTGGGAACTGGTCCAGCGTGCGGAAGCGATCCGCGACGAGCTCACGCTCGTCGGTCTCACGTCCGCTGCAGAACGGCTGGCGTTGGCGGACTCCCTTGCCGCGCAGGCGGAACACGAAGATCCCCGGTGGTCGGAGCCGATTGTTTTGCGCGGGTGGATCGCGTACGATCTCGCCAGTGTTCCCTGGCGCGGGAATCCAACGCAGGGCGTCGCCAGGGGGGTGACCACACAGGAATGGTTACGGCGTGCGCGCGGGCACGCTGATCGCGCTCTCGCATTGCAGCCGAACGACGCCGCGGCACTTGAGCTGCGCGGGACCGTCGTCTATCGCACGTGGTTCGTTCGGGGTGGAACTGATTCAACCATTTCCTTGAACGATGCCGAAGAGGATCTGCGCGCAGCGGCACGGAACCCCAGTCGCGTCCAGGCGCGTGCCTGGGGTTTGCTGAGTGCGGCACTGCAGCTGCAGGGGGACATGGAGCAAGCGCTCGATGCCGCCCAACATGCGTATGCGGCAGACGCATTTCTCACCAACGCCCCGGAAATCGTGTACCGGCTGTTTTATGCCTCATTCCAGCTAGAGCACTACTCGGATGCGGGCACGTGGTGCGACATCGGCCGGCGGCGGTTCACCACCGACTGGCTGTTCCTGCAGTGCCAGCTGACCCTGCTGGCCTCGTCCGCTACCCCTCGGCCCAGTGTGACGGCGGCGTGGCGCGTCGTCGCCGAGAGCTCCTCGGTACAGCCGGCGGACACCCGGGCGTGGGTCGAGCCCCGCCTGCGCATGATGGTGGCCAGTGTGATCGCGCGCGCCGGCCTTACCGACAGCGCCGAGCGCACGATTCGGGCGGCGCGGGCTGCGGGAGGCGACGATCCGGAGCTCCTCTATCAGGAGGCGCTCGCGAGAGTACGACTGAGCCAGCCCGATTCCGCCGTTCAGCTGCTCGCGGAACTGCTACGTGGTGCGCCCGATTTTCGGCCGTACCTGCGACGAGATGTACAGCTGCGTGCGCTTGCCGGTCACCCGGCGTTCCAGCGACTCGTGGGTAGGTGACGCGCTAACGCAGCTCAGGCACGAGAATGGTGTCGAAGGACGTACACGGGAAACTCATCATGTGACACGGGGGCTTGGGCGGTCTGGGGACGACGATCACCGCCGCCACTGCATCCGCGAAGTCGGATCCATAAAGACGCCTGTAGTACGGCAGCATGAATTTTCGAACAGCGCTCATGCTGAGAAACACGGCGTCCACCCTGCGCGGATCGTAGTGGAGCTCCCCCTCGCCGCTGTCGGTCCGTACGCGCACGGTGATCGCGAGGACCTGCCACGGGTCGCGGGTGGCTAGTCCGCGGTACGGCCCGTAGACGCCATACCCCGCACCGGCACGCGCCGCCGCGGAATCAGTCGCCGCGCGGGTCGCGTAGTACCCAACTGGAGTAAACGGCCGGACATTCGCCGCGACGAGAAAGAATTGCCCCGTGTCGCCGTAACTACTCACGGCCTCGGCCAGCACGCGCTCCTGAGTCAGACGGCCGCGGTCGGACATCCCGGCACGAATGGCGAGGGCGACGACGGCGCCGACGACGGCGGCGATTACCGCGAGGAGCGTGGGGCGCATTGTAACGCCTCCGGGTTTGGAAGGGTCGTAAGCGTGCGCCTGCGTACTTCAACAGTCAAGCGGCGCTAGGCGTAAGCAGCACGGACCCTCATTCATTGGAGTGCTCATGCGTCGTGTAGCCGCTTTTGCTGTCCTTTCTCTTCTAGCCTCGGCGCCCGCAGTCGCGCAGACCGCGCAAGGCGAGCCGCCCCGCCGCTTCCAACCGCCCCCCGATCACTGGATGACGATCGACTCGCTGAGTCAGGCTATCGGTTTGAACGCCGGGCAGCGAACCAAGATCACGCCCGCCTACACCGCGTTGAACGGCGTGATGAAAGACGCCGCCGCGCGCCGCCAGGCGATCCGGCAACAGATGATGGCGTCAGGGGGAGGCGGCTTCACTCCGGGACAGGAGCCCACACCGGAGCAGCGCGCGAAGTTCGACAGCGTCCGTACCGAGATGCAGGGGTTTCAGGCTGAAGCGGACCAATGGTATGCCGCGATCCGGAACAATCTGACGCCGGACCAGCAGACCAAGTTCGATGCGCTGCCGAAGCCGATGGTCTCTCGGCCCATGGGAGGCGGCGCACCGCGGCAGTAGCGTCGCCTCACCCGTAGCGTTTTTCCTCTGCGCGCGTTGGGCAGCCTGGCGGTTGCTCAACGCGCGCTTCACTATCTTCTCGCATGTCGCCCTCCGCACCCGCCGAGCTGCAAGCCGCCCTCGCCGACCGCTACGTGATCGAGCGGGAGCTCGGCAGCGGCGGCATGGCGACGGTGTATCTCGCGCGCGATCTGAAGCACCGTCGCTTCGTTGCGCTCAAAGTCTTGAGTCCCGCCCTCTCTGCATCGCTCGGTGCGGATCGCTTTCTGCGCGAAATCGAGCTCGCGGCGCGTCTCCAGCATCCGCACATCGTGACCGTCTTCGACTCCGGCGACGCCGGCGGCATCCTGTGGTACACGATGCCCTACGTGGAGGGCGAAACGCTGCGGGCGCGTCTCGAGCGCGAGCGTCAGCTCCCGCTCGACGAGGCGCTGCGCATTACGATCGAGGCTGCCCGAGCGCTCGAGTTTGCGCACCAGCACGGTGTGCTCCATCGCGATGTGAAGCCCGAGAATCTGCTGCTGACTACAGACGGCTCGACCATGGTCGCGGACTTCGGGATCGCCAGACCGTGGGCGGAGACCGGCGGGTTGACCCAGAGCGGCATGGTGGTGGGCACCCCGGCCTATATGAGCCCCGAACAAGCCGCGGGCGAACGCGCGCTCGACGCGCGGACGGACGTGTACGCGCTCGGGTGCGTGCTCTACGAGATGCTGGCGGGCGTGATGCCATACTCGGGTCCCAACGCACAGGCCATTCTCGCCAAACGGCTGAGCGAGCCGGCGCCGTCTTTGCGAACCACTCGGGACATCCCCGTCACGGTCGAGCGCACGGTTGCTCGAGCGCTCGCGCGCGCCCCGGCCGATCGCTATGAGAGCGCGGCCGAGTTCGCGCGCGCGCTGCAGTCGGTCGACGCGCCGGCGCGGCCGATCATGCGGCGGCGTTGGCTTGCAGCCTCGGCGCTCGTGCTGGCGGCGCTCGGGGTGGCTGCCGCAATCCGTTTCCGCGCCGGCGCGTCGGGCACGGCGACGCCGGCTTCCGCCGCGGTGCTTCCCTTCGCCGATCTGAGCGAAGGAAAGGACCAGGAGTATTTCAGCGACGGCCTGACCGACGAGCTGATTAGCGCTTTGAGCCGGGTCGAAGGCATCCGCGTCGCCGCCAGGACCTCCTCATTTCAATTCAAGGGCCGGCAGATCGACGTGAGCGAGATTGGCCGGCAATTGCACGTGGGAGCGGTGCTCGAAGGGAGCGTGCGCAAGAGCGGCGATCGCGTGCGGATCACGGCGCAGCTGGTCAGCACGCGCGACGGCTACCAGCTCTGGTCGGATGCGTACGACCGCGAGCTCAAGGATGTGTTCGGCGTCCAGGAGGACATCGCGCGTTCCATCATCTCGGCGCTACAGGTCAAACTCGGCACGCGCGGCAGCCGCGCGCTGCAAGCGCGGCCCACCGCCGACATCGAGGCGTACGATCTCTATCTCAAGGGACGGTTCGCGTGGAACCAGCGGACCAGAATCGGCATGCCACTCGCGGTACGCTATCTGGAACAAGCGGTCGCCCGCGACTCCGGATTCGCGCTTGCCTGGGCCGCCCTCGCGGACGCCTACCTGCTCGTGATCCCATACGCAGGAACGCCCCAGGAGGTGGATTGGCCGAAGGCGAAGGCCGTTGCTGCCCGGGCGCTGGCCATCGACAGCACCATAGGGGAAGCGTACACCGCGCTGGCGTACGGCACGATGGTCTACGACTGGGATTGGCCAGCTGCGGAGGCGAACTTCCGGCGCGCCATCGCCGTCGATCCAACGTACCCGACGGGTCATCAGTGGTACGGCGATTTTCTGTGGTCGCAGGGGCGGTTCGGCGACGCCATGGTTCAGATGCGCGAGGCGCTGCGGCTGGATCCGCTTTCGCTCATCATCGGGGACGAAGTCGCCCAGACGTATTACCTGCAGCACCAGTTCGACAGCGCCGAAGCGCGGGTCCGTGGCACGTTGCAGCTGGATCCTAACTATGCCCACAGCCTGTACGTGTTGGGCATGATCCATCTCGGGCAGCACCGCTATCGCGAGGCGCGGGATGTGCTGCAGCGCGCCGAGCAGCTCGGCGGCTTCCAGGAGGATCTCGCTGGCGCGTTGGCGTCCGCCTACGCGCAGGCGGGGGATCGCGCCGCCGCCGCTCGTTACATCGCGGAAGTGGAGCGCCGGGTGGCGACGCGACAGGTCGGTCCGTTCTCGCTGGCGTTGGCGTACACGGGGCAGGGGGATCTCACCCGGGCGTTTGCGAACCTCGACCGAGCGATCACCATACACGACGCGTTCCTCCCCGAAGACTTCTTCGATCCCCAGCTCGATCGGCTGCGAGCCGATCCGCGCTTCGCCGCAATCGAGGTCCACATGCGGGCAGGCGGTGGGCCACACCACTAGCTAGCCTTCCTTTTGTCTCACTCTTTCTCGGATAAGGCCAATGCTCCGTCGTTCCTTCGTGATTCTGTTGCTCTTCGTATCGCTGGGTAGCGCGCGTGCCGTCGCGCAACGCCCCACGGCCGACTCCTCGCTTCTCACCGTCGATCGCATCTTCGGGTCCCCCGAATTCCGGGGCGGCACACTCGGCGCGCTCGCGTGGCTTTCGGACGGCACCGGTTACTCCACGCTCGAGCCTGCGCTCGGCGGGAAAGCCGGCCGGGACATCGTGCGCTACGATGCCGAAACCGGCCTCAAAACGATTCTGGTGCCGGCGGCGCGGCTCGTGCCGCCGGGCGATTCGACTCCGCTCGACATCGAAGAGTACACGTGGTCGGCCGATGGGCGGCGGCTGCTGATCTTCACGAACTCGCAGCAGGTCTGGCGCACCAACACGCGCGGCGACTACTGGGTCCTCGATCTCGCCGGCTGGACGCTCAAGAAGCTGGGCGGCAGGGGGGGGCCAGCCTCGACGCTGATGTTCGCGAAGTTTTCGCCCGATGGCGGCCGGGTGGGCTGGGTCCGCTACGGCGAGTACAACATCTACGTCGAGGACATCACCAGCGGCACCATGACGCAGCTGACGCGCGACGGCTCGCGCACCACGATCAACGGCACATTCGATTGGGTCTACGAAGAAGAGCTGGGGCTGCAGGATGGGTGGCGCTGGAACTCCGACGGCCAGTCGATCGCGTACTGGCAGCTCGACGCGAGCGGCGTCCGCGATTTTCTGCTCGACAACGTGACCGACTCGTTGTACGCCTTCACCACCCCGGTGCAGTATCCCAAAGCGGGACAGATGAATTCGGCGGGTCGAGTCGGCGTCGTGAGCGCGAGCGGGGGAGAGACGCGCTGGATCACGATCCCGGGAGATCCCCGCAACAATTACATCGCACGGATGGAGTGGGTGCCTGCGAAGGGCGGCAGCAAAGAGCTCGTCATTCAGCACATGAACCGGCTGCAGGATACGCTGCACGTCATGCTGGCCAACGCCCAGACGGGGCAGGTGCGCACGGTCATCAGCGAGACCGATAGCGCGTGGATCGAGCAGTTCGACGAGCTGCGATTCCTCAACGGCGGGAAAGACATCCTGTGGGAGTCGGAGCGCAGCGGTTGGACGCACCTGTATCTCTTCCCGCGCGACGGCGGCGCGCCGCGGCCCCTCACCAGCGGCACCTTCGACGTCCTCGGCGTGCAGCGGGTGGATACCATCGGCAAGTGGGTCTACTACATCGCATCACCCGACAACCCCACCCAGCGCTACCTCTACCGCATCAACTACGAAAAGAAGGGGCCGGCGCAGCGCATCACGCCGACCGGCGAGCCGGGCGTGCATTCCTACAACATGTCCCCCACCGGCCGGTACGCGATCCACGTCTACTCGCGCTTCGGCGTTCCCCCGACGACGACGCTCATCGGCCTGCCCGATAACCACCTGATCCGCACGCTCGTGGACAACGCCGCGCTCAAGGGGAAGGTCGCCGGGCTGCGGCTTGGCGCGACCGAGTTCCGTCAGGTCGACATCGGCAGCGGCATCAAGCTGAATGCGTGGTTCATCAAGCCGCCCCACTTCGATTCCACGTCCCGGTATCCGGTGCTCTTCTATGTCTATGGCGGGCCCGGGTCGCAGACGGTCATCGACGCGTGGGGCGGCCAGAATTATCTCTGGTACCAGATGCTGGCGCAGCGCGGCTACATCGTCGCCAGCGTCGACAATCGCGGCACGGGCGCGCGCGGCCGCGCGTGGCGCAAGCTGGCGACGAGGCAAATGGGCGTCGTCGAGACGCAGGATCAGGCGGCGGCGGCGCGTGCGGTCGGCCGGCTGCCCTACGTCGACTCGACCCGGCTCGGCATCTGGGGCTGGAGCTACGGCGGCTTCATGTCGCTGAACGTGATCACGCAGGCGCCCGACGTGTACCGCATGGCCATCGCCGTCGCGCCGGTGACGCACTGGAAGTACTACGACACGATCTACACCGAGCGCTACAACGGCCTGCCGCAGGACAATGCGGCTGGGTACGACAAAGGCTCACCGCTGACGTACGCCAAGAACCTGAAGGGCCGGTTGTTGATCGTGCATGGCTCGGGCGACGACAACGTGCATTTCCAGAACACCGAGGCGATGGTCAACGCGTTGGTGGCGGCGAACCGGCCGTTTTCGCTGATGGTGTATCCGAACCGCACTCACTCGATCTCGGGCGGGACAACGCGGCAGCATCTGTACACGCTGCTGACGAAGTTCGTCGAGGAGAATCTGCCGGCGACGGCAGGTTCGCGGGCGGCGCTGCCGTAGAGTCGCTGGTGCGGATATTCACTAGCCTTTGCGCTGCGGCGCCCGCTTCCTTGACGCGGCGAGTTTCCAGAACTGCTGCTCTCCAATGATGGTGATCCGGTGCCCCAGCGCGGCCAGGCGCCGGATCTCCATCAGTTTGGTTCCACCATCCTGGCCGGCGATCTGTAGTTGATTGGGCCGGCCCCGCACGAGTACGTCGGTCGTGCGTCCCGGCTTCGATTGGATGATCGCGCCGGCTTTACGGGCCGCGGCGAAGGCCTCGCTCCGTGGACGGCGCAGGAATCCGGTGATCGACAGCCGTTTTCCCGCGAGCGTCGCGACGCGCCCCTTCGACAGCTCCTTGGGACGCTGCCGCAGCGCCTCGATGAGCTCCGCGGCCGCTTCGTAGCGTTTGCCGCGGCTCCCCAAACAGCGGTGAATGACTTCCTTCAAATGGTCGCTGCAGGGAAGGCCACGCACATCTTTGCTGCGCATCGGACTCGTGATGTCACCGCGCAGCAGCATGGCCGCGAGCTGGCCGACCTGATAGATGTCGTCGCGCTGCTGCCACCTCCGGATCCAGCCCCAGGCGATCTCCGTCGGCGCATTGAGCGGGTTGAAGGCGTCGGCGGTGACGCCGTGGCGATTGCGCTGGTGACGGGCGATGCCGAAGTCTCCCAGCTTCAACTGCTCGTTGTCGCAGACGAACACGTTGAAGGGCGTGAGATCGCGATGCAGCGCCTGCCCGCGATGCAGCGTATCGAGTGCGCCGAGGAGTGCCGCGATCTCGCGGCGCACGAAGCGCTCGGGCTGCGGGCCCCGCTGCTTGAGCCAGGCGCCCACGTCGCCATGCTGCGCGTACTCCATCACCATGCAGTAGCGCATGCCGTCGCCGTCGACTTCCGCGAACCGGTCGAACACCCGCAGCGCGCGCGGCTCCTGCTCGAGGAGCTCGGCGAAGTACGCTTCGCGGAGCCAGGCGGTGAGACGGTGGCTGATCTTGATGCAGACCTGCGCCGGCAGCCCGCCCTGCGGCGTGGGGGTCGCGAGATAAACCTGGCCGAACCCGCCTTGACCGATCAGGCGGTCCAGCCGGTAGGAGCGGCCGGTCTCGGAGCTCTTGGCCTCGGCTTTCTTTGCCATGGGACCTACTTGCCGCGCTTCCGAGCGGCCGTCAAGCCGACGAATTGCGCTCCACGCGATCAGACCGGTCGAAACAATTCGGCCAGCTCGAGCGTGAAGGACTGGCCGGCGCCCGCCGGACGCCACACCAGCCGTTTCGTCTCGATCGTGGGAAGGTCCGCACCCGGCGTCCACACCTCGACTCGCTGCTCCTCGCCGTCCACGATCCAGTACAGTGGGACTCCAGCCTCCTGGTAGCGGCGCCGCTTCGTGAACCGGTCGGCGCGCGCCGTCGACGGACTCAGCACTTCGATCACCAACAGCAGCGAGCGGAGACGCGTCCAGTCACCAGTCCGCGCTTCATTGGGAGGGATGACGAACACGTCAGGCTGTACGAGCACGTCCCGACGCCCCCAGGAAATGTCGGCTGGCGATGTGAGCACGATGCCGACCGGCTCCTCTGCTAGGTAGTTGCCGAGCGCGACGCTCGCCCGTGTTGCCAGCAACTGGTGATTCAGCCGAGGGGCCGGTGTCACTAACAGCTCGCCGTGGACGACTTCGTAGCGATTGCCGTCCTCGGGAAGCTGGCGGACCATTTCGGCTGTCCAATAGATCGGCGCGGCCATGCCCATAGTATCGGCTCCTTGGCGCGGGGTGAGCAAGGGAGCGGCACGCTCGAGCATGCCGCCCCATCGTCGGCTCGTCGTCATCGTTTTGATGTCCGTGGGACCAAAGAACTGCGGCAGATCGATCAGGCGAGCCCATCGCTCACAACCTCCACCAACCTCCACCAACCTCCAGTTGGCCCCCTAGGATTCGAACCTAGATTCACGGATTCACAGTCCGCTGTCCTGCCATTGGACGAGGGGCCAGTGTATCGGCGAGATGCAAGTTAATGACGGCCGGCAGTCCACGCAGTAGCTTTTCCCGGGTGAAATCTCACCGCTATCCCGAGAGCCACGTCTTCTACCGCAAGCTCGGCTACGAGTACCCCAAGATCGTGCGCGGGGAGGGGTGCTGGCTCATCGACGAGCGCGGCAAGCGCTACCTCGACGCCGTCGGCGGCGCGTACGTCGCGAACCTGGGTCACTCGAACCCCGAGATCGCCGACTCCATCGCCGAGCAGTGCCGGCAGTTCGGATACCTCTCGGGGACGATGTTCACGCACGGCCCGGTCGAGGATCTCGCCGACGAGCTCGCGGACACGCTCCCCGGCGATCTCTCCAAGCTCTACTTCCTTTGTAGTGGGTCGGAGGCGGTCGAGGCGGCGCTAAAGCTGGCGCGCCAGTATTGGGTCGAGCAGGGACGTCCCAGCAAGCACAGGATCATCGCGCTCAGCCCCGGCTATCACGGCAGCACCCTGCTCGCACTGTCCGCGTCGGCCCGCGAGGCGCATAAGGCGCCGTTCAAGCCATGGCTCGTCGACGTGCACCGGATTCCTGCGTCCTATCCGTATCGCTGTGAGTGTGGCGGGCGTGGCCCCGCCTGCCCGGTCTGCAGCGCCGCCGTTTTGGAAGAGGCGATCGAGCAGCTCGGTGCCGATAACGTCGCGGCGTTCATCGCCGAGCCCGTGGGCGGATCGTCGACCGGCGCCTCGACGCCGCGGTCCGATTACTTCAAGCGCGTGCGCGAGATTTGCGACCGTCACGACGTCCTCTTCATCGCCGACGAGGTGCTCGTCGGCGTGGGCCGTACGGGCACGTGGTGGGCGATCGAACCGTACGACGTGGCGCCCGACATCATGACGTTTGGCAAAGGGGTGTCGGCTGGCTACGCCGCGCTCTCGGGAATCGCTGCCGGGCAGCGGGTCGTCGACGCGATCGCGGAAGGATCAGGCAGCTTCGTTCACGCGCAAACCTTCTCGCATCACCCCGTCGCCTGCGCGGCCGGCGTGGCGACGATGCGGTATCTCAAAAAGCACGACATGGTCGAGCGGTGCGCGCGGATGGGGAGGGTCCTCCATGACCGGATTCGGCTGCTTGCCGACCTCCCCCACGTCGGCGACGTGCGCGGCCGCGGGCTGCTGGCCGGGTTCGAGTTCGTCGAAGACAAGGCGAGCCGTGCGCCGTTCCCGCGCTCGGCGAAATTCGCGGAGCGGTTCGCCGACGCCGCGATCGATGCCGGTCTGACCGTCTGGCCCAACGTCGGGCACGCGGACGGCACGAGCGGCGATGCCGCGCTGATCGCTCCGCCGTTCATCATTACGGAAACCGAAATCGAGGAGATCGTCGCTCGCTTTACGAAAGCGCTCGAGAAGACTCTCTCGCAAGTGAAGGTTCGCGTATGACTACCGCACGCGACTATCCCCGCATCGTCGTGCCGCCGCCGGGCCCCAAGGCGCGCGCCATCGTCGAGCGGCAGGACCGTTTCGCCTCGACATCATATCCCAAGGAGTATCCACTCGCGGTGGCCCGCGGCGAGCGCGCCGTCGTCGAGGATGTCGACGGCAATCGGTTCCTCGACTTCATGGCGGGCATCGCGGTCGCCTCCACGGGATATGGGCATCCCAAGGTCGTGAAGGCCGTGCAGGACGCCGCGGCGCGCTTCCTTCATATCTGCGGCAGCGACTTCTATTACGAGAGCTTTGCGGCGCTGTGCGAACGGCTCGCGCAGCTCGCGCCCGGGCCGAGCAAAAAGCGCGTGTTCCTGTCGAACTCCGGCACCGAAGCGGTCGAAGGCGCGATCAAGCTGGCGCGTCACTCGACCGGCCGCCCCGCGATCATCGGCTTCCTGGGCGCCTTTCACGGACGCAGCTACGGTGGGCTCAGCCTCACCGCGAGCAAAGCCGTGCAGCGATCGGGATTCGCGCCGTTCCTGCCCGAAGTCCATCACGTGCCGTACGGCTATCGCTATCGCTGCGAGTACTGCCGCGGCGAGTCGGCCTGTACGACGCGCTGCACGTCGTGGATCGAAGAAGAGCTGTTCACCAAGAAGGTGCCGCCCGACAGCGTCGCGGCGATTTTCGTCGAGCCAATCCAGGGAGAGGGCGGCTACGTCGTCCCGCCGGCCGGCTACCTCAAAGATTTGCGCGCGATCTGCGATCGCTACGGTATCCTGCTCGTCTGCGACGAGGTGCAGTGCGGCGTGGGCCGCACCGGCAAGATGTGGGCGTGTGAATACGAAGGAATCGAGCCTGATATTCTGCTTTCCGCGAAGGGGTTGGGCAGTGGAATGCCGATCGGCGCGATCATCGCCAAGGAATCCATCATGAAGTGGAAGCCTGGTGCGCACGGCACCACGTTTGGCGGCAATCCCGTGTGCTGTGCGGCCGCGCTCGCCACGCTCGACATCGTCGAGAAGGAGCTGCTCCCGAACGTGGCGAAGATGGGGGACCGGCTCATCACGGGCGCGCGCAAGCTCCAGGACAAGTACGCGGCGATCGGGGACGTGCGCGGGCGCGGGCTCATGGTGGGCGTGGAATTCGTGAAAGACCGCGACACGCGCGAGCCCGCCCCCGACATCCCCCACGAAATCGTGGGCCGCGCCTTCATGAAAGGCCTCCTGCTCCTCGGCTGTGGGAAGAGCTCGCTGCGGCTCGCTCCCCCGCTGGTCGTGGATGAGTATGACGTCGACACCGCCCTTCGGATCATCGACGAGTGCCTGCACGAGATGTCGGACTAGCGTCAAAAGTCGTGTCGATGCAGGACGCCGTCGCGCGACACGTGCGCGACGGCGACGTCGTCGTCATTGAAGGGTTTACGCACCTCATCTCGTTCGCCGCGGGACACGAGATCATCCGCCAGCACCGCCGCGATCTGACGTTGTGCCGCCTCACACCTGACTTGATCTACGATCAGATGATCGCCGCGGGCTGCGCGAAGAAGCTCGTGTTCTCGTGGGCCGGCAATCCCGGCGTGGGCTCGTTGCACGCATTTCGCCGCGCCGTCGAAGGACAAACGCTCGACATCGAGGAGTACTCGCACTTCGGCATGGTAGCAAGGTTTAGCGCGGGAGCTGCGCGGCTGCCGTTCTGGACGCTGCGCGACTACGCGGGCACCGATCTGCCGCGCGCCAATCCGCGCATCAAATCGGTGACGTGCCCATACACCGGCGAGGAGCTGGCGACGGTCCCGGCCTTGAATCCCGACGTCACGATCGTGCACGCGCAACGCGCCGACGCGCAGGGCAACACGCAGATCTGGGGACTGCTCGGCGTGCAGAAAGAGGCGGCGTTCGCCTCGCAGCGCGTGATCGTCGTCGTGGAGGAGCTGGTAGAGGAGCGGGTGATCCGCTCCGATCCGAACCGGACGCTGATTCCGGCGACGATCGTGAGTGCCGTCGTGGTCGAGCCGTGGGGCGCGCATCCGTCGTACGCGCAGGGCTACTACGACCGCGACAACGAATTCTACATCGGCTGGGACACGATCTCGCGCGAGTCCGCAGGGCTCAGTCACTATCTCGACGAATTCGTCTACGGCGTGCGTGACCGCGCCGAGTACATGCAGAAACAGCCGAGGCTGGCGGAGCGGCTGAAGGCGGGAGAGCAGCGCTGCGCCGGAGTCAATTACGGTTACTGACTACACGGCTGACGAGATGATGGCCGTCGTCGCCGCGCGCGAGCTGGCGGACGGCGAGGTCGTGTTCGTGGGCATCGGCCTGCCGAACCTCGCGTGCAACCTGGCGCGCCGCACTCATGCCCCCAGGCTCATGCTGATCTACGAGTCCGGGGCGGTGGGCGCGACGCCGTCGCGGCTTCCCGTCTCGATCGGCGATCCCGCGCTCGTCACCGGCTCGCTGATGGTGTGCGGCATGGCGGACGTATTTCAGCTGTTTCTGCAGAACGGACGCATCGAGGTCGGCTTTCTCGGCGGAGCGCAGGTGGATCGCCACGGCAACATCAACACCACCGTCATTGGGCCGTACGCGCGGCCCAAGGTCCGCCTTCCGGGCTCCGGCGGCGCGGCCGAGATCGCGATTCACGCCCACCGCATCCTGATCGTCTCGAAGCTGTCCCCCCGCGCCTTTCCCGAGCGGGTCGACTTCGTGACCAGTCCGGGACAGCGCGTCGCCAAAGTGATCACCGATAAGGGCGTCCTCGAGCGCGATGAAGCGAGCGGCGATCTCGTGCTCGCCGGACTGTATCCCGGGATCGAGGCGACGGAGGTGCGCGCCGGGGTCGGGTGGAAGCTCGAGTCGCGCGCGCGCCTGAATCGATTGGACCCACCCACTACCGCAGAGCTGCAACTATTGCGGGAAGTCCTGGATCCGCAACGGCTCTATCTCAAATCATGATTCTCGCCCTGGCGCTGGTACTTCAGACGACGAGCGACTCGACTCTGGCGACGCGGGTCCGCCAGCTCGCAGACAGCTATCTCACGGCGTACTTCGAGCAGCATCCGGACGAAGCGACCCTCGACGGCGTGGCGAATGCGCGCCACGACAAGCTGCCGGACAATTCGCCCGCCGCGCTGGTGCGCTGGCAGCAGCGCGAGGATGACTGGCTCGCGGTGCTCAAGCGGATCGATCCGAAGCGATTGGCGGGCCCGGAATGGGTCGCGTACGGGATCATGCGCGACGCCATCGAAGGGTCGGTGGGGACGCGCGTGTGTCGGTTCGAGCTCTGGAGCGTGGCGCATACCGGTGGCGGATGGCTGTCCACGGTCACGGCGCTCGCCGCGCTGCAGGGCGTCGGTACCGAGGAGGCGCGGCGCCAGGTGCTCACGCGCTGGCACGCCGTCCCGGCCTACATCGCGACGGAGACGGCGAACCATCGCGAAGGGCTGCGGCGGGGCTATACCGCTCCGCGTCACAACGTCGAAATCGCGTTGACCGAGATCGACACGCTTCTTGCGACGTCGATCGATGTCTCGCCGTTCTACGATCCCGCGCGGCGCGACTCGACGCCGGGATTCGGTGCCGAGCTCGCGCAGCTGATCGAGCGCGAGATCATCCCCGCGATGCGGGGCTACCGCGATTTTCTCGCGACCGAGTATCTCCCGCGGGCGCGCACCGAGATCGGCGTGTCCGCCAACCCACACGGGTCCGAGTGCTATCGCGCCAGCATTCGCGCGACGACCGGCCTCGCGATCTCGCCCGATTCCGTGCACCGGCTTGGCCTCGCGACGGTCGAGCAGCTCGAAAACAGCATGCGATTGATCGCGGTGCAATCGTTCGGCACGAGCGATGTCTCCAGGCTACTCGAGCGCCTCCGGCGCGACACCGCGTACACGTTCCATACGCGAGACGAGATGCTGGGGCGGGCGCGGGAAACGTTGGAGCGGGCGCGCCGCGCGATACCGCGCTGGTTCGGCCGGCTGCCGCGGGCACCCGTCGTCGTCGAGCCGTACCCGGCGTTTCGCGAGCGCTCGAGCGTGGGCGAGTGGAATCCTCCCGCCGAGGACGGCAGCCGGCCCGGCATCTACTACCTCTCGACGTACGATCCGCGGCACAAGTCGCGCGCCGACCTCGAGGCGCTGTCGTTCCACGAAACGATCCCCGGCCATCACCTGCAAGGAACGATCGCGCTCGAACGGGGCGATACGATTCCCGCCATCGCACGCTACTTCTGGTCGCCGGGCATGGGGGAAGGGTGGGCCGAGTACGCCGAGCAGCTCGCGGACGAAATGGGATTGTATTCCTCGGACACCGCGCGTTTCGGGATGCTTGCCGACATCACCCTCTCGGCGGCGTTGCTCGTCGTGGACACGGGGATCCACGAGTTCGGCTGGACGCGCGCGCAGTCGATCGATTACATCCGCGAGCACACGCACGTGCCGTTGCTCAGGGCCGAGGTCGGCGTCGATCGCTATCCGGTCTGGCCGGCGCAGGGCTTGTCGTACGGACTGGGCCGGCTGGAGATCCGCCGGCTGCGTACGCTCGCGGTGCGCCAGCTGGGCGCGCGATTCGACATCCGCGCCTTTCATGATCACGTGCTGGAAAACGGCGCGGTGCCGCTCCCGATGCTCCGCGCCACGATCGAGCGATGGATCGACGCCTCGCGTTAGGCGTGATGCTGTTGGTGGGGGCGCAGCGTGCTGCGCCCCTTCAGGCGCAGCGCGAAGGCGTGCTCAAACAGGTCGATTTACCGCACGCCTACTACTGGCGCGAGATGTACGTGCCCCAGGCGACGAGCGGTCCCAGCTCCGCGACCTGGTCGCCGGACGGCACCGAGCTGATCTACTCGATGCAGGGCACGCTCTGGCGGCAGCACATTGGATCGGACACGGCCGTGCAGCTCACGTCGGGGCCGGTCTACGACTATCAACCGGACTGGTCGCCCGATGGTCGCACCGTCGTATTCGCCCGCTATGCGCACGACGCAATGGAGCTCCAGCTGCTCGATCTTGCTTCGGGCAATGTCACGCCGCTCACCGCCAACCGCGCCGTGAATCTCGATCCCCGCTGGTCGCCGGATGGGTCGCGGATTGCGTTCGTTTCGTCGATCTACAACGGCCGCTGGCATGTTTTCGTCCTGAGCCCCGGCGGGGCGAATGATCCGCTGCGCCTCACCGAAGACAACGACAGCAAGCTGCCGCGCTACTACTACAGCAAGTGGGATCACTACATCTCGCCGGCGTGGTCGCCTGACGGCAAGGAGATCATCCTCGTCTCCAATCGCGGCCACATTCACGGTACCGGTGGGTTCTGGCGTATGGAGGCGCGCCCGGGAGCGCCACTCCGCGAGCTGCGCTACGAGGAGACGACGTGGAAGGCGCGGCCGGATTGGTCGCCCGACGGGACGCGCGTCATCTACAGCTCTTATCTCGGCCGGCAATGGAATCAGCTGTGGCTGATGACGAGCGAGGGCGGCGATCCCTTTCCACTGACCTATGGCGACTTCGATGCCACCGCGCCGCGCTGGTCACGCGATGGAAAGCAGATTACGTACGTCTCGAACGCGAGCGGCAATACGGCGCTCTGGGTGCTCGAAATCCCGGGGGCGAGGCGAATGCGTGTAGAGGCGTTGCGAAGGCGTTTTAAAGGCGTGGTGGGGACCTTGCAGCTAGACGTGTTTGATCGGTCCGGGCACCGACTTCCCGCGCGAATTTCCGTCACGACCTCAGAGGGCCGAGGCTATGCGCCGGATGACGCGTGGCGCCATGCCGACGAAGCGTTCGACCGTTCGGAGCGGCAGTTCGAGTATCCGTATTTCCACTCCACCGGCTCCGCCGAAATAACGGTGCCGGCGGGCCAGGTGCACGTGGAAGTGTGGCGCGGACCGGAGTATCGCGTTGCTCGTGCCGAGGTGAACGTGCCGGCCGGTATTCGTACCACGCGCCGGATCGTCCTCGAGCGCCTCGACAATCTCCCCGCACGTGGTTGGTGGAGCGGGGACGTGCACGTCCACATGAACTACGGCGGCGCCTATCGCAACACACCGCCGCATCTCGCCTTCCAGGCGCGCGCCGAGGATTTGCACGTCGTCGAGAATCTGATCGTGAACAAAGAGCAGCGGATTCCGGACATCGCGTATTTCCGCCCGGATGCCGATCCGGTCTCTACTCCAACGTTTCTGCTCAGGCACGCGCAGGAATTTCACACCAGCGTCTGGGGCCACATGGGGCTCCTCGGCCTCGGCTCCCACTACCTCCTTCCCGAGTACGCCGGTTACCCGAACACCGCCGCGGCGAGCCTTGCGCTGACGAATGCCACGGTCGCCGATCTCGCGCATTCGCAAGGCGCGCTGGTGGGCTACGTGCACCCCTTCGATACGCGCCTTGATCCTGCCGATACGTCTGCATCCCTGTTTTACGAGCTTCCGGTCGACGTCGCGCTCGGCAAGGTCGATTATCTCGAGGTCATGGGATACTCGGACCATCTCATCACGTCCGAGATCTGGTACCGGCTGCTCAATTGCGGATTCCGGTTGCCGGCGGCGGCAGGAACCGATGCCTTTCCGAATTTCGCGAGCCTGCGGGGGCCACCGGGTCTGGTGCGCGTCTTCGTGAATTCCGGCGCGACGTTGAATCACGCTGCCTGGCTCGCTGGTCTCAAGGCGGGGCGGACGTTCGTCACAAACGCGCCGCTGCTCGAATTCTCACTCGCCGGCCATCCTATTGGTGACGAAATCCGCCTATCGGCGGGCAGCAATCGGCTCACGGCGCGGGTGCGACTGCGCTCGAACGTTGCAATCGATCATCTGGAGATCGTCGGGAATGGGAAAGTCGTCGCGACGATTCCGCTGCGGGGCGACCGCATGACCGCCACGGACAGCGTCTCGATCCCCGTCGACGCGAGCGGCTGGTACGTGCTGCGGGCCTACAGCGATCGCGCCGAGACACCTGTGCTCGATCTCTATCCATTCGCGTCGACAAGCCCGATCTACGTCACCGTCGCCGAGCAGCCGATCCGCTCGGCCGAGGACGCGAGGTTCTTCGTGCGCTGGATCGACCGGATCGAGGCTGCGACGCGCGCGAGCACGGCGTGGAACACGCCGGCGGAGCAGGCGCAGGTCTTACAGCTGTTGGCGCGCGCCCGGGCCGTTTTTACCAGATAGTCGGGACTTTATGAGGGCCCAATCCTACCGCGTTGTGAATAGCTCGTCAAAAGAGGAGGGGGCGTTCGCCGGTTCCACCGTGATCGGCACGGGCGCCGAGCGGTGTGCGGGGTCATTCACCCATCCAAAAACATCGTACGGCCCCGGCGGAACGGCCTGCGTCTCTCCGACCAACCAGGTGAACGGCAGTGTTTTGGTTTCGAACGGCTTGAGACGGAGAGGCAGGTACACCAACGTCCCGGCCACGCAATACAAGAGCTTGCTTCCGCCCACAATCTGTCCGTCGGCATCCTGAACCCAGAAGTAAATCGGGCATGCCGAGATTTCGACGGGACGTGCCGAGGCGTTCCTCAACGTAAGCACGACATTCGCGGTCGCTCCCGCCACGACGTTTGGCGGGTCGACGCGCGTGGAGATCTGTATCGCGTCCAGATCGGAGATCGGACCGGGACTCGTCGAATCGTGACAGGAGGCGGCGAGCAGAGCTACGACAGGCAGATAGAGGCGGCGCATACTAGGCAATACCCTCGATGGGCTGCGGTCCGTCACTCACGCTGGACCGCGTCGTCGTCTTGATGAGCCGCTGCCGTTTTTCCCCCAGCCGTTGCACCGCATCATCCCGCTCGCTCTCCTTCTTATAGACTGCCGCAATCGCGCTGCCCGAGCCGCACAGACGTACCCAGATCGGCCCTGTCTCTGCCATCCGCTCGTAGAGCGTGCGGACATCGGGATGCTTGGCGAACACGATCGCTTCGAAGTCGTTGCCGCCGAGCCGCCCGATGCTGCCCCAGGTCGCGAGCGCCTCTGCGTCGAGCGTCACCGGCCCCCTCGAGGACGGGGAGGGGGAGCGATTCTGCTCGTCCCACCAGGCATACGCGTCCGGGGTCGCCACCTGGACCGGTGGGACCGCCACCAGCGCCGGGAGTGATGGCGGCGCCGGCATCCGGAACTGGCGCTCGCCGCGGCCCCAGGCCAGCGCGAGCGCCGCGCCGCTGGCGAAGAACGCCACATCGGCGCCGAGCCTTGCGGCGAAATGGTGTAGCTCGTGCCGCGGCACGGCATTGCCGGCGAGGGCGTTCACGGCGTGCAGCGCCGCGGCCCCATCGCTCGACCCCCCGCCGAGTCCAGCCCGAACGGGAATCCGTTTGGTGAGCTTGATCGCGACGCCGAAGCGATTGCCGGTCGCATCGAGCACCATCCGCGCGGCGCGCACCGCCAGGTTCTCGTCAACGGGGCCGAGATCCGGTCCGTCGACCTCGAGCGTCACTCCGGAATCGGTACGCCGCACACCCAGCTCGTCCGCCAATTCCAGCAACGCGAACGCGGTTTCGATCTGGTGAAAGCCGGAGGATTCGCGCGCCAGAATTCGCAGAAAGAGATTGACCTTGGCGTGCGCCGGGACGCGAATCGCCTCGGTCACGTGCTTCCTCCGCGAGCGGCCACCTGCAGCTCACCCAACCGGAGGTGCAGGCGTGACAGCGACCACAGGCCCAGCAGGGTGATGGGGATGAAGGTCGTGAGGTGATACGTCAGGGCATACGCGATGGCCAGGTTCGAGTCAACGCCGTACAGCTGCAATGTCAGCAATGTTGCGGCTTCGAAAACCCCGCCGTAGCCCGGTGTGGATGGAATGGCCACTCCAAAGCCGATGATGCCCTGCAGAAGCAGCGCCGCCTCGAGTGGGACATCGAGTCCGAAGGCGCGAAAGCAGACTGCAAATGCCGCCGCATTAACGACCCACTGCACCAACGACCAGAACACGACGCCCGCGAATCGCGCGGGACTCTTGAGCACGGCCAGCCCCGCGACGATCCCCTCAGCCCCGTGCACCAGCCGCTCGGCGACGTGTGCCGGCAACAGACGCCGCGCCACGCGCGCGAACAGCGCCAGCCACGGGGCTGGCCGGTGCGCGATGAGGAGCGCAATCAGCAGCAGCACGGCAAACAGCACGGCAGTCGACGCGGCGATCGCCGATAATGAGCGGCCGCGGACGAGCGCATGGGCAGGGAACGATGGCGCAGCGATCGCGACGGCCATCAGGCCGAGCATGACCAGAGCGTCGAACACGCGCTCGACGCCGATCGAGCCGAGCGCCGTCGTGAAGCGCACCGGCAGCTGGCGCGACGCGACGTAGGCGCGCGCGACTTCCCCGGCGCGGGCGGGCAGCAGGTTATTGGCCATGAATCCGATGGTCGTGGCGTGCCACAGCGGGATCCACGGAAAGCGACGGCTATCGACATCGCGCAGAATCAGCTGCCAGCGAATGGTGCGCACGGGGAAGGTGAGGGTGGCGACGACAACGGTGAGGAGCAGCAGCCACCCGTTGGCATGCTGCGCGTATGTCCAGACTTTGCTGAGATCGATCTTGTACAACACCCACACCAGCAATGCCACGCTGATGACGAGCCCAATCAGCCAGGCTCCCCGCCAGCGGTTCTTGTTACTCGGGTTCGATGGCGAGGACAACGAGATCGCAGACTTCGTCGATGATCGCGCGGAGGTGGTCGCCGCTCGCGCGCTTGGCGGCTTCGCGTAACTCCTGTGCCCGCCGGCGAGCACTCGTACCCTTGTAGAGCAAGGTCTTGATGTCGACTGGCTCGTTGCCGTTACCCCGGGGCATCGCCCCGGGGTCAGCCGAGACTCGAGATGAGCCGCCGGCGATCAATGCCTCGAGGGACGCCGGTCCCACGCCGGCCGCGACCATCTGCTCATACCGCGTCCACGTGCCCGCCAGATCCGGTGAGTGGTCCGCCCCGATCGGTGGTTCTTGCGGCGCGAGGCTCGGCACCGCCGCTCGCGCGGGAGGTTTTGGGGGTGCAGCTGCTCTCGCGGGGGGGGGTGGAGGTGCCGCCGCTGGGGCGGGCGGTTTTGGAGGTGTGACGGCCGTTGGTGGAGGCTGTGAACTCAATCGCCGAACGGCAAGTGTGACACCCGCGAGGGCCGCGGCGGTCGCGGTTTCGTCGCCCGTCTCGGACGTGGACAGAATTTCTCCTGCCTTGCGCACCTCGGCGGCGAAGAGCACCGGCTGGCTCACCGCGATCCCGCTCGTCACCGCTTCCCGCGCGGCCTGCGCAAACTCGGCGACGCGCTCGGCGACGGAGCCGCCACCGGCGGAGCTGAGCGCGCGGAACGTGCCCGCGAGCGTATGGGCACGCAGCTCGCGCTGCGTGGCGCTGGGCGCGCGCTCCAGCGAGTCGGCGGCCTGCCGCAGATGCTCGCCGTGGCTCACCAGCTCGAGCCTGCTGAGCGTCGAGGCGCCGGTCCCTCCGGTCCCTCCGGTCGCGCCCCCGCCGGGTGGCGTGCCGCGGCGGACGATCGTTGCCACGGTCTCGATGGGCACCACGTCGGGCTCGCTGTCCCTGAAATGGACGAGCAGCCCGGCGAACTTCCGGAATTCCGCGCTCTCCGGATCGGGCCGGCCGCGCTCGGCGACTTCGCGGGCAGCGTGCGCGATCGACGTCGCCGCCATCTGGAACAGCTCGGCGATCGTGTCGCCGACGCCGGCGGGCGGTGCGTCAGGCGTCCGGCTGATCTCGCCGATCGCTTGCTCGATGCCCTCGAGGAGATCCGGCAGCGGCGGGAGATCGTTGAGTGCGGCGAGACCGCGGAGCGGCTGCAGCGCTTTGAGGACCTGTTGCAGCGGATCATGTGCACTCGGATTGGCGCGCAACGCCCGTCCGGCGCGATCGAGCGCGCTCGCAATGGCCGCACCCTCGCGCGCGACGAACGCGCGCGCGCCCGCGTCCAGCCCAATCGCCTCCGCCGCTCGGACGTGGGCCGAGGGACGACCGCCGAACTGTTCCAGCTGGCTCGCCAGCGCCTCTGCTTTGGCGCTGTCCGCCTCCGTCCAGCTCGCCGCCTTGCGCACGAAGATCTTGAGGTCATCGACCGAGCGAATGGCGATCTGCTTCGTCGCCGCGTCCCACGGGCGCCGGCCCTCGCGCACGCCGCGGACGAATGCCTCGAACCCCATGGCCGCGCGCGCGATCCCCTGCTGGCTTGCCATGAGCGCGCTGCCGCGGAGCGCGCGCGCCAGGCGCACCAGCTCCTCCGCCGCCGGCTGGGCCGTTGGCTGGAGTAGCGCATCGAGTCGGTCGAGATACTCCCCCGCCTCGAGGGCGAAGAAGTCCGACATGCCGAGGGGCTGGGTCATGGTTGGAACAACATAAGTAGATTTGGCGCTCGGTGGCCATGGTACTTGATATAAAGGACTTGCGGTATCACTTGCCCGGAAACGGGAGACTCCTGGTCGACGGGGTTTCGTTCTCCGTCGGGGCAGGCGAGACGCTGGTTCTGCTCGGCCGTAGCGGCGCGGGCAAGACGACCACGTTGAAGCTCGTGAATCGCCTCCTCAGCCCTACGGGAGGCGCCGTGCGGATCGCGGGCGAAGCGGCGGATGCGGTGGAGCCGACCGGGCTGCGGCGTCGCATCGGATACGTGATTCAGGAAGTCGGACTCTTTCCGCATTTCACCGTCGCGGGCAACGTGGGACTGTTGCCCCGACTCGAGCAGTGGCCCAGGGACCGTATCGAGCGGCGTGTGCGCGAGCTGCTCGCCCTGGTGGGGCTGAACCCCGACACTTTTGCAGCGCGATTCCCTCACCAACTCTCCGGCGGCCAGCGCCAGCGCGTCGGCGTGGCGCGCGCCCTTGCCCTCGATCCTCCGCTGCTGCTGCTCGACGAGCCCTTCGGGGCCCTCGACGCCATCACGCGGCTCGAGCTACAACGGGAATTCCGCGACCTCGAAGGTAGACTCGGCAAAGCGATGGTGTTCGTCACGCACGATGTGCGTGAGGGGCTGTTGCTCGGCACGCGCATCGGGCTGCTCGACGCCGGCCGGCTCGCGTTCCTCGGGACGCCCGAGGAGTTTCGCGCCAGCGCGCTCCCCGAAGTCCGCAGATTCATGGACGCCGCCTGAGGTTATTTCAATTTTACGCGAACCACACGAGCGAGCTGTGGTTGCTCCTGGGCCAGCACGTCGCCCTCGTGGCGATCTCCACTGCAATCGCCGCGGCTCTGGGATTACCGCTCGGCATCCTGGCGGCCCGCCGTCCGGCGTGGCGCCGGCCCGTGCTGGGCATGGCGAATGTGTTTCAGACGATCCCCAGCCTGGCGCTCTTCGGTCTGCTGATTCCGGTGTTCGGCATCGGGGCGTGGACGGCAATCACGGCGCTCGTGGTGTACGCGCTCCTGCCGATTGTCCGTAACACGTACGCCGGTATCGCTGGTGTCGACCCCGCGGTGCGCGAGGCCGGACGGGGCATGGGGATGACGGACGGCGAGCTGCTGCGACTCGTCGAGTTGCCGCTCGCCGCCGGCGTCATCCTCGCTGGTGTGCGCGTCGCCACCGTCGTGAGCGTCGGGATCGCGACGATTGCCGCGGCGATCGGCGCGGGCGGGCTCGGCGTCTACATCTTTCGCGGCGTCGCGACCGTGGACAACACCCTGATCCTCGCGGGCGCAGTCCCCGCTGCGCTGCTTGCACTCCTCGCTGATGGATTGCTCGGATTCGTGGAGCGACGGCTCGTCTGGCGGCAACGATGAAGCGCGTGGTGTTGCTGGCGCTCATCGTGTGCGGTTGTGCCAAGCGAGATCGACTGATCGTCGGTGCGAAGAACTTCACCGAGTCCGACTTATTGGCGGAGATCGTGGCGCAGCAAATCGAGCGTCGCACGGCGTTGCCGGTCGAGCGGCGATTGCATCTCGGCGGCACGTTCGTCTGTCACCGGGCGATTACGGCCGGCGCGATCGACGTCTATGTCGAGTACACGGGCACCGCGTTCACCGCGATTCTCAAGCAGCCGCCAATCGCCAACCCCGACAGCGTGTATCGTTTCGTTGCCGCGGTGTACGCGCGCGATTTCAACCTGCGTTGGACGGAACCGCTCGGCTTCAACAACACGTTTGCGATTCTGGTGCGGCGCGCTGATGCGGAGCGGCATGGTTTGCGGTCGATCGGGGATCTGGCACGCGTGGCGCCGCGGTGGAAGGCGGGTTTCGGCTATGAGTTCCTGGAACGAGCGGACGGGTTCGCGGGTCTTGCCAGCGTGTACGGACTGAGATTCTCCCAGCCGCCGACGGCGATGGACCTCGGACTCACCTACCGCGCGCTGGCGGATGGTCGTGTGGATGTGATCGCCGGGAATTCGACCGACGGACAAATCGCGGCGCTCGATCTGGTCGCATTGAACGACGATCGCGCCTACTTCCCACCGTATCAGGCAGCGCCCGTCGTCCGAGCGGCAGCGCTCGACAAGTATCCGGCGGTTCGAGCGGCATTGGCGGAGCTGGGAGGCAAGATCTCCGATGCGGAGATGCGGCGTCTGAACGCATTGGCTGACGTGGAGCACAAAGACATCACCGACATCGCACGGGCGTGGCTTCTAGAGCGTGTACCCTAAGGAGGCTCCGATGGCGGAAGCAGAAGGCGTCGTGGTGGTTCGTGGTAGCGCCCAGGGGTTCGTGCAGGAGATCTCGGCAGGCCGCCATCGTCTCGTGGCGGATGAGCCCATCGCGGCCGGTGGCACCGATCGCGGTCCCGGTCCCTACGATCTCCTCATGGCCGCGCTCGGCTCGTGCATGTCCATGACCATCGCGCTCTATGCGCGAACGAAACAGTGGCCGCTCGAGAATGTCGTCGTCCGGCTGCGGCATTCGCGGATTTACGCCAAGGATTGCAAGGACTGCGTGGTCAGGGACGACACCCGGCTGGACCGCATCGAGACCGCGGTCGAGCTTTCGGGTCGGCTGACGGCGGAGCAGCATGGCAAGCTCATGGAGGTCGCTCACAAGTGTCCGGTGCATCGGACGCTCACGTCTCAGATCGATATCCGAGAGGTAACCACGCGGGAAAGATGAAAGCGGTCAATCCACTCACTGGCCTCGCTGTCGCGACCGTTCCCCTCGACGAGGTGCTCGATCAGCCGGGCCTCGAGTTCCTCCAGGGGATCTTGGCCGGACGGTATCCGATGCCGCCGATGGCCGGGGTGATCCCGACTGTCCCTCTCGAAATCGAGTTCGGCCGGGCCACGTTGCGTGCGGTCCCCGATGAGCGGTTCTACAACACCATCGGCTCAATCCATGGTGGGTACGCGGCGACGCTGCTCGACACCGCAATGGGATGCGCCGTGCATTCGACCATCAAGGCAGGCGAGGGCTACACGAGTCTCGAGATCAAGATCTCGTACCACAAGCGCATCATGCCCCAAACAGGTGAGCTGCGGATCGAGGGTCGCATCGTGTCGCGCGGCGCGCGCGTCGCCACGGCGGAGGGTCGCATCACCGACGCCAACGGCGAGCTGCTCGCGTCCGGTTCGACCACGTGTCTCGTGTTCGCGGTGAACACCCCAGAAAGGACTGCAGTATGACCGAGTCGACCGAACGTGCCGTGCTCGCGGGTGGCTGCTTCTGGGGAATGCAGGATCTGTTGCGACGCTACCCAGGCGTGATCAGCACGCGGGTTGGCTACTCGGGCGGCGACGTTCCCAACGCCACGTACCGCAATCACGGCACCCACGCTGAGGCGATCGAGATCATTTTCGATCCACGGCAAATCAGCTATCGGCGGTTGCTCGAGCTCTTTTTCCAGATCCATGATCCCACGACCAAAAACCGTCAGGGCAACGACGTCGGGGCCAGCTACCGTTCGGCAATTTTTTTCACCAACGAGAGTCAGAAGCAGACGGTGTACGACGCCATTGCTGATGTCGACGCCTCGGGCCTGTGGCCATGAAAAGTTGTGACGGAGGTGGCGCCTGCCGGTCCGTTCTGGGAGGCGGAGCCCGAGCACCAGGATTATCTGGAGCACTATCCGGACGGTTACACCTGCCACTTCATTCGGCCCGATTGGGTGCTACCGAAGCGAGCCGTTTCGTCGTCGGCATAGACCTCAGGTGTAGCTCTTGATCGCTTGCCGCAGGCTGCCCTCATCCCGCTTGCCGTGATATCGCGCTCCATTGATGAAAATGGACGGCGTGCCTTCGACGCCATTCGCGATGCCGCTCTGCACGTCGCGTTCGACACGATCGGCGTGTTGGTGTGCAGCCATCGCGGCGAGATAGTCGCGCAGATTGACCCCGGTTTCCGTCGCCCGCTGCTCGAGGTCGTCCGGCTCGAGGTGGTACTGATCGGCGAAGAGGGAGTCGTGCATGCGCCAGAAGGCATCCGCCCCTCCAATCGCGTACACTGACTCCGCTGCTTCCGCGGCCGGCTGCGCATGCGGATGGATCTCGCGCAGCGGGAAGTAGCGATACACATACCGGAACGAATCGCCGTCCCGGGTCCGCAGCTGCCGGATCACCAGCTCTACGGCGCGGGTGTAGGGGCACTCGTAGTCACCGTAGACCAGTACCGTCACCGGCCCCGATCCCCGCACGTGATCGTCTTTGTCTACGGTCACCGTCATACAGCCTCCTTCGCAAATTCCTGCCGCAACGCAGGCGCGACCTGTGTGCCGAGCAGCTCGATGGCACGCATGAGCTTGGCGTGGGGCAGGGAAGAGGCGTTCATTTGAAATGTGATGCGGGAAATCCCGCCCAGCGCTTCGCTGTGCCGCATGATCTTCTCGACGACCTCGTCCGGCTCACCGATCAGCAGCGCGCCCAATGGCCCGCGCTGCGCGTCGTAGTGCGCTCGTGACACAGGTGGCCAGCCGCGCTCGCGCGCGACCGAGTTGATGGCGCGGGCGTAGCCAGGGAAAAAGTCATCCGCAGCCTCCTGCGTTGTGGCCGCGACATAGCCGAGGGAATGGACACCGACCTTCAGCTGATCGCGCGGATGCCCGGCGCGTTCGGCGGCCTCCCAGTAGAGGTCGACGAGCGGGCGGAAGCGGTGCGTTTCACCGCCGATGATCGCGACCATCAGAGGCAGACCCAGCGTCCCGGCTCGCACGAACGATTCCGGCGTGCCGCCGACTCCCAACCAGATCGGGAGCGGGTTCTGCACCGGCCGCGGGTAGACACCCTGGCCGCTCAAGGGCGGCCGGTGCCTGCCGGACCAGTGGACGTGCTCGTGCTCACGGACTTTCAGGAGCAGGTCGAGCTCTTCCGCGAAGAGCGAGTCGTAGTCTTCCAGCCGCAGGCCGAACAGCGGAAACGCGTCGATGAATGAGCCTCGGCCTACGACCATCTCCGCGCGTCCCTGCGACAGCAGGTCGAGGGTCGCGAAGTTCTGGAACACCCGCACCGGATCGGCCGCGCTGAGGACGGTGACGGCGCTCGTCAGCCGAATTCGCTGCGTGTGCGTCGCCGCCGCCGCGAGAATGATCGGGGGCGCGGAGTCGAGGTAGTCTTTCCGGTGGTGCTCACCGATTCCGAAGACGTCCAAACCCACCTGATCGGCATGTTCGATCTGCTCGACCAGATCCCTTAGGCGTTGGGACGGACTGACCGCGAGGCTTGCTTCGTCGTACGCTGCTGCGAAACTGTCGATGCCAACTTCTATTCCCGTATTATCCGACACAGCAATCACGCTCCAATTGTGTTTTATCGCCGGCGTGGCTTCGCCTCTTGTACGAGCTCCCGTCCCCAACGCTCAATCGCCTCGGCGAGCAGGCCGAACGTGCGCCCGCTGCGGGTCAGCTCGTAGCCCACGCGCACGGGCGGCCCCGCCTCGACGTGACGCACGAGCAACCCGCGGGCCTCCAGATCCTTCAGCCGAGCCGACAGGACCTTGTCCCCCGGACCCTTCGCGCGCTCGGAGAGCTCGCTGAACCGCAGGGGACCCACCTGCAAGACATTGAGGATCAGCGCATTCCAGGGGCGACCCAGGACCTGGATCGCCGTCTGGAACGCCTGGCATTGGGAATCCACCGGCTTCGTCATGCGCCAACGGTAATGCCAAGACTTCCCAAAAGAAAGCCCCTTGACATCGGGAAGTGACATGGCGACATTCCTTCCCGTTAGATAGTTCCATTCCACTTGAAAGCGATGGGAAACCAACTCATGAGTATCGGGATTTTGATCTTGCGCCTGGTGGCTGGGCTGACCTTGGCTGCGCACGGCACCCAGAAGCTGTTCGGCTGGTTCGGCGGCTACGGTCTGGCCGGCACGGGCGGCTTCCTGGAGCAGCTCGGCTTCGTGCCCGGGAAGCGTAACGCGCTGTTCGCGGGACTCGCGGAGGGAGTCGGCGGGCTATTCCTTGCCCTCGGTTTTGCAACACCGCTCGCTGCGGCAGTGATCATCGCGGTGATGACGGTCGCCAGCGTGAGCGTCCACCTGAAGCACGGTTTCTTCAATCACAACCAGGGTTACGAGTACACGATGATGCTCGCAGTCATCGCGTTGAGCATTGCCATTACCGGTCCCGGCCCGATCTCGCTCGATGGGTTACTCGGCGTTCGCGACGCCGGAGCGGGCTGGGGTCTGCTCGCCCTGGTCGTTGGACTCGCCGGGGCGGGGCTCCAGCTGGCCCAGCGGCGGGTGCCGGCGCCCGCCGAAGCTCCTCGCCAGTCGGCGTAAACGGGTTAGACTGAAGCCATGGATCGGGAAGAGGAAAGAGACGCGCGCACCGCCGCAGCGGCCGAAGTGGCGGACCGGCTGCGGCGGCGCGGCGTCACCGTGACGGGAGCCGAGCGTTCCGACGATCTCGCGGATTTACTGTCGGCGGTCGAGCGCTTCGAGAAGGCGGTCGAGGCGCACGGCGGCGACTTGATGGTCGATGATCTGAAGAGTGTGCAGCCAGACGACCGCCACTTCGTGCTGCCGCGCCGCAACCACGGCGAAGCGATCCGGCCCTACATCATCCGGATCGATGCCGCCACCAGTGGACTACGAAAGCATCCGCGCCGGCCAGACTAACGGAGCGGTTGCGGGGCGGGCTCGAACATCAGATCGTCCACGTAGCAGAACCCCCAGTCTTCGCCCGGCTCGAAGCTGCGCATGATGGGATGTTTGGTCTTGTGGAAGTGCTTCGTGGCGTGCCGGTTGAGCGAGTCGTCGCAGCAGCCGACGTGACCGCATTCGAGGCAGAGCCGCAAGTGCACCCATTCATCACCACTTTCCAGACACTCCTCACACCCGTCCGGCGTCGTCGGCTCGACGTCGCGGACCTGCGCCAGATGCTTGCATTGTGGGGCCATGCCGGAAGCTCTTCCCTTGAGGGATAGTATTCAAGTCATGGCCGCCGCCCCAGCCGCTCCAGCAACTCCGTCCCAGGTCGCCCGCCAGGCCGAGGCCTTTCCTCGACTGACGTCTGCGCAAATCGCTCGCATCGAGCCGCATGGCCGGCGTCGCCAGGTCGAGGCGGGCGAGATCCTCGGCGAAGCCGGCCAGCTGGTGACGCACATCTTCGTCGTAGTGTCGGGCCGGCTCGACCTTGTGGGGCCGTCGCGCTGGGAGGGCGAAGAAGTCCCTCATTTCAGCGAGGGCATGTTCACGGGCGAGCGCTCGATCCTCGCAGGCGGGCGCTTCCTCGCCCGCATCCAGGTGAGCACGCCGTCTGAAGTCATCGAGGTCCCTCGCGAGGAGCTGCTCCAGCTCATCCAGACCGACTCCGAGCTGAGCGACATTTTCCTCCGCGCGTTCATCCTGCGCCGCCTGCAGCTGATCGATCAGGGCCTCGGCGACGTGCTGCTGCTCGGGTCCAATCACTGTCAGGGATCGTTGCACATCCGCGAGTTTCTCACGCGCAATGGGCATCCCTACAAATTCGTCGATCTCGATACGGATGCCGACAGCCAGGCGATGCTCGATCAGTTCCACGTGAGCGCCGGCGACATCCCCGTGGTGATCTGCCGCGGCACCCTCGTGCTGCGCAATCCCACGATTCAACAGGTCGCCGACTGTCTGGGATTGAATCCCAAAATCGATCGGACCGCGGTCTGCGATCTCGTGATCATCGGCGCGGGACCGGCCGGTCTCGGCGCCGCCGTGTATGCCGCATCGGAAGGCCTGAACGTCGTGATGGTCGAAGCGAACGCGCCGGGCGGTCAGGCGGGGACCAGCTCGCGTATCGAGAACTATCTCGGTTTCCCGCTCGGCATCTCCGGCCAGGAGCTGGCGGCTCGGGCATACGATCAGGCGCAGAAATTTGGGGCGAGGATTCTCATCGCCAAGACGGTCGTCCGAATCAACTGCGACAACCGGCCGTACCGCGTGCTGTTCGGTGAAGGCGATGGCGAGCCCCTGCTCACGCGTGCGATCATCGTGGCGAGCGGCGTCGAATACCGCCGCCTCGCGGTGGAGAACCTGTCGCGTTTCGAGGGCGCCGGCGTGTACTACGCCGCTACTCCGATGGAGGCGCAGCTGTGCGCGGATGAGGAGATCGTCGTCGTGGGGGGCGCGAACTCCGCGGGCCAGGCGGCCATGTTCCTCGCGCAAACCGCGAAGCGCGTGCACATGCTCATTCGCGGTGACGGCCTGGCGAAGACCATGTCGCGCTATCTCATCAGCCGCATCGAAGCGCATCCGCGGGTCGAGCTCCACACGCGCACAGAGATCGTGGGTCTGGAAGGGAACGGACACGTCGAGCAAATCGCGTGGCGCACGGGTCGCACTGGACCGGTGGAAAAGCAGAAGATTCGCCACGTCTTCACTATGACTGGGGCCGAGCCGAGCACGAAGTGGCTCGCCGGCTGCCTGGCGCTCGATCAGAAGGGATTCATCAAGACTGGTGCGGCGCTATCCGCCGACGAGCTCGCAGCCGTGAAGTGGCCGCTGCGCCGCGCGCCCCACCTGCTCGAAACGAGCCTGCCCGGCGTCCTCGCGGTGGGCGACGTGCGCAGCGGCAGCACCAAGCGCGTCGCCTCCGCGGTAGGCGAGGGCTCGATCGCGGTGGCGACGGTGCACCAGATCCTCGCAGAGTAAGACTTCCCGCTGCCCTGACTGCAGCGGTCCTCCCGCGTGCTGGTGCGCGCCCGCACTATGGCAGCCGCCCCACGACTTCCAAACTCCTTGTGACAAAACACTCTGGCCGACTTCGAATGAGGCACGACGCTTGCCTTCGTTTTCCGGCAGGACTCTTCCCGATTCACTCTTCACGGAGGCTGCGTCATGTCCAGGCTCAAGGCCCTCGCCGGGGTAACGGCGACCGCGGTGATCACACTGGTCGGATGGAGCTGCGATGCGAACCGCACCGCGGTCGCGCCACCGATCGGTCGCCCGCTGCTTCACTACGACGTATTTGCATGCGTACCGCTCAAGATGACAGGTGGAGGCCGCATCGACTACCCACCCGGCAGCGCTGAGAAGAACCCGCCGGCAAGCCACGAATTCGAAACGTTCGGTGCGCACGTCATGGGCTCCGGCCAGGCGGATGCCAATGGCACCTGCCTCGCGGACAAAGGCGCCCTGGAGTGGGTCGACCATCGGCCCGAGATGAGGTTGAATGGTAGCCCCCTCAACCTTCACGCCACGTCGATCACCTTCGCGGAGCTCGCGACCGACACGGACTGTAGTGAGGGCGCCGTGCATTGGGGTGGCAGGCTGCGGGTGCAGAACACCGGCCAGGAGGAGCTGCAGTTCGAGGTTTGGGATTGCGATAACGGCGAGCCGGGTGCCGGTCATGATGGCTTCGGGATCCGCGTGTGGGACCCGATCGACGGGATCGGGTTGTACGAGGTGACGTGTTTCGATCCGGACCTGCCGCCAGCGGAGCCGTCGTGCACGCTGACGGGTGGGAACAGGCAGTTCCATCCGACTCACTAGGCCCCACACACACCGACAGGAGCAAGGAGCAAACAATGAAGACTCTGAACTGGATACTCGTCCTGCTGTGGGTGTTGCCGGGCTGGCTCGCGGGTCAGAGCCCGAACGCCGAGGCATTTGGCGTCTCCGTGCGAACGGTAACCCTGAATCAGAAGACACCGTCGGCGGTGCTGCCGGCCGATGGCTCCGTGGCACAGACTCAAGCCAGCGATCTGACGGTCGCCACGCTGGTGACCGCGCAGGACGCGTTCGCAACCGCGGCCGGCGCTGCTGACGGAACGCAATCCGACGCCTTTAGCAGCGCGACACTAGGGACTGTCAGCATCCTGAACGGTCTGATCACGGCCGATGGCGTGGTGGCCATGGCTAGCAGTGCGAGCGGCAACAGCAACGCCGAGGGGTCGAGTCTCGCGAACCTCGTGGTGAATGGCATCCAGGTATCCGATCCGGCTCCGAACACACGCCTGAATCTGGCGGGAGTAGGCTATGTCGTGTTGAATGAGCAGATCGCTACGAGCGGCGGGATGACCGTCAATATGATCCACGTCGTCTTACAGCAGACGGTGCTGGGCATCAAACGGACGACGGGCGAAATCGTCGTCGGCTCGGCGGCGAGTAGCGTGAACTAGGGGCTGTTACAGTCGAAACTGTTACCGGTGACCAAGCGTTGAAGTCTTAACCGGTCACCATGAGCGCAACCCTTCGTTTGACCCGAGCGGCCTTCGGCGCCGTGCAGCGGGCATCCCCCCGCCTCGCGGCGCTGTGGGCCGAGCGGATTTTCTGCACGCCCCCGCGCCGTCCCATCAGCGAGCGGATGGCCGGTTGGCTGCGCGAGGCGCACCGGTTCACGGTTCGCGTCGGCGGACGACGCGTCGTGGCGTGGTCGTGGGGCCAGCGCGGTCCGAGGGTCCTGCTGGTCCATGGTTGGGGCAGCCGCGGCGCCCGCTTCGTCGACCTCGGCAACGCCCTGCTCACGCAGGGTTATCGCGTGGTGACCTTTGATGCGCCGGGACACGGCGCATCTGCCGGCCGGCTCAGCTCCGGTCCCGAGGTCGCCCGCGCCGCGCAAGCGGTGGTGAACGCGGTCGGGCCTGTCAGCTACCTCGTTGGGCATTCGGTGGGCGGGTTCGCGTCGGCGCTCGCGATTGAGCGAGGCCTCGAGATCCGTCGCGCCGTGTTCCTCGCTCCCTCGGCCACCGTGAACAGTTACAGCGCGCAATTCGAAGCGCTGCTCGGCGTCCACGGCCCGGTCATGGCGTCGATGCGTGGCCGCCTGGAGCGGCGGCTCGGCTTCTCCTGGAAGGACCTCAACATTCCCGCATTCGCACCCGAGATGCGTGTGCCGCTGCTCGTGATCCACGATCGGGACGATCGGGAGGTTGGCTGGAATGATGGCGCGGCCATCGCGCGATCATGGCCCGGGGCCGAGCTGGTGACGACCACCGGGTTGGGGCATCATCGGATCGTGAGCGATCCCGCCGTCATCAGGCAGGTTGTGACGTTCCTCAGCTCTTAACGAGCTGGACCATCCGCCGCACGGCTTCCTCGAGCCCCCAAAACACCGCGTTGCTGACGATCGAATGCCCGATGTTGAGCTCCTCGATCTCGGGAATCGCGGCGACAGGTTTGACATTCTGGTAAGTGAGACCGTGGCCGGCGTGCACCGCGAGCCCGATTTGCTTCGCGTGCGTAGCGGCACGCTGCAATTCCTTCAGGGCGGCGTCGCCGCGCTTCCAGGTGTGCGCGTAGCGACCCGTGTGTATTTCGATGGCGGGAACACCGAGTGCGTGCGCGACATCGATCGTCTTCACGGACGGATCGATGAACAGGCTCACGCGAATCCCGGCGTCTTTGAGTCGCGCGATCGCGCCGGTGAGGCGCCGATCGCCCTTCCGTAACGCGAGTCCCCCCTCGGTGGTGATCTCCTGCCGTTTCTCCGGCACGAGCGTCGCCTGAAACGGAACGGGCCTCAGGCGTGTCGCGAGCCGCACGATTTCCGCATGGGCGCCAAGCTCCAGATTGAGCACGGTCTTCACGCTGCGCGCGAGCGCGATGACGTCCGCGTCCTGGATATGGCGGCGGTCCTCGCGCAGATGCACCGTAATGCCGTCCGCGCCCGCACGCTCGGCGGCCGCGGCCGCCTGGACCGGATCGGGCTCGTCGGTCTGGCGCGCTCCGCGGGTGGTCGCGACGTGATCAATGTTGACGTAGAGACGCATGGTGTCTTACCTTCGGGTCATCCCGACCACAGGTCTTGCCTCGTGAAGCGACGGCTCGCGCTTACCCTGCTCCTGCTCGCCGGCAGCACCGCCTGCGGGAAGAATCCCGGGGCGGGAACGCCGGTCCCGCAGTCGATGAACGAGTCGGTCAGGCAGTTTCTCCTCGCTGTCAGAGCAAACAATCTCAAGCGCATGGGCGAGCTCTGGGGCACGGAGCGGGGGCCGGCGGCCGACAACATGAATCCCGGCGTCCTGCAGCAGCGCGTCACGGTGATCCAGAAGTATCTCGACCACACGGGCTATCTCATCCTGGAAGGCCCGCTGCTCGTGCCGGGTCACGACGAGCTGCGGACCTTCCGCGTGGAGCTCCAGCGCACGAATTGCAATCAGGTGTTGCCGATCGACGTGGTGCGGACGCGCAGCGGCGGCTGGCTGGTCTACGACGTCCATCTCGAGAGTGCGAACAGTCCGGGTGGGCGCTGCTCCCAGGCGGCGACGGGAACCAGGCCCTAGAGGCGGGCGTTCCACCTACTCAGTCAGCTCCAGCAGAATGCCGTTGGTTGTCTTGGGATGCAGAAAAGCGATGCGCCGTCCGCCGGCCCCAGGCCGGGGCGTCTCATCGACCAGTCGATAGCCGGCCGCACGGCAGCGCGCCAGCGTGGCATCGAGATCGGAGACGCGGTAGCAGATGTGGTGGATGCCGGGCCCGCGTTTCGCAAGGAACTTTGCCACGGGGCTCGTCGGATCGCTCGGTTCGAGCAGCTCGACGTCGACGCCGCCGAAATGCAGGCTGACGATGGTGGCGCCATCAGCGGTTTCCGGACGACCCGGAGCGAGGCCCAAGACGTCGCGATAAAAGGCCAGCGACTCGGTGATGCTGGTGACGGCGATGCCGACGTGAGCAACAGACGGGTTCATAGAAAGTCAAACTAACGTCTCTCAGGGGAGCGTGAAGGGTTATGGAAGATGTGAAGCATCTCGCCGCGGTCACGGACGCCACATTTCAGGCGGAAGTGGAGCAGCACAAGGGGCTCGCGGTGGTCGATTTCTGGGCGACCTGGTGCGGCCCGTGCCACATGGTGGCGCCGATCATGGACCAGCTCGCCGGCAAATACAACGGCAAGGTGAAGATCGTGAAGGTGGACGTGGACGCCAACCAGGCGACGGCGATGCGCTTTAACGTCCGCTCGATTCCGAGTATTCTATTCTTCAAGGACGGACGCCACGTGGACACGCTGGTGGGTGCCTATCCGGCGCAGGCGTTCGAGCAAAAGATCGACCAACATCTTCAGTAGCTTCCGCACCGGAGGACGATGCGCGCGAGCACTGCTCGCCTGACGAATTCGCCGGTTCGCCTCGCGGATCTCCAGTTTCCGCAGGTGAGCCGGCTTATTCATCGTACCCGCCTCGCATTCATTCATCTCGACAACCTGCTCGCCTGACGAATTCGCCGGTTCGCCTCGCGGATCTCCAGTTTCCGCAGGTGAGCCGGCTTATTCATCGTACCCGCCTCGCATTCATTCATCTCGACAACCTGCTCGCCTACGCCAAGCGCGACCGCGACGGCCGCATCGACGGCTACCTCGCGGCGCACCTGCCCGACGAGTGCGTGCTGCTGTTCTTCCGGAAGGGTGAGGCGGTCAACGCGGCGTCGCTGCACACCGCGGGACGTCACGTCATCACGATCACCGAAGCGCTGAAGCGGATGCGCACGGAAGTGGAACGCGGCGATCTCGCCTATTGCGCCGCGCCGATGGAGCAGCTCGCGTGGATGTACACGGCCTGCGCCGGCGTCTACCAGCCACGCGGCATCGACGTCAAGGAGCCGGAGAAATTCTTTCCGGTGTTGCAGCAGGAAAAAGTGACGGGCGTGCTGGAACTGATCTCGAACGGCCGGGTCTCCTACCTCAAGTTCGATCAGGGGAAGTATCTGAGCGGGCATTTCTGCGACAAGCCCGATAACATCCCGCCCGCCCGCTACCTCGAGTCTCTGTTCGATCCCGGGCCTGACGGCGCCGTGCCCGCGATGTGCGCCGGAACGTTCCCCGCCGCCGACGAGCTCCCCGCCCAGGCCGCCACGGCGCTGGTCAACACGTACCGCGAGCTGTATTGGCGGATTGTGGACGGGGTCGAGCGGGAATTCCCCGGCGAAGCCAGGCGGCGCGCGCAGAAGGTGACGGCCGCCATCGTGAACACGCATCAGGCACTGGCGCTGCTGAGCGTGCCGCGCGGCACCGACACGCCGGACGCCGTGGTGCGGCCCGAAGAGCTGTCCACGGCGCTCACCGACTGGGCGCTCCAGCTGCTCGAGGGCGCCGAGGTCATGATGCCGGGGACGGCGTTGAAGATCCTCAAGGATGCGACGCGCGAGCATCGCTACGTGCTGCAAGCGGCGGGCTTCTACGGCCGTCTCCCCTGGCGGGTGACGTGGTGACGTGGTGACGTGGCCGGCACCCTCTACGTCGTCGCGACCCCGCTCGGGAACCTCGGCGACCTCTCGCCGCGCGCCGCCGACACACTGAAGCGGGTGGCGGTGGTCGCCGCCGAGGACACGCGCCACAGCAAACCGCTGCTCCACCACGCCGGCTCGCACGCCGAGCTGATCAGCTTCCATGAACATTCGTCGGACCGCGCCCTCGAACGCATCCTCCGCATCCTAGCAGAGGGGCGGGACGTCGCATTCATCACCGACGCCGGCACGCCGGTGATCAGTGATCCGGGGGTCGCGCTCGTCGCGGGTGCTCGGGAGCGGGGGATTCAAGTCGTAACCATTCCAGGTCCGACCGCCGTGGCTGCGAGCCTGTCTGTATCAGGCATCGGAGGCGACCGCTATTTGTTTCTCGGTTTCCTTCCCCGTAAAGGGAGCGACCGGCGCCGTTTGTTGTTGACCGCCGCCCAAAGCGAATGGACGGTGGTGGTTTTCGAAGCCCCGAACCGGGTCGCGCAACTCCTCGCCGATCTGGTGGAGGTGTGTGGTCCTGAACGGCTGGCAGCCGTCTCTCGAGAATTGACGAAAGTCTTCGAGGAAACACGTGCGGGGACGTTGCAGGAATTGTCAGAACACTATGCAGAGGCTCCCGCGCGGGGCGAGGTTACAGTCGTGCTCTCCGGGACGGGCAAGGAGCATGTCGAGGCACCACTCCCCGATCCCGGCGAGCGCGCCAAGGCTCTCCTTGCTGAGGGGCTGTCGCGGAAAGACGTGGCTCATCGATTGGCGGAAGAAACCGGAATTTCACGGAATGCGGCGTATCGGCTGGTTAGCGAGTTATGAAGAAACTGTTTCTCGTGCTGCTATTGATTCTTCCGACCGTCCGGCCGTCAGGCCGTCCGGCCGCCAGCCTCACCATCGGTCGTTTGCATTACGACGGCGGCGGCGACTGGTATGCGAATCCCTCGAGCCTGCCGAACTTGCTGACCGCGTTGCGCCAGCGGACGACGTTGCCCGTCGCCGATCGGGAGCGCGTCGTGACGCTTACGGGGCCGGAGCTGTGGGACGTCCCTTACATCTATATGACGGGGCACGGCAACGTGCATTTCTCCGACGTCGAGATCCGCAACCTGCGGCGCTACCTGGAGCAGGGCGGGTTTCTGCACGCCGATGACAACTACGGCATGAACGCGTCGTTCCGTCGCGAGATCGCGCGCGTCTTTCCGGACCATCCGCTGGTTGAAGTGCCGTTGACGCACCCGGTTTACAACCTCGTGTACGCCTTCCCGAAGGGGATTCCCAAGATCCACGAGCACGACGGGCTGCCCGCGCAGGGCTTCGGCATTTTTTTGGGAGACCGGCTTGTCGTATACTACTCCTATCAGTCGGACCTCGGGGACGGGTGGGAAGATCCCGATGTCCATCACGATCCCCCTGAGCTGCATGAGGCGGCGCTGCGAATGGGTGTGAACCTCTTCACGTATGCGGTGAGCGGGGCCAAATGACCGAGACGGCGCGCCGGCTGCGTCGTCTGGGAGCGCCCCACGCACGCGCGCGCGCGCTCGCCGTGGTGCTCGGCGGCCTGGGTGCGGCGCTGGCCGCGGCCGCCCTCGGGCTCGCGCTGTCGCCCGCGGTTTCGGGAGTAACCCTCGCCTGGGCCCTGATTCTGGCGAGTGCCGGAGCGGCGGCGTGGGCGGTGTTGCGCACTCGACATGAAGCCGGCGCGCCTGCCTTGGGAAGGCTGGTCGAGAGCGCCGCCGGTGGCCGGGCCGGCAGCATCGTTGGAGTCGTCAGCCCGACGGCCGGGACGGGCGCCGGCTCGAGTGCGGCGTTGCTGCTCGCTGCCGATACCCGCGCCGCAGCGGTGGTGTCGTTCGCGGCGCCCGGCGTGGCAAGCGACATGCGCCGCACGACGCTGCGCCGCATCTCGTACGGTACTGGCGCGGCCCTCACCGGCATTCTGCTCTTCCTCGCCGGCTCGCCGGCCTCGGGCCGCGCCGCGGCCTTTTGGCATCCGCTGCGCACCTGGCGGGACGCGCGTGCGCCGGTGCGGCTGGTGGTCGACCAGCGGACGGTGCGACGCGGCGGCAGCGTGACGGCGACGATCACCGTACCAGGCGCGGTGCGCGTGACGCTCTGGAGCCGCGGCCCTGGCGAGCCGTGGAAACCGCAGCTGCTGGCCCTTGACGCGAACGGCTACGTGGTACAGCATGTCGGCCCGATCGAATCCGACCTGTACCTCCGTGCGACGAGCGGCGGACGCGGCACCGCCGAAATCAAGATCGACGTCGCGCTGCCGGCGTTTCTCGCCGACCTCGGGGTCACCGCTCGCTTTCCTTCATATCTCAATCGCTCCGACGAACCCTTGCTGGTGGGGCCGGACGTCATTTCACTGCCCGCCGGTACCACCGTCCTCACGAGTGGAAGCGCGAGCGTGCCGCTTGGGAGTGCCGCCTGGACGCTCGAGTCGCGCGTCGAGCCCCTGCACGTCGCGGGGACGCGGATCGACGGCCGGTTCACGCCCCCGGCGAGCGGCACGTGGCGGCTGCGAACGCTGAGCGCCGACGGCTCCGCACTCGAGGGAGTCGCGCCGGAGCTGCACCTGCTGATCGTTCCCGATTCGGCGCCGATCGTCACGTTGCCGGTCCCCGGCCGCGACACGACGCTGCCGATTTCCTTGCATCAGCAGCTCGTCGCCGATGTCCGCGACGATCACGGCATCACGAGGGCGTACGTCGTGAGCTGGCGTGTGAGCCGCACGGGCCGCGTCGGCGAGGCGGTGCGGGAGTCGCTCGATGTGAGCGGAGTGGGGGATCGAGCGATCGTACAGGGACGGCTCGATGCGGAGAAGCGCGGTCTCCTGCCCGGCGACACGCTGCGGCTCTACGTCGAAGCGTTTGACAATGCCCCCACGCCGCACAGCGGGCGCAGCGCCGAGATCGCGTTGCGGTTGCCCAGCATGGAAGAGCTGCGCGCCCAGGCGCGCGAGGCGGCGCGTGCCGTCGCGAGCGCGGCTGATTCGGTGTCGGCGGCGCAACGCGAGCTCAGCGACCGGACGCGCGATCTCGCGCAGGAGCGGAGCCGGGATCCGGACGGTCGGCCGGCCGGACGGCCTGACGGCCGGGCGGGGACTCAGCAGAATGGCGCGATGTCGTTCCAATCGACGCAGCGCGCCGAGGAAATCGCGCGCGATCAGGCCGCGATGTCGCAGCGCGTGCAGGAGCTCGCGCAGGCGGTCGAGGAAATTGCGCGTGCCGCCAAGGCGGCGGGTGTGGACGACAGCGCGTTCCAAAACCGCCTGCGTGAAGTGCAAGAGCTGCTGCAGCGGGCGCTGACGCCCGAGCTCGAGCAGCGGCTGCGCGAGCTGCAGGAAGCGCTCGCGCGGCTCGATCCGGAGGCGACCAGACAAGCCTTGCAACGCCTCGCCGAGGCGCAGCAGGAGCTGCGGCGTGAGCTCGAGCGGAGCCAGGAGCTGTTCAAGCGCGCCGCGCTCGAGGGCGAGCTGGCGTCGCTCGCCAAGGATGCCGAGGACCTGCAGCGCCGGCAGGCCGAATGGAACAAGGACGAGGCCCAGCATCCCGACTCGGCGGCAGCGGCCGCCGAGCGCGATCTTGCGACGGCCACCGACTCGCTCGCCCGCGGTGTGGAGCGCGCCGGGGAAACGGTGCCGCTGCAGCAGTCGCAGGCCGCGGCGCGCCGGGCGCAGGGCGCGATGCAGGAAGCGGCGAACGCCGCGAGCCAGCGTGATTCACGCGGCGCTCGGGCGTCGGGACAGGAAGCCGCCGACTCGCTGGCGCAGCTGCCGAACGCGCTGCGGCAACGGCGCGACTCGCTGGCCTCCGCCTGGAGACAGGAGACGCTGGACGCGCTCAATCGGGCGCTTGCGGAAACGGCGGCGCTCGCCCGCCGCCAGCAGGAAGTCGCCGACGCGCTGCGCGACGGCGAAGCCGGCGCCTCGACCCGCGCCCGCCAGGCCGCCGTCGAAGAAGGGACGCATGCTATCGAGCAGGAGATCGGCGCCGCGGCCGGACGGCACGCGCTGGTCTCACCGCAGCTCGAAGCCGCGCTCGGGTACGCGCAGAATCAGATGAAGCAGGCGCGCGAGCAGCTCGAGCAAGGCGATCCCAGTCCCGCGACCGCCGCGCCCTTCGCCGAGCAGGCACTCGACGCCCTCAACGCGACCGCGCACGCGCTCGTGCGGACCGCGGAGCGCGTCGCTGGGGCGCAGTCGGGATCCGGCTTCCAGGAAGCCCTCGAGCAGCTGGCCCGCATGGCGCAACAGCAGCAGGGCATGAACGGCGACGCGCAGGGGTTGCTCCCGATGATGGGCGCGAGCGGCGACGCGGTGATGCAGCGGTTGCGTGAGCTTGCCGGCCGCCAGCGCCAACTGGCCGAACAGCTCGAGCGGCTCCAGGCGGGCGGCGATGCCGGTGCGGCTGGTGCCCTCGCGCAGGAAGCCCGCGAGCTCGCCCGGCAGCTGGAAGCGGGGCGGCTCGACCGCCGCACGATCGAACGGCAGGAGCGCCTCTATCGCAAGCTGCTCGACGCAGGCCGCAGTCTGTCGGGAGACGAGCCCGATGAGCAGAAGGAGCGTACGAGTCGTTCGGCGACGGGTGACAGTGTCCACATTCCAGGCGCGCTCCTCCCGGGCGCGACCGGCACGGGTCCGAAAGTCCGCTACCCCACGTGGGACGAGCTGACCGGTCTCACGCCCGAGCAGCGGCGCATGGTGCTCGAGTACTTCCGCCGGCTAAATGAGCCGAAGCATTAACTGGGCGGCAGTGGCCGCGCTGGTGCTGTTGGCCTCGGCTGACCCCGCGCGGGTCGCGCGGGGTCAGGCTGTCGGACCGGGATTCGAATTAGAACGCTCCGGCCGCTACGCCGATGCCGCGTCCGTGTACCTCACGACGATCCGCAGCGATCCGACGAACATCCCGGCGCTCCTCGGGCTCGAGCGCACGCTGTTCGTCTTGAGCCGCACGTCCGAGCTGCTGCCGCTCGTGCAGCACGCGCGCACGCGCCAGCCCGACAGTCCCGCGCTGCGCAGTCTCGAGCTGCGGGTGTACGCGGCGTTGAACGAGCCCGATTCGCTCGAAGCGATCGCGCTCCGCTGGGCGGTGAGCGCGCCGCAGAGCGAGGCGCCCTATCGTGAATGGGGTCTGGCGCTCGCCGATCGCCGCATGTGGGACGAGGCGCGGCGCGCGTTCCTCGTCGGCAGACGGACGCTCGGCGGCGATGGCACGCTCGCGCTCGAGCTGGCGGAGCTCGAGCAGCGCGTGGGGAACTGGGAAGCGTCGGCGACGGAATGGGGGCGCGCGGTCACGCGCTTGCCCGACGTCGAGGCTAACGCCGCGAGCCAGCTCGCCGATGCGCCCGCGGCGATGCACGACCGCGTGGCACGCGCCCTCACCGCACCCGTCGCCTCGGTGCGCGCCCGCCGCCTGGCTTCAGAGGTCCTGCTCACCTGGGGACAGCCGCACGAAGCGTGGGCTGCCATGGAGCCGACGCTGGCCACCGCCGACACGGAGGCGCCGACCGCGTTGCGGCGCTTCGCCGATCTTGCGGGCGCGCTCACGACCCCGGAGGGACATCGCGTGCGCGGTCTCGCGCTGGCGCGGTGGGCGGATATGATGCCCGGTTCGACCGGCGGACGCGCGCGTGCGGAAGCGGTGCGGGAGCTGCTCGACGGCGGCGACAAAGTGGCCGCGCGGCGCGTGCTCGAAGCGCATTCGGACTCGAACGGCATCGCTCAGGCCGCGCTCATCCACCTCCTGATCGCCGACAATCAGCTTGACATCGCCGAAGAGCGTCTCTCGGCGCCAGCCACGGCGATCACCGCGGACGACCGCGCTACGCTGCGGCTCACTCTGGCCCGGGCGCGCGTCGGCCGCGGCGAGCTGGACCGCGCCGCGGCGGCGCTGGGCGACGACTCGAGCGTGGCGGCGATCGCGCAACGCGGCTGGATCGAGCTGTATCGCGGCAAACTGAAGAACGCGATGGAGGCGTTCCGTCTCGCCGGTCCCTATGCCCTGGACCGCGCCGCCGCGACCGACCGCACGGCAATGATGGCGCTGCTGCAGCGCATTCAACAGGAATCGAGCCCGGACCTCGGCGCCGCGTTGCTCACGCTCGCGCGCGGCGATTCGGTCGCGGCTATCGCGGCGCTGCGCCGGTCGGCGGCCCGGCTGCCGGAGCAAGGCGGACGGCTCGAGGTGCTGCTGATTGCGGGTCAAGTCGCGGCGCAAAAGGGCGGCGACCAGGAGCTCACGGCAATCGCGTTGTTCGATGAAGTCGTGCGGACGGGCGGCGAAGGGGCCGCACCTCCCGCGGCCGAGCTCGAGTGGTCACGTCTGCTCGTCCGAATTGGCCGGTCAGCGGAGGCCATCCCACATCTCGAGCACTTGATCCTAACCTATCCGAACAGCGCCTTCGTCCCCGAGGCTCGGCGCGTGTTGGAGCGTGCGAAGGGGGCGATTCCGAAGTCATGAAACGGCGAGACTTCGTCACGACGGTCGGACGGTCGGTCGGCCTGACGGTCGGTGCTCGCTACTTTGACCTGTGGCCGTCCGGCCGTCGGGCCGTCGTACCGTCGCTTCTGATTCCCATGGACGACTCCCAAACCGACCACCTCAAAGCGTACGGCCTCACGTACAAGGCGATCCAGAACGGCCTGAAAGCGGAGTGGCTGCTCAACTATCGCGGTGGATCGTTTCTCATTCCCGATCTCGACGCGCTGCGGCGCGACGCGGCCCTCAACGGCATCCGCACGGAGCCGGTCGACAGCGCGATGACCGCGGTCCGCGGCGAGATCGAAGCCAGCAACATGGATGCGGTGCCGCTGGAAAAGGCTCCCAAGGTCGCCGTGTACGCGCCGCCCAACGCCGCCCCATGGGACGACGCGGTCACGATGGCGCTGCAGTACGCCGGCATCCCGTTCACGAAGATCTGGGACCCCGAAGTGATGACCGGGTCGCTCAAGGACTACGACTGGCTCCACCTGCATCACGAAGACTTCACCGGCCAGTACTCGAAGTTCTTCCTGATCTACTCCGGGATGTCGTGGCTCGCGGAGATGGTGCAGCGCAACAGCGACACCGCCAAGCGGCTCGGGTTTCAGACCGTGCCGGACCTCAAGAAAGCGGTGGCACGGAGCATTCATTCGTACGTCGGCAGCGGCGGCTTCTTGTTTGCCATGTGCACGGCGACCGAGACGATCGACCTCGCGCTCGCGGCGCACGATGTCGACATCGCCGCCACGTTCGCGGACGGCACACCGCTCGATCCCGATGCCGATGCGAAGCTCGATTGGAGCCAGGCGTTCGCGTTCACGGGCGGGCACATCGAGACCAATCCCCTCGTGGCGAGCTTCTCCGATATCGACGGCCACCAGGTGAACGGCGGCGCGCGGCGGCAGCCGCTGGGCGCCTACAAGCTGTTCAACTTCAGCGCCAAGATCGATCCGGTGCCCACCATGCTCGTGCAGAACCACCGCCAGGTGATTCCCGATTTCTACGGCCTGACGACGTCGTTCAACCGCAATCGTCTGAAGCCGGGCGTCACCATCCTCGCCGAAGAGGAAGGCGCCCCGTGGGTGAAATACATCCACGGCGACTTGGGGAAGGGAACGTGGACCTTCTTCGGCGGGCATGATCCCGAGGACCCGCAGCACCAAATCGGCGATCCCGCGACCGATCTCTCACTGCATCCGCACTCGCCAGGCTACCGGTTGATTCTGAACAACGTCCTGTTTCCCGCGGCAAAGAAGAAAGAACTCAAGACGTGAGTGTCGAGCGCCTGACGGCGGCCGCCCGCACCCTCCTGCAGGAAGAGATCGCGGCGGCCCACGGGCGCGAGGTGTCGTTCGTGCTGCGAGCCGATCCCAACGGCACGCTGACTGATGCGCGCGTCATCGCGCGCGGCACGATCGACGCCGTGCTCGCCCTTCCCGGGGTCGCGACGCGCGGCGAAATGCTGATCCACAACCATCCCAGCGGCTTCCTCGAGCCCTCGGGCCCCGATCTGCACGTCGCCGCGCGCCTCCACGATGAAGGCGTCGGGTTCGGGATCGTCAACAACGACGTCTCGACGCTCTACGTGGTGGTCGAATGCCCGCGCGCGCGGAGCGTCACACGCCTCGACTCCCTCGAGGTCGCGAATCTCCTCACCGAGTCCGGCCCCGTGGCGCGCGTGCTGGGCACGAGCGCGTTCGAGGACCGGCCCGGCCAGCGCGACATGGCCGCCTACATCGCCGACGCCTACAACGACGGCGGGATCGCGCTGCTCGAGGCGGGAACGGGCGTCGGCAAATCGTTCGCGTATCTCGTGCCGGCGCTCGAGTGGGCGCGCCTCAATGGCGAGCGCACCATCGTCTCGACCAACACGATCAACCTGCAGGAGCAGCTCGTCGGCAAAGACCTGCCGATCCTGTCGCGCGCGTTCTCGACCGGCGAGCGCGCCGTCACGTTCGCGTTGCTCAAAGGCTGGCGGAATTATCTCTGCCTCTCGCGCCTGGAGCAGGCCCGTACGGGGCAGGAGTCGCTGTTCGACGAAGGGCGGGGGGCCGAGCTCGAGTCCATCGCGGGATGGGCCGAACGGACGGCCGACGGCAGCCTCTCGGACCTCATCGAGGAGCCGTCCAGCGACGTGTGGGATGCCGTCGCCGCGGAGTCGGATCTGTGCACGCGTCTCAAGTGCCCGCACTTCGATCGCTGCTTCGTCTTTGCAGCGCGGCGGCGCGCCGCGGAAGCCGATGTCGTGGTCGTGAATCACCACCTGCTCGCCTCCGACCTCGCCGTGCGGATCGCGTCGGACAACTGGCAGGAGGCCGCCGTGCTCCCGCCCTATCGGCGGCTGGTCCTCGACGAGGCCCATCATCTCGAGGACGTCGCCGCCCATCACCTCGGCACTCAGGTCAGCATGCTCGGCGTGCAGCGACTGCTCGGCCGGCTCGAGCGCAACGGCCGCGGCCTGCTGCCGACGCTCGCCGCCGAGCTCGGCACGCACGACGATCTGCTGGCATCGGCGAGTCGAGATCTGTTGACGCGGAGCGTGCTCGATGCGTTGGTCGCCGCGCGCCGCTGGGCCGAAGAGCTGTTCGGACGTTTAGGCAGGCGGTTGGATACCGATCAGGTGTTGCGCTTCACCGATGCGTTCGCCGCGGACGGTGTCTGGCGCGAGGGGCTCGACGTCGCGCTCGACAATCTGCTCGTCGCGTTCAGCAAGCTGCGCGATGGAGTGGAGACGATCGCCGACCGGCTGTCGATCGACGATCCCGCCGAGATGCGCACGCGGCTCATCGGCGAGCTGCGCGGCGTGGTGCGCCGCCTCGACTCGGCCGCGGAAGGACTGAAGGCCACGCTCCAGCCCGTCGGCTACCGCGCGCCCGCCGGCGCCGCGGTCCGCTGGATGGAACGCCGCGGCCGTCGCACTCCGAACCTGACGCTGTCCGCCGTGCCGCTCGATCTGGCGCCGGTATTGAAGGAAGCGCTGTTCGACCGCGTCGAGACGGTGGTGCTGACGAGCGCGACACTCGCGGCCGGCGGCGAGTTCACGTTCCTTGAGGAGCGGCTCGGTCTCTCGCTCCCACCCTCGCGTGTGACAGTGCGCGAAATCCTGCCGTCGCCGTTCGACTTCGGGGCGCAATGCGTCTTCGGAATCCCGACTGATATCCCGGAGCCGCGCGATGACGAATCGGGACACGGCGCCGCGGTCGCGCGGGTGCTGCTCGAGCTCGCGCACGCGTCCGACGGCGGCATCTTCGCGTTGTTCACGAGCCATGTCGCGTTGCGCCGCGCGGCAGATGCGATTCGGGGGCAGGGGCAAGTCGGTGCGCGGTGGCCGCTGCTCGTCCAGGGAGATGGTCAGCGCGATCAGCTGCTGCGCCGCTTCCGCGATGCCGGCTCGGCGATTCTGCTGGGAACTGATTCGTTCTGGGAAGGTGTTGACGTACCAGGTCGTGCGCTGCGTGTCCTGATCCTTGCGAAATTGCCGTTCAAAGTGCCGAGTGAGCCGCTAACCGCGGCGCGGCTGGAGCGTCTCACGGAGGCGGGTGTGGACGGCTTCACCCACTATCTCGTTCCGCTCGCGGCGCTCAAGTTGAAACAGGGATTCGGACGGTTGATCCGGACCAAGTCCGATGTCGGAGCGGTCGTCCTGCTGGATCGACGGGTCGTGACTAAACGGTACGGGGCCAAGATGCTGGAGGGCCTGCCGCCGGCCTCCAAGGCCATCGGCAATTGGCCGGACGTCCGACGGGAGCTGGAAGAGTTCTTCGCGATGCATGGTATCGGGGCGCCCGTTTCTGAGGGGGCGAGCTAGATTCCCGGGTGTGTCGAATGTCCAATGACGGGAGAAGTGAGTGACGGGGTTCAGTAAGCGCGTCGCGCAATTGCCGACCTACCCGATGGCGGAGCTGCCCGCGATTAAGCGGCGGCTGATCGAGCAGGGCGTGGATCTGATCGACGTCGGGGCAGGGGACGCGGACTTCCCGCCGCCTGACGTCGCCGTAAAGGCGCTCACTCGCGCAGTGCAGGACCCCACCATGAGCCGCTACGCGTTTCAGCTGGGCCTTCCGGCGTTTCGCGACGCCGCGGCAGGCTACATGCAGCGGCGCTTTGGTGTGAGCGTCGATCCGTACAAAGAGCTGCATCCGTTGCTGGGCTCCAAGGAAGGCATCGCCCACCTGGCGACGGCCGTGTTGAATCCCGGCGACGTCGCGATCGTGCCGGTCCCGGGCTATGCCGTCTATCATGGCGGCACCGTCCTCGCCGACGCCGAGCCCTATCTCTATGACCTGACGCCGCGCACCGATTTCCTGCTCGAGCTGGAAGAGATCCCGGCCGATGTGTTGAAGCGCGCCAAGCTCGTTTACGTGAACTATCCGAACAATCCGACCGCCGCCGTCGCCTCGCGCGAGTATCTCGAGCGTACGATCGCTGCCTGCAGGAAGCACGATCTCGTGCTGGCCTACGACAATCCCTACTGCGAGATTACGTTCGACGGCTACGTCGCGCCGTCGATTTTCGAGATTCCCGGCGCGATGGACGTCGCCGTCGAGTTTCATTCGTTGTCCAAGAGTTTTTGTATGACGGGCTGGCGGCTGGGGTGGGCCGTGGGTCGCGCCGATCGGATCGCCGCATTGGCGCGCGTGAAGAATTACGTGGACACCGGCGCCTTCCTCGCGGTGCAGGCGGCGGGAGCCGAAGTGCTGAAGCAGGCGGAGCGGATCGCCGCGGGATACGCCGCGCAGTTCAAGGAGCGGCGCGACGCGATCATTCCGGTGTTGCGCGCCAACGGGTTCGAAATCGAGCCACCGCGCGCGACGTTGTACCTCTGGATCCCGTTGCCCGAGGGGCTGCCCTCGGCGACCTTCCAGAAGCGGGCGCTCGAGGATGTCGGCGTCGTGACATTGCCCGGCAGCGCGTTCGGCGCGGGAGCGGAGGGGTTTTTCCGTATTGCGTTGACCGTCCCCGCGCCTCGACTCATCGAGGCAACGGAGCGGTTGGGAAAGGTGCTTGCCACTGTTTGAACGTCAGGTAGGAAAGGTACCGATTGGGCGGGCGTGGCTCGTCACTGCGGCGATTCACGTGCTCGCCGTGGTGCTGTTTTTGACGGTGAACCTGGCGGCGCCGTGGCGGAAGGTGGAGTACGTCGTGCTTCCGCCGCGTGACTTCGGTGATTCGCTGGTCTTTGTCCCGGGCACGCGCGAGCTTCGGGCCAAAGGTCCCACGATCGTTTCCACTCGTCGCGAGCCACCGCCGGACTCCGTCGCGCCTTCGCCGCCACCCGCCGTCCCTTCGCCGCCCGACACAGGACCCACGCTCCCCGCCTACGATCCGAATGCCAGTCTCGTAGCGCCGGCGCCGCAGGTCGGTGACGGCCGGCTGTGGGTGAGCCCGCGGCCCGGTCTCCCCGCGGCGGTGGCCGAGCAGCTCTACGGCGACACGGCGCAGCGGCGCACGGCGGCGATCGACCGGCTCAAGGCGATGGTGGACACGCTGAATCAGGTGATCGACCAGGAACAACGCGAGCGCCGGCGCCCGTCGTGGACGGTGGGCGGCACGCCGGGGAACCCGACGTGGGGGATCGACTCGGCATACATCCACGTCGCCGGCATCAAGATTCCGACGGCTGTACTGGCGGCGCTCGGCTACATCAAGATGGCGGGTGGCAAATCGCTGCTGCCGCAAGGCAATTTCGACGAAGACCGGCGGAACCGGCAGCTCGCCGACATGCGCGCGGATATCCTGCAGGCCGCTGCGCGCGCGCAATCGCTGGCCCAATTCCGCCGGTACGTGCGCGAGCTGCGCGACCGCAAGCAAGCCGAGCGGGACGCCGATGAGCGGCGGCGCGCGCAGGACACCGTCCAAGCCGTTCCGTAGTGTTTTTCGCCGCCGCCCTTCTCATTCTCCAGGCGCCGAGCCTCGACCGCGCGGAGCAGCGAGTGCGGACTGGCATAGCCGCCGCGCGGGAAGAGCAGATCACCTACCTGCAGCGCGTCGTCGACATCCCGAGTAGCACGCTGAATTTCGAGGGCGTGCGCAAAGTCGGAGCGGTCTTCCGGGCCTCCCTCGACTCGCTCGGCTTCACGACAAACTGGGTCGCCGTGCCGGACGCGGTCGGACGCGCGGGGCACCTCGTGGCCGAGCATCGCGGTCGCTCTGGCGCCGTGCGGCTGCTGCTCATCGGCCATCTCGACACGGTGGTCGAGCCCCCGGGGGGGGGCGCGAATTTCGCGCGAGAGGATTCGACCGCGCGTGCCATCGGTGGCGCCGACATGAAGGGCGGGGACGTAGTGATTCTCTACGCCCTCAAGGCGCTGGCGGCGGCGGGCGCGCTGCGCGACCTGAACATCACGATCGTCTTCACCGGCGACGAGGAACATCCCGGCGAGCCACTCGCCGACGCGCGCCGGGCGCTCATCGAGGCCGCGCAGCACAGCGACGTGGCGCTCGCGTTCGAGGCCGGCAATCGTTCCGACGTGACCGTCGCGCGCCGCGGCGCCAGCGCGTGGCGCGTGACTGCGACCGGCCGCCAGGCCCATTCGGCCGGCGTATTCGGCGAGGCAGCAGGCTACGGCGCGATTTACGAAGTCGCGCGCATTCTCGACGCCTTTCGCACGCAGTTGGTTGGTGAACAGTACCTGACGTTCAACGCGGCGACGATCGTAGGCGGGACGGACGTCACCTACGACACGGTGGCGATCAGCGGCACCGCAGCCAGTAAGCTCAACATCATCCCGCCGCGCGCGATCGCGCATGGCGATCTGCGGTTCATTTCCAGCGAGCAGCTCGAGCGCACCCGCGAACGGATGCGCTCGATCGTCGCCCAGCACCTGCCGGGGACTGATGCGACGATCGTGTTCCGGGACGAGTATCCCGCGATGTCGCCGACTCCCGGCAACGCCCGGCTGCTCGCGGTCTACGATTCCGCGAGCCGGGCGCTGGGCTACGGCCCTGTCGCCGCGCTCGACCCCGGCCGGCGCGGTGCCGGCGACATCTCCTTCGTCGCGCCACTGATCGATGGGCTCGACGGGCTCGGCGCCTTGGGTTCGGGGTCGCACGCGCCGGGCGAGCGCGTGGACCTCAAATCTTTGAAGATGCAGACCGAGCGGGCCGCGGTGCTGTTGTACCGCCTGGGCCGGCGACCGGCATCGCAGTTCGGAAGACAGACCGGAGCCAGAAGACAGACTGGAGCCAATTGAGAAGACGTAGGGGCGCAGCATGCTGCGCCCCTACACGTGATGCGTTACTGCTTTATCAACTGCCCGCGGATTTCCCCACCCGTATGAGCCCTCGTGTGAATGTTCACGTAGGCCTTTCCGGCCCGCATGAGTGTGATGACGCTGTCGGCCGGGATGGCGGCCCCGTTCGCCACGGTGCCCGTAAAGCCGATGCCCGTAGCCGTCGGTGAAAGGCTCTGCACGACGCCACCAGCCGAGTCCGCCTCGCCGCGGTGAATATGCCCGGCGATGACGCTGTCGATCGCCGTGTTGATGTCGACCTTCCAACTGATCTGCGTTCCCAGCACCGTAATGATCGCCGTACCCGTGGCGGTCGTCGTTACCGGCGTCAGTCGTTCGTTCGCGCCGTTCAGCGTGGCCGTGTAAACCTCGAGCCCTGCCGGAATTCCCGTCGTGTTGTCATCACTGCAAGCAACGCCGATGACAGAAATCGTTGCAAACATCGCCAGTGCTCGTGATACGTGCATACCAAATCCTCCTTAGACAGCTAATTGCAGGTGATACCGCACAAAGCCTCGGGAACGGACTCGGCCCTCCTTTCGACGGCTAGCGGTTTATGGGACGATGATTGCTCCGCGCATGAACGCTTCATGCGGGATGCAGTGGTACGGGTAGGACCCAGGCGTCGCGAAGGTATGGGAGAAGCGGTCGCCGGGATTCAGGTCCGTCGAGCTCCAGATCCCCGTGGTATCCGAGGTTGTGGTATGGGGCTCCTGCGGCGGGGTTTCACAGTTGATCCAGGTGACCGTCGCGCCGGTCGGGACGTGCAGAGTGTCAGGATGGAAGCCGAAATCCCGGATCGCGACGATGTAGTGCAGCGAGTCGATGACCGTGACCGGCACCTGGCACTCCGCCGCGCCGGTGCCCGGGCCCGACCCGCGCTCCGAGAAGCACGCCGCCGCCGCGATAGCGCCGAGCGCGAGTACTCCAACGATGAGCCGTTTCATGGCTGCCTCACGACGACAACCGACTTCATGAACGGATGGGGCGTGCAATGGAAGGCGTACTCGCCCGGCTGCGTGAATGTGTGGCTCCAGGACTTTCCGGGCTCGATTGCCCCAGAATCCCACGATCCGTCGTCTGCCGTGATCGTATGGACGAGCGGATCGTTGTTGGTCCAGGTAACGGTGCCGCCCGCGGAGATCTCGATGCGCTTCGGTCCGAACACCATCGTACGCATCTCGGCTTTCGTGGCATTCGCGACGTTCGCCGCCCCTTCGCCGCCGTTCGCCGCCGTCTTACCTCGCCGCCCGAAGTAGCGATTCAACGTGAACGGAATCGTGAACTCGAACCCGCCGCGCATCCGGTCGAGGCCGCGCGACACGCCTTGCAGCGTGCCGGTATTGGTGTTGGTGACTTGCAGGGAGAGCGTGTGCGGCGAGTAGGGGATCGCGATCTGCAGTCCAGCGCCCCAGGCCATCTTTTCACCGGGGCGCTTGTCGAGGAGCGACGTGGCGTCGCCCGCCAGCGCGAACCAGCGGTTCAGTCGCAGCGTCGCGCCGCCGCCGACCGCGTAGCGCGCCGTGTCGCTGTGATAGCCGTTCGACAGCAATCTGCCGACGGCCATCAGCCGTAAGCGTCCCACCGTTCGCGCACCAGTCAACTCAGCGTCGAGGCTTCCGGCGGCCTGGTTGTAGCCCGCCTGCAACGCGACGCCCGAACGCGCGTAGCGCCCAAACACTTCCCACTCGTTGGGGAACGCGGCGGCGACATCCGAAGACGTCGCATAGTTGAAACCGATGAGGAGGGGAACGGGAAGCTGATAGGCGAGAAGGAACGTCGGCGAATTCGTGACTTTGCGGAGCGGGGCGTCACCCACTCCGAATCGGTGCACGAAGTTGAACTGCAGCGTGCCGCGCGCGCCCAGCCAGCCACCCGACAGGTTGGGTGGCCGCTCGAGGACGGATTGGCACGAGGCTACATCAACAACTCCAAGCGACGGGAATAGGGCGCAGGTGACGAACACTGCGATCGGACCAGGCAGACGCAAACGTGCCTCCTCATGCGAGTGATGCAGCCTCGAGGCGGCGCAGTGCCGCCTCTTTACCGACGACCGACAGCAGCTCGTTCACAGGTTCCGACACCGTTCCTCCGGTCAGCGCGATGCGAATCGGCTGAAAGATCTTTCCCGCAGCCACATTGCGCTGCTGCGCGAGATTGCGCAATGCGCGCTCGATCTCCTCAGCAGTCCACTCGACGTTCTTCAGGGCGGTCACGCTCGCCGCGAGCGCAGCCTGATAGCCCTGCTTGTCTTTCGCGATTTCTTTCTGCGCCTTCTCATCGAGCGTCACGGATTTCCCGTCGAGTCGCACCGCCACCTGCCGCGCGACATCGAGCGTCGTGCGCGACCGGGTTTTCACGGCGGTAATCGCGTTCCGCACCGCCGCGGGACTGCCATTGAGACCCAGCTTTGCCAGCTCTGGTTCCACCAGCGGCAGCAGCTCGTCGGCGGACTTTGCCGTCAGGTACTGCCCATTCATCCATTCGAGCTTCGTCGTATCAAATACGGACGGCTTTTTGAGAATCCCGTCGAGCGAAAAGAGGCTTCGCAGCTCCTCTTTGCTCATGATCTCGCGATCGCCGCCCGGACTCCATCCAAGCAACGCGAGAAAGTTGCACATCGCCTCTGGGAGAATACCTAGGTGTTGGTAGTCTCCGACAGCCGTCGCGCCGTGCCGTTTGGAGAGCTTTTTCCCGTCGGGTCCGTGAATCATCGGCACGTGGCCAAAGATCGGGGTCGCCGAGCCGAGCGCGCGATAGACGGCCAGTTGCTTGGGCGTATTGGAGATATGATCGTCGCCGCGGAGGACGTGGGTGATCTGCATGTCGATGTCGTCGAGGACCACCGCGAAGTTATAGAGCGGCGAGCGATCCGACCGCAAAATCACAAAATCGCGGATATCCTCACCTTTGAAACTGATGCGCTCGTGCACCGCATCCTCCCACGACAGCTCGCCGGGGGGGACGCGCAGCCGGATGGCGTCCTCCTCCATGTAGGCTTTCCCCTCTTTGAGCAACTGATCGGCCATCTGCTGGTGGCGGGCGAGTCGAGCGCCCTGGAAGATCGGCTGCTCGTCCCAGTCGAGGCCGAGCCAGGTGAGACCGTCGAGAATGACCTGCGTGTGTTCATCGGTGGAACGGGCTTTGTCGGTGTCTTCGATACGGAGCAGAAACTTCCCGCCCTCGCGCCGCGCGAACAGCCAGTTGAAGAGCGCGGTGCGAGCGCCGCCGACGTGGAGGTAGCCGGTGGGAGACGGGGCGAATCGGACGCGAATGGTCATCGCCTAATAATAACCTGCGGCCTTGGCGCTACGCCGAGCAGGCGAGAGCATGGCCCGCACGCTACAACGGCGGACGCGACTGTGAGGAATCGGCGTGGGCATATCGCTTGCTGCGAGGACGACGACTCGCTCAAGGAGAAATTCGTGCAACGCCAACTCGCTGTGTTGATCGCGGCCGGGTTGCTCGCCGCCTGTCGGGACAGCGTTCCGCCCGTCGCACCCGTCGCAGACCTCGTGGCTTCAGCCGAGCACGGCCCGCCGCCCGAGTACCAACCGATCGCTATCCAGTTGCCCAGCGAGTACACTGGCGGCCAAGCGGTCGCGATCAACAACCACAACCAAGCGGTCATCTCGGCCACGACCGCCGCAGACGGGACTCGCCGGGCACTTCTGTGGGACAACGGTGCCATCGAGGACCTCGGCACGCTCGGCGCACCAACCACCACCGTCCCGACGGATATCAACGATCGCGGCCAGGTCGTCGGATGGTCGCGGGAGAACGCGTCCACTCCGGCCCACGCGTTCTTCTGGGACCAGGGCACGATGCAGGATCTCGGCGAGGTCGTGGTGTACAGCAGCGACAAGCCAGAGTTCAACCAGGTCCGTATCAGTGATCGGGGTCAGGTGCTCGGCAACAGACCGAGTGGCCAGGCGTTCGTGTGGGAGAACGGCGTGACACAGACCGTCTCGCTCGACTTTGCAGCCGCTTTCAACGACCGCGGCCAGGTCGCGGGCTGGGTGTTTCACGACAGCGCCGGCGTTCGCCGCAGACACGCCGCGGTGTGGGAGGACGGGGTCGTCACCGAACTGGGCACGCTCGGTGGTGACGAGAGTTGGGCGCGTGGGATCAGCAACAGCGGCTGGGTGGTCGGCGGGAGCCGCACCGCGCCGAACGAGTTCGGCAGCCCCGAGCTGCACGCCTTCCGCTGGCGCAATGGTCAGATGGAGGATCTGGGGCGGTCAGGCCAGATGTCGAGCGGACGGCCCGAGGGCTGGCAGGCGACTCTCGTGAACGACCCCGGACAAGTCGGCGCCAAGAGCAACGACTTTTCGTTTTCGTGGGATCACGGAGTGGCGCAGGGCATCAATTGTCGTTGCTCCATTTGGTACCCGATGGACATGAATGTCCACGGGACGATTGTGGGCTATGGTGGATGGGTCTGGAGAGACGGCGTGCTGCAGAATCTCGAGGGTGCGGTTCAGCGCCGCGCGGTTGGCATCAACGACAAGGGAGCAGTGGTTGGATACCAGTCCAATGTGCCGACGGTGTGGCTGCCGGTGCGGAACTAATCAATGTCCAATGACCAATGATCAGTGATCAATGATCATTGGTCATTGGTCATTGGTCATTCGCGCGAAGCGCGCACGGAGGAGGGGGGATTCGAACCCCCGATAGGGTTTTAAGGCCCTATAACGGTTTAGCAAACCGCCGCCTTCAGCCACTCGGCCACCCCTCCACGAGGTGCGGAAGCTCGCAATTCACTAGGGCTTGTGCAACCCCCGGCAATCGGCTCCCGCCGTACACGTCGCGCTGCTGGTGGCAAAATTGGTGGCACCCGTCCGCTGATCAGCTTCGCTTGAGCCCTTGCCGTGACAACTCGGCCTGCGCAATCGCCTCGCGGTCGCCAGCTCCCGCCAAGCTTGCGGCCACGCGCGCCGCGTCTTCGGCAAAGTAATTTTCGGGCGCGTGTCTCATGTATCGCAACGTCATCGCGGGCGTGGAGTGTCCGAGCAGCTTCTGGATACGGACGATCGGAATGCCCGCCTGCGCGCAGTGTACGCCGAAGGTATGCCGGAGGTCGTGGATGCGCAGGTCGTGAAGCTCGGCCTCGTGGCATGCGCGCTGGAACGCGCGCTGGGCGAGTTGATAGGAGCCCAGCGGATGCGGAAATACCGGATCAGCCGGGCTGCCGGGATAACGCGTGCGATGCTCCGCCAGTAAACGAGCCAGCGGTAGCGGAATCGGCACGACACGCAAGCTGGCGGAGGTCTTGAGGCGGCGTCTTCTGTCGTGCACGCTGATCACCTGTTCCGACAAGCGAACGTCGCTCCAGCACAGGCCCTGCGCTTCGCCGACGCGGAGCCCCGTGTACGCCAGGGCGGCGAACAGCGGCCACCAGGGGCGGGGAAGGGCAGCTTGAAGTTGTGCGAGCTCCGACGCGTCGAGCCAGCGCTCGCGGCCGGCCGATTCGCGCTCGCGGGGTACGGCGGGGCGGTTCACCCGGAGCCCGCGTTCCTGCTCGCTCCAGGTGAGGAACGCGCTGACGGCGCAGAGGTCTCGGTTGATCGTCGCGCCGCTCGCCCCCGCATGCCGGCGCTGTGCGCGAAAGTCGACGAGGAATCCCTTGGTGAAATCCGAGAGCACCGCTGCGCGGCCCCGTGGCAGCAACGCGAGCAGGCGTGTCCAACGTACTTTGTACCGCTGAATTGTTTTGGGAGCGTAAGGCCGCCTCGTCTTTGGGCTCAGGCTCGCGGAATCATCGAGCCACCTGAGCCATTCATCCAGGAGCGGACCTAGCGGCGGGCTCGTCGCCGCAGCCGTTCGGAGCTGGAGCGCTGCAGGGTCCCGCACATAGTCTTCGTGGACATCGGCAAGGCGCAGTTTTCCGTCGGCGAGAAGGCGCAGCACATCGAACCGCCCGGCATCCTTGAGACCGTGGAGCGTTCGCTCCATTGCCTCTGCGCGCTTCTTGTTGGTGGTGCCCGCCGACAGCTTCAATCGCGGCAGCCCCTGCCAGCGCATCTCGATGACGTAGCGCCTACTTTCGGGCCGCTTGTAGATGCTCACTTGCTCCTCCTTCGCGCTTCGATCAACGCGACGATGTCCGACAACCGCCACCGCAGTGTGTGCGGCGCGAGTTGAACTGCGAGATGCCCAACCACGTCATAGACCCGCTTCGTTGGAATGGCGAGCAGGCGGCCGACTTCGGCCGCAGTCAGCAGCGGCTCAATGGTGCTCACCGTTGCGGGCGCGCGCTCGAGCCTCAGTCCATGATCCTTCCGCTCACCGACGCTCACGACGTCGTTCTCCTCCGCCGCTCCGCGCCCGCGTTCCGCCGGAGCCGACCGCCTTTCCCGCCTTCCAGATATTCCCGGCGAAACCGCCGCAGCTCCGCGAGCCGGATCGTGGAGATCCCGTAGCGCGTCGTGTCTCTCAGGAGCCCGACCCGTACGTACCGATTCACCGCCATGACGCTCTTCCCGAGAAAGGCGGCGGCCTCGATCTGCGACAGGTGACCACGGGGCCCGATTTGGGTCCTGTACTCGCGGCTACGCACTCGTCGTAGGAGCGTAATGCCCGCATTGGGACCGGGCGGGTTTTCCTCAAGGACCGTGATGAGATCGGGCCGGGCGCGTCCCACTGGATGGCTCCCCTTGAAAGTGTTATGGCTGCAATGTCATCTTATCCCCCTCGGGGGGAGGTGTCAAGCGAGCCTGGCCGGGTACTTCCTGACAACCGTCTTCTTGGGCGAATCCACCGCGATGCCCGGTCAAAACGCCGGTGGAGAGCCCGGAAGTAATGCCGGGAAACGCGGAGTGAGTAGCGGAGTAACGAGCGGGTTCACTAGCGGGGTGACCAGCGGAGTCACGAGCGGTATTCGGGCTCGGTGGATCGTAGGGAACCTCGCATTTCGAGAGGGTTCGTATGCGCGTATCGTCAGTACAGAAGATGCCGGAGGCCCTCCGGCGTCACAACGAGGAGCAGCAGCGCGATCCAGAGGACGTGGTGAGCAGCCTCGGCAGGCGTGTGCGGGTCGTGGTGCTGTGGCGGCAGCGCGATGACGATCCTGAGCGGTGGATCTATCTAGAGCGGATGCAGCCCCACGAGTTCTCCCTCGAGACCGTGAGGGTCCGGTGGGGCGGCGGTGCCTATCGCATCCGGGTGTTCGGGCCTTGGGACCGCGCACGTCGGCAGGAGAAATACATCACCCAGGTCGCGTTCTGGATCTACCGCGGATTCCCGCCCACGCCAGCGCTTCGAGCTCGGTTGCGGGACGCGGCAAGCGACCGGTGACTCCACCTTGATCATCTAGGGCCGTCGGGCCTCGCAGCCTTGGGCTCCATCGCTCTACAACACCGGGCCAGCCATCTGAGTCCGTGCAGTGGACTGAAAAGACG
>Ga0193711_1000004_pt1 | contig 69860 bp, 71 predicted proteins | sample H3m2metaG_FD_144922 | JGI IMG/M metagenome (GOLD analysis project Ga0193711, IMG submission 144922) | Soil microbial communities from a riparian zone of the East river system, Colorado, United States - H3m2 | ecosystem: Environmental > Terrestrial > Soil > Riparian zone | place: USA: East River...
CACCTCTCGCGCGCGCTCGACGATCGCTGGGGTGCCGTCGACGCGGCGCGCGAGGCCAGCGTGCGGTTTCCCGATCACGCCGACGCGTGGATGCTGCTCGGTGAGGCGCTCCAGATGGTGTTTCGGCAGGACGAAGCGCTCGGCGCCTTCGAGCAGGCGCTAGCGCTCGAGGAGCGCGCCGATGCGGCGATGGCGGCGGGCACGCTGTACCAGCGCACCGCCCGCTTTCCCGAAGCTGCGGCGCGCTTCGCGCGCGCCTACGCCGCGGGCGGCGGCGCCACCGCGCTGTGGCACAACGCTCAGGCGCTCTACGACGCGGGCGATCATGGGGCGGCGGATGAAGCGCTCAATCTCTGGGCGACACAGGTGCCGGACGGCCACAGCCGGCTGCCCGAGGCGCGCGCGGAGTTACGGTCGAAGGCTGCGTCGCGTGCGCAGGTACAGTGACAGCGCGTAGCCGACGAGGATGACGCCAACCAGCATGTAGGCGGCAATCATGTAGTTGCCGTTTTCAGGCATGTCCCACCTCCCCCGCCGCCTCCAATTGCTCACGTAGGTAGCTCAGGGCGTAGCGTTGCACCACGAATCCCACGTACAGCAGAGTGAAAACGCCGAGCGACAGGAGCCACGTGGTCAGCATGCTGCCCGGAAGCTTGGGCCGGCCCGGTTGCAGCACGATCGGCATGGGATGAAGCGTCGGAAACATGTAGACGCTCAGGTGGATAAAGGGCACCTCGCACATCCCGCAAATGCCGAGGACCGCGGCGTAGCGGGCGCGCATCGCGGGATCGGGGACGGCGCCCCGCAGCAGCAAGTAGCCGACATAGAGGAGGAAGAGAAACAGGGTAAAGGTCAGTCTCGCGTCCCACGTCCACCACGTCCCCCAGATTGGTTTTCCCCAGATCGGTCCCGTCGTCAGCACGATCACGCAGAAGATCGTGCCCACCTCGGCCGATGCTGCCGCGAACCGGTCGAGCCGCGGGTCCTTGGTGAAGAGGTAGAAGACGCTCGCGAGGCCGACCAGGATCATCGCCGTTTCGGCCCAGATGGCCGCCGGCACATGGAGGTAGAAGATCTTTTGCGCCAGGCCTTGTGTCTGTTCGACGGGGGTGTAGGACAGCGCCCGTACGTAGACGCCCGCGAGCAATACGAGCCCGATAGCGGTGAGCCAGCGCCCCACTTGCAGCATTCTCATTCGTTCACCGTGGCGGGAAAGAGGAACACCGCGAGCGTGACGAAGACGATGTCATAAACCGCCAGCATGTTAAGCCAGCCCACGATCTCGCTCAAGGGACGGCCGGCCAACAGGCGGCCGGTCGCGAGCACCGCCCAACTCAGCGGGGGAATCATGAACGGCAACAGCAATACGGGCAGCAGCAGCTCCGCAAACCGCGTTCGCGTGGTCATCGCGCTGAACAGCGTCCCAACGGCGACGAATCCGATGGTCGCAAGCGCGATCAGCGCGAGGAGCGGTCCGAGATACGGCAGTACCCGCACATTGAAGAACAGCGCCAGCAAGGGCACACCGATCAACTCGACGCCGGTCACAAAAACGAGATTCGCGATCAGCTTGCCGAGGTATATGCTGCTGCGCTCGATCGGCGCGAGCAGCAGACCGTCCAGCGCTTGATTCTCGAGCTCGAGTTGAAACGCGCGGTTCATGGCCAGGATCGCCGCAAAGGTGAAGGTCACCCATAAGATGCTCGGGGCGAGATCAACGTTGGAAACCGCCGTCGGGTCGCGTCCAAAGTTGAACACGACGAGCACGAGCACGACAAAGACCGCCGCCGAGAGAATTGCCGTGCGCGAGCGGAACTCCACCAGCAAGTCCTTGGAGGCGACGGTCCAGGCGTGACGCAGGAGCTTAGGCGATCGCATCGCGATAGTCCTCGCTCACCTGTTGGGGACCTCGCCCGGCCCGCGGAGCGAAATGCGCGAACCGGCCCGCGCGCATGAACGCGATGTGCGTCGCGAGCTCCGCTCCTTCCTCGACGTTGTGGGTCACCAGAACCGCGGCCCGGCCCTCCGCGGCCTCCTCGCTCAGCAGCTCCCGCAACTCCTCGGCAGCCATTCTGTCCAGGCCGGTAAAGGGCTCGTCCAGGAGGAGCACCCGCGGGTCATGGATCAGCGCCCGCGCGATGGCGGCTCGCTGTACCAAGCCTCGTGACAACTCGCTGACCCGGCGATGCTCGTGATCCCGGAGACCGAGGCGCTGCAGGAGATCGTCTTTGCGGGGCAGAAATTCATTGTCGGGAACGTCGTACAGCGAGGACCAGAAACGCAGATTCTCCAAGACTGTCAACTGCGCGTACAGCTGGGCCTGGTGCCCGATCCATCCGATGGCGCGGCGTCCGCCGTCGACTTGCGCCCGCCCGCGCTGCGGTAATATCAGGCCCGCGAGAACTTTGAGGAGCGTGGTCTTCCCGGCGCCGTTCGGACCGAACACCGCAAGCGTTCGGCCGCGCTGGAGGCCGAACGAAACGTCGTCGAGGGCCCTGACCGCACCGAAGCTGTGCCGGAGTCCTTCAGCCAGCAGCATCGATCGCGGCCGCGAGCTCGCTCAGTTCATACGGTTTGACGAGATAGCGGCTGTGACCCAGGTCGAGCACGTCCATCAGCGGCTCCATGCTCACATACGCCGTCGTGACGACGACCGGGAGGGTGGGCCGCGTTTCCCGGATGCGCTGCAGCAGCTCGATTCCATCCGTGTCCGGCAATCGCATATCCAGCACCAGGACGTCCGGCTCGAAGCTGCTGAGCTGCCGCATGGCCTCCGCGCCGTTCGGCGCGTAGGCCATGGTGTATTTACCTTCAAAGAACCGCTTGTAGGAGTATTGTAGGGCGTCTTCGTCTTCGACGAACAAGACCTTACGTGGCGCCATCGCGCCAATCTATCTCAGGAAACCCCAGTCTCCAATTCGAAGAGGTCGTCCAACTTGGTGAGGACAAGAAGGAAACGCAGCTCTTCGTTCGCGCCCCGCAGGCACACCGTCTGGCGGCGCTCCGCGGCCTTGCGCTGGATCAGCATCAAGGCACCGAGACCGGCGCTGTCCACCGAGCGCGTGCCCGACAGATCGATCACCAGGCGGCCGGCGCCCTCGGTGAGCAGGTCCAATACCTCACCGGCAGCGCGGCGAAACGCGGTGCGGGACTCGAGATCGAGCCGCTCCGGGGCCGCCATCGTCTTCTCCATCGGGCGCGTTGACATCAATGTGTGCTCCACGGGCATCGGTGACATAATTCCTCCACCGCCTCGTAATGCCACTCCAATGCCATGCTCTCTAAGACGCGCTGCATCAACTGTTTGGCACAAACGCGTGAGGCCGCTCACGCTCGCCAATTGCCGCATACCGAACGGCGCGGTGCAACTTGCTAGAGTCACCCTCTTCCTTAATATCCCGAACCATGGCGACTGACCGGATCGAAACGCTCCTCGACGAACAGCGGCGCTTCCCGCCTCCCAACACCTTCACCGCCCAGGCCCATGTGCGCGACATCACGCCGTACGAGCGCGCGCGGCGGGACCCGGAAGGATATTGGGCGGACTGGGCGAAGCAACTCGAATGGAGCCGGCCGTGGGACCGCGTGCTCGAATGGAAGCCCCCGCACGCCAAGTGGTTCCTCGGCGGCAAGCTCAACGCGTCGGTGAATTGCCTCGACCGGCATGTCCGCGCCGGCAACAGCGGCCGCGTCGCGTTGATCTGGGAAGGAGAGCCTCCCGGCGAAGTGCGGCGCATTACCTACGGCGAGCTGCACGCCGACGTCAACCGATTCGGAAACGTGTTGAGGGGCTTGGGCGTCAAGCGCGGCGATCGGGTCGCGATCTATCTCCCGATGGTCCCCGAAGTCGCGGTCGCGATGCTGGCGTGCGCGCGCATCGGGGCGGTGCACACGGTCGTATTCGGCGGTTTCTCCGCGGAGTCGCTGCGGGACCGGATCAACGACGCGGGTGCGAAAGTGCTGATCACCGCCGATGGCGGCTATCGCCGCGGCGCGATTGTGCCCTTGAAGTCGAACGCGGATGACGCACTCGCCGGCACTCCGGGCATCGAGCACGTCGTCGTGCTGCGCCGAACGGGTCAGACGGTGTCGTTCAAGACCGGCCGCGACCTGTGGTGGACCGAGCTGATGGCCCGCGCGTCCGGGGAGTGCGCTCCCGAAGCGATGGATGCGGAAGATCCGCTGTTCATCCTCTACACGTCCGGTACGACGGGCAAGCCGAAAGGCATCCTGCACACGACTGGCGGCTACCTCACGCAGGCGTACGCGACGACCAAGTGGGTGTTCGATCTCAAGGACTCCGATGTCTTCTGGTGCACGGCGGATGTCGGCTGGGTGACCGGGCATTCCTACGTCGTCTACGGTCCGCTGGCGCTCGGCGTTACCGAGGTGATGTACGAGGGCGCGCCCGATCATCCGGGCAAGGACCGGTTCTGGTCGATCTGCGAGCAGCACGGCGTGACCGTTTTCTATACCGCGCCGACCGCGATCCGCGCGTTCATGAAATGGGGCACCGAGCTGCCCGCTCGTCACGACCTTTCCAAACTCCGGCTGCTCGGCTCCGTCGGAGAGCCGATCAATCCGGAAGCGTGGATGTGGTATCGGCAGCACATCGGGGGCGGCCGCTGCCCCATCGTCGATACGTGGTGGCAGACCGAGACCGGCGGCATCATGATCACGCCGCTGCCCGGCGTCACCGCTACCAAGCCCGGCTCCGCCACCGTTCCCTTCCCAGGCATCGAGGCCGTGCTGCTCGATGGGGACGGCACAGAAGTGAAAGTCGGCGGCGGGTACCTCGCGATTCCCAAACCCTGGCCCGGCATGTTGCGGACGATCTGGGGCGACGATGAGCGCTACCGCCAAACGTATTGGAGCAAGTGGAAGGACACCTACTTCGCCGGCGACGGCGCCAAACGCGACGAGGACGGCTACTTCTGGATCCTGGGCCGCATCGACGACGTCCTCAACGTCGCGGGCCATCGGATCGGCACGATGGAGGTGGAGAGCGCACTCGTGGACCACTCGGCCGTCGCCGAGGCGGCGGTCGTCGGTCGCGCGCACGAGTTGAAGGGCCAGGCGCTCGCGGCGTTCGTCACGTTGAAGGAAGGCCGGCAAGGGACCGACGCGCTGCGCGAGGAGCTGAAGCAGCATGTGGCGAAGAAGATCGGGGCGCTCGCGAAACCCGACGACATTCTCTTCTCGGCGGACCTGCCGAAGACTCGCAGTGGAAAAATCATGCGGCGGCTGTTGAAGGACATCGCGGAGGGCCGAGCCCTCGGCGATACAACTACGCTTGCCGACCCTGCTGTAGTGGCGAAGTTGCGTGATCAGTACGAATCGCAAGAGACCTGAGTGACAACAGCGACACAACCAAGATTGCCGTGATGATGACGGCGCTACCTATGCACCAGCGGCAAATCGCGTGGATGACGAACAGCTCGAGGTACGTCAAGTAGAGCGTAAAACCAAAACCAACCGTCGCGAGCAACACGAGCCACTTAGACCAACGTGGCTGTGACAGTGCCGCCGGTCGAAGTGCAACGAACGCGACAACCAGGATCGCCAGGTAGCCGACCACGCCATAGAACGCCACCGGCATGCCGAGGAATACGGCCCACTGGCTCGTCTGCACCGTATCGCAGCCGCCCGACGCGCCACACTTGATCGCCCCGCCGAAGCCGAGCGCGTGCAGCCACAGGTAGAGCGCGACGAACAAGCCGACGAGCGCGAGGAGCGCGATCGCCTGGCGGTGACGCATCAGCGACGTTGTGGGCGGTGCGCGACGATACTGTCGGCGAGAGCCTTGAAGTCGTCGGAACCCGGCAGGCGCCGGAATTCGAGCTTCTTCCCGTTGGCGTAGAATGTCGGCGTGCCGTCGACCAGCAGCTTATCACCTTCCTGCCGGCTGAACTCGATCCGCTGGGCGTAGCGGCCCGCCTCCATGCACGCGTCATACGCCTGGACATCGACGCCCGAGGCCTTCGCGAGATCGCGAAACAGATTCGACGGATCCTTCCCCGTCTGGGCCCATTGGTGATGGACGAACAACTGATCCTGCATCTCGAAGTAGTGGCCTTGGGCGCCGGCGCATTGCGCGGCGTGCGCGGCGAAGCGCGAATACTTATGGATGGGCAATGGATAGTCGCGGAACCGCCACCGTACCCGACCCGTGTTGATCAGCTGTTCCTTGATCGTCGGCATCTGAATGGTGGCGAATGACGCGCACACCGGGCATTCGAAGTCCACGTATTCCGTGATCTCCACGGGCGCATTTTCTTGCCCGAGCGTGTAGCCGCGGAAGCCGTCATCGGCGACCGTCGGCGGCGCGCCCGCGGCGGCGGCGGGCGCGCCGCCCCCCGTCTTGAGCAGCGCGAACACGCCGATACCCAACACCAGCGCCAGTACCGCAACCATCACATAGAATCGGTTCATGCCTGCGGATCCCCCCGCCATGGCTCGTCGTCGTCCGGATCGTCCAGCGATAGATCGCCACCGCCGGTCGCTTCCTCCACGATGCGGCGACTCTCGGCGACGTCCGGGGTGTCGTAGGTGATGCGTACTTCGTAATGAAACAGCTCGCTGCGCGCGTTGCCCAGCAGCTTCTGCAGCTCCGGTGCAGCATCGAGCAATCGGCCGGTCCGGTCCAACTCCTGTATACGCTCGGCCAGAGCCCGCAGCAGCGCGACCAGACGCTGCGCTCGCTCGGGTCCGTAAACTTCTTCGCTCATTGCTTCCTCCCGGAACGCGGGAACCCGCGTGCCTGCTGTGGCATTATACCACACAACCAATTATCTTGCGGCGCCGAATTCTCACGAGGTCCACTGCCGAAAGGAAACTCCCTGCATGGCCAAAAAGCGTGGTGAGCCACGGAAGTACTCGATTCCCACGAGCTTCGAACAGGCACGCGATGAGCTGTTCTCCCATATACTCCGCTGCGGAGTGCTGGAAGCGAGCCTGGAACATCAGAAGGAATGGTTCGACGATACGCTGCTGTACCTTGCTGACCGCTTTGCCGACCTGACCGAGACCGAGTTGAACGAGCTGCGCGTGTTGGGCGAGCGCTATTGCCGCCCCGTCGTGGCTCGCCCCTCTACAGTGGGCGCCAACGTCTAAGGCTTAGAGCCACCACTTGGGGAACCAGCGCACCCGCCACCCGGCCGCTGCACGCACGCCGCCGGCGAATCCGAGCTCCGCGTACCAGCCCTGACGTCGTCCCGGCGCGCGTTCGACTCCGAGCAGCACCGCCAGGAACGCCTGCCCAGGCGAGCCGCGCCGCGCCATGAACGCACCGCCCGCACCGGCATAAAAGCCGGGTCCCGAGCGGGCCGCGGGGTTCAAGAGCAGCTGCAGGGTCACCTGCGCCCGCGCCGCGGGCCGTGACGCGATCGTTCCGCCGGCGAGCGCCAGGGCCACACGGCTCTCACCGCTCGCACGACGGGCGAGCCCCCACTCGGCACCCAGGAATGTGCGGTGCGCCATCACGCCGGCGGCGCCGAGGCTCAGCTCCGTCGCGGTGAGTTGCTGTGATTGCAATGCCAGGACCGACGCGAGGACCAGCAGGCTAGGCAATGGCGACGTCGTAACTGATCGCGATGTCGGGCGCGAGCGACGCGGCGACTGAGCAGTACTTCTCGAGCGAAAGGTCGATGGCGCGGCGGACCTTCACGTCGTCGGCCCCCTCCCCGCGAACGACGAAATGAAATGCAATCGCGGTGTAGCGGCGGGGCTCGGTCTCGCGGCGAGTGCCGCGCACCGTGATGTCGAGGCCTTCGAGCTTGACGCGCTGCTTCTGCAGAATGATCACGACGTCGGACGCCGTACAGGTCGCCGCGGCGACGAGCAACAGCTCGACCGGCGATGTGGCGACCTTCGAATTGCCGTCGACGAGAATCGGGGGACGGCCCGTGCCGTTTCCCTCGAACTGCAGCTCCCGCAGCCAGCGCATCGTCACGTCGGCCGTCGGCGCCATGCTAGTTGCCCCGTCGCGTCGTGAGTCCGATGAACAGGCGGTGCCGGCGCATCCGGTCCATGCCATGGTACTCGAGGAGCCAGTTGAAGGTCGACCGGTAGTGCAGCTCGAAACCGAATGCCGTGTTGAGCCAGAGACCAGGGCACTGCGGATCGGACCCGCATGCATCGCGACCGGCCACGCCGAGACCCAGTCCGACGTACGGCGTCGCGACCTCTTCATCGTCCGTGAAACGCCACAACGCCTCGAAACTCCCGACATACGTATTGGGCCCATTGAACACACCGATCTCCGCGGAGGGGCGGAGCCGGAGACGATTCGAGAACAGATCGCCGATGTCCAGCGTGGACCCCAGCACCAGCTGGCCGGAGCGGCGGAAGTCCACGCCGCCGCGCACGCCGAATCCGAACAGTCCGAAGCGCGTGCCACCGTGCTTGGAGTTCTTCGGCGGCTGGAACTGCTGTGCCTGCACATCGTGCGGGGCGAACAGGCTCAACGTCACGAGCGCCATCAGGACAATTCGCATTGCGCTCAGGTCCTCGTCATTGCGTGCGTTGCGTTACTGATCGGTCTCGCGCCGTTTTGCGAGCCGTGTGGCCGTAGTCCCAGATTGCGTACACTGCAATGGCCGCGGTGGCCCACGCGAGGTGACGAGTGTAGGTCCAATCGGCTATGGCCGCCACCAGTGTGAGCAGCTGTACGACGGTGACCGCCTTGCCGCCGGCCCGGGCCGGCAGCGCGACGGGCCGGTGCAGCAGCCACGTGGCCAGGAACCCCAGCACCGCGAGGATGTCGCGCAGCAGCACCCCGATCAGCTCATACCAGGCGAGCAACCCGCGACGCGCGATCGTCACGAACGCGACCGCCATGAAGAGCTTGTCGGCGACCGGATCGAGCACGGCACCGGCGCGCGATGCTCCGAGCCGCCGCGCAACGAAGCCGTCGGCGACGTCGCTCCCAGCCGCAGCAGCGACAATCACGAGCTGCCACGCGGGCGAGTGCACGAACGGAAAGATGACGGCGAGCGGCAAACGCAGCGCCGTCAGGGCATCGGCTACCGCAAAACGCGGTTTCACCCTACCTTAGCCTCCGTGGACGTCAAGCTGCTCAAACAAGCGGCCATCTTCCAGGATCTCGACGAGGGCGAGCTGGCCCGGGTCACGGAAGTGTGCCGCGAACAAAAGTTCACCGTTGGCCAGTACGTCTTCAAGGAAGGGGAGCCGGGCAACCGGCTTTTCCTGATCTCGGAAGGCGAAGTCCGGATTTCGCGGACGATTCCCGGGTCCGGCGAAGAAGCGCTCGCGGTGCTGAAGCCGGGGTCGTGCTTCGGGGAGATGTCGATCTTCGATCGCTCCGAGCGATCCACGGACGCGATCGCCAATACCACCTGCACCCTGATTACGATCTCCCGTTCCGACTTCGAGCTCCTCCTCGACTTCAATCGCGACGTGGCGTACAAGATCTTGTGGTCGGTCGTGCGGCTGCTGTCCGCCCGGCTGCGCGTGACGAACGACAATCTGCGGTCGTTCCTCGCGATGTCCATGTTCTAACGGAGACCTCGTGAACTCATTGGCGCCGTACGCCGCGTTTTTCATGCGGCTGGCTGTGGGTGCGGTGTTCCTGAGCCGCGGCCTCGATCGGGTCCAGGGCGGCATCCCCTACTTCTCGGTGGGAACGCTGCTGCTCCTGGTGGTCATCGCGATCGAGACGGTCGGGGCGGTGTGTGTGTTGCTCGGCATGTGGACCCGCTTCTGGGCCACGGCGATGGCCGCGTACATGGCGGTGACGATCATCGCGACCAAGCTGCCGCATCACGCCAACATCGAGCTCGAAGCCCTGCTGCTCGCCGGCGCCGTTACGCTGATGGCGCTGGGCGACGGACGCTTGTCGATCGGCATCCGATTCAAGAAGGCGCCCTAATGCAGGATTCTTAGGACCCCGGCATCGGCGCTGGCGCGGAGAAAACTCTCAGGATCGGTCGCCGGAATCGCCGCACCCGTCTGTTTGCGCCACCGTTTGGCGCTCGCTTCCATGTACTGCTCGAGCGATCCGGCCACCCACTCGTCGGCATCGTCCTTCATTTGCCGCACGATTTCCTCCCACGTGCCGACGTAGGTCGCCCCCGTCACCGTGCTCACGCGGTGGACCTCGAAGCTCTTGTTTTTCATGCCCTGGAGCTCGGTGAGGAGCGTGCCGAACAACTCGAGCTGGCGAGGATCGCGGATCTGGCCGTCCGGCGTCATCGCTTCGATCTCCGACAGCAGGAGGTCTTCGGGGGCGGCGTCGCCCGCGAGCTCGTTGAGGCGCTCGTTCCAGGGGACGAGCTCAGGATCGTCGTCGGGGAGCCGGTAGACGCTCTTCTTCAGCTCGACGAGCCGCCAGATCGCGAGCGCGTCGTAGTGCTCTTCAGGGCCCGTGCGCTCGAGATGAAACAGCGCGGCCTCGTACTCGCCGCGGTCGTACAACAAGTTCGCGAGATAGATGCGCGCTTCGCCAAGGCTCGGGTCGAGCTCGAGGGAACGCCGCAGCCAATGCAGGCTGCCGCCTTCGTCTGCGAGCCGGTGCGCGGCGTAGCCGACGCAGGCGGCGGCATCGGCGGAGTCGGGATGCGCCCGGAGCGCGCCTTCGAAGAAGCGGCGTGCCTGATCGAGCACCCCTTCGCGAAACAGCGCGCGACCGATCTGCAACATCAGATCGTGGTCGTCCTGGAAGCCGAGCGCGAGCACGTGCTCGAAGCAGGCGATCGCCGCCGGGCGCTCGCCGAACTTGAGCAGGACCTCGCCCAACCCGGCGAGGGTATCCTCGTGATCGGGATCGAGGCCGCGCGCTTCTTCGAATGCACGTCGCGCCCACGCATACTCCTCACGCGCGAGCCGGGCGTAGCCCATACCGACAAGCAGCTCGACGGCGTGGGGATACAACCCCAGGCCCTCGCGCAGCGTATCTATGGCCTCGTCGTATTGACCTTCGTTGTAGAGCTGATGTGCGCGTTCGTCATATTCGTCGGAACTGAGGAACGGATCCGACATCGAACGGGTCCCCCCGGGAAGGTTGTGCTATGATAAGAAACGGGGCACTGTTACACAAGCGACTATGTCCTCCGCAATCTCCGCAATAGAAGCCGGCTCCGCCACGTCTCCCGGCGGTTTTACCGCCGCCGCCGCCCACGCCGGACTGAAACCGAACGGCGCGCTCGACGTCGCGCTGCTCGTCAGCGCGACGAGCTGCGCGACCGCGGGCGTCTTCACCAAGAGTGCGTTACGCGCGGCGCCCGTCCTCTACGACGCCGAAATGCTGGCCGACCGCCCCGGGCGAACCCGCGCGGTCGCGATGAATGCGCGCGTGGCCAACGCGTGCACCGGTGCCGCGGGGCTCGAGGCCGCGCGAGCGATGGCGCGGGCCGCCGAAGAGGCAGCCGGGCTGCCGCCGCATACCGCGTTGGTGCTCTCCACCGGCGTCATCGGCGTGCCCCTTCCTGTGGATAAGGTGTCGCGCGGCCTGCGGGAGGCGGCCGCGAAGCTCTCACCCGACGGAGGCGTCGACGCCGCACGGGCGATCATGACGACCGACACGAGGCCCAAGCATGTCGCGGTTCGTCTCGAAACGCCCGGCGGCCCGATCATCATCGGCGGCATAGCCAAGGGGGCCGGGATGATCCATCCCGACATGGCAACACTGCTCGCCGTGGTCACCACGGACGCTGTTTCTGAGCCGGGCACGCTGCGGCCGTTCTGGAAGCGCGTCGCCGATCGCACGTTCAACGCGATTTCCGTCGACGGAGACACCAGCACCAACGACACCGCCCTCTTACTGGCGAACGGCCACGCGGGAATCGATCCATCGCGGGACGGCGCAACCTGGAAGCTGTTCGAGGAGGCGGTGACTGAGGTCGCGCGCACCCTGGCGCTCGCGATCGTGGAAGACGGTGAAGGCGCGACAAAGCGGCTCGAGATTCAGATTGTGGGGGCGCAAACCGAAGCGCACGCGCGGGAGGTGGGTCGTGCGATCGCCCGCTCGACGCTGGTGAAGACGGCCATCTACGGCGGCGATCCCAATTGGGGCCGTGTGCTCGCCGCGGCAGGCGTCGCCGGGGTGTCACTCGTAGCCGACCGAATCACGCTGCAGGCGGGCAGTTCGAACGGCTGGCTCACCCTGGCGAGCGGTGGCGCTACCGCGCTCGCCGATGCAGCGCAGGCGCGCGCCATCTTCGAGCAAAAAGCCATCCGCCTCCGGCTCGACCTGGGTCTCGGTCGATCGGAGGCGGTGGTATGGACCTGCGATTTGTCCCCGGACTACGTCCGGATCAACTCAGACTACACGTCCTAGTCAGGGCTTCGACTTGGTCGTGTCGCGCGGCGCGGCGGCGGGCTTCGCCTTGTGCGCGCGGCGCGCGCGGTGCTTCGCCTTCGACGTATCAGCCTGCTGCGATGCGCTTGCCTGCGGCTTGGCTGGTGCAGCCGCCGGCTGCTGGGTCGGCTGTTGCGCAGCCAGTGACAGGATAAGAAGTGCGGACGAAAGCATTAAAGCCTCGGGTTAGGGTCGTTCTTACGACCCGTTCGTTCCACCTCGCGTCACGGACGCCCGGGACGCACGTTGGGCAGCATGGCCCGGACGTGCGCCAGCGCTTCGGACTGCGTTCGGCCCCCGGGGCGCTGCAGCTCGTGATCGGCCGCCACTGCGACGTCGAGTAACCTCACGCCCCGCAAGCCTTTGTTATGCGCGTCGACGAGCAAATCGGCAGCTGAATCGGGATCGAAGTGATGGGCGACCAGGTCGGCCGCCGCGTGGAGCGCCGGTCCAGGCGGCTCATTCGGCGCCGCCGTGAGCAGCCGCTCGACGACAGGGCCGGAAAGCCCGCGCGCCAGGGCAGCCGCCACAGCGGCCACATGTCCTTCGGGGGGCACCTGCCCCGGCACGGCGCGGCTGACGATCAGCCGCGCCTGACGCAGCTGCAGGTACCCACGGCGCACGCCGTTCACCAGCCGATCGGCCGGAATGTTTTTGGCGCTGCCTTCGAGCGCTTTCTGGACGAGCGGCTCAGTCGGGAGGCTCTCCGCCACTGCGGCGGCGAGGATCGAATCGATCGCCGGCAGCGCGGCGGCCGGCACGCGACCAGCGAGTCGCGTCGACCCGTTGCCCGTCTGTGCGCCGAGCGCGACCGGCGCCACTGCGACCGCGAGCGCGAGGACCAGCCGCACACTCACGGTTGGGCGCTCACCGGGCGCACGATGACGAGCGAGTTCTGCTGCCCGGCGCCGAATCCGTCATCGACGTAGTGGTCCGCCAGCGGATCGGACACCCAACGCTCGCCATCTACCACGAACATGTATTCGTGCGGGCCCGCAGGGAGAACCGCATTGGCGTGCCAGATGCCGTCGTGATCGTCGTCATTCAGTGCCAGAGCACCGCGGCTCCAGTCGTTGAACGAGCCAACGACTTCGACCGACCGGGCTCCGGGGAAGTGACCCACGAAGTTCGCGATACCCTGAGCGACGCCGGGCGTCGGCAAACTGCTGGACCACGGAACCAACAGGACAGTCGCCAGACCGGCCGCCAACGCCAAAGTCCAGACCGGACGCAGGCGCACGGTGACGGCGCGTCCTCCTCCCAGCCAGTGCATCAGGCGGTGCGCTGGGCCTTCGCTTTGAACCCGCGCCGGGTTCTGACGGATTTCCGTCATCACGCGCGAGGCTACGCTCACCGGCGGCATCGCCTTGAGCATCTGAGCCGCCGCGCTCAAGAGGGCGTACGACTCCCGCAGATCCATGGGCAACTCGCCTGGATCACGCTCTCCATCGAGCGCTTCCTGCAACCGCTGATCAATTGGGCTCATCGTACGACCTCCTCCAGCGCAGCCAACAGTGCTTCCCGCGCGCGATGCACCCGCATCTTGAGTGTCGGTATCCGCGCGCCGGTCGCTGCCGCCATCTCCTCGTAGCTCATTCCTTCTACATGCTTCAAGACAAAGGCCTCACGCTTCTCGGCCGGCAGCGCGGCTAGGGCGCGCTCGACCAGTGCCACCTGTTCGCCTCGCTCGAGCACCGCCCACGTATCGGAACTGTCCGCCAGCGCGGGGGCGGGCACGTCACTCAACGAGATGTCGTTCATGTGCCGCCGTGCCAGATGGCTGCGGCAGCGATTCCCCGTGATCCGATACAGCCAGCTGCGGAGCCGCCCAGGGTCCCGGCACTGTGCCAAATGCCGATACCCGCGCACGAGACTCTCGGCTACCGCATCCGCCGCGGCGTCGGGATTCCCGAGCATACGCGTCGCGAAACGCAGCAGACCCGGCTCATATCGCCGGATGAGAATCCCGAACGCCTCCCCATCGCCGCCCAACACTCGGGCGACCACTTCGATATCCGGGGCGCCGTCGTTCACCATCTCAGTGACCCCCCCCGGGGGGGCTTGGTCACGGTTTTCCAAGGGTTTGCCGCGCAGCAGCCAGGAACGTCGAGGCGCGAACGCCAGCGCCGTCCATGGCGCCCGCGAACGCGTCCAGCGCCGCCTGAGCACGGCTCCGGTACGATGGGTCACTCGTCACCTGCGTCAGCTGCGCGAGGAGCAGCGCCGCCACAGCATTGGGACCGGGGAGCACGTCGTCGAGCACGTGCTTGGTGCGATCACTCAGCGCCAGCGCCGAAGCTGCATCGCTGGGCGGGATGGCCACGTCATAGTAGCCGCCCTGGGGGTCGGCGTAGCCGCGCTCGACGATGGCGGTGAGATCGAGCGCGATGTCGAGATAGCGTGGCTCCTTGCCGAGCTGATGGGCCGCGAGACACGCCGCCGCCACCTGGACCTGGTCCTGGAGCAGGCCCTGCGGTGTTGTGGTGCCGGCCGCCGGCATTCCTGCGATCGCGTGCCGCACACCCCAGCCGCGAGCGTAGGTGTGCTGCAACAACACATCGAGACCGGCGCGCGCGCGCCTCTCCACCTTGGGCTCGCCCAATGTCGCGGCAGCCACCATGAGGCGTTCGATGACGTACGCTTCCTGGTCGACGAACACCGATCCGCCGGGAGGCAGCTCCGTCGCAAGACGGTGGGCCAGCCTGCGGCCGGCCTCCCGATAACGCTCCTCGCCGGTCACTGTCCATGCGGTCGCCAGGCTTGCGACGACCGCGGCCCGGACGAGCCGCGGCGGATCCTCGCCCGCCACGTCCGCGGTTGTGTCGAGCATCAGGTCAAGCGCGCGCAGCGCCGACACGAGTAGCGCCGTATCGCGACTGCGCGCCGATTCGCTGAGCAGCAGCGACACGGCCGCGGCGTGCATTACGCTGCCGGCGGCGGCACGAGTGCGAACCGCTTCATCCAGCTCGCGTGCGACCGCCACGACTCCTTGCTGCACCAATGCCGGCCGGAGCACGCCGCGCGACACGCGGGTGCCCTCAAGCTCCCGTAGGGATGCCGCCTGCTGCTCGATAAACGGCCGCCGGTCGCGATAGATCTTCGCGACCTCGGGCAACAGCTGCTTCAGCCCTCGTCCGGTGATGGGGTCGTCGGCTGGGAAATACGTGCCGCCGAAGAACGGCGCACCATCGGCCGTGAGGAACACGGTGATCGGCCAGCCCCGCAGCCCGGCCAGCCGTTCGACGGACGCCTGGTATTGCTGCGCGACATCGGGTCGCTCGTCGCGATCCACACGAATCGGCACGAACAGCGAGTTGATGAGCGCGCCGATCTCCGGATCGGTGTAGATCGCGCGGTCGGTCTCGGCGCACCAGCGGCACGCATCGCTGCCGATGTACAGGAGGATGGGGCGGTCGAGCTTCGCGGCGAGCGCGAAGGCATCGCGTCCCCACGGTTGCCAGCGAACCGGTTGACGCGCCGCACGCGCGAGGTAACTCGTTCCCGTCTGGGCCATGCGATTGATGAACGGCCCGCGCTCCCCGATGCACGCCGCCGCGGGGAGAACGGCGGCGCAGCAAACGATGCGGGAAAAACGGGTGTGCATGCGGCTGCGCACGCGGGAAATACCCCGTCGCCTACCCGAGCGTGCCGCTATATTGCCGGCATGACCACGGTGATCATCACCCCTAAGTCGAACGGCCCCCTCATTATCGACGGCCCAGTGCGGATTGTGACTCCTGACGGTAAGGAATTGACCCCCCCACCCCGGAAAGACGGCAAACCAGCGGAAGTCGTTGTGCTGTGCAGATGTGGGGGCTCGGCGACAAAACCGTTTTGTGATGGAACGCACAAACGTAATGGGTTTCAGGACGGCCAGGGTACCCCTGGCTGAGCACGACCTTATTATGTTGTCTGGCGCTTGCAGCTTCCCGTTCCCCCTGTACCCCGTGCCCCTGAACTGGAGGAGCGACCGACAATGGCAAAGGCAAAGAGCACGATGGCCGCAGATGAGGGCTACTGCGTGAAGTGTAAGGCGAAGCGGAAGATCTCGAACGCCCAGCAGGTGAAGATGGCCAACGGCCGCCCCGCGCTCAAAGGTGTCTGTCCGGTATGCGGGACGGGAATGTTCAAGATTCTGCCGCCCAACGCCGCCAAGTAACCGCCCGCTCCATCCGATTCATCCGCACGCCCCCGGCGCTTCAAACCCGGGGGCGTGCTTTTTTATAGCGGATCGTGTAGCAGGCTGCCCCCACCTCACGACAGTAATACGCGAGGATCTCGAGCTTGGTGAGCTCGCCGGCGGCCGTGCGGATCGCATAGACGTGATGTTTGGACGTCAGCAGGTGCGACCACATGCTGTACTCATACCACTTTCCGAAGCCGGCATTCGTGGTGTCGCCGCTGAAGCTTGTTGCGACGTACCCATCCCGGGGCAGGTCCGCGACTGAATCGAAGGTCACGGGACCGAGGTCCATGGCTCCGGCGCCCAGCGCGGTGATGACGTGATTGCGGCGAAAGCCGATGTCGCCCCACCAGCGCCACTGATCCCCACGCGACGCGTCGAGTGTGAACGTGCCATCGGCATGCGGCCCGATTTCATAGGCCGGAAACTCGGGCTTGGTGAAGGCACCGATCAACAAGGACGCAACCAGCAAGAGGAACGCGACCGCCAGCGCCCACACCAGGAGCGGAGCCTTCAAGCCTCCGCCATGAACGGGTACCACGGGTCGCGCGGCGGCACGAAGTTCTCCTTGACCGTGCGGGCGCTGGTCCACCGGATCAAGTTGAGCAGGCTGCCCGCTTTGTCGTTGGTGCCGCTCGCACGTCCGCCCCCGAAGGGCTGCTGCCCCACCACCGCCCCGGTCGGCTTGTCGTTTTTGTAGAAGTTGCCGGCGGCGTACCGGAGCGCTGCATCGGCCTCGGCCAGCGCCGCGCGGTCCTGCGCAAAGACACCGCCGGTGAGCGCGTAGGGTGATGTGCGGTCGACAAGCGCCAGCGTTTCCTTCCACTGTTTGTCCGGATAGACGTACAGTGACAGCACGGGCCCAAAGATCTCCTCGCACATGGTGCGGTACATCGGATCCTCGACCTGGAGCAGCGTCGGATGCACGAAGTAGCCATCGGAATCGTCGCACTCGCCGCCGAACAGGATCTTGACCTTCGGGTCGCGTTTCGCCTGCTCGATGTACTGCTTGATTTTGTCGAACGCCTTCCGGTCGATCACGGCGCCCATGAAGTTGCGGAAGTCTGCCGGGTCACCCACGCGCGCCTCGGCGAGCCGGCCGAGCACGCGCTCGCGCAGCTGGGGCCAGAGCGACTCCGGCACATAGGCGCGCGACGCGGCGCTGCATTTCTGACCCTGGTACTCGTAGGCGCCGCGCACGATGGCCGTGGCGAGCGCATCCACGTCGGCGCTCGCGTGCGCGAGGATGAAGTCCTTGCCGCCCGTCTCGCCGACGAGTCGCGGATAGTCCGCGTAGCCGGTGAGGTTGGTCGCGACCTGTTTCCAGAGCGTCTGGAAGACTTCGGTGGACCCCGTGAAATGGATTCCGCCCAGGTGCCGGTCGGCCAGCAGTCGCTCGCTGATGACCGTCGCGGGACCGGGCACGAAGTTGACCACTCCGGGCGGCAGCCCCGCCTCCTGCAACAGCCGCAAGATGAGGTAGTTCGAGTAGGACGCCGTCGCCGCCGGTTTCCAGACAACGGTGCACCCCATGAGGGCCGGCGACGTCGACAGGTTGCCGCCAATCGCGGTGAAGTTGAACGGAGTAATGGCGTAGACGAATCCTTCGAGCCCACGGTACTCCATCGCATTCCAGATCGCCCCACCTGGCGGCGACAGCGGCTGCTCGGCGTGGATTCGCTCGGCGTAGTGAGCATTGAAGCGCCAGAAGTCGATCAGCTCGCACGCCGCATCGATCTCCGCCTGGAACGCCGTCTTGCTCTGGCCGAGCATGGTCGCGGCGTTGAGCATGGCGCGCCACCGCGTCGCGAGCAGATCGGCCGCCTTGAGGAAGACGGCCGCGCGATCGCCGAGGCTCCAGGTCGACCAGTCGCGCCACGCTTCACGGGCCGCCTTGACTGCCGCCGTGACTTCTTCCGGGCCGGCCTGATGCACTTTCGCGAGCACGTGCCGGTGACAGTGCGGCATCACGGCATCGACGGTCTTGCCGGTGCGGATTTCCTTACCGCCGATGACGACGGGAATCTCGATCTGGCGGCCGCTGAGGTCCTTGATGGCTTGTTTCAGCTCGGTGCGCTCGCGTGAGCCTGGCGCGTACGCGAGGACCGGCTCGTTGACCGGGGCGGGAATCTTGGCTGTGTTCATGCCGGGAAATGTAACCGGGGAACCCGCGCATGTTCTGGAGGTGACATGACGATCGATCCTCGCACCAGAATCGGCCACGTTCACCTGACGGTGAGCGACCTGGATCGCGCGCTGAGCTTTTACCGCGACGTGCTCGGCTTCGAGGTCACGTCTCGATACGGCAAAGACGCGGTCTTCTTGTCAGCCGGCGGCTACCACCATCACATCGGCCTCAACACGTGGGCTGGCCACGGTGCACCGCAGCCGCCCCCGGGGACCACCGGACTGTACCACTTCGCGATTCTCTTTGCCGACCGTGCCGCCCTTGCCGCCGCCGTGCGCAACGTTCTCGAGCATGGCGTGGCACTGGAAGGCGCATCGGATCATGGCGTGAGCGAAGCAGTCTATCTGCGGGATCCCGACGGCAACGGCATCGAGCTGTATCACGACCGGCCTGAAAGCGAATGGCCGCGCGGTCCCGATGGCAGTATCCGGATGCACACGCGGCCACTCGATCTTCAAGCGCTTCTGGCTTAACTCCGGCGGTCCGCCTCCCGCTGCGGGGGCAGCGGCAACACGATGGTCAGCGTGGTTGTGTCGCCCGACGGCGAGTCGACGGTGACGGTGCCGTTGAACGCGTTCTCCGCCACGGCGCGCACCTTCGCGAGGTCGGCGAGCGCGCGGCCGCCCCGGACGACGAGCTGGAGCTCCTGCCCTTTTTGCTCCAGCACAACGCGAACCGGCGCCGGCTGGCCCGTATTCGTTTCGGCGGCGTTGCGCACGATGCCGACGAGCAAGTCGAACAGCGCATTCGAATCGCCCCTCACGTACGTCGTTTCGAGCGCCGTCGTAAAATCGAGATCGACGCCACGATCGCGCAGTAAGCGACGCTCCAGGGTCAGACAGGAGCGTACCACACGCACCGCGTCGAACCGCGCTCCGCCGCCACGGGCAGTCAGCATGCCGGCGCGCGCGCCCTCGCGCATCGCGCGCAGCAGCTCCGCCGTGCGGTCGACGTCTTCGAGCACCTGACCGAGATCGTCGAGTAGCGCCAGGCGGCGATCCGCGGCAAGGTCGACCCAACGCCCGATCGATTCCATCGAGAGCTGCAGTCCGGCGCGAGCGGCGGTCAGTGGATTGCTTGCCTGATGGATCTGCATCCCGGGTGACGCGGCAGTGCTGTCCTGTGACTGTGCGGGCGCGATCAGTCCCAGGGCGAGACCCGCCAGCTCGAGCGCCAGTCGCTCACGGCTGCGCCGCTCGCGGCCACCGGGCGGCGGAGCGGGAGGACGGGATCGGACGGGAGCGATGACCCAGGCGTCGGCCGTGGAACCAGGCGCGGTGACCCACCGAGAGCCGACGGGAACCGGGATGCTCCAGCGCTGCAGGATCGCGCCCAGATCGAAGCCGGGAGGACGAGCACCAACATCGGTACCGCTGCTCGCGCGAGGCACGGCTTGGCGAGGCCCGATGATCTCCCACAGAACGACCGGGCGTCCCACGACGGCGCTTGCCTGGCGCAGCACCTCACCCTCGTCCCCGCGAAACACTGCAGCGCTCAACATGTCCTCCATCGGCAACCCGCTGCATATCAGGTGCCGCGTGGGGCTGGGGGGCTTGGCGGGCGCACCCGTAGAAATGGCGCCCCCTTGCAGCCCCGTCAAGCGGACGATAGCGTGGGCCCCATGACGACGCCTCCTGGTTTTCCCTCACGCCCGTCCGTCGGCCGGTCGTCTTTCGCTGTCGCGATGAAGGATTACACGTTCATCCGCCCGGGGATCGCGGTGACCATCAGTGCGGTCACCCTCGCCCTCAGCCTCGTAATCGGGTTGTGGCTGATCTTCTCCCTGAACGAGGCCGCCCAAACGGTGGCCCGCGGCGCCCGGACCTCCGCGACCTTGCATCGGTACAACGCGGGACTTGAGGTGTGGCGCCAGATGGCGACCGGTACCGATCCGCGGTTCCAGCGCGTCGAGGCGGTCGCCCAGCGGGACAGCCTGGGACGGCAGCTCCGCGTCGAGCTGGCCGACCTCGGCAACACGATGGAGGACGATGAGGATCGCCAGCGGGTCCAGACGATCCTGGGCGGCCTGACGAGCACCGGCACGGGCGCCGGCACCGACGCCCGGCAGGCCATGATCGTGCTCCTCGCCAAGCAGGATGCGGCGATGTTCCACGCCGCGCAGACCTCGCAGCGGGCGGTCCTGCTGTCGGCCGTGCTCCTTGCCCTCACGATCATCGCCGCGGGCATGCTGATCGTCCCAATGGCGTGGCTCTACGTGCGGTACAAGCGGGGCGCGGCCATCGAAGTGAAGGTGTAATGGCCAAGGCCCCCCCCACCGCGCGGCGGTCGCCCCCGACGACCATCGAGAGTTCGCGCGACCGCGAGCGGCTCCGCACCGTCGTATTCCCGGAGCACTCCGACCTCGCCGCCGCCGTCGCCGAACGGATCATCGAGGTCATTCAACGCGAGACGCGTGCCAAGGGCCGCGCAGTACTCGGTCTCGCAACGGGGAGCACGCCCCTCGGGGTCTATGAAGAGTTGATCCGCCGCCACCAGGCTGGCGACGTCGATTTCTCGCACGTCATCACGTTCAATCTCGACGAGTACTACCCGATGACGCCCGACAGTCCCCACAGCTATCAGCGATACATGTGGGAGAACTTTTTCGAGCACGTGAACATCGCGAAGGAGAACGTTCACATCCCCGAGGGCGTGACCCCTCGCGAGCGCGTCACGGAAGCGTGCGCCGCGTACGAGCAGGCGATTCGCGCGGCCGGCGGCATCGATTTCCAACTGCTCGGCATCGGCAAGACGGGCCACGTCGGATTCAACGAGCCGGGCTCCGACGCGACGTCGCGCACCCGCATCGTCACGCTCGACACGCTGACCCGCAAGGACGCGGCGGCTGATTTCTTCGGCGTCGAGAACGTGCCCCGCGAAGCGATCACGATGGGCGTCGCCACGATTCTCGACGCCAAAGAGATCGCGCTGCTCGCGACCGGTGAGCACAAGGCCGGGATCGTGGCGCGCGCCGTCGAAGGCGAGATCTCGACCGACGTGGCAGCGACCTTCCTGCAGCGCCACCAGAGCGTCACGGTCTATCTCGATCTCCCCGCCGCCGCCGAGCTCACGCGGATCAAGACGCCATGGATTCTCGAGGGCATCGAGTGGACGCCCGCCATGGTCGAGCGCTCGGTCGTCTGGCTCGCGGACAAGAGCGGCAAGGCGGTGCTCAAGCTGTCGGCGCGCGATTACGCCGAGCATCAGCTCAGCCCGCTGCTCGCGCGCGCCGGTTCGGCGGGTCCCATCAACGGCCAGGTCTTCAATCGGCTCCGCGAGAAGATTCGGGGACGCGCCAAGCTGCCCGCGCACGAGCGCGTGCTCGTGTTCTCACCCCATCCGGATGACGACGTCATCTCGATGGGCGGCATTCTGCGCAAGCTGTGGGAAAACGAAAACCAGATCGTCGTCGCGTACATGACGAGCGGGAACATCGCGGTGTTCGATCACGACGTGACCCGCCATCTCGACTTCGTCGAGCGCGCCGCCGCATCGCTTGGACTGGACCCGTCCGCGCTCCAACGCGCCCGCAGCACGGTCAGTGCAGGGATGGAGCAAAAGGCGCCGGGCGACGTCGACATCCCGGTCGTCCAGAATCTCAAGAAGTTCATTCGCGAATCGGAAGCGATTGCGGCGCTGGCGGCGGTGGGGATCCCGGCGAGTGCCGCGCGGTTCCTCGACCTGCCGTTCTACCGGACCGGCGAGGTGCGCAAGCGGCCGCTGAGTGAGGACGACATCGCGATCGTGCAGCGTCTAATCGAAGAGACGAAGCCCGATCTCGTCTTCGTCGCGGGCGATCTCTCCGATCCGCACGGCACGCACCGCACGTGCAAGGCGGCGGTTGAGCGCGCGCTCGAGCGCTACCAGGGACAGCGGCCCGAGGTGTGGCTCAACCGCCGCCTTGCACGTGAGTGGTCGCTCACGGAAGCCGATGTACTGGTGCCGCTGTCGCAGGATGAGCTGAACGCGAAAATCCTCGCCATCTTCCGCCACCAGTCCCAGAAGGACACCGCGCCGTTCCCGGGTTATGACGAGCGGGAGTTCTGGCAGCGGGTGGAGGCGCGGAATCTGGAGACCGCGGCGCGCGCCGACCGCCTCGGCCTGCCCGAGTACTACGCGATGGAAGCCTATGTAATTCAACGCGTTTAACCGTCCAGCGTTGCACCCTGCAGGGCCCGTTCATTATGTTGGGCGCCGCACCCCCCCTTCAATGGCGGAGGCCCTAGATGAGCGCTTCGACCACCAAAGCCCTGAGTCTGGCGATTGTTGCGGCCCTGTGGGCCGTCATCTCCCATTTCGGCAAGCTGCCGCTGCAGCTCTGGCCCGTTCTCGTCGGTCTCGCGTGCTTCGTGGGCGCGGGCGGCGGCGTGATGGGACTGCAGAAGTCGGTACTCGGTTCGGCGTCCGGCGTCGTGTGGGCGCTGCTCTATGCCGCCGTGTCGACCGCGCTCGGGCGGAACGATCTTCTGGACGCCCTGCTGCTCGGCGCTGCCGTCTTCGGTATGGTGTTCCAGGCGCGCGTCCCGCTGTTGTCGTACACCGCTGGTGCGTTCGTCGGCGCGGCCACCGCCATGGGTGCGCGCGCAGTCGCCATCAACGGCGGTATCCGAATCATCATCGCGCTGGCGATCGGCTGTGCCCTTGGCATCGCGGCGGAACGGATCGCGGAGATGATTGGGAAAATGCGAGTCGTGCCTTCAATGTCGAATCGGTAGACGTCGCGGTAGCGAACGCGGTGACAGGTAGGGGCGCAGCCTGCTGCGTCCCTACTTTTTTTTCGACGACTAGCGAGTCTCCCCCCCCCCCCAAAACCAAACCCGGAGCCATAAGGCGCTCCGGGTCGGCGAGGTCGGGACAAGTGGCCGTCGACACTTGCGCCACGACCTACTTTCGTGCTCTGTCCCGAATGTAGGGGAGTTTCCGTGAAGCTTTGTCAGAGAACCGTCCAGTAGACATCAGGAACTGTTGCCGGTTGACCGTCCAAGTGGGAATCTTCATTCCATGACTCGTTTCCGGGTGCGACGCGGTGCCGTGGTCGCGCTGCTGCTGGTGCTTGCGTTCGCCGTGGCGGCCGCGCTCGCCCTCCAGGCGTACCGGACGGCCGGCGATCATCGCGCCCAGGCCGATCGTGTGCTGCGGGACTACGCGCGACTCGCCGCCGCGCGGGTAGCGCTTCGAACCGCGACCGACATTTACTACGCCGTCAGTGCGCCGCTCAAAGATTTGCAGCATGCGCGCGAGGTCGCCCCGCACAAGCCGCCTCCCAAACCCCGAGATCTGCACTTCGACACGATGGAGGACGAATTCTCCATTGCGCCGTATATCCGGTTCACGTTCTGGATGGATCTGAAGACCAAGGATCTCAAGACTTCCGGGCAGGAGCTGCCACTGCCCGTCCGTAAATGGCTGATCGATACACTGCCTGCGCACGCCCGCGCCGTGTACGACACGGCGTGGAAGGCGCACGTGGGGACTGTGCTCGGCCAACCCGACGGTGACCGGCGCTATGTCGCGTACACGGTGCTCCGCGACAAAGACGGAATGCTTCGCACCGCGGTCGGCTTCGAGGCGACGCCCGCGGCGCTTACGCCACTCGTCGTGCAGGCTTTGACCGATACTCAGAAGTTCGGGCTGCTGCCGCGGCCGCTCACCCGCGGCGTGCAGTACGACTCGATGGGGTCGATCATCATCACCGATCGGTACGGCGTCGAGATCTACCGCTCCGCCGCGCAATACCAGTCCCCGTTCACCGCGCGTGATACGATCGGCACCGACATGGGAGACTTCTTCGCGCACGTCACGTTGCGCGAGTCGATGGCCGACAAGCTCATCATCGGCGGCCTGCCCCGGTCGCGCCTGCCCCTCATCCTCGGGCTGCTCGGGTTGACGGCGGCGCTGATCGGCACTGCGCTGTTCCAGCTGCGGCGCGAATCCCAGCTCACCCGGCTGCGGACCGATTTCATTTCCGGCGTCTCGCACGAGCTGCGGACGCCACTGGCGCAGATCCGCATGTTCTCCGAGACGTTGACGCTCGGGCGGGTGCGGTCCGACGAAGAGCGGCGCCGCTCCCTGGCGATCATCGACCAGGAAGCGCGCCGGCTGACGCACCTCGTCGAGAATCTGCTTCACTTCTCCCGCTCGGAGCGGCAGACCACGCACATCACGCCCGAGCCCACCGCGCTGGCGCCGCTGGTGCAGGAAGTGCTCGACGGCTTTGCGCCGCTCGCGGCCGCGCGCGGCGCCACGCTCACCGCCGCGGTGCCGGAAGATCTCGTGGTGCCCGCCGATCCCGGCGCGGTCCGCCAGATGCTGCTCAACCTGCTGGACAACGCGGTGAAGTACGGCCCCGCGGGCCAGGAAGTCCGCGTCGGGGCGACGCGCGACAACGGCATCGCGCGCCTGTGGGTGGATGACGGTGGACCGGGCATCCCGAGCGCCGACCGTGAGCGCGTCTGGGAACGGTTCTGGCGGCTCGAGCGCGATCGTGGCTCGTCGATCGCCGGCAGCGGCATCGGGCTCGCGGTGGTGCGCGAGCTGGCCGTTCTGCATCACGGACGCGCTTGGATCGACGACGCCAATCCCGCCGCCGGCGGCACCCGCGTCGTCATCGAGCTCCCCGCATGATCGCCGCGGCCCCGGGACCCAAGCGGATTCTGGTGATCGAGGACAATCCCGATCTCGCGTACGGCCTGCGCAACAATCTCGAGATCGAGGGCTACGAGGTCGAAGTCGCAAAGGACGGCACGCGCGGGCTCTCGCGGGCGAAGACCGCCCATCCCGATCTCGTGGTGCTGGACTTGATGCTGCCGGGGATGGATGGCTTCCGCGTCTTGCGCGCGCTGCGCGAGGATGGCCACGGGATGCCGGTACTGATCCTCACGGCCCGCGGTGAAGAGGCCGACAAGGTGCGTGGCCTAAGGCTGGGTGCGGATGACTACGTCACCAAGCCGTTCGGGGTTCTCGAGCTGCTCGCGCGCATCGAAGCGTTACTGCGCCGGGTCATCGCGCCGAAAAAGAACGGCGGGCCGCCGGATCCCGTGTTCGAGAAGTTCGGCGAGATCGAGGTGCTCACACCCTCCCGGACGGTATTGCGCGACGGCTCGCCCGTGTCCCTGACGCCCAAGGAATACGACCTGCTGCTCGCCCTGATCCGGCGGGACGGCGCGTGCATCACGCGCACCGAGCTGCTGACCGAGGTCTGGGGCTACAGCGCCGAGGTCATGAGCCGCACGGTCGACACGCACGTGGCCGAGCTGCGCCGCAAACTGGAGCACGATCCCGCCAACCCGAAGCACATTCTCACGGTTCGCAAAACAGGCTACCGCCTGGCGAGGTGATGATGAGTCACGCAGTCGTGCTGTTGCTCGGCGTGCTGAGCGGCGCCGCGCAACGTCCGATTACGACGCCGCGCGAGCTGCTCGCGGCGATGCATGCGCGATACGAAGGCAAGTGGTATCGGACGCTCACGTTCCTGCAGCGCAATACCGAGCATCATCCCGACGGCACGGTCGAGCATTCGACCTGGCGCGAATGGCTGCAGGCGCCGGGTAAGCTGCGCATCGAGTTCCAGCCGGCGGACTCGGGGAATGGCGTGCTGTTCGCGAACGACTCGATCTTTTCGTTCCGACACGACTCGCTGCTTGGCTCACGGCCCTTCGTGCATCCGCTGCTCGTGCTGGGGTTCGACGTTTATGCGCAGCCGGTCGAGCGGGTCGTCGCGCAGCTGCAGCAGCCCCCACGCGTGTTCGACTTGTCGGTGCTGAGCGAGGGCACCTGGGACGGACGGCCGGTCTGGATCGTGGGAGCGAAGGCGGGTGATCAGCATACGCGGCAGTTCTGGGTCGACAAGGAGCGTCTCGTGTTCGTCAGGATGCTGGAACCCGCACCGCGCGATACGGCAAAAACCGCTGACACCCGCTTCAACAAGTATTCCGCGATGGGGGGCGGCTGGGTGTCTGCAGAAGTGGAGTTTCTCGTGGGTGGCCAGCAGCAGTTCCTGGAGCAGTATGACGAGATCCAGACGAACGTCGCGCTGAGGCCCGGCCTGTGGGACCAGCGACAGTGGAAGGCGGCGCGCGGCGGCCGGTGAGCGCCAGTAAAGCGGACGCGCTGCGCGGGCTCCATGTCGAGGGGCCGATGCTCGTGCTGCCCAATGCGTGGGACGCCGGCAGTGCACGGATCTTCGTGGAGGCCGGCTTCGCCGCGCTCGCGACGACCAGTGCGGGGATCGCCTTCAGCCTGGGATACCCGGACGGCGAGCGCATCAGTCGCGACGAGATGCTGGCGGCTGTCGCCCGGATTACGCGACGGATCAGCGTTCCCATTACCGCAGATATGGAAGCCGGCTACGGCCAGACGCCCGGCGCCGTCGCCGAGACGGTCCGCCGCGTCATCGACGCCGGCGCGGTCGGGATGAACCTCGAAGATCGGATAGAAGAGAAGCACTTGATCGACTTCTCGCTCGCGGTCGAGCGGGTGCGAGCCGCTCGTCGCGCCGCTGACTCGACTGGGGTGCGTCTCGTGCTGAACGCGAGAACTGATGCGTTCGAAGCCCCGGAGCTCCCTCGAGACAAGCGCCTCGCTGAGGCGGTGCGTCGCGGGAACGCGTTTCGTGAGGCCGGTGCGGATTCGGTGTTCGTGCCCTTTGTTGGCGACCGCGGCACGATCGAGCAGGTGGTGCAGCAGATCCGCGCGCCAGTGAACATCCTCGGCACACCCAACGCGCCGACGCTCAAGGAGCTGGCCGCGCTCGGCGTGCGTCGCGTGACGTTCGGCTCGGCGCCGATGCGCGCGACACTCGGCTTGGTGCGCCGGATGGCGCGCGAATGGAAGGAGAAGGGCACGTACGGGACACTGGAGGCGTACGGGATTCCGTTCGCCGATCTACAGAAGCTGTTCGCCTAGTTCAACTCGACGTGCAGGTGATCGGCGGTGCCGACGTGCCGCCGGGTATCGAATCCCATCAGCCAGAAGTAGAGCTGGATGCCGCGGTTCTTGATGAAGCCGCGCCGTGTGGTCCGCAGGTCGACCGCATGAATCCAGCCATCCTTTTGCTTGTAATGGCGAGTGCGACTGTTGGCCGGCAGGCCCATCTTGCCGTAGTCCTCCGGGACGCGGCCCGTATCGGTGATCAGGATATCGCGATCCACGAGAATGGCCGTGGAGAGGGCGAGGCGCAGGAGCGGATGCACCGAGCGGTAATACGCGCGCACCGGCGCCGATTTGGCGTTCACGCTCGCGAGATAGAGTAACGAATAGCCGCAGTAGAAGAGGACGAGCGGGAGCGCGACCCATTTTGCCAGCGGCATCACCAGCGCTCGACCGCCGCGCACTCCCCGGCGCATGAACTTCCGAGCGATCCAGACGGCATACACGGTGATCACCCCGCCCGTCAGAATGGCTGCGGTGAGGAGGGACAGCCACACCGGTGTGCCGCCGTGCTCGTAGAAGAACACCGCGCCACGCACCAAAACCGCAAACGGCAAGGCAATGATCAGGGCGAGCTTCAGCACGGCGCCCAGGGTCGCGCCGCCGAGCGCGCGCCATTCAGCGGCATTGGCGGGAGCGGCTTGCCGCACCTTCTTGCGCCACTTCCGTTTCCATTCCTTTTTCGCTTCGCGCTTGAGCCGCTCGAGCTTTACGGCGATCCCATCCATATCGAGAAATCTACGGGCGTCCGGTGTGCAAGGCGACAGAGGAAGCACGTCCCTTGAGGCATCCTCCACCGGAGCCTCCCCGTGAGATCGCTTTTCGTGCTGGTCCTCGCCGCCACTCTCCTCGGCTGCAGGGAACGGAAGCAAGCGGCCTCCCGCTCTGCGGATTCCATCGCAGCGGGGGAACGCCGACGCATCGGCTACGACAAGAACGGGCGCCCATCACCCGTCGCTCTCAGCGCGGTCGTCGTCACCGAGGCGGACCCCCTTCCTCCGATCGCCGCGGTGGACGTATCCAACATGGCCATCCGGACCGCCGATGTATCCATCGAGGTCGATTCGCTCGAGCCGGCGGTGGCCAGCGTGCGACAGATGGCGACGCAGTTCGGTGGATACATCGCGAGCACCGACATCAGCACCGGCAAGGCGCAACTGCGGAACGCCCGGTTGGAGGTGAAGATCCCCGCCCAGCGCTTCGAGGAAAGCCTGTCCGGACTCGCGCCCATCGGAAAGCTCGAGAACGTGACCGTGGAGGCGGAAGATGTGGGCGAGCAATTCGTGGATGTCTCGGCGCGCATGGACAACTCACGGCGCCTCGAGCGGCGGCTAATCGACCTGCTCGCCACGCGCACCGGCAAGCTCAAGGATGTATTGGACGTCGAGCGCGAGCTCGCCCGCGTGCGCGAGGAAATCGACCGTTACGAGGGCCGGATCCGCTATCTCAAGGCCCACGCCGCGATGAGCACGCTGAGCGTTTACGTACACGAGCCTGTGCCCATCATCGTCAGTGTGGGCCGGAGTCCAGTCAGCGAAGCCTTCCGGCAGGCGTGGCGCAACTTTGTTCTGCTGCTCTCGTTTGCGGTGCAGTCGTTGGGTGTCGTGATCCCGCTGGCTGTGCTTGCGTTCGCCGCATGGTATGTCGTCCGGCGGTCGCGGCGTGTAATCAATCAGGGAGCTGCATGAACATGCGGCTCTTGCAGCCTTTCGTAACGTGGGCAGATTCGGGATCCACCTCTCGCGGGGATCTCCGACATGCGCCGCTCGACCGTTCGCCTCCTGTCGCTCGCTCTCTTCACAGTCCTCGGTTGCTCAGACCACAACTCCACGGCGCCGCCCGCTGGGAGACCCTCGTTCGCAGCCGGCGGCCAGGGGAACGGCAACGGCAAGACGTCGCTCGACCTGATCGAGGACGATTACACCAACGGGTTGCTCGATAAGAACAACGTCAACCGCTATCGCGAGTACGCGGTAGACGCGACCGATCTCCTGCCTGCCAAGTACAAGTCAACGGTCATCGGCAAGGATGCGACCTATTCGATGATACAAATGGCACTGGACTGGGACGGCCTGTCGGCCAGCACCAAACAGGAAATCGTCGACCTTCGAGGCAACGGGTTCGGTGAGCTCAAGAACACCGTCACGACGCAACATTTTGTCCTGCACTTCACAACACAGGGGCATCATGCGGTCCCCGCCCAGGATCTCGATGGAAACGGGATCTCGGATTTCATGGATGTCGCGGCACAGAGCTGGGAGTTCGTCTGGAACCGCGAGATCAACCAGCTCGGCTATCCGGCGCCGAAAGGCACCCCGGCGCAACGCTTCCACGTCTACTACCGCCAGCTCCCCTACTACGGCTATACGGTGCCCGAGAACATCGGGCCGTGTCCCGGCATCAGCGGTGGGTCCTTCCCGTGCGCCACCGCATCCGGTTGGATCGTGGTGAACAGCAGCTTCTACGGCGGCTTCCCTCCGAATGACGAGGATGTGACGGGAAACGAAGTCATTCGGAGCGGTGCCCTGAAAGTCACCCAGGCGCATGAGTTCATGCACGCCAGCCAGTTCAACATCAACGTGCTGCAATCCGGGTGGCTGTTCGAGTCGCACGCCACCTGGGCGGAAGATGCCGTCTACGACGGCTTGAACGACTGGCGTTGGTACATCAACCGCTTCCTTGCAACGCCCGACCTGCCAATCTTCAGCAGGTACGTGTATGGGTCAGCTTTCTACCAGAACTGGTTGAGCGAAACGTACGGCGTCGATGTCACGCGTCAGATCTGGCTGGCCGCCCGCACGCGCTCTACTCCTGACGCGGTCCGCGACGTCGCGTTCGGCGGTTCGTGGGAGGGCATGAAGGACTTCGCGCCGGCTGAATACACCCTGGGGATCTCGGATTTCACGCGCGACGGCCCGAGCGTGATTCCCATCCCGCGCAATGTCATCCGCGCCACTCACTCGACCTATCCCGTGGCGGTGGACGTTCCAGTGTCGAAGGGCAGCGTCGTGACCCGCGCTCCCTGGGGTCTTGGCGCGAACTTCGTGGAGTTCGTCCCGGGCCCGAGCGGGCCCCTGACGATCAGTTTCGACGGAGCTGACGGGTTCGCTTGGCGGGCTTTCGCCATTGTGACGGACGCCAAGGGCCGCTCCTCGACGCTACCGATCTCCTTGGACAACGGATCGGCCGGCTCGATAACGGTACCGGGATTCGGCAGCCGGGCAACCCAGGTCACTCTGGTCTCCACCATCGCCGACCGGCCCGGAAACGAAGTACCGTATGCGTACCGCGCGACGATTGGTCCGTAACTTGGGAATTCCCGGGCCAGCAATGCTCGGTCGGCAGCGGACAGCGTGAATGGAGCATAAATTGCGAACAATGGTATCAAATCGCGGTAAGCACTCCAGGAGGAGTCATGGCTTCACGCGCAGAGCGCTTCAAGCAGGCGGCAGTCAAAGCAGCCAGGACAGCCAGGAAGTGGGCACAGAATGCTGCCCGCGAGGCAGACCGGTTGCTGAAGGAAGCGCAAAAACGCGCTAAGACCGACGAGCGGCAGCGGCGTATCAAGGCGGCGTTGCGCCGGACCGGACAGGTGCTGAAGGCCGCGGGCCGTGCAGCCATCGTCGCAGGAGTCGCGGCCGGCATTGCCTCGGCGCGGGCCGAGAACCGCAAACTCAAAAAGAAAAAGCGCTAGTCGTCCACACCACTGAGCTGCAAGACTCTTTTCCACTGGGGCGCCGTCACGGGACTGACTGACAGGCGCCCCTGTCGTACAATCGGCAGATCCGCAAACGTCTTGTCCGCCTTGATCTGCGCCAGCGTCACCGGCCGCGGCAAGCGACGATGCGCCTTGAGATCGATCACGACGAGCTTCTCGTCACCCTTCTTGGGGTCCGGGTAGGGCGCCGACACGACGGTTGCCCACCCGACCACGGCTTTCTGGTCCCCCGTGTGGTACACGAGCACCTGGTCGCCCGGGTGCATCGCCCTGAGGTTCCTCAGCGCCACGGGGTTCTTGACGCCGTCCCACACCGCCGTTTGTTCGCGCTCGAGATCGTCGTAGCCGTACGTCGAGGGTTCGGATTTCACCAACCAGTAGTTCGTCATTTTTAAATCCGCGCCGTCCATTGTTGGACCGTTTCCGCCAGTTCGTTCATCACGTCCCCCTCAGTCTTCCCCGTTCGTTTCGGCACCTTGAACGAATGGTCGCCCTCTTCGATCAGATGCAGCGTCGCCCGATCGCCCAAGCCCTTCACGACCTCCTGCAGCAGATCGATTTGGGCAAATTCGTCGCGCGTCCCCTGAACAAATAGCATCGGCACGTCAACAGACGTTAAATGCTCGGCGCGCGCGGTGCCTGGCCGGCCGGGCGCATGCAACGGAAATCCAAGGAAGACCAGTCCGCGGACACCCGGGAGCGGCTCGCGCGCTTGTGCCTGTGACGTCATCCGCCCGCCAAACGACTTCCCACCGGCGATGAGCGGCAATTCCGGCGCGCGATGCGCTGCCACGACAACGGCAGCACGCACGGCAGCCTCAGCAACCCCGGGCGAATCTGGCCGGTTCTTCCCGGCCTGCATGTACGGAAACTCGTAACGGTAGGTCGCGATGCCGCGCCCCGCGAAGCCGTCCGCCGCTTGCGCGAGAAAATGGTGTCGCATCCCCGCCCCTGCCCCGTGCGCGAGTACGTACAGCAGGCGGGCATCGTGTGGTCGAACCAGCAAGCCGTCGTCAGTCTTCCCCAATGCGCTCATTGAGCCGCTCCAGCACGTGGACCAAGTCGGGCTTGGTCTCGAGGACCGTTAACACCGGATCGTGTCCCAGCTTCTGCATCCGCTTCAACGCGTTAGTGATCGTGAAGTTGCTGTTGCGCAGCTTGGCGTTCACTTCGTCCCACTCGATCGGCATCGAGACCGGCGCGCCAGGGGAGGGTCGCACGCTGTAGGGCGCGACCATCAGCTGGCCGGCGCGGTTCTGGAAGGCGTCCACGTAGACCTTACCCTCCCGTTTGCTGATCGTGCGCGCCGTCGTCGCGATGTCGGAGTGTTGATCGGTCACGAGCCGCGCGAACAACATCGCGAGCTGCAGGCACTGTGCGTACGTCAGCTGCTTGCCCAGCGGCAGCATGATGTGCAGCCCGGTCTTTCCCGTCGTCTTGATGAAGGCCGGCATTTCGACTTGCTCGCACAGTGTGCGCATCGTCCTGGCGAGCGTGATGACGTGCTCGAACGGTGCGTCTTTCGGATCGAGATCGATCAGACACCAGTCGGGCTTGGTGAGATCGTCGATGCGGCTCATCCACATGTGCAGCGGAATCGTGCCGAGGTTCACGAGGTAGACCAGCGTCTCGACGTCGCCACACACGAAGTATTGAATGTCGCGCTGCGTGTCTTCGCTCCAGATCGGAATCGTCTGGATCCAGTCGGGTACGAAGCCGGGTGCGTCTTTCTGATAGAAGGACTTCCCGTTGATGCCGTCCGGATAGCGCGTGAGCACCACGGGACGGTCCTTGAGATAAGGCAACAACCAAGGGGAAATCGATCTGTAGTACTCGATCAGGTCGCCCTTCGTGTACTTCTCGTCGGGCCAGAACACCTTGTCGAGGTTGGAGAACTTGACCTCTCGGGGAGAAGGGACGGGGGACGGGGGACGGGCGGATCCCGCCTCGGGTTCACCCGTCCCGCGTCCCTCCTCCCCCGTCCCCGGCATTCCAACATCTTCCGGCTTCTTATCATCTCGAAAACGCAAGAAGACGGATTGGCGCAAGAGTCCGTCTTTCGTGATCTCCTTATATCGCACGTCGCACACGAGCTTCGGCTCGACCCAAATGTGATCGGGGCCTTTGGGCAATGCGCCGTGCTCCGGCGGCTCGCAGGGCGGCGTCGTACGGACGAGTCCCTGGAGCGTCGCGCTGATCTCGTCCAACTGGTCACCGCTGAATCCGGATCCCGCTCGACCGCAATAGATCAGCTTGCCGTCCTTCCGGGCGCCGACATGCAGCGACCCGAAGCCGCCGCGCGCGCCCTTGGGTCTTGTGAAGCCGACCACCACGAAGTCGTCGATCCGGTCGGCGCGAATCTTGAGCCAGTCTCCCGAGCGGCCGCTGCGATACGGGCTGTCCGCCTTCTTTGCCATGATGCCTTCGAGACCCAGCTTCACGACCTGCTCGTACAACGCCTCACCGCTCTTCGGGAAGTGCTCAGAGTACCGCAACGGGCCGGTCTGCGGCAGGACCTTGTGGAGAATCTCTTTGCGTTTGACGAGGGGAAGTTTGCGCAGGTCATAGCCGGCGAACGCGAGGAGATCGAATACATAGAGCGTTGCCGGGGATTCGATGGCGGCGCGCCTGGCTTCGCGCGCGCCCAGCTTCGCTCGCGTCTGGAGCTTGTTGAAGCTCGGATGACCGGACTCGTTGAGCACCACCAGCTCGCCGTCCAGGATCACGCCCTCGAACGGAAGCGCTTTCACCGCGCGCGCGATCTCCGGAAATGACTCCGTGTAGTCGAGGCCCTTGCGCGAATACAGCATCGGCTCGCCGTCCTGACAGGCGGCGCGCATCCGGTAGCCGTCGAGTTTCACCTCGAACAGCCAACCATCCTTCGTAAACGGCTCCTCACGAGTCTCCGCCAGCATCAGCTCGGTGTCTTCCATACGCAACGCCCGCTTCGGCGCGCCGAGCTTTTCCAACTCTTTCTTGATCGGCTCGGCGCGCTGTTTCGCGTTTTGCAGCTCGTCGTTGGTCAGCCCCGAGAGCACCGACTCGTTCGAGTACGGCTCCGTCGAGACATGCTCGTCACGCTCTTTGATCAGCAGCCATTCCTTCTCGGTCTTCTTGAGCTTGATCAGCGTCCAGCGGCCGTGAAGCTTGTAGCCCTTCAGCTCGAAGAGGAGCTTTCCTTTTTCGAATCCTTCGCGCACGTCCTCGAGCGGAACCCAGAGCCCCCGATCCCAGACGATGACGGTTCCGGCGCCGTAGTTCCCTTCCGGAATGACGCCCTCGAAATCGCCGTACTCGAGTGGGTGGTCCTCGACCTTGACGGCGAGGCGTTTGTCGGCGGGGTTGGCTGAGGGGCCCTTTGGAACGGCCCACGACTTGAGCACGCCATCCATTTCGAGCCGCAGGTCCCAATGGAGGCGGGTGGCGTCATGCATGTGAACGATGAGCAGGCCGCGTTCTTTCGGCCCCGGCTTTGGGACGAGCCCCCCTGGCTCGGGGGTCTGATCGAACGCGCGCTTCGCGCGATAAGTGCTGAGCGCATCGCCCTCTTCCGGGCGGGTCTTCCGACGGGTAGGCATCAGCGCGTATCATACTTCGATATGGCCGCCCATTCCATCGGTTCCGCCACGGTCTCGTTTGGCCTCGTGTCCGTGCCCGTGCAGCTGTACGCTGCCGGCGAGTCGAAGGCCGCGATTTCGTTCAACTGGCTCCATAAGACGGACGGGGCCCGCCTCAAGCAGCAGTACGTCTGCTCCAAAGACGGCGACAAAGTCGAACGGGTCGACATGATCAAGGGCTACGAATTCCAGAAGGGGCAGTACGTCACCTTCACGCCGGACGAATTGAAGGCGCTCGAAGAACGCGCCACCGGCGCGATCGATATCGTGGAATTCCTGCCCGCCGAGCAGGTGGACCGCATCTATCTCGACCGGACGTACTTCCTCGGCCCCGACAAGGGCGGCGAGCGGTCGTACAAGCTGCTCGCGGAGGCGCTCAAAAAGACCAACCGCGTCGCGATCGGGCAGTACGCAGCGCGCGGCAAGCAGTACCTGATCATGGTGCGGCCGCTGGAAGGTGGCCTGGCGATGGAACAGCTCCGCTACGCCGACGAAATCCGCAAGATCGGCGAGGTGCCGATCCCCAAGAGTGAGGTAAAGAAGCCGGAGTTGGACCTCGCCATCAAGATCATCGAGCAGGGGTCGACGGAGGAATTCCAGCCGGCGAAATACAAGGACAACGTGCGCGACCGCATGATGGAGCAGATCGAGGGCAAGGTGAAAGGCAAGCAGATCACCGAGGAGCCGGAAGAGGCGCCGAAGACGAGGGTGCTCGACCTGATGCAGGCGCTCAAGCAGAGCCTGGGGGCGGAGAAGTCGGAGGCGAAGGCGGTCGCCAAGCCCGCCAAGCGCAAAAAAGTCGCGGGAGGGCGCTGACGCATTATCTTGGGGCGACCTTCACCCGAGGGGATCGCCCCGTGCAGGACACCTACACCACGAACGGGCCGGGCCTGGTGTTCTGGGTTATTTGCATCGGATTTGTCGTCATCCAAATCGCCGCAATGTGGAAGACGTTCGAAAAAGCCGGTAAGCCTGGTTGGGCATCGATCATCCCGATTTACAATGGCATTGTCATGCTGCAGATCGCCGGGCGGCCGGTATGGTGGTTCTTCCTCTACCTCATACCGCTCGTCAACATCATCATCGCCTTCATCGTGATGATCGACTTCGCCGAGAGCTTCGGGAAGGGCGTTGGCTTTGCGCTGGGGCTCATCTTCCTGCCGATCATCTTCTTTCCGATTCTGGCGTGGGGAGATGCGCAGTATCAGGGTCCGCGGACGGGGCCAGCGATGTGAGCTGAGCCGCGAGCTTTGGACCGATGCCCTGCTCCTCGTGTTTGAAGAACACAAAGGCGTCGGTCCAGCCCGCCCCGACCTCCTGCAGCTTCCGCAGCCAGTCCCGCAGCTCGTCCTCGGAGTAGCCCACATCTCGGAGCCGCACGTAGCCGAAGTCGGCGGTGGCAATGGCCGGCGTGGTCCCCTCCTCTGTATCCGCTATGCACAATGCCGTGTTGGTGCTGCGCAGCAGCTCGTAGACGTCATCTGACCACCACGAAGCGTGACGGAACTCACATGCTGCGCGGACATCCGACGGAAATTGTGTAAGGAGCCCCCCCAGTCGTTCGACGTCTTTCTTAAAATTGGGGGGTAACTGGAATAGTACAGAACCCAGTTTGGCGTTAAGCTTGCGAACTATATCACAGAAGTATCGCAGCGGTTCATCAATGTTTCGCAGGCGCGCGAAGTGCGTAATGCGTTGCGGCGCCTTCAGCACAAAGGTGAATGTCGCCGGCGTCGCGGCATCCCAACCGGCGATCGTTTTGGCGCTGGGCATGCGATAAAACGTGTAATTGATCTCGACCGTGCTCAACTGTTGAGCGTAGTACTCGAGCCACTTCGCGCTCGCGAGCTTGGCCGGATAAAAGCTTCCCTTCCATTCGGGGAAGTTGTAACCAGACGTACCGACGTGCAGTCGCAAGGGCGGCATCGGGTCAAACCTAGTTCCACCATTCTCGATAGGGGAGTACGTCGTATGAAGATGCTCAAGTACACATCCGTTGCCCTCGCGTTCGCGTTCGCCGCCTGCGGAACCTCGGCCGAAACCGAACGCAAGCTGGCAGAGCTGGAGACGGCCAATGCGCAGAAGGACAGCCTGATGCAGGAAGTGGCCATCAGCTCACGTCTCATCAGCGACGTCAATGCCGAGCTCGCCAAAGCAAAGATCCGTAACAACCGCTTGCACGTCTCGAGCGAGAGCCCGATCACTGCGTCCAACGACACCCTGATGGCCAAGCTGCGGTATGTCGTGACGCGCGTCCGGGAAACCGAGAGCGCGCTGAACGAGAGCCGCCAGCGGATCAAGAGCCTCACCTCGCTGTCGGACAGCCTGCGCGCGACGCTCGACTCGACCGTCGGCAACCTGCAGTCGGTGATCGCGTCGCAGAAGACGACGATCGACCTGCTCACGGATCGCGTGAACGCGCTGACGGAAGAGAACGTCGCGCTGAAGGACAGCCTGGCGACCGGCTTCTACATCGTCGGCACGCGTGACGAGCTCAAGAAGAAGGGCATCCTCACCGAGCAGGGCGGCGGCCGGGTGTTGTTCATCCTGTGGCGCACGGGCAAGACGCTGCAGCCGGCGCGCAACCTCGACCCCAGCCTGTTCACGGCGATCGACACGCGCCAGGTGACGCAGATTCCGCTGCCCAGCGCCAGCGCCCAGTATCAGGTGGCGTCGCTGCAGGATCTGTCGTACGTCGCCGAAGAGCGCAGCAACAACAGGTTCAGCGGCGTGCCGAGCCTCACGATCACGTCGCCCGTCGATTTCTGGCGGACCTCCAAGTTCCTGATCATCATCCGCGAGGGGCGAGGTGACCAGGTGGCGAGTGGAGCATCTCAAACCTCCGAGTCTCAAGCCATCAGCCGTTAGCGGAGTCCCCAGACGGCGCAGTCCAAGAGGCCAGGCAACCCCTGGCCTCTTTTATTTGGTGATAGTTTTTAGGCATGGACAAACGTTGCCCGTGGCCCTCCGACAATGCGCAGATGATCGCCTATCACGACACGGAATGGGGTGTCCCGGTCCACAACGACCGGCAGCTCTTCGGAAAGCTCGTGCTGGATGGCTTCCAGGCCGGACTCTCGTGGGCGATCATTTTGCGCAAGCGCGAAGCGTTTCTCAAAGCCTTCGACGGATTCAACCCGGACAAGATGGCGCGCTACGATGCCCGGCGCATCGCCAAGATCCTCAGAGATCCCGGCATCGTGCGCAACAAGCAGAAGGTCAAATCGGCAATCGGCAACGCACGCGCATTCTTGAAGATGAACGAGGCGGGCGAATCGTTCGATGAGTTTCTGTGGCAGTTCGTCGGCGGGAAACCAAAGGTCAATGCCTGGAAAACACTGCGCGGGCTGCCGGCCGAGACCAAAGAGTCAACCGCGATGAGCAAGGCGCTCGTCGAGCGGGGATTTCGCTTCGTGGGACCGACGATCGTTTACGCGTTCATGCAGGCGGTGGGGATGGTCAACGATCATCTCGTGACCTGTTACAGATACCGCGAACTGTCAAAATGATGGAGGGGCGCAGCATGCTGCGCCCCTACGTCAATTCATTTCGCGCGTTCCAAATACTGTCCCGATCTCGGATCGACGCGGACCTTCTCGCCGGGACTGATAAACTCCGGCACCTGCACCGTCACGCCGTTGGAGAGTTTCGCCGGCTTGGTGCTCGCAGTCTTCGTCGCCGTCTTCATCACGGGCGACGTCTCGACCACCTTCAACTCGATCACCGACGGCAGCTCGATCGCGATTGGCCGTCCATCCAACCACTCCACCTGCACCACCATCTCCGGCTGCAGCCAGGGCGTGTCTTCGCCCACGGCGCGCTCGTCGAGTGTGAACTGCTCGTAGGTCTGCTGGTCCATCACGTGTACGCCGCCCTGATCCTGGTAGAGGACCTGCATCTCTTTCGTGTCGAGACGGGCTTCCTGGAGAAAGTCAGTCGCAGCGAGGCGTTGATCGAACGTGTTGCCCGAAACGAGACTGCGGAAACGCACCTGCACGAATGCCCGGAGGTTGCCGGGCGTGCGGTGCGTAAAGTCCATGACCCGGCACGGTTGGCCGTCGATCATGAGGACGTGACCTTTGCGAATGTCAGTGGCTTTCATGGGAGCGGGAACATAAACCGGCTGCCTTAGCACTCCAAGGCCCCGAGTGCTATCTACTTGCCCCACAAGCCCGCGTTTACTAGCGTGATCAGCCTCACAGGCTTCTGAGCCTAAGGCATTGCACAATAGCCAGATAGATGACCGGCACCAAGCTTGCCTCTCGAGTCGTAAGGGGGAAGCATGATCAGGCCCATCATCCATCGCCAACTGACACGCGGCGACCTCGCTTGTCTTGTAGACGAGATCGCACGGATGGATGTCTCGGAAGGACGCGAAGCCGACGAGGCCCTGCAAGCGGGCGCCGTCGACATCGTCCTCGATTCTCCCGCGGCCCTCGAAGCGGTCCTGGGCCGCGGCGGCGCGCCTGCTCCGCTGCCCCTCACGCTGCTCTGGTACATCCCGATTCGCGCCCAGCTGCGGACCCGCGGCGTGACCGACATCCTGCTGGCCGACTACGCGGCGACGCTTCCCGTCGTGTTCGCGACGTCGCAGTCACAGCGCGCCATCGCCAGAGGTGAAAACGGCATGTCGGAGTGGTGGCGCTACGTCGCCGCGCTCCCGCACGGCACGGTCGCACAAGCCGAGGCTGCGGCCGACGCGGCGGCACTGGCACTGTGGTGGGCCGGCTGCTTCCCCGAATGGGTGGAGCGCGGCGGCACCGGGCGAGGGATGGTGCGCGCGTATGTCACGTTCGCCGGCCGTATGCTCGCGCTCGCGGCTGATCTGCTCGAGGCGTCCGCGCCCGAAGAAGCGGCGTTGTGCATCCGCGCCGCGGAAGCGCGCACCGAGCTGCACGCCGCACTGATCGAGGCGCGCGTCGACTACATCGGCGAAGACCCCCACAGCAGCGAAAGCCGCCTCAATCGATTCTTGAGGCGGCTCGCTGACAACAACTAGGCCAGGATGTGAGTTACCATTTCGAAATCTGATCCTGGAACTGCTTCGACCGCTCCGACAAGTCCGCCGGCGTAACCGACGGATCCTGCTTCACCAGCTCGACACGCTGCAGGTTCGACACAGCCTTGCCGTAGGTCCCCTCGATCGCCAACGCCGCCCGATACTGTTCGACTGACTGCTCGAATCGGCCGGTCAGCTCCAGCGCCATGCCGAGGTTGTTGTGGAACGCCGCGACTTTGTCCTCGATTTCGTTGGCGCGAGCCAACGGGCCGATGGCATCCTCGAACCGCTGCAGCTGAAAATAGAGCGTGCCGAGGTTGTTCATCGCCCACGTATCGCTGTCGTTCTTCACGATGGCGCGCTGGTAAGCCACGATCGCGTCATCGGTCTTGCCCTGCGCTTCGAACGCCCGGCCCTGCAACCGCAGCGGCTCGCTCGACGTCGAGTCGAGTGCGATGGCGGCTTCGATGTGCACCAACGCGCTGTCGGGCTGGCCTGACTCGAGCAGCACGCGGCTGAGGTTGAGGTGACTCTTCACGTGCGTCGAGTCGATTGAGAGCGACTGCACGAACGCACTTTCCGCCTGCTGCCGGTCACCAGACTTCCACGCCGACAGACCGAGCATGTAAAAGCCCCACGCATTGCCGGGCCGGCTCTCAGTGTAAGTCTTGAAGAGGACGGTGGCGTCATCGTAGCGGCGGTCGCGATAGGCGGAATCCGCCATCTCGAACGTCACAGGACCGCTGATGACGAGCGCCGGCTTTTCGGTGCTGCCGGTACCGCCGTTGCTGACCGGCACCGTCGAGGCCGACGTCGATCCCACCGGCTCACTGGCACGCGCCTGGTCGGGGCTTCGGTCGCCGCAGGCGGCAAAGCTGTAGGCGGCGATCACGGTGGACACGATCGCGGCCATCAGAATGACCGGGAATCGGAATGAACGGCTGGACTGATTCAGCTCGAATTGATACGACATGGCTCCTCCGGGAGCAGGGGGTTCGCCCGGAGGAAAAGCAGGAGCGGTGCCAGGGGTCTGGTGTCTGATGTCAGTTGGTATTCAATGACTTACGAACTGGACTGTGAGCTTCGTGTACGATCAGACCCGCTGCGGCGAGGGCCTACGTGTCTCGTTGGACACCGAGACGCCGCATGATTTTCAGCAGACTGGCGTGGTCGGAGAGTCCCAGTTCCTTCGCGGTCTTGGTGACGTGCCACTCATTTCGCTCGAGAGCCTGGATGATGATCTGTCTTTCCGCCTCTTGTTTCTGCTCTTCGAAACTGCGTGGAGCAGCGTGGGAACTGCGTGGAACGGCGTGCTTCCCGTCTCGGATTTCCGGCGGCACCGCACTGCGCGTCAACTCATCGCCGTCGGTGGCGATCAGCATCCGCTCCACCACGTTGCGCAGCTCGCGAATGTTGTTGCGCCGCCAGTCATAGGACATCAGCGCCTCGACGGCGTCTGGAGCAACGGTCTTCGTCTTCATTCCGAACCGCGCACAGGTCGCTGCAACGAGATGCTCGACCAGCGCCGGCACGTCGGACAGGCGATCGCGCAAGGGCGGCACTCGCAGCACGTGCACGTTGAGCCGATAGAACAGATCCTCGCGGAACCGTCCCTCGGCGACTTCCTTTTCGAGGTCGCGGTGTGTCGCCGCCACGACGCGGGTGTCGACGTCGATCGTCTTGTTGGCGCCCAGCCGAGTGACTTTCCGCTCTTCGAGCACGCGGAGCAGCTTTGCCTGTGCGGCGGGCGGCAGGTCGCCGATTTCGTCCAGGAACAACGTACCGCCGCTCGCTGCTTCGAACGCGCCCTTGCGGGTGGCGTTCGCGCCGGTGAACGCGCCGCGCTCGTGCCCGAACAGTTCGCTCTCGACCAGCTCGTGCGGCAGCGCCGCACTGTTGAGCGCGATGAATGGGGCTTTGGGATTCGCCCCGAGCCGATGGAGCTCGCGCGCGACCAACTCCTTCCCGGTGCCGCTCTCCCCCACGATGAGGACAGGGCTGGGCACGGGCGCGACCCGAACGATCGCTTCCTTGAGCTTCGCGAGCGCGGGGCTCGTGCCGACGAGCGGGGATTCCAGCCCGAACCCGTGCCGCAGGAGCGTGACCTCGGCCTTGAGCCGGCGCCGTTCGATCGCGTTCTCAACCTCCTGCGCCACGCGCTCCATCGGCTCCGCTTTGTCGATGAAGCTGTACGCGCCGAGGCGGATCGCCTGGGCGCAGCGGTCGTAGTCGCCCGTGCCGGTGTAGACGATGATGGGCACGCGGAGGTCCAGGCGCTCGACCGAGCGCAGCACCTCGAACCCGTCCATCCCCGGCATTTCGAGATCGAGAATGACGCAGTCGACCGAATCGCGCGTCAGGCTCTCGAGCGCCGTGCGGCCGCTCTTCGCGATGAGTGTCTCGTAACCGCGGAGCCGCTTGAGATCGTAGGCGTACTGCTCGGCCATGGCTGGGACGTCATCGACGATGAGGACCAGTGTCATGAGAGTATTGGGATCTCCACGATGAACGTCGACCCCTGTCCCGTCTCGGTTTCGACCTTGAGCGAGCCGTTCGAGTCGAGGACCAGTCGCCGGACGATCGACAGTCCCAGTCCGGTGCCACCTGGTTTAGTGGTGTGGAAGTCGTCGAACGCTTTATCCAGCTCCGATTTGCTCATGCCGCGCCCCGTGTCGCTGACCGAGATGCGCACGATATTCTTGCCGCGTTCCGTCGTGATGGTCACGGTACCGTTCTTCCCCTCGAGGCTATCGACCGCGTTGCTCACGAGATTCTCGATCACGCGCCGCAACACGAGCGCGTCGGCTGAGACCGGCGGCAGTCCCTCGGCAAGTTTGGTGCGCACAGTCCCCGAAGCGCCAATCGTCTCCCGCACGATGCTGTTCACGTCGGTGGCCTTTCGCTCCGACTGCGGAGAGAGCTTCGCGTAGTTCGCGGCGAGCGTCTCGAGGTAACTGATGCTCGATTCTACTGTTCGCTGGCGTTCGGCGAAAACCTGAGGCAGGTCCGCGGGCTTCTCACGCGCCACCTGCGCGAAATGACGAAACACATTGCGGAGCGGCGCGAGCCCGTTCTTGATGTCGTGATTCACCTGTCGCGCGAGGTCCCCGATGGCGATACGGGCTTCGAGCGGCTCGCTGATGCGCGTGGAGAGCCAGCCCGCCAGGAGTAGCGCTGCGAGTGCGGCGACCAGGACGGCGGCCCCAAACCAGAGATTCACGTTGTGCTGCAGCGCGGTCAGAAACGCGGAGGAGCGGGTAACGACAATGCGCGCCTGTTCGACCCGTCCCGGTCCTTCAGTCGCATCCACATAGGGCAGCGGCGGCAGCGGGACGACCAGCTTGCCCGAATCGGCGTTCGTGGTGTCGTTGGGCAGGACGAGCCCGACGGCAAGCTCCGGATCGCGGGCGAGGCGCGCAAGGAACTGCGAATCGACCGCGATCCCGCCAATCAGCCGGAACCGCCGGGGCGGGATGCGCAGCGTATCGCTCGTCACGAGAGCGAGGAATGAGCTTTCCGCGGTGGCCGCCCGAACCAATGCAGCTCCCGAGCCGGGGATCGCCGGACCGAGGCGGTCATACTCGTTGCGGAAATGGCCGGACGAGACCACGCGCCCGTCGTCGTCCTGAATCTGCAGAAAATCGAGACCTGCCAGGCGCATCGCGTCACCCGCGTAATCCAGTACGTAGCCGCGATTCTCACCCCGGACGACCCAGCTTCGGAAGCGGTCGTCGGCGACGAGCGAGCTCTTCAGGGCGGCGAGGCGAGCGGCAATGCGGTCGCTCTCTCGTGCGATGTCGGCATTAATGACGTTGAAGAGCGCGTCGACTCGCCGCGTGTATTCCTGCGTCACCCGATTCGACATCTCGCGGCGGATGCCGAGGCCGAAAACAAGCAGCGGAATCATTACCACCACCCCGAACGAGATGAGGAGGCGGGTGCGGAATCTCATGGAGCGAGATGAACCGTCCCATCTTGATCCACGGTCCAGCGCGCGACATCACGGCGAACGATTGCGGTGGGGCGCGTGTCCACGAGCGCCGTGAAGGTCGCCGGCCACGTCGGCACGAGATCCTTGGCGGACCGGCACGCATCGGCGATCACCCGCGGCAGCGCGACGACGTAGCCCCAGTCCTTGCCACCGGCGAGCGCGTCGCTGAAGTCGTCGGGCGCGCGGCCAGTGGCCACGGCGTGGGTCAGCGCGGCCAGGCGACCCGCCAGCTCACGGGCGGTCGGATCGCCACGGGAGTACAGAATGCGGTGCTGGCCAGTGGAGGCGGCCGGTGTGGTGTCTCGCGCGATGGCGCAGCCGCGGAGGTCGAGCCACCAGGAGCTGCCCTCTGCGCGCCGCGCCTCGGCGCGCACCGCTTGCTCGAGGCCACCCGCGTCGAAGCGCGTGCTGCCTGCCGCGGCGGTGACGAAGACATAGGTGCGGTCCCACGGCAACGCGACGACCGTGTGATTCTGAAGCGTCGCCGCGTAGTCACGCAGCGCCCGGTCGCGCGTGATGAGCAAATCGACGCCGGCGTCGAGCAGGTCCCGGGCATCCCCGCTCGTGGCAAACTTGAATACGAGCGTGTCGCCCCGGGGGGTGTGCGCGCGGATCTCCTGCGCCGTTGTGGTGGCGCTCGTGGCCCAATACGCGCCTGTGCCGATCGGCCAGCTCGAGTCGGGTGCGGGTTTCGTCACCGCCAGGCTCGGGTCGCCGAGCAGCGCCGGAACGTCGTCCTGCTCCTTTGCGAACGTGAGTGCCACGACGCTTTTCTCGGGCGCTGCGAGTGTGTAGCCGACACCGCCTTTGCCGAAGACGATGTCCTGGGCCGTGACGGGCGCGCCGTCCCAGAACTGCGCGCCCTCGCGCAGGTGGAACGTCCAGCGGTGGCCGCCGTCGTCCTTTTCCCAGCGGTCGACGAGCCCGGGACGCACATGCCCGTCGCAGTCGATGCGCACCGGCGAGTCGTACAAGTGGCGGAACACGATCCGCTCGGCGTCGTTGCGCGCGAACGGAGCGTGGCGCGGGTCGACGGCGTCGCTGAGGCCGATGGTGATGGTGCGAGACCGCGCCGTGACACCGCCGGTCGAAAGGAGGCAGCTCTCTTCGGGCGCGGCGCGTGTCTCGCCGCCCCCGCCCGGGCCTGCGCCCACTCGAGGGTGCGCGCAGGCAGTGAGCACAGGAAGGACGGCAATGAGCGTCCTACGATGCGCTAGCATGAAATAACGATACACTACACTATCTCCCCATGGGATTCGCACGCAGTCTCCTCCTCAAGGCATCTCGCAGCCAGTGGCTCGCACGTCAGCTGCGCGAGCGCCGCTTCTTCCAGCGCGCAGTCAAGCGCTTCATGCCCGGCGAGACACTCGACGATGCGCTCGAGGCGGCGGGCCAGTTCGCGAAGGCGACTCTCGGCACTGTCCTCACCGAATTGGGCGAGCAGGTGACGAATCGTGCCGAAGCCGCCGCGGTCCGCGATCATTACCTCGGAGTGTTCGAAAAGATTCAACGGCGCAAGCTGCCGGCGCACGTGTCGGTCAAGCTGACCCACCTGGGTCTCGAGGCGAGCAAGGAAGGCTGCATCCAGGATGTGCTGAAGCTCGCCGCACGTGCCGAGCAGGCGCGCTCCTTCCTGTGGATCGACATGGAGGAGTCACGGTACGCCGATGCGACCCTCGAGGTCTACCGGCGCGCCAAGGCCGAGTGGCCGAGCGTCGGTGTGTGCCTGCAGGCGTACCTGCGCCGCACCGCCAAGGATCTCGACGGGCTCCTGGCGGTGGCCCCGGCGATCCGTCTCGTCAAAGGCGCGTACAACGAGCCGTCGGACGTAGCATTCCCCAAGAAAAGTGACGTCGACGAGAATTACCGGCAGCTCGCCGACCGGCTGCTCGCCGAGGCAGGCCGCCAGCGGGCGAAGCCCGTTTTCGGCACGCACGACCTCCCGCTTATCGAGTGGATCCGCAAGGCGGCCGTCGCGAAACGCGTCGATCCGTCGGCGTACGAGTTTCACATGCTCTACGGGATTCGGGCGCACGAGCAGCGCAAACTGGCGTCCATGGGCGCCAAAGTGCGTGTCTTGATCAGTTACGGCAGCGCCTGGTTCGCCTGGTACATGCGACGGCTTGCCGAACGCCCCGCGAACGTGTGGTTTGTGCTGCGAAACGTCGTGTAGATTACACACATGGCCACCTCCACCGTTCCCCGCCCAGGGCGAGAAACTCGCGACTCGGTTGTGATCCGGTTCGCCGGCGATTCGGGCGACGGAATGCAGGTGACCGGCAGCCAGTTCACGCTCGAGACCGCACTCGCCGGCAGCGACTTCTCCACGTTCCCGGACTTCCCGGCGGAGATTCGCGCCCCAACCGGCACGACGTTTGGCGTGTCGGCGTTCCAGATCCATTTCGGCGGCACCGACGTGATGACGCCGGGCGACGCGGTGGACGTGCTGGTCGCGATGAATCCCGCGGCGCTGACGGTCGAGGTGAGTGACTTGAAGGTGGGCGCCACCGTCATCGTCGATACCGACGCATTCAACGAGCGCAACCTCAAGAAAGCGGGTTACGCGAAGAATCCGCTCGAGGATGATTCGCTTGCCAAGTATCAGGTCCTCAAGTTCGATATCACGAAGCTCACCGCCGATGCCGTAAAGCCGCACGGGCTCTCCTCACGCGAAGCGCATCTCTGCCGCAACATGTGGGCGCTGGGGCTGCTGCTGTGGATGTACGGCCACGAGCGGACGGCGACGGTCGAGTGGCTCAACCGCAAGTTTGCGAAGAAGCCGGTCATCGCGGCTGCAAACATTGCGGCCCTGAACGCCGGGCATGCGTTCGGCGAGACCGCGGAGATGACGGAGCACATGGTCGGCTACGTCGTCCCGAAGGCCGCCGTACAGGCCGGACGGTATCGCACCGTCAGCGGCACGGATGGTCTCGCCTGGGGCCTCATCGCGGGGCTGCGCGCCGCGGGCATCGAGAAGATGGTGTTCGCAGGCTACCCCATCACGCCCGCATCCGCACTGCTCCACACGCTCGCCAATCTGCAGGCCTACGGCGTCGTCACCTTCCAGGCCGAGGACGAGATCGCGGCCAGTGGCGCGGCGCTGGGCGCTTCGTATGCCGGTGCGCTCGGCGTGACGTCGAGCTCGGGGCCCGGGATCGCACTCAAGACCGAGATGCTGGGGCTGGCGATCGCCACCGAGTTGCCGCTGATCGTCATCGATTCACAGCGTGCGGGGCCATCCACCGGCATGCCGACCAAAGCGGAGCAGTCGGACCTGTTCCAGGCAGTCCATGGGCGCAACGCCGACGCACCACTCGCCGTCATCGCCCCGACTTCAACAGCCGACTGCTTCGACATCGCGATCGAAGCGGTACGCCTGGCCACGAAGTACATGACGCCGGTGATCGTCTTGAGCGACGGCTATCTGGCGCACGCTGCCGAGCCGTGGCGGATCCCGCGCGAAGCGGAGCTGCCACGTTTCCCGGTCACGTACCGGACCGAGCCGGAAGGATTCCATCCGTTCCTGCGCGATCCCGACACGCTGGCGCGACCGTGGGTCAAGCCGGGAACCCCGCAGCTCGAGCATCGCATCGGCGGGCTCGAGCGCGACTATGACTCCGGGCACATCTCCTACGATCCCGACAACCACGCGCGCATGACGAAGGCGCGCGCGGACAAGATCGCGGGGATCGCGAACGACATTCCGCTGCAGGACGTCTCGCTGGGCGACGACCATGGCAAGCTCGCGGTCGTCGGCTGGGGCTCGACGTTCGGTGCGATTCATCAAGCGGTGAAGATCGCGCGCGACGAGGGGAACGACGTCGCGCACATTCACGTACGCTATCTGAGTCCCTTCCCGCGCAATCTTGGCGACCTGCTCCGGCGTTACGATCGCGTACTCGTCCCCGAGATGAACAACGGCCAACTCGTGAAGCTGCTCAGGGCGGAGTATCTGATTCCGGCGGAATCATTCCCGAAGGTGACGGGCAAGCCGTTCCGGGTGACGGAGATCGCTCAGGCGATCAGGAAGACCCCGTGACAGTCACGACGATCACCGACGCGCAGCTCACGCCCAAAGATTACGCCTCGGACCAGGAGGTCCGGTGGTGTCCGGGCTGTGGCGATTACGCGATTCTCAAGGCGGTGCAGAAGGCGTGCGCCGACATGGGACTGGTGCGCGAGCGCACGGTGTTCGTGAGCGGCATCGGGTGCGCGGCCCGCTTTCCTTACTATATGTCGACGTACGGCTTCCACACCGTGCATGGGCGCGCCCCCGCGATCGCGACCGGTATCAAGCTCGCGAATCCCGATCTCGACGTCTGGGTGATGACGGGCGACGGCGACGGCCTGTCCATCGGCGGCAATCACATGCTGCACGTGCTGCGCCGCAACGTCGATCTCAACATCATCCTGTTCAACAACGAGATCTACGGCCTCACCAAAGGCCAGTACTCGCCGACCTCACGGCGCGGCACGCGCTCACCCTCCACGCCCCTCGGCTCGATCGAGAATCCCGTCTCGGCGTGCGCCTTTGCGCTCGGCGCGGGTGCCCGGTTCGTCGCCCGCTCGATCGATACGCTGCAGCCGCATCTCATCGCCGTGTTGAAGCGCGCGCACGGGCACCAAGGCGCGTCGTTCGTCGAGATACTGCAGAACTGCGTCGTCTTCAACGACGCGGTGTTCGAGAATATCACCGGCAAGGAAGTCGCTCCCGATGCTCAAGTGCTCGTCGAGCACGGCAAGCCGCTGCTCTTCGGTAAGAACAAGGAGAAAGGGCTGCGACTCAAGCCGGGTAAGCTCGAGCTGGAAATCGTACCCGCCGCACCCGACGTCCTCGTCCACGACGAGACCAATCGCCCATTAGCCCAGCTATTAGCGGCTTTGGAGCCCCCCTTCCCTGCTGCCATGGGTGTGCTCTATTGCAACCCAGCCACCTCATACGAACGCGAGGTGGTGGTGGGAAGCGGCGGCAGCCTGGACGCGCTGCTGAATAGCGAACGCACCTGGGAGGTGGTTCCGTGATGACCGTCGCGAATCGCAGGCGCGCGGATCGGCGGATGAAGGAAAGCCCGGTAGACCTCGAGCGCCGCAGTGGCCTCGATCGCCGGATGATCGTTGAATCGGCGACGGCGCAGATCCACGCCGTCCTCGAGTTGCTCACAGAACTGGCGGACCAGGGCGCGCTGCGCGACGACTCGCGGCGGCTGCTCGACACTGCGATGATACGGCTGCGCTACGCACTGGAGCGGATAGAGCCGGAGTAGACGGTCGGACGGTCGGACGGTCTTAACGGAGCGCTGCCAAGCGCTCCCAGACCTCCGGACGCACTACAGCCTTCACATCATTCCACAACGCGCCCCAACACTCCTCGAGCGCCACACTCTGTGATGCTCGAGTGCGAGCCTGCTCCTGATGGTGCCGCAACAAGCTCGCCACCGCCGCGGTCTCACTGTCGCTGGGCTGTCCGACCGCGTGGATCAACGCCTGCAGATACAACCGGCCGCCGTCTCCCGAGGCGAGCGCGAGGGCGCGCGCGGCGGCGCGCGATCCGTGCGTCGGAACACGCAGTCCGAGACGCGCATACGGCAGCGCCCAATTGTCGGTCGCGAGCAGCCCGTCCGGATTGGCGAGCCAGATCCAGGCGTGGACCACCGCCAGCCGAGGTCCAGGTCCCGGCATGACGTGGCCGGCGCCCGCGTGACTGCGGAGAAAACTCTCTTCGTCGACCGTCCCTTGATGGAAATGCCACGCTGCCGTTGGCACGGGAAGCGACGGCGGCGCGGTGTCGGCGTTCACCAGCACCGCATAGGCCACCCCCACCAGCGTGGGCGTGCCGTTGATCTCGGCGTATTCCAGCACGGGGGGCTGCGCGGCATCCGGAATGGGCCGCAGAATCAACGACGTGTGAATCCAATGCCGCCCCATCCCCGGGAAGTCAGGGCCGACCGGATGATAGCCCGCAAGCCGCGCCGCGTCCGGATGGCGGAGCGCCTCGGTTCCCGCGCGCGCGCGTGAGACGAAGCTCGCGAGCGCGGTGTCGGCCGGCGCCTGGAGAGTCGAGAGCACGGCCAGGACGAGGATCATCGCACGACCTGAGCCTCGGTTTGTCCGTACACCGCGAGGAGCCGTGCGCGCACCTCAGGTGTGAGACCGGCGGGGAAGCGGCTGAAGGGCCGTAACCTTACCAATGCAGATTTGGTATCGAACCCCTGGACAATGAGCGTGCCCAGTTTGTCGAACGTTCCATCTCGAATTTCCCGCAGGGGCACCGACACTACCCTCTTGGAATCGGTCAGTACGATAAGGGCGCTGTCCTGCACCTCGAGGAGCTCACCGCTCACGCGCGTATTCTCCAGCCTGAGATCGGCGTCAACACCAGTCGGCCGCTGGACGGGGTCCCACGTGTAAATACTCGGCCCGTGATAGCACGCCGCCAACAACAGGGCGCCGGCAACAATGATGAAAGCACGCATAGACACCTCAGCGCGTCGGGATGCGAGTGGCGGCGAACAGCGTCTCGAGCGAATCCTGCGACATCCGCCAGCGGTCGAGCGCCTGCGCCAGCGCAGTATCCGACGGCACAAAGCCATGATCGGCGCGCGGGCTGCGAAGCCATTTCGCGCGCACCCACTCCATGTAATAGCCCTGGGCAGCCAGGAAAAACGTGCGAGACTCGGCCGAGCTGCGTGGAGGACGAAACACTGCCGTGAATCGCTGGCCCGGTGATGTCTGGAGATACCGCCCGTCGGCGTCGCGCATGCTCGCCAATGCCGTGGGATCCAGCGCCTCTTCTGCCCGGACCTCCGCCAGCGGGATCACAGTCGGGCTGACGCGACGAACGCGATCCGCTACGGCAACGCGATCGATGCGCCAATTGTCCATCGGGAAGGTGAGCCGTACCCGCACGCTGCCGGGGGTCACGACCGGCACGACGATGGCGACGTCCTTCCACGCGATCGGTCCCGTATCCCGGAGGTGGGCGACAACGCGAAACGCGCGCCCGTCGCTCACTGCCACGTTCATCCCCATCCGCTGCTGGTACCACTGGGCAACCGCGAGCGCCGGTCCTACCTGCTTCAGATCCTTGCCGACCCAATCGAGCGAGCGCGCCCCAGGGTCGCCGAGCATCACGTCGTAGAGGAGCGTGGTGTTCAAAAGCGAGTTCCGCAGTCGCAACACGATCGCCACGCTGTCCGCGCCGGGCGGCGCGGACGCGGTCAGGTCGATCCAATCATCGAGGTCGGGGAGTTGCGCCTGTGCCATCGTCCTCGCGGCGGTGCGATACACATTCCCGTCTTCGGCCCCCAACCGGCCTGATACGTCTTGACCCCGCCGATCGATTGCCCGCGTGAGGGGGTGCTGATCAGTCACCACCACGAGCCGGTTGAGTTCGTCGACGAGGGCAGTTTCTGCGCTCCCGTGCATGACTTCCAGCAACTCCAGGTGATTCAGGTAATGCGTCTCGAGCGCTTCGTTGCGGATTTCGAGCCGCACCGACCCGTCGGCCGCTTGCACGAGGCGGAGTCGATCGACGTCGCGACTCTCGAAGATCGGTGCGATGCTGTAGGAGAATCCCTCCGCCTGCAGCAGCGCGGTGCCGGCGCTGTCGGCGTAGACGGTCGGGCAGGAGCCGAAGATGGCGACCGCCAGCGCCGCCACGGCCAACCCCAGTCCGCCCGTCGCGAGCACGGAGACGACAACGCTCGACGCACCATTTACCGACTGCTCGAAGGCTTCCATCCCTACGATGCTGTCGAGCGGAATGCTGGTGACTGCGGTCGAGTCTTTCAGCGTGAGGCTGTAGCGGTTCCCGTCGCCGCGCACCTGCGTGGAGTCAACAGTCACACCCGATGGAAAGACCACGGTGCTCCCATCGACGAGATGGGCTTTCACAGGCGTCGTCACCCCGACAGGCGTGTGTGGATCCAGCGCGCGGGGCCGGATGCTTTGGTAAACGTGAATGCAGGCGGAAACCAAAACCAGCAGCGGCAGCGCCACACGACGATCCATGTTCTGCTCCCGTGGGGATGCTGCTACGAAACGGCGCTGCCGTCAGGCAGACGTCAAGAGGACCACCGGATTAGCTTTCCAACCGTGACGGCCGACCGCCCTGCCCTCCTGCTCGACCTCGACGGGACCCTCATCGACAGCGTGTACCAGCACGCCATCGCCTGGCACAAGGCGCTCGAGCTGGGCGGCATCAGGCTGTCCGTGTGGCGGATCCATCGGCGCATCGGGATGAGCGGTGGACTGTTGGCCGACAGTCTCGCACGCGAGACCGGTCACGAGCTGAGCGAGAAGGAGGCGGCCAAGCTCAAGCGAGCGCACGCGCGACTGTTCGCCGCGCAGGTGCGCGACGTGCGTCCGCTGCCGGGCGCACTGGACCTCGTCCGTCATCTCACCAAGATGCGCGTGGCATGGGCCGTCGCGACCAGCGGCGCGCTGGCGAGTGCGCGCCCGCTACTGAAGCTGGTGAACCTCCCGCCCGGCGTGCCGGTGATCACGCGCGACGATGTTGCACACGCCAAACCCAATCCCGATCTCTGGATCGCGGCGGCGGCCCGGCTCGGCGTGCCGATCGAATCGGCGATTGCGGTGGGCGACAGCGTGTGGGACCTGCTCGCGGCGCGCCGCGCCCGCGCGCTCGGCGTGGGACTGCTGTCGGGGGGCTACGGGCAGGACGAGCTGGAGCGCGCAGGAGCCTACCGGGTCTATGAAGACCCCGCCGATCTACTGCTTCACATCGACGAGCTCGGGATCCGGTCAGAATGATCAATGATCAATGACCAATGATCATTGGACATTGGACATTGGCCATTCGGTTTACCGGCTCAGCGGCGTCAGCCAGTACGACATCTTGATGAGGAAGGTGTTCCTCGGATACGCATTGAAGAGCCTGCCGAAGTCCTTGTTGAACGGCCGCGTGCCCATGGTACTCTCGAAGTCGTCCCGCCCCTGACTCCAGACCACGAACAGCGTCGAGCCCGGCCGATACTCCCACCGCACGACGAGGTTCGAATTGAAGAACTTGGAGTTGAAGTCCCCTGGCGTGAATGCGTACGGTTGATAGCGGGCGGTGTACTGGGTCGCCCGCGGGTTCGCAAGCTCGCGCACGTCGGAGTTCCGGCCCTTACTCACGAACGGCTGGGCATACGCCTGCAGCGTCAGCGTCGGTGACGCTGTGTAATCCAGACGGAAGGTCATGGACGCTTCCTGCTGGTCGAGATGCGCGAACAGGTAATGCGTCGTGCCGCCCGAAGTGTCGGTCCCCAATTGTCGCAGGTCGTCGATGTTATGCGATACGCTGAGCCCCACGGATCCGCGGAAGCGCGAGGACACCCGTAGATCAACGCTCCCGTTCATGTTGAATGATTGGGAGTGCCCGTCGTCCCCCGCGAAGTAATTGGCGAAAACGGAGGGAATGACGGTCATCCGCTGGTCACCCTCGAAGCCGCCCCACGGCGCGATGAAACGACTCTGGCGCACGGCCGGACCGCCTCGCGCGCACGCCGTGCAGAAGACATCGCCCAGCTGACCGACGGTGCCGCCGGCGTGCAGCCACCAGCCGTTCTTCAGCTGAAAGTGTGCGTTCGTGTTGGCTGCGCGTTCGGTCGGCAGGCCCTCCGTCGTCCAGAACTGCCACCAGTTGAAGTTCCAGAACGCCTGCTGGAAGGTCAGGAATGGTTTCTGCCAGTTGAGCGCACCCCAGGTATTCCAACTTTGCTGGTCAGCACGGCGCAGGAAGCCCAGGTCATTCAGCTCGAACCCCGGCGAGCGCCGCTGATAACTCGTTTCGAACGTAATGAACCCGCTCATCCGTCGGAACAGAAGCTCCTCGGCGTCCCCGGAAAGTGACGTGCGGTTACTGTCAAACGCGACCTTGTCGTCGGGCCGCTGGTAATTGTGAACGAAACTGCGCTGTGTCTGCGCGATCGCGGACGGAGTGCCGGCAACCGTGCTGTAGTCCAATGAGCCCGACAGTTGGTAGCGTCCGCCGCGGAAGCGGTGGCGGAAGTCCATCGCAGCCACGTACGCGTGGCTGCGAAGGAAATCCTCGGTCCACTGATCCACGTCGCGGTTGACCGCGGTCGCCATGAAGCCGATGCCGCTCTCGCCTTTGCGGAAGTCCTGTTTGGCGCGCAGGGCGGCGTAATTCGTCAGCGGCTCGATCGTGCGATCGCCAGGCCCATGCGCGCGCTGCGTCACCCCGTCGAGCAAGCCGAGGGTGAGTCCTCCGGGCAGACGGCCCGTGAGCTTCGTCGCGCCGAGAATCCGGCTCGCGGTCGGGGATTCGGCGTCGCCGTACACCTGCCGCAGCTGGGGATCGCGGCCGACGCGGCGCGAATAGAACAGTCCTTCGCCGCTGCAGTTCACGACGCTGCAGTTGACGCCGAACTGAAAGATGCCTGTCCCTTCGACGAAAAACGGACGCCGTTCCTGGAAGAACGTCTCGAACGCGGAGAGATTGACCTGCGACGGATCGGCTTCGACCTGCCCGAAATCGGGATTCACCGTCGCGTCGACCGTGATGTTGGATGTGAGACCGTACTTGATGTCCGCACCCGCGGTGTACTGCTGATCGCGCTCGAATCCCGGCATGGGGACGTTCTTCACCACCGCGTAGGGTGCCAGCTCGAGACGCTTCGGCGCTGCCAGGCCCTCGAGCCCGACCAATTGCCCGAGTTGCGAGATGAAGCCGGTCTGGGTTACTCGATACAAGGGCCAACCCACGCGCTCCATGGAATGGCGGTCGATGTCACGCCAGATCGCGAAGCCGAACGTGTTGGTCGGCCCATGCGCGTATCGCAGCTGGGAGAGTGGAATTCGGAATTCCGCCGTCCAACCGAGTGAGTCCACCAGCGTCCCGACTTCCCACACGCCGTCCCACGCGTCGTCTTCGTTGTTGTCATCGTAGACCGCGTAGTCCCGCTTCACACCTCCCGGATTCACCGCAAACTCGTAGCCCGAGCGTCGATCGTGGTACGAGTCGATCATGATTTTGATCTGATCGCAGCAGATGCGGATGTCGCGGCGGGCCAGGAGCTTCGCGATGCTGTCGGGGTGCGGGTCGAACGCCCGAACGAACACGTAAAAATTGTGATCGTCGTAGGCGACCCTGGCCTCGGTCTTGACGCTCGGATCGGCGTTCTCGACCGGCCGAAACTGACGAAAGCCATCGATGACCGGCGTCAGCCGCCAGACTTCGTCGTTGTCTTTCCCATCGATCACCGGCGGGGCCGCAGCGCGGTGCGCCACGGCGGTCGTCGCGTTCGCCGCCGTCGGAGGCGGCGCGGACGCAGCGGTCTGCAAGGCCAGAACGACGGAAGCGATCGGCGTCAGCGGCATCATGAATTGTCCCGGGGGTTGAGGCTAGTCCTTAGATGGTACGATTCGACAAATGGTTGGTTTCGTGATAGGTTGCCCGGTCCGTCAACCATAGGCCGCTCCGTGCACAGATTGCTTCGCCTGCCGATCCTCACGTTCGCGTGCGGGGTCCCCGCAGTGTTGTCAGGACAGAGTCAAGGTTTAGGGCGACCCTGATGACATTCGCCAGGCTGTGGTCTGATCGTCGCACCGGGACGGACCGCCGGGCTGAGCCGCGGCGGCAGGCCGTCAAGGGAGTGCCGGAAGAGCGTCGTAGCGTCGTCGATCGCCGTCGTGGGTCCGAGCGACGCAGCACGATCGATCGGCGGGGCCGCGCAGCCCGTGACCCGAAGGCCGAGCGGCCGGTCGAGCACGTGCGCAATGCGCTGCAGCTGCTGCGGGAAGTCGCGTTAGTCGGTGAGTTGTCGGCGGGTCCGAGCGAGGACCTCGGCGCGGCCATCGAACGTCTGCACCGCGCCGTAGGTCTGCTCGAACGTCAGAAACGCTAGGCTATTTCTTGAACAACGCCAGGTACTGCCCGTAACCTTCCGCTTCCAGACTATCCTTCGGAACGAACCGCAGCGACGCCGAATTGATGCAGTAACGTAGCCCCGCGGGTCTCGGCCCGTCGGGAAAAACGTGGCCAAGGTGCGAGTTCGCGTGCGTGGACCGTACTTCAGTGCGCTCCATGAACAGCGAGCGGTCGGTCTTCTCCTCGACGTTGCTCGCCTCGAGCGGCCGCGTGAAGCTCGGCCAGCCGGTACGAGAGTCGTACTTATCGAGCGAGCTGAACAGCGGCTCGCCGGACACCACGTCCACGTAGATCCCTTCCTTATGATTGTCCCAGTACTCGTTCTGGAAGGGGCGCTCGGTTCCTTCGTGCTGCGTGACTTCGTACTGCAAGGGTGATAGCGTGCGACGCAACTCTGCATCGCTCGGCTTTGGTCTGACGGTATACATGGCGTACCGAACTCCTCCCGTAACTGATGTGCTCACCTTCCCGGCTTCATCTCCCCAGATCGCACTCAGCCGCCGGTCGCGGCCGCACCCGGTGCGATACATGCCATAGCGAGCCGGATTCTTTTTGGCGTAATCCTGGTGGTACCCCTCGGCCGGATAGAACGCGCCGGCGGTCAGGACCTGGGTCGCGACGTCGCGGTGGAAGCGGTCCATGATCTGCTGCCGCGTCGCGCTCGCAGCCCTGCGCTGCTCGGGACCACGCACAAAGACCGCGGTGTGGTAATTGGGCCCGGTGTCGCAGGCCTGACCATCGGTCTGGAACGGATCGATATTGTGCCAGAACGTCCAGAGCAGCGTCTCGTACTTGATCTTTGCGGGATCGTAGATCACCTGGACCGCTTCGAGGTGGCCCGAATTCCCTTCCACGACCTGCATGTATGTCGGGTTCTTGATGCTGCCGCCCATGAATCCGGAGGTTGCCGAGATCACGCCCGGCACATCGTCATAGGCGTGCTCCATCGTCCAGAAGCAGCCGCCGGCAAACGTCGCGGTATCCGCGGGGGCAAGTGTCAAAGCGAGAATCAGTGCGAGGTTCATATGGTCAATCTACCGGGAGCGTCAAGCGAGCCTCGCAACCCGGCCCGGTCACTTGGTTTGACAACGTCAGCGTTCCACCGTGCGCCTCCGCGATCTGGCGCGAGAGCGCGAGACCGATTCCCGAACCATCGGGCTTGGTCGTGTAAAACGGCACGAAGAGATTGGCCTTGTCGGCGAGGCCTGAGCCTTCGTCCCGGACCCAAACGTCGAGCTGGCCGTTTCGCGTTTCCCAGCCGACTTCCACCGCGCCATTCGCTTCGAGCGTCGCGTCCACGGCGTTACGGACAAGGTTGATCAGCAGCTGATCGAGCTGACCGCCATCCGCCTGGATCGCCACGTTCGGGCCGGGCCGGACGGTCACCGGCCGGCGCGTCTCCAGCGCGACGACGCGGCGCACCCACTCCTGAATCCCGACTCGCTCGAGCCGCGGCGGCGGCAGCCTCGCCAGCCGCGCGTACGCGGCCATGAGACGGCTGAGGGACTCCGAGCGACTCGCGATCACGCCAAGCCCCTTGCGGAGATCCTCGAGCTGGTCGGGCGGTGCCGGTTCGCGACTGATGATACCACGCAGGCTGTCGGCGATGGACTTGATCGGCGCCAGCGAATTGTTGAGCTCGTGGCTGAGGACTCGAATCAAGCGTTTCCAGGCTTGTCGCTCCTCGTCGCTGAGCGCGCGGCTCACGTCGGTGAGCACCAGCAGCTGGAGCGGCAGGCCGCCCTGCCGGAACATTCCACGGCGCACTTCCCAGCGTCCGGCGCGGCTGGGAAACGTGAGGGTATCGACGCGCGGCGTATCGCCCGCGAGGGAGCTGGCGAGACCGAGGCTCGCCGCGTCGCGGCCGAGTAGCTGCTCGGGCGCACGACCGAGCAGGGCCGCGCCTGCGCGATTCACGAGCCGGAGCGCATGGGCGGAGTCGAACGCGAAGATGGCGACATCGATTTCTTCCATCACGCGCCGCAGCAGCGCGGTCGCTTCGAGGGCGCCCAGCCGCTGGGCGCGGAGATCGTCGCCCAGACTGTTCAGCTCGAGGAGCAGCAATCCAAGCGCGTCATCGGGATTCGACCCCCGGGCACGCAGCGTATAGTCGCGCTCGCGCAGCGCGGCGAGCACGTTCGAGACGGTCTGCAGCGGCCGCACGACGTGCTCCCGCACGATGGCCGCGCATGCGAGCCAGACGCCCGCGACCAGCATGGTGAGCGTCCACTGTGTTCGCGGCGTGAAATCGCCGAACCACAGCAAGCCGAGCGCGAGCGCGACCGCCGGGAAGCCGCCGAGCAACGCGAGCCAGAACACGCGGCGCTCGTGGCGGGGAGATTGCTTAGAGACCATGCCGTTTGAGCCGGCGGTACAGCGCGCTGCGTGAGAGGCCGAGGGCGTTGGCCGCCTCACTGACATTTCCAGCCGCGCGCGTGAGCGCCTTCTGGATCAACACACGCTCGACGTCTTCCAGGCTCATCTGGTCGAGCGCCGCCGCGGCGCCCCCTCCGCCGTCCAGCCCGAAGTCACGCGCCTGCACACGCCCGCCCTCCGCCATCAGCATTGCTCGTTCGACGGCATGATCGAGCTCGCGCACGTTGCCGGGCCATGAATGCCGCAGCAGCAGCTCCATGGCATCGGGGGTGAACTCCTTCGCCGCCTTGCGGTAGCGGGCGGCGTAACGGCGCAGGAAATGCGCGGCGAGCAGCGGGATGTCGGCGCGCCGCTCGCGCAGCGGCGGGAGCCGGATCTCGACGGTATTGAGACGAAACAACAGATCTTCCCGGAAGCGGCCGGATTTCACCTCCGCCTGGATGTCGGCGTTCGTGGCCGCGACGACGCGCACTTCGGCGCGGCGTGCGCGCGACGCGCCCACGCGCTCGTACTCACCGGTCTCGAGGACGCGCAGGAGCTTCGCCTGCTGCGGGAGCGGCAGATTCGCGATCTCGTCCAGGAACAGAGTGCCGCCCTCGGCGAGCTCGAAGCGCCCGATGCGATCGGTCTTCGCGTCGGTGAACGCGCCACGCACGTGCCCAAAGAGCTCGCTCTCGAACAGCCCGTCGGGGATGCCGCCCAGGTTCACCGCGATCAGGGGCCGCTCCGCCCGTGCGGACGAGGCGTGCAGCCACCGCGCGACGACCTCTTTGCCCGTGCCGTGCTCACCGAGCACGAGCACGTTCGCGTCCGATGGGCCCACGCGTTCCATCAGCCGCAACACGGGCTGCATCGCGGGCGATTCGGCGATGAGCTCGGGGAGTCCTTCTCTACGGAGGGTGCGGTTTTCGATCTCGAGCCGTTGGCTCTTGCGCAGCGCGCGACCCAGCTCGACCTGGGTGCGCAGCGTCGCGAGGAGGCGGCGGTTGTCCCAGGGCTTCTCGACGTAGTCGCGCGCGCCGCGGCGCATCGCTTCGACCGCACCGTCGATGCTTGCCCACGCCGTCATGACGACGACCGGGGGTGGGCCTTCCAGTCCCTGGACGCGGGAGAGCAGGTCGAGCCCTTCGGCGCCAGACGTCGTGTCGCGCGTGTAGTTCATGTCCACGAGCAGCGCGTCGAAGTCACGCGCTTCGACGGCGGCAAGGACGGCGCGGGGAGAGGCTGCCGTCTCTACCTCGAAGCCTTCGGCCTTCAGCAGCAGCTTGAGGGCTTCGAGGATATCTGGCTGATCGTCGGCTACGAGGAGACGCGGCGCGGACATGAAGGAAGGTTGCGGGGCCTCGGGGTCGGGGGCTAGGCCCACGCCCTAGGCCCCAGCCCCTATTCAGCCCGAAGGGCCACCATCGGATCCACTCGCATTGCCCGGCGCAGCGGCACGGCGATGGCGATCAGGGCCACGCCCACCAGTAGGACCGACACGCCGAGCAGCGTCGTCGGATCGTTCGGTGCGACTTCATATAGCAGCGTGCGCAGGACCCTGGTAGCGGCCAGTGCTCCGCCCACACCGACGAGAATGCCGATTCCAACCAGACGCATCCCCTGCCCCCCGACAAGGCGTAGAACGTCCTGCGCTTGCGCGCCGAGGGCGACCCGCACACCGATCTCGCGCGTACGCTGACCGACGGTATAAGCCATGACGCCGTAGAGGCCGATCGCCGACAGCGTCACGGCCAACACGGCGAAGACGATTAGGAGCAGCATCGGATACCGGCGGTTGGACATCGACTCCGCCATGTGCGAGTACATCGAGGCGAGATTGGCGACGGGCAGTTCGCCGTCGAGCTCGTGGATGGCGGTACGCACTGCGGCACCCAGTCCCGCCGCATGGCCGGAGTATCGAACCACGAGCGCGCGTGAGCCCGCCGGCTCCTGGGATGTGGAGTAGTAGATCATCGGCCGGATGTCCGCGTCGAGACTGCCGGCACGCACATTCCCCACGATGCCGACGATCTCCGGCTGCGCGGTGGGATTGGTCCAACTGATCTGGAGGCGATGCCCGATCGGATTCTCTTGAGGCCAGTACAGTCGCGCCAACGTCTCGTTGATGACGACGACCGGCGGCCCACTCGGACGGTCCGAGCCGCTGGGGAGCCGTCCGCGGAGCAACGGGATCCGCATCGCCGCGAAGTACCCCGAGTCAGCGACCCGGATGTCCGCCACTGGTGATTGTCCGGGCGCCGGCGCCGGACGGCCAACGATCGTAAAGGAGGTGGCCGCGGTGGGTCCAGAGACCGGCAAGAAGGTGACGGTCCCCGCCTCCGATACGCCGGGCAGCGTCTGGACGCGTTCGAGTAAGCGCCCATAAAACGCCGACTGGCGTCTCAGGTCCGGGTAGGTGGCTCCGGGGAGATCGATGGGAACGGTGAGCAGGTTGCGCGGATCGAACCCCGGGTCGACCGCCGACAACTTCTGGAGCGAGCGCAGCAGCAGTCCCGCCCCGGCGAGCAGGACGAGGGAGAGAGAAACCTGAGCGACGATCAGTGTACTGCGGAAGCGTCCGGCGGACGCGCCCGCGGTGCTGCGCCGGCCCTCGTCCTCGGCTCGCAAGCCCGTGTGCTCGCCACGGCCGATCCGCCCCCACGCCGCGATCATCCCGAACACGACACCCACTCCGATCGATACGAGTGCCGTCACCGCCAGGACCCGGCCGTCCAGTCGGACCTCGGCCAGGCGTGGCATGTCCGGCGGCCCCACGGCGAGGAGCAACGACACGCCCCAGGCGGCCAGCAACACGCCCGCGGCTCCGCCGGCGAGACCGAGGAGCACACTCTCAGCCAGCCACTGTCGGATGAGCCGCCAACGTGGCGCCCCGAGCGCGGTGCGCACAGCGAACTCGCGACCGCGCGCGGCTACGCGCGCGAGCGTCAAGTTGGCCACGTTCGCGCAGGCAATCAGGAGCACCAGGGTGACCGCACCGAGCAACACCAGGAGGATGAGCCGCGTGGGACCTACTACTTGCTCGGTCAACGAGACGACGTTGGTGCTCCATCCAGTATCGTAGTCGGGATACTCCCGCTGCAGGTCAGCGGCGATCGTCTCCATCTCGGATCGGGCCTGGGCGAGAGACGCGCCGGAGCGGAGCCGCCCGATGACCATGGCGTAGCGACCCGAGTGCGTCCGGTTCGCCAGGTCGATCCGGAACGGGGTCCAGTACTCCTCATCGCCGAAGATAGCGAGGGGAAGGAAATTGGCGGGCATCACGCCGAGCACCGCTGCGCTGCCGCCCGCAACGGGCACCGTCGTCCCGACGATATGAGGATCGCCGCCGAAACGGCGCTTCCAGAGACCATTGCTCAGGACAATTACGCTAGGCCCATTGGGCAGTGCTTCGGCTGCCGTGAACGTCCGGCCCAGTGTGGGAGCCGCCCCCATGACGCTGAAGAAATCAGACGTGACCGCTCGTCCGGAGACGAGCTCTGGCGCGCCTCCGGTGAAGGTGATCGACGACCACGTAACGGCCGAGAGGCCCGAAAAGGCGGTCGCGCGCTCGCGCCAATCGAGATAGTTCTGGGGGTTCACGACGTTCTTGTCGCGATGGCGCGAGGCATTGCTCTCCCACACCATGACGAGCCGCTCCGGCTCGCGATAGGGGAGTGGTCTGAGCAGCACGGCGTTGACGACCGTGAACACCGCGGTGTTGGCGCCGATTCCCAGTGCGAGAGTCACAATCGCGACCGTGGTGAATCCCGGGCTGCGGCGTAGCGTGCGCAGCGAGTAGCGAATGTCCTGCAAGATAGAGTCGATCATTCGGCCCTCAATGCCACCATGGGATCCACGCGCGCTGCTCGACGCGCCGGTAACCAGCTCGCGGCGACGGCCACAACGCACAGCACGACTGCGCCCGCGGCGAATGTCGCGGCGTCGGTCGCAGTCACTCCATAGAGGAACTGGGCAATGACGCGCGTGAGCGCCACGCTCAACGCAAGTCCGATCACGACGCCAACGACGGCCAGGCGCACGCCCTCTCCCACGAATTGCCGTAGCACGTGCGCCTGACCCGCACCGAGCGCCACGCGGATGCCGATCTCGCGCGTGCGCTGCGACACCGCGTACGCCATCACGCCGTACAAGCCGAGTGCCGCTAGCAGCAAGGCGAGCGTTCCGAACACACCCAGTAGCGACGAAGCACCGCGCTCCTTGTCGAGCCGGTTGAGCAGCGCCTGCTCCAGGGTCTCGAGGCGGAAGATCGGAAGGGTGGCGTCGAGCTCGTGCACCGCCGTGGTGAGGGCGCCAGCCAGCGGCCGCGGATCGCCCGTGGTCTTCACGACCAGCGAGATATCAGACACGTCAGAATGTTGGCGCTCGGGGAAATACACGAAGCTGCGCGGCCGCTCGGTCAGCTCGTCGTATTTGCCGTCCTTGGCGACGCCGATCACTTCGCGAAGCGGTTCCTCCCGGCCGTAGAGCCGGAGGCGGCGCCCGACCGGATCTTGATCCGGCCAGAGCCGGCGGGCCAGCGTCTCGTTGACGATCACGACCAGCGGCGCTCCCGTACCATCGGTGGCAGCGAAGTCGCGGCCCCGGACAAGCGGGACGCCGAGCGTCGCGAAATACTCGGGCGAGATGGAGCCGAGATTCGCGGGCACGGCTCCGGCGTCTTGATCCACGCCCTCGAGTGAGACGGCGGTTCCGACGATCCTCCCGGAGAGCGGCAGCGGGCTCCCGAGGCTGGCGGCCTCGACGCCCGGCAGCGCACGCACCCGCTCGAGCAGCCGCGTGTAGAAGGTGCCGCGCTGCCGGTCGTTGTATCCCTGAATACCAAGATCGAACGACAGCGAGATCCGGTTGACGGGATCGAAGCCGGGATTCACGTCCAGCGCCTTGTCGAGGCTGCGGAGAAACAGCCCCGCGGTCACGAGCAGAATGAGTGACAGCGCGACCTGCGCCACAACAAACGCCCCGGTGAGGCGGGAGCGCCGCACCCGCCGGCCCAGCGCGATGCCTTCTTCTTTAAGCGCCGGAACCACATCGGGCCGGGTCGCGCCGAGCGCCGGCGCCAGCCCGAACAGGACGCCGGTAATCACTGCGATTGCGATTGTAAATGCGAGCACGCGGATGTCCGGCTTCAACGCCAGCGCGATTTCCGCCGGAGCGTGCGACACCGCCAGCAGCACGTCGTTCAGCCAGAACGACAGCAGCATTCCGGCCCCACCGGCGCATAGCGCGAGCACCACGCTCTCGGTGAGCAGTTGGCGCAGCAGCCGCCAGCGCGTCGCCCCGAGTGCCAGCCGGATGCCGATCTCGCGCCGGCGTCCCGTGGCACGCGCGAGCAGCAGATTCGCGACGTTGGCACACGCGATGAGCAGGACAACCATCGGGACAGCCATCAGCAGCAGCATGATCGGCAGCGCTTGCTGCCGATTGCTGGGATCGAGCCCTCCCGAGAGCGGCGCGACCTCCGCACTCGTCGCTCGGAGAGCATCGGGATAGGCCTGCGCGAGCCGGGCCGCCAGCGTCGCGACGTCAGCGCCCGCTGCGGCGGCGGTGACCCCTGGCTTCAGGCGGCCCACGATCTGGAGCCACCCCGCATAACGTTGGTCGAGCAGCTCCGCCGAGCGCGGCATCGCCACCCTGACCATCGCCAGCGGCATGAACAGCTCCGCCGGCTCGCCGAGCTGGATTCCGACGAAACCGGCGGGCGCAACGCCAGCCACCGTGAAGCGACGGCCGTTGATGGTGATGTCGGTGCCCACGATGGCGGGATCGGAGCCGAAGCGGCGGCCCCACAATCCGTGACTCAAGACGACCACCGGATGCGCGCCGGGATCCCGATCCTCCTCCGGAGCGAAGAAGCGTCCCGCGGCCGGCACCAGGCCGAGCACCTGGAAATAATTTCCCGACACCAGCATCCCATTGATGCGCTCCGGCTCACCGCCCGATCCGAGCGCGAGCGCGACGTCCTGATAGGCGCTCAATCCGGTGAATGCCGTCGCGCCCGCCGCGTAATCTCGGTACTCGGGTAAGGAGAAGCGCCGCTGGTACGAACGTGGCCGGCCCGGCTGCTCCGGGAAGTCGCGCGTCGCTGCCAGCCAAACCAGCTCGTGGGGTCGGTCGCCGGGCGGCGCGCGGAAGAGCGCGGCGTTGACGAGCGTGAAGACGGCGGTATTCGCGCCGATGCCGAGACCCAGCGTCAGGACCGCCACGACGGTGAAGCCGGGGCTTTTGAGCAGTGCGCGGGCCGCGTAGCGGAGATCCTGGAGCAGTGTATCCACTATTCGGTCCTCAGTGCCACCATCGGGTCAACGCGGGCGGCACGGCGGGCAGGCAGGTAAGACGCGACCAGGGCAACCGCGAGGAGCGTGGCCGCGGCCGCAATAAAGGTCGCCACGTCGCGCACGCCGACACCGAACAGCATGCTCGCCAGCGCGCGACTCGCGACCAGTGCTCCGGCGAGTCCCAATGCGAGTCCGGACAGCGCGAGTCGCGCGCCATGCCCTACGACGAGGCCCACCACGCTGCGTGGCTGCGCACCCAACGCGAGACGAATGCCCATTTCGTGCGTACGCCGCGTCACCACGAAGCTGATCACGCCGTAGATGCCCACGGCCGCGAGCACCAGCGCGATCACGGCAAAGGTCCCGAGCAACAGCAGGCTGAAGCGCCGCGGGGTGAGCGTGGTCGCCATCAGGTTTTCGAGCGTGGCCGTCTGATAGAAATCCTGGAGCGGATCGACAGCCCAAACCGCGCGCTTGGAGCCCTCGAGCGTCGCCGTGGGATCAGCGCGGGTCCGCACGTAGTACGTCATCCCGCCCCACCCTGTCTGGCGCTGCGCCAAGTACACCTCGGGCCGGGGCTCAGTCTCCAGGCTGCGCAAACGGACATCGCCGACGACCCCGACGATTTCAAAGCGGGTCGCCGCGTCGCCCAGTCGGATGCGACGACCGACGGGATCCTCAGCTCGCCAGTAGAGACGCCGCGCGGTCTCGTTGATTACCGCGACGTAGGGCGCGCCTACGCGGTCGGACAGCTCGAACCCACGTCCGTGAACGACGGGGATGCCGATCGTCCGGAAATAGCCTGGCGTGGCGTGATTCACGAACACCTGCATGTCTTCACCAGGTGAGGCTGGCGCGCGACCATCCACTCTCAACTGGCGGCGGATGCCGATGTCCGAAGCGGTGAACGGGCCCGCCATGACGGCGCCGACCGAAACAACCCCGGGCAACAAGCTGATACGGCCTTCGGTCTCGTCGAAGAATCGCACCAGTTGGCTCAACGAATCGCGGCGGTCCCAGGCGAAGACTTGCAGCGCGACCACGCCTTCCTTCCGGAACCCGGGATTGACCTCGAGGATCGCGGCGAAGCTCCGCAGCAAGAGGCCGGCACCGATCAGCAGCGTCAGCGCGAGAGCGATCTCGCCGGCAATCAATCCGTTGCGCAGCCTCACTCGGGTGCCGCCCACCGTCGCGTGCGTGCTCTTGAGCGCGCTTTGGATCTCGGGCCGCCAGGCTTGCACCGCCGGGGCGAGGCCGAAGATCAGCGCCGTCATCAGACTCACGCCGACGGCGAACGCAAGCACTCGCGCATCCACGACGACCGCGTGAATGCGAGGGACGTCGGCGGGAGCGAGAGCCTTGATCAGATCCACGCCCCAGAACGCGAACAGCACGCCCAGCGCGCCGCCGACCACCGCGAACAGCGCGCTCTCGGTCAGCAGCTGGCGCACCAGACGGCCGCGCTCGGCGCCCAGGGCCGAGCGAACCGCGAACTCGCGCTGGCGCTCGGTGCCGCGCGCCAGGAGTAGGTTGGCGACATTCGCGCAGGCGATGAGCAGGACGAGACTGACCGCGCCCAGCAGCACGAGCAGCGGAGTGCGCGCGCTGCTCACCAGATGATCGCGCAGTGGCGCGAGCGTGACGCCGACCGTGGCGTTCGTCGCCGGCAGCTCGGCCGCCAGTCCGGTGGCCACGCGATCGAGATCGGCGCGAGCCTGCTCGAGCGACACGCCTGGCTTGACTCGGCCGATGACGTTCCACCACCCCGACGTCCGCTCCCGCCGCTCCCACCCTTCTTCCTGCCGCGCCACCCAGATGCTGCGCTCGCCCGGCACCTCCTGGAGTAACCCGAGCTCAAAATCGGGCGGCAGCACACCCACGACCAGGAATGGCTCGCCATCGAGCGAGATGCTCGAGCCGACCAGGCCCGCGTTGCCGCCAAACCGGCGTTGCCACAAACCGTACGTGATGACGGCGAAGTTGCCGCTTCTCGGCCGGTGATGCTCGGGGCCGAACAAGCGGCCGCGGTGTGCTTGGACGCCGAGAATATCGAAAAACCCTTCAGTGACGCGCGTACCGAAGACCGCCTCGGGCCGCCCGTCCGGCGTAATCAGCGAGTAGGCGTAGGGATCGGCGGCCGCGAGGGCCGTGAACGCCGTTGCGCGCTCGCGCCAATCGAGAAAGTTGCCCGGCGCGACTTCCTCCCGCGCCATCCGATCCGTCGCGCGGCTCTGCCAGATCGTCACGATGCCGTCGGCATCGGGATAGGGCAGCGGCCGCAGCATCAAGGTGTCGATCACCGAAAAGATCGCCGTCGTCGGCCCAATCCCGAGCGTGAGCGTCAGCACCGCGATCGCAGTAAACCCCGGTGACTTCAGGAGTCGGCGCGCAGCGTAACGGAGATCTTGCAGCAGTGTGTCCATCGCTAGTCGACTATCCAGCCGTCTCTGAGCTGTATCACGCGCTTCCCGTATTTCGCGTTGTCCTCCGAGTGCGTGACCTGCACGATCGTCGTGCCTGTCGCATTGAGCTCGCGGAACAGCTCCATGATCTCGCGGCCTTGATCGGAATGGAGGTTGCCTGTCGGCTCATCCGCGAGCAGCAGCGCCGGCTTGTGGATCACGGCACGCGCCACGCCGACGAGCTGCTGTTGCCCACCTGACAGCTGGCGCGGATACAGATTCTTCTTGGCCACCATGCCGAAGCGATCGAGCGTGTCGGCGACCGCGGCCTCGCGATCGTCCGGCTTCACGTCGCGGTACGACAGCGGCATCGCGAGATTCTCGGCGACGGTGAGGTCGTCAATGAGGTGATACTGCTGGAACACGAACCCGACGTATTGCTTGCCCAGGGCGATGCGGTCCTTGTGCTTCATCTTGTGCACCGCGTTTTCGAGGAGGCGATACTCTCCCGTCCAGTCACCGTCGAGCATTCCCAGCACCGCGAGCAGCGTGGACTTCCCCGCTCCCGAAGGGCCCATGATCGTCACGAAATCTCCCGACGCGACGTCGAGCGCGATCCGGCGCAGCACGAACAGGCGGCCATCGGCTTGGGGGAATGACTTCTCGAGGTTCGAGAGGCTGATCACCTATTCATTCCGGAGCGCCACCATCGGATCGACGCGTGCGGCACGGCGTGACGGGAGCACGCTGGCCAGCACCGTCACCCCGAGGAGCGTGAGGGTTACCGTCGCGAAGACGAGCGGATCGTGCGGCGACTGCTCGAACAACAGCGGTCCGATCCAATGACCGCCGATGAGCGCGATCACAACGCCAATCACAATGCCGACGGTGCCCAGTTTGAGCCCGTCTCCCACCACGAGACGCATCAGATCTCCCTGTTGGGCACCGAGCGCGGCGCGTACGCCCAGCTCGTGCACGCGCTGCGCCACGTTGTAGGCCATCACGCTGTACAGGCCGATGGCCGCGAGCGTGATCGCCAACGCGCCGAAGGCGAGGAACATCGTCGCCCCCAGCTCCCACGACCGCGTCTGGCGACCGAGGATCTCGCGGAACGGCGTGACGGTGACGTAGGACGCGCCCGGCATCAGCTGCTGCAAGCGGCGTCGTACCATCTCGGCGTGGCGCGCCGCTTCGCCACGCACCCGGAGGAACAGTCCACCGCGGTCGGGGTGCCATTGGGCTGACGCCAAGTAGTAGTAGAACGTGGGATCATCGCCCAATTGCTGCGCTTTGATGTTCTCCGCCACACCGATCACATACGTGCAGGGAACGGTATCGGCCCCCACCTTGACGCACTCGCCGATCGGGTTCCGGCCGGGCCAGAACTTCTTGGCCATCGCTTCGCTCACGACCATGACGCGCGGCGCGTTCGCCACGTCTTCAGTCGTTATGCCGCGTCCGCGCAGAATGCGCGTCCCGAGCGTCGCGAAATACTCGGGCGACACCGCATTGAGGTCGAACTCTCCAAAGCGGTCCACCGAATCGATGCCGGCGACGAAGAGGCTCAGACTCCACGTGCTCCAGAAGGGCACGGTGAGCTGTCGCGTAGCGCCTTCGACTTCCGGCATCGCCCGCGCCGCCGCCAGCAGCTCGCGCCGCAGGGCAATGTGCTGCGCGCTGTCGAGCTGCACGCCGCGCATGTTCGGCTCGACGATCATCACGGGATCGGGGTCGTAGCCGAGCGGGATCACTCGCACGTGTCGCAGGCTGCGCACGAAGAGTCCCGCTCCGACGAGCAGCACGACGGAGAGCGCACCTTGCGCGACCAGCAGACCGACGCGAGTACGGGAACGATGGTAGGTCCCCGCGCGGGCGCCCGCCTTGAGATCGGCGGCGAGGTTCAAGCGCAGGGCCTGGACCGCGGGTGCGAGCCCGGTCAGGAGGCCGGTGACGAGCGCTGCGACGGCGGCGAAGACGAGCGTACGCCCGTCGCCCATCACGCTCACGTCCGCGGACCCTGGCAGGAAGGCGGCGCGTAACACTGTGCCGCCCCACTCGGCGATGAGCAGCGCCGCCAGGGCGCCTCCCACGGCGAGTAGCACGCTCTCGGTGAGGAGCTGGGACAAGAGGCGCGCCCGGCTCACCCCAAGAGCCAGGCGCACGGCGATCTCGCGCCGCCGGCGCAACGCCCGCGCCAGCAGGAGGTTCGCCACGTTGGCACAGGCGATGAGGAGGACGATCACCGCGACGCCGCTGATCCACGTCGCGACCTTGGCGAAGCTCGACTCGTTGGGCCCGCGCTCGCTCAAGATGGAAGCGATGACGCCGTGCGGCCGGGCCAACGCGATGGGGGGCAACCCCCGGCTGGTTGGCATTTGGGCGGCGTAGCTGCGGACATAGGCACTCGTGAGATCGGTTGTCGCGGCAGCCCGCGTGACTCCCGGCTTGCGCTGCACCATCATGGAGGCCCACGTCCAATGGTAGGTGGTCCACCACGTCTCACCCCGCATGGCGCGCGCCTCGGCGCTCGCGTAGCTGGCGATGGGAATGAACGCCGCCGGCGGGCGATCGGGCCACAGTCCAGCGAACCCCTTGGGGGCGACGCCGATGATGGTGTAGATCGTGGGGCCAATCTGCACCCTCATCGGCGTCGCCTCGCGACGGCCGCCGTAGCGCGTCCGCCAGAACCCGTACCCGAGCACCACGACCGGCGTCCCGGCGGGAGGCGAGTCCTCGGCAACGGTGAAGTAGCGTCCCAGGGCCGGCGGCGCGTCGAAGAATCCAAAGAAGCTCGCGCTCACGATCCCGACCGGCATCTCGCGCACGTCGGCATCGGTTCCGACCGCGAGCGAATTCTCGGTGAATTCCGCCGTGCGCGAGAACGACGTGGTCCAGTTAGTCAGGTCCACGTAGCGCGCGTACTGCACGGAGCTGTTGGTGAACTCCCCTTCGCGGTAGGTCGCCGCGA